>Ga0209985_10003746_pt1 | contig 12714 bp, 14 predicted proteins | sample NOAtaG_FD_187305 | JGI IMG/M metagenome (GOLD analysis project Ga0209985, IMG submission 187305) | Freshwater lake microbial communities from Lake Erie, under a cyanobacterial bloom - NOAA_Erie_Diel6S_1000h metaG (SPAdes) (version 2) | ecosystem: Environmental > Aquatic > Freshwater > Lake ...
CCGGCTTCGGCGCCTCGCGGCTGCTGGTGCTGACTCCGGTGCCCGAGCCGGCGACGACGGCACTGGCCCTTGCCGGGCTGATGGCGGTTGGCGCCGCCGTACGGCGTCGCCGCGTCGAGGGCTGAGCGCGGAGGCAAACGAAGGGGGTGTGGTTTGGGCTGGCAGCATCGGATCGGAGCGCGGACCTACTCGTTCGGCGACCTGAAGACGCTGCTCGCCCGCGCCACGCCGCTGCGCTCGGGCGACGTGCTGGCGGGCATCGCCGCGGCTTCGGCCGAAGAACGTGTGGCCGCCTGCTGGGCGCTGGCGGATCTGCCGCTGGCGCACTTCCTGAGCGATGCCCTGGTCCCGTATGAGGACGACGAGGTCACGCGGCTCATCGTGGATCGCCACGACGCTCAAGCCTTTGCCCCGGTGGCACATCTCACCGTCGGAGGCTTTCGCGACTGGCTGCTTTCCGGCGCCGCGACGTCCGAGTCCCTGGCCACGCTGGCACCCGGGCTGACGCCCGAGATGGTGGCCGCCGTCAGCAAGCTGATGCGGGTGCAGGACCTGATGCTGGTGGCGCGCAAGTGCCGCGTGACCACGGCGTTCCGCAACACGCTGGGCCTGCCCGGGCGACTGGCCGTGCGTCTGCAGCCCAACCACCCCACCGACGACGCGCGCGGCATCGCCGCCAGCATGCTCGACGGCCTGATGTACGGCTGTGGCGACGCGGTCATCGGCATCAATCCGGCGAGCGACAGCCTGGCCACGATCGGCGGCCTGCTGCACCTGCTGGACGAGGTGATCCAGCGCCACGCCATCCCCACGCAAGGCTGCGTGCTGACGCATGTGACGAACACGCTGCGCCTGATCGAGAGCGAGCATCCCGTGGACCTGGTGTTCCAGTCGGTGGCCGGCAGCGAGAAGGCCAACGCCGGCTTCGGCATCCATCTGGCGCTGCTGCGCGAGGCGCAGGCCGCAGCGCTGTCGCTGAACCGTGGGACCGTGGGGCGCAACGTCATGTATTTCGAAACCGGCCAGGGCTCGGCGCTGTCGTCGGGCTCGCACCACGGCGTGGACCAGCAGACGATGGAGGCCCGCGCCTACGCCGTGGCACGCGAGTTCTCGCCACTGCTGACCAACAGCGTGGTCGGCTTCATCGGGCCCGAGTACCTGTACGACGGCAAGCAGATCCAGCGCGCCGGGCTGGAAGACCACTTCTGCGGCAAGCTGCTCGGCCTGCCGCTGGGCATGGACATCTGCTACACCAACCACGCCGAGGCCGACAGCGACGACATGGATTCGCTGATGACGCTGCTCGGCGCGGCCGGCGTCACCTTCATGATGGGCGTGCCGGGGGCCGACGACATCATGCTCAACTACCAGAGCACGAGCTTCCACGACACCGCCGTGCTGCGGCAGTTGCTGGGCCTGCGCCACGTGCCTGAATTCGAGGCCTGGCTTGCGCGGGTGGGCATCGCCGACGGCGAAGGCCGCCTGTTGCCGGCGGCGTCGCAGAAGCGGCTGATGCTGCCGGGATCGCCGCCATGAGCGCCCCCGACCCCTGGCTGGACCTGCGGCGGCTGACCGCGGCGCGCATTGCACTCGGCCGCAGCGGCGTCAGCCTGCCGACGGCCGAATGGCTGCGCTTTGCCCAGGCCCATGCGATGGCACGCGACGCGGTGCACAGCGGTCTGGATGCCGTTGCGCTGTTGGACGTGCTGGTCGCGGACCCCGGCCTGCCTGGTGGACGTGTGCACAGCGCCGCGGCCGACCGTCAGGACTACCTGCGCCGCCCGGACCTTGGCCGTCGGCTGGCCGCCGGCAGCCGCCAGGCGCTGTCGGCATGGCCATCGGTGGCGCGCGACGTGGTCGTGGTCATCGGTGATGGTTTGTCGCCAGTGGCTGCGGCGACGCATGCCCTGCCGCTGGTGCGCGGCCTGGCGACCCTTTTGCCGACGCAGGGCCAGCGCATCGATGCCGTGCTCGTGGCCGAGCAGGCGCGGGTCGCGCTGGGCGACGAGATCGGCGCCATGCTCGGCGCCGCGGCGGTGCTGATGCTGATCGGCGAGCGGCCCGGCTTGTCGTCGCCCGACAGCCTGGGCGCTTATCTCACCTGGGCGCCACGGCCCGGCCGCAGCGACGCCGAGCGCAACTGCGTCTCGAACATCCGACCCGAGGGCCAGCCCATCGACGAGGCCGCAAAGCGCCTGGCCTGGCTGATCGGCGCCGCGCGCCGGCTCGGCGCCACCGGTGTGGTGCTGAAGGACGAAAGCGACCGGCCGGCGCTGGAGGCCGCGGGAGCCACTCCCGGCCTGGCCCGGCCTGCCTCGGTCTGACGCGGCGGTCGGCAGCGCGCCGTGGGCGTGCGACGCCGACGTGTCAGCGCAGCCCGGCCACGTAGTCCGAGACCGCCTTGATCTCGGCGTCGTTCATCCGGTAGGCGATGGCCTGCATCTGCGCGCTGTTGGCTCGGGCATTGCTGCGAAAGGCCAGCATCTGTGCCTCGGTGTAGTCGGCATGCTGGCCCGCCAGGCGCGGATACTGGGCCGGAATGCCGGCGCCGTTGGGGCTGTGGCAGGCGGCGCAGGCCGGAACGCCCTTGGAGGCGATGCCTCCACGCCAGATCGATTCACCCAGGGCAACCGTGTCCTTGATCTTGGCTGCACCGGGCTTGGCCTGCTTGCTGGCGTAGAAGGCCGCGATATGGCGCATGTCTTCTTCCGACAGCGGGGCGGCCATGCCCTGCATGATCGCGTTCTTGCGTTTGCCGTTCTTGTACTCGGTCAACTGCTTGACCAGGTAGTCGGCGTGCTGGCCCTGAAGGATGGGGTTGGCGGGGGCACCCCGGCTGCCGTCGGCGGTGTGGCAGGCCATGCAGGCCGCCGCGAGGGTCTGTCCCTTGGCGATGTCCGGCTTGAAGGCTGGCTTGGCGGCGCCAGCGGCCCAGACCGTTCCGGCCACAGACAGACTGGCCACGAGGAGGGTGCCACGCAGGGCGGTCATCACGAGGGAGCGCATTCTGGGCCTTGGTGTTGGGGAGGCGGTCGGTGACCGGCGCGGGAGAGCCGCGACGAAACGGCAGCCGACGGTCACAAACCGCGAAATTTTACAATGCACCATGACCTCTCCCACCCCCGCGCGCGGCGCGCAGGCCACAGCGGCGCAACGCGCGGCCTTGGCGTGGGCGCACAGCGCCCGATTCGCCATCACCGCGAGCCAGCTTGCGGAGCTGCCTCAGGGTGACTTGCCCGAGATTGCGTTCGTTGGCCGCAGCAACGCAGGCAAGAGCACGGCGATCAACACCCTGGCGCAGCACCGCAGGCTGGCGTTTGCCTCTCGCACGCCAGGGCGCACCCAGCACATCAATCTGTTCGCGGTCGGACCCAAGGACGCGCCGGATGCCTACCTGGCCGACTTGCCCGGCTATGGCTACGCAGCGGTCGAGCGCAGCGCCAAGCTGCGCTGGCAGCAGGTCATGGCCGACTACCTGGAGCTGCGGCGCAACCTGCATGGCGTCGTGCTGATGGTCGACTCGCGCCTGGGCACCACCGAGCTCGACGAACGGCTGCTGCAACTCGTGACCCCACGCGTCATCACCGGAGAGGTCCGCCTGCTGGTGCTGCTCACCAAGGCCGACAAGCTGAACCGGCGCGAGAGCGACAAGGCCCTGGCGGGTGTCCAGGAGCGGCTGGGCGCCATCGCCAGCGACAACGCAGACATTGGCCTGGCCTTGTTCAGCGCGCTGTCGGGCCGCGGGGTCGCCGATGCTGCCGAGGCGATCCACGGCTGGATGCAGCCCGCCGCTTCCGTACCCGAAATGCCGATCCCGGAGCCAGCGGCTTGAAGCCCCGGCACCCAGGCGGCGAGGTGATCCGCAGCTTTGCGCTGGCACTGCCGCATGGCATCACGCTGCAATGCCGCGCGGCTGGCGCGAGGTCGCCACGGGTCCTGCTGCTGCATGGATTTCCTGAGGCCGCGTTTGTCTGGGACGAGGTGATGAAGCGGCTGGCGCCACGGGTGGGCGCGGTCGCGCCGAACCTGCGTGGGTTTGCCGGTTCGAGCGCGCCCACTGACGTGCGCGAGTACCGGGTGCGTCATCTCGTGGCCGATGTCGCCGAGGCGATCAGGGCCTTGCTGGGACCGGGGCAGGCGCTCGATCTGCTGGTCGCCCACGACTGGGGCGGAGCCCTGGCCTGGAACCTGGCGGCGCAGCAGCCGGAACTGATGCGCAGGCTGGTCATCGTGAACTCCCCGCATCCGGCCACTTTCCTGCGCGAACTGCGCGGATCGCCCGCGCAGCAGAAGGCCAGTGCCTACATGAACTGGCTGTGCCGGCCGGATGCCGCCTCGCTGCTGGCGGCAAACGACTACGCGCGCCTCTGGCCTTGGTTCGGAGAGGCTCCCTGGCTGACCGAAGCCACCAAGGGGCAGTACCGGGAGGCGTGGGCCCAGGGTCTGGAAGGGCCCCTCAACTACTACCGGGCCTCGCCGCTGCGGCCGCCGGTCGGGCCCGAAGACGCCATCCGGTCCCTGAGCTTCGCCGATGCCGATGTCACGGTGCGGGTGCCGACGACGGTGCTCTGGGGCGAGCGCGACGAGGCCTTGCTGCCGGGTCTTGTCGACGGCCTGGAGCGTTGGGTTCCGCAACTCGAGCTGATCCGCGTGCCCGAGGGCAGCCATTGGCTCGTCCATGAGCAGCCGGAGCGCGTCGCAGGCCTCTTGGCCGAGCGGCTTCTTGACGGACCCCAAGAGCCGTCGGCGCCCGCGGGCGCAAGGCGCTAGTTCTTCACGACCTGGTTGATCTCGATGGCGACGCCCCGGGCGTCGTTGGCCACCGGTGTCGACTGGCCCAGCAGGTCGCCCGGCGCCGGGGCCGCCTGGCCGCTCTTGCTGATGCGCGCACTGACCACGACCTGGCTGAACTTCGACAGGCGAAACTCCGATGCCATCGCGTGACGGTCATCGAGCGTGAACTGCAGTGGCAGGTCTTTCACCTGGTATCGCGCGATGGCCAGCGGCATGCGTGGGCCCTCGGCGGCGCGGATGAACACGAACACGCTGTCGTCGGGACTGACCTGTTGCGCCAGTGCGGCCGACAGGCGGACGCTGCCTTGCACACCGGCGCCTGCGGGCGCGGCGGGTTGGGTGGCCGACGCTGCGGCCGACGGCCTGCCGTTGTCGGGGGCCGCGGCCGTGGCGGGCAGGCCGGCGGCCCTCAGCTTGGCCTCGGCAATGCTGGCCTGCAATCGGGGCAGGTAGTCGGCATCGGGTGGCGTCAGGGCGGCCAGTCGCTCCCAGTGGCGGGCAGCGCCGGCAAAGTCTTCTCGTTCCATGGCCGCGGTTCCGGCCAGGGCGAGCGCCTTCGGGTGATTGGCGTCGATCTTCAAGGCACGCTCGATCCATTGCGACGGCTCGCCCTGGAGGCTGCGGTTGTTCAACACGCCCATCGCATCGGCATAGTCTGCCGCCAGCGCGGCATCGGTTTGCAGCAGTGGACCGGTTCTAGCGAACGCTGACATGGCCTTCGCGTGTTCACCGAGGGCGGCATAGGAACGCGCCAGCATGGCCCAGCCTTCGTGGTTGTCGGGCTCACTGTTCAGGCGTTGGGCCAGCTGTTCGATCGCTTTGACAAACTGCTGGCGTTCAGCGTCGGGGCCGGTGGTGCCTGCGAAGTCGCCACTGCTGGCCAGCACGGTGGCGCCCGGCGAGCCGGTGTAGGAGTACCCCGCCACGGCCAGACCGATCACGCCGACGGCCAGCAGTGCGAGCAGCTTGAAACCCGGGCGTGGTGCGGCAGCGGCCTCAGCCCTGACCTGGCCGTCATCGGCCAGCACGCAGCTCAGCAGCAGTTGCTCCAAAGGCGCCTTGGCCTGCGCGTAGGCGGCGTCGTCGAGGGTGCCGGCCACATGCTGGGCCTGCAGCTGCTGCAACTGCAGTCGCAGCGCAGGAATGTCTTGTTTCATCGGGGACTTCAGGGGTTCTCGTCCGCCTCGAAGCGATCAGGCGGCAGGCGGTTTCGCCGGCGCAGCATCCACCACAGGCTCAGCAGCCCCAGGACCAGCAGCACGAACGGGCCGAACCACAACGCCAGAGTGGCGTTGTTCAGCGGAGGGCGGTAGAGAACGAAGTCGCCGTAGCGATCGGTCATGTAGTCGAAGACCTCGCGCTCGCTCTGACCCGCACGCAGCATCTCGCGAACCTGGTTGCGCAGGTCCACGGCCAGCTCGGCGTTCGAGGCTGCAATGGTTTCGTTCTGGCACACCAGGCACCGCAATTCGGAGGCCACGCGCTGAACGCGGGCCTCGAGAGCGGGGTCTGCGCTGGCCGGCGCGGCTTCGCGGGCGGCGGAATGGCTTGCCGCCAGCAACGCCAGCAGCAACGCCACGCCCAAGGGCAGCAGCCACGCCACAAGCCGACGGTCAACCCGCACCTTGCAACTCCTTCAGCAGCGGCTCGATCCGCGTGCGCAGCACGTCGGGTGTCAGCGGACCCGTGTGCTTGAAGCGGATCTGGCCCTGGCGGTCGATGATGAAGGTCTCGGGCACGCCGTACACGCCGTAGTCGATGCCGATGCGGCCGTCGGCATCCACCAGCGTGGCCACGTAGGGGTCGCCCAGGCGTGCCAGCCATCTGCGTGCGGCATCTCCCTGGTCCTTGTAATTCAGCCCATAGACCGCCACCAGGTTGCGCTTGGCGATGTCGAGCACCAACGGGTGCTCTTCCTGGCAAGGGGCACACCAGCTGGCCCAGACGTTGAGCATCCAGACCTTGCCGAGCAGGTCGTCGCGGCGGATCGTCTGCTCCGGTGCATGCAGCTTGGGCAGCGCGAAAGCCGGCGCAGGCTTTCCGATCAAGGGCGACGGCACTTCGCGCGGGTTCAGACCCAACCCGGCGAACAGGAGCACCACGACCCCCAGGAAGAGAGCCAGGGGCCAGAGGAACCGCAGGCGCTTCATGCGCTGCAGCGCTGTTGGAGGCGCATCAGGCTGCGCATGTCAGACCGCCGCTCCCGCTGCACCCGTCGGGGCCGTGCTGCTGCGCGTGACACGCTGGCGGTAGCGCCTGTCGGTGATGGCCCAGATGCCGCCCAGGCCCATGAACATGCAGCCGATCCAGATCCAGGTCACGAAGGGCTTGACCCAGATGCGCACCAGCCACTTGTCCTGGGCCAGCGGCTCGCCCATCTGCACGTAGAGGTCGCCATGCCAGCGGGTGTCGATGGCGGCTTCGGTCATGGGCATGCGCTGCACACGGTAGACGCGCTTCTCGGGGTACAACTCGGACACCTGCTGGCCGTCACGCGTGACGATGAGGTGGCCGCGGATGGCTTCGTAGTTGGGCCCGTTGACCGGTCGGCTTCCCTGGTAGGTGAAGGTATAGCCCCTGACCGTGGTGCTTTCGCCCATGCCCATGGCGACGTCCTTCTCGATGTCATAGACGCTGACCATGGTGACGCCGAACACGAACATCGCCGTGCCCGCGTGCGCCACCCACATGCCCACGCTGGCGCGGGGCAGTTGGCCCAGGCGCTGCCACACCGTGCTGCCACCCAGCGCCGTGGCGGCAGAGGGCTGCACGCGGTCCCAGATCTCGGCGACCACCGTGTACAGGATCCAGTACGCCATCAGCAAACCGACGAAGCCGCCAAAACCGATGCCGCCACTGCCCCATGCCGTGAGCGCGGCGCTGACCACCGCCACCCCGGCGGCCCAGCGCAGCCGCACCGCCAGCGCCGGCAGCGAGTCGTTCTTCCAGCGTGACAGCGGGCCCACGCCCATGAAGAACATCAGCACCGCCATGATCGGCACGTAGACGGCGTTGAAGTACGGCGGGCCGACCGAGATCTTGCCCAGCCCGAAGGCGTCGAGGATCAGCGGGTACAGCGTGCCCAGCATCACCGCCGCCATGGCCACGATCAGCAGCACGTTGTTGGCCAGCAGCATGGTCTCGCGCGAGAGCATGCCGAAGCGGGCGCCGAGACCGATCCTGGGTGCACGCCAGGCGTACAGCGTCAGGGCGGCGGCCACCGTCACACCCATCATCATCAGGATGAAGGCTCCGCGGGCGGGGTCGGAGGCGAACGAATGCACCGAGGTGATCACGCCCGAGCGGACGAGGAAGGTCCCCAGCAGCGCCAGCGAGTAGCCCAGGATGGCGAGCAGCACGGTCCAGTTCTTGAAGCTGCCGCGCTTTTCAGCCACGGCCAGCGAGTGGATCAGCGCGGTGGCCACCAGCCAGGGCATGAAGGATGCGTTTTCGACGGCATCCCAGAACCACCAGCCGCCCCAGCCCAGCTCGTAATACGCCCACCAGCTGCCCAAGGCGATGCCGAAGGTCAGGAAGGCCCAGGCCACCGTCGTCCAGGGACGTGACCAGCGCGCCCATTGCGTGTCGAGATTGCCTCCGATCAGCGCCGCCACCGCGAAGGCGAATGCCACCGACAGGCCCACGTAGCCCATGTACAGCATGGGTGGGTGGAAGATCATGCCGGGGTCCTGCAGCTGCGGGTTCAGGTCGCGGCCGTCCAGCGGCACCGGGAACACGCGATCGAATGGGTTGCTCGTGAACAGCACGAAGAGCAGGAAGCTCAAGGTCAGCAGGCCCATCACCGACAGGATGCGCGCCAGCATCGGCAGCGGAAGGTTGCGGCTGAAGGCCGCCACCGCCCACGCCCAGCCCGCCTGCATCAGCAGCCACAGCATCAGGCTGCCTTCATGGCTGCCCCAGCTCGCGGCGATGCGGTACATCGTCGGCAGCTCGCTGTTCGAATTGGAGGCGACGTTCAGCACCGAGAAGTCGTTGCGAACGAAGCTCGCCAACAGGCAGAAGAACGCAAACAGGATCAGCGCCAGCAGCACATGGGTGGCGGGCCGGGCCAGCGCCATCCAGTCGGCGCGCCCGCGCTGGGCGCCGATCAGCGGCACCGTGCCGAGGGCCAGCGTGACGCCGACGGCAAGCCACAACGCGAAATGACCCAGCTCGGGAATCATGGTTGCTTGTCTCCGCTCTTGCTGGTGTACCCGTAGGTCGCCTTGGCGGCGTCAGCGCCCTGGACCACCGTCTGCTCAAGCCGGCTCTGGCCCTTTTGCGCACGCTGGATGGCGTCGGCTGCTTCGGGCGGCATGTAGTTCTCATCGTGCTTGGCCAGCACTTCGCGCGCCACGAACACGTCGCCCTGCAGTTGCCCCTGGGCGACGACGCCTTTGCCCTCCTGGAAGAGGTCCGGCAGGATGCCCTTGTAGCGCACCGCCACGGTCTTGGCGGTGTCGGTGACGACGAAGTTCACGTTCAAGCCGTCGCGAACCACGCTGCCTTCGGCCACCAGGCCCCCCACGCGAAAGGCGCGGTTGGCCGGCGCTTCGTTGGCCGCCACCTGGGTGGGCGAGTAGAAGAACACCATGTTGCTCTGGAACGCATTGAGCACCAAGGCCACGACGATGCCGGTGGCAGACAGCAGGCCGCCGACGATGGCCAGGCGCTTGTGACGGGGCTTCATGCTTGCTCCTTGTCCAACGGCTCATCGTCCGACATGCGCCCCGCCTGCAGCAGGGCCTGCTGGTGCCGCCGCCGCGCCAGGAGCGGCTCCGCCAGCATCACCACCAGGGCAACGCCGTAGCTGCCCCAGACATAGAACCCGTAGCCGCTCATGTGGAAGAACTCGGCGGCGCTCGACCATTGCGCTGTCATCGCTCGATTCTCCTCTGCCGCAATTCACACACCCATCCTGTGTGTGAATCACGCTCCAGGATGTAAGCGCGGGTCCGCATGAACACCACCGCAAAGGCGTAGGCCCAGCAGGCGACCGTCATCAGCAGCATGGCGGTCAGCATGGTGCTGGCCATCTTGGGCGCGGCCGTGACGCTGATCGTCGCGCCCTGGTGCAGCGTGTTCCACCACTGGACCGAGAAGTAGATGATGGGGACATTGATGCTGCCCACCACGGCCAGAAGAGCGCCGGCCTGATCGGCGCGGCGGCGGTCGTCGATGGCGTTCACGAGGGCGATGTAGCCCAGGTACAGGAACAGCAGGATGAGCTCGGTCGTCAGGCGTGCGTCCCAGACCCAGTAGGTGCCCCAGGTGGGGCGGCCCCAGAGCGCGCCGGTCCAGAGCGCCAGGAACGTGAACACTGCGCCCGTCGGCGCAATGGACTCGGCGACCATCGACGCCAGCCGCGCCTTGAAAGCCCAGCCGATGGCCGCCCAGAAAGCCATCACCAGGTAAAGGAGCATCGACATCCAGGCCGTGGGCACGTGGATGAAGATGATCCGGTAGGCATCACCCTGTACGGCATCGGTGGGCGCGATGAAGAAGCCGATGTAGAGGCCCGCCGCCGCAAACCCGATGGCCACCAGCCAGCACAGCGGCACGAGCCGGTTCGTCAGTGCGTAGAAGCGCGAGGGCGCAGCGAACCAGAAGAGGCGCCAGCCTGAGGCTGGACGTGGGGCGGTGGGATCGTTGCGGTCGGGCATGAGGTTCATGCTATTCGGTCGAGATGCGAAGTGCCGCGGCGGTGGCCCATGGCGCGCCTGCTGCAGTGGCCACCAGCAAGGCGCCCAGCAAGGAGAAGTGGCCTTCTGCCGAAAGGCCCGCTTCGACCATGCCGACGGCTCCGGCACCGAAGATCAGCGCCGGGGTGGCCAGCGGCAGCACCACCAGGATCAGCAGCATGCCCCCGCTGCGCAGCCCCAAGGTCAGCGCAGCGCCCAGCGCGCCCAGCAGACTGAGGATCGGGGTGCCAAGCAGCAGGCTGGCCATCAGCGCCAGCACGGCCGGTCCCGACATGCCGAAGGCCAGCCCCACCAGCGGCGTGGCCAGCAGCAAAGGCAGCCCCGTCAGCAGCCAGTGCGCGGCGCTCTTGGCCGCGGCCACTGCCACTGCGTGAGCCGGTGCCAGCAGCAGCTGCTCCAGCGAGCCGTCGGCGGCGTCGGCGTTGAACAGCAAGCCCACCGAAAGCATCGAGGCCAGCAGCGCGCAGACCCAGACGATGCCAGGGGCGATGGCACGCAAAGTCTCCGGCTCCGGGCCCACGCCGAGCGGGAACAGGCTGAGCGCGACGATGAAGAACGCCAAGGGCAGCAAGGCGTCGACACGTCGTCGCGCGGCCAGTTGCAGATCGCGCAGGAGCACGCACAGAAAGACCTGCCTCATGCCGAGGGCTGACGAGCCGGTTGGGCACTGGGCGCAGCCTCGGCCAGTAGCCCGCGCGGGGCGTGGTTTTCCAGGTCCAGCACGCGCGGTTCGGGCGTGCTCAGGCTGAGTGTCTGGTGGCTGGTGAGCAGCACCGCACCACCGGCCAGGGCATGGGCACCGATCACCTCGTTGAGTGCGGCAATGCCGTCTTCGTCGAGCGCGTCATAGGGCTCGTCGAGCAACCACAGCGGGGCGCTGCGGGACAACGCCAGGCGTGCCAAGGCCACCCGGCGGCGCTGGCCCTGGCTGAGCGTGCGCACCAGCGCATGGCGCCGTTGGGCGATACCCAGCTGCCGCAGCGCCGCCAGCAATGCCACATCGTCGTGTGGCAGGCCATGCAGCCGGGCCAGGAAACGCAGGGACTCGGTGGCGGTGAGGTCTTCCTTCAGCGCGTTCTGGTGGCCGATGTAGACGCAGAGCCGACGGCCCTGGACGCCCCGTTCGGCCACCGGGCGGCCCTGCACCCACACGTCGCCCTCTGCCGGGGTGGACAAGCCTGCCAGCAGACGCAACAAGGTCGTCTTGCCACGCCCGTTCCGGCCGCGCAGCCAGGTGACGGTGCCGGCCTCCAGGGCCAGGTCGAGCGCCTCGAACAGCCGGCGCTCGCCCCGTTCACCTGCCAGGGCGCGGGTCCGCAGCAGAACGGGCGCCAAGGTCGCCGTGGAACCGGCCGCAGGAACGGGAGAGGGCTCAGGGGACCCCTCCGAAAGAGAAGGGTCAGCCGCGCTGTGGCGTAAGGACATGACAGCCGGAGTTTACTTTTCGGGCTGGAAGACGCCCGGCTCCAGGCGCTGGTTCAACGCCGGGACTTGGGGTGACCCACCGAGCGGTCAGGCGGTGGCGCCGAGCTCGCGGGCCACGCGGCGGGCCGCGGCGGCCACCATCGACCGCACGATGAGGGTCTTGGCCAGGCCTTCGGCGTGCAGGGTCAGGAGCGCTGAGCGTTGGATCGCAAAGGTGGCATCGGAGGCCCCGTCCCCGAACAACCACACCCGGCGGCGTTCACCCGGCCACAGCAGCTGCACCTGCAACCACCGGCCCTGCAGGAAAAGCCGCACCCAGGTCCCCGGGGCAAGCTCGTCGAGCCAGATGCGACTGTTGTCGATGGGTTTGCGTGCCGACGCCATTTGTTCGATCAACTCGGCCGGCACCGTGTCGAGCCGCTCAAGATCGAGCGGGTGGCTCTCGATCCCGCTGAGGGTCGAGAACTGCGACGCCGCTTCGTCACGCATCAGCTTGTCCTCAAGCTTCTGGAGCGCGCCAATCTGGCTCGATGCGGCCGAACAGCGGCGCGCCAGCTTCTGGTGAAGGAACGCGTCGAGGGCGGCCAGTGTCTTGTCGTAGAGGTGGCTGTGCTGCTGCGCTGCCGTGGCGATCTGGTCGATGAGTTGGCTGGCCAGGCGCAGCAGGCGCGTGCGCTCGGGGTCGCCGCCGTCCGGCATCATCTCGGCGTGATAGGCGAGTCGGTTGATGAAGCTCCACAGGGCGTGCCGGTCCTGGTCGAGCACGCTGCCGTCGCGAAGCGTCATGCGCATC
>Ga0209985_10003751_pt1 | contig 12689 bp, 11 predicted proteins | sample NOAtaG_FD_187305 | JGI IMG/M metagenome (GOLD analysis project Ga0209985, IMG submission 187305) | Freshwater lake microbial communities from Lake Erie, under a cyanobacterial bloom - NOAA_Erie_Diel6S_1000h metaG (SPAdes) (version 2) | ecosystem: Environmental > Aquatic > Freshwater > Lake ...
AAGCCCCGGGTGGAAACCCGGGGACTCCGGGCATGAAAACCACCCCGCCATCCATGCCGGATGACCGCACGCAATCCCCCGGTTCAAACCCACATCGCATGGCACCCGGGAAGGCATGCGACCCGGAGTCCCCCGGCTTCCGCCGGGGGCTTCTTGTGCCGGGCGCGAGTGCCCCAAGAAGCCCCGGGTGGAAACCCGGGGACTCCGGGCATGAAAACCACCCCGCCATCCATGCCGGATGACCGCACGCAATTTCCCGGTTCAAACCCACATCGCATGGCACCTGGGAAGGCATGCGACCCGGAATCCCCCGGCTTCCGCCGGGGGCTTCTTGTGCCGTTCGCGCGTGTCAAGCTGAGAGCAAGACTGGGGAACGCGCACCATCAGAGGCAACGCCGAGGGTTTCCTGGGTCGATGGCCGACGCATCATGCTCGGGCAGACTTTTCCCTCAGTCTGCTAAACTTCATCTGGGGCAGGTTTGTCTCCCGGGCACCGCCGGTGAGACGCGTGGAAGAAACGAGATCCGGAATGCTGCAGCGGCCATGGTTCACCCCGATCGTGGTGGTCTTCTGGTGCGTGACCAGCGGATGGCTGCTGGTCGCGAAGATCCTCCCGTCGCTCTCGCCCGGGTCGCCCCCCGGCTATCAGGCGATCTACACGACGGCGGACAGCGGCCTCATTCCCGTCGCCTGGACGGTGCACTGGAACGACCAGCCGCTGGGCTGGGCCATCGCCGAGAGCCAGCGGACCGCCCTCGGAGGGCTCCTCGTCGACAGCCGGATGCACTTCGACCGGTTGCCGCTCGATGAAATCATGCCCGCCTGGACGTCGCTGCTGGTCCGCAAGGCACTGCCTCAGGGCGGGGGGCTGACGTTCGACGCCCGCGGCCGCCTGGCCATCGACCCCGCCGGCGACCTGCGGTCTTTCATGTCGATCGTGGACGTGCCCGGCTCGACGGAGCAGGTGCTGCTCAACGGCACGGTCGATGCGGGCACCGTGCGGGTGCAGGTGCAGGCCGGCGAGATCCGCTACGAGACCACCCGGCACCTGCCCGATCGGATGATGATCGGCGACGAACTGTCGCCGCAGGCCACCATGCCCGGCCTGTTCGAGGGCCGCCGTTGGACCGTGCCCATCTACAGCCCGCTCAGGGCGGGGGGGACGCCGATCGAGATCCTCCATGCCGAGGTCGGGCCGGAGGAGACGATCTATTGGGAAGGGCGGCTGGTCCGCGTGCATCCGGTGGCGTATCGGGAGGATCCGGCCAGCCGCCGCGAGCCCCGCAGCCGGCTGTGGGCCGATCGGACCGGACGCGTGCTCCGGCAGGAGGCGCTCCTGCTCGGCGCCAAGCTGGCGTTCGTCCGCCGGTCCGACGAGGCGGCCGCCCGGCTCGCCGCCACGCTCGCGGAAGAAGGCCGCGTTCCCTCCGCGCTGCCCCCCAGTATGGAAGCAGTCCCGTGATCGAGTTCGACCATGTCACCCGCACGTACGCCACCAAGACGGCGGTCGCCGACCTGTCGCTGGCCATCCCGCGCGGCGAGTTGTTCGCGCTCCTGGGCCCCAACGGCGCCGGCAAGACGACCACCATCCGCATGCTCGTCGGCCTGCTGCGGCCGTCGCGGGGCGCGGTGCGGGTCTGCGGATACGACGTCGTCAAGGACCCGCGGCACGCCCACCTGCACATCGGCTACGTGCCCGACGAGCCCTGCCTGTACGACAAGCTGACCGGCCGCGAGTTCCTCTGGTTCATCGCCGACATGTTCGGCATGCCGCGGCATCTCGCCGGCCAGCGGATCGACCGCGAGATCGAGCACTTTGAACTCGGCGAGTTCGCCGACGACCTGGCGGAAAGCTATTCCCTGGGCATGAAGCAGCGGCTCGTGTTCGCCGCCTCGCTGCTCCACGATCCCGACGTCCTCGTGCTGGACGAGCCCATGGTGGGGCTCGATCCGCGCAGCGTGCGGATCGTGAAGGATCTGCTCCAGCAGCGAACCCGCGAGGGCATGACCGTGTTCATGTCCACCCACACGCTCGCCATGGCCGAGGAGATGGCCGACCGGATCGGCATCATGGTCCGCAGCCAGCTGCGGTTCCTGGGCACCGTGACGGAACTGCGGGAGCAGATGGCCCTGGAGAGCACCAGCCTCGAACAGCTCTACCTGCGGCTCACTTCGCCGCTCGCCGGCCGGGAAACGGAGCCATGAGCGGTCGCAGCCCCTCCGCGGCCGTGCGGGTCCTGTCGATCGAAGAGGAAGCCCGGCGGTTCCTCCGCCTCCGGGCGACGGTGGCCTGGGAAACCCTGGGGTCGATGTTCGCCTTCGCCAGGCTGCGGCTGAGCCTCGTCGTGCTCCTCAGCGGGCTGTTCTGGGCTTCTCTCTACGGCCTGTTTCTCGAAGCCTTCGCGTTCCTGGCGGCCCTGCATGCGGACGTCGTGTCGCTGCTGTTCAACGCCTTCTTCTCGTCGTTGATGGTGATGCTCGTGTTCTCGACGGGCATCCTGCTGTACGGCGGGATGTACTGCTCGACCGAAGCCCGGCTGCTGCTCACCCTGCCGGTGCGGGCGGAGACGATCTTCGGCCACAAGTTCCAGGAGGCGTTGTGGTTCTCGAGCTGGGGGTTCGTCCTGCTGGGCAGTCCGATGCTCGTCGCATACGGCGTGGAGCGGGAGGCCGCCTGGCCCTACTTCGTCCTGCTCCTGCCCTTCATGATCGCCTTCGTCGTCATCCCGGCGGCGGTCGGCTCCATGGCCTGCATGCTGATGGTGGCGTGGTTGCCGCGGCTGCGGGTCCACGCGCTGGCGCTGGCGGCGACGGCCGGCACCGTGGCCACGGCCTGGATCGGCTGGTCGACGTTCTCTCCCGCGCGCATCGACACGATGTCAGCCGCCTGGTTCGAGCGGACGTTCGCCCGCCTGGCGATCACGGAGCAGAAGCTCTTCCCCAGCTGGTGGCTGTCGAGCGGCCTGATCGAGGCGGCCGACCTCGGCCGCGGCCCCGGCGGAACCTGGGCCCCGCTCCTGGAGGCGCTCAAGTTTCTGGCCCTGCTGGTGGCCAACGGGATGCTGCTGCACCTGATGGCCGGCTGGATCGCCCGGCTCGCCTACCGGCGCGGGTACAGCCAGCTGATCGGCGAGGCGCCGCCGCGCCGCCAGCGACCGATCGGCTGGTTCGACCAGGCGCTCGTCAACGCCGGATCGGCGGCGGGCCGGCCGCTGCGGCTGCTGCTCGTGAAGGACCTGCGGCTGTTTCGCCGGGACATCTCCCAGTGGTCCCAGTTTCTCATCTTCTTCGGCCTCCTCGGCCTGTATTTCCTCAACCTGCGCTCCTTCGTCTACAACAACGTCTACGCCTCGATGATCGGCTTCCTGAACCTCGCGGTGGTGGGACTCATCCTCTCGACGTTCACGACGCGGTTCGTCTATCCGATGATCAGCCTGGAGGGCCGCCGGTTCTGGATCCTCGGCCTCCTCCCGGTCCACCGCGACCAAATCGTGTGGTCGAAGTTCCTGTTCTCGTTCGTGGGGGGCGTGATCCCGTGCTCCGCCCTGGTGCTGCTCAGCGACTGGATGCTCGGTCTGCGAACGCCGCTGCTGCTCGTCCACGAGTTCTGCTGCGTCGTCCTCTGTCTCGGGCTGGCGGGGATCGCCGTCGGCCTGGGGGCGCGGATGCCGGAGCTGCGGGAGTCCTCACCTGCGAAAATTTCGTCCGGATTCGGAGGCACGTTGTGCCTGGTGATCAGTTCGCTGTTCATCATGCTGGTGGTGATCATCGCGGCCCTGCCCACCCACCTGTTCCTCTTGACCCATGCGCTCGGGCCGACCGCCGTCGCCTCCCAGGGGCTCCTGACCTGGGCCGCCGGAGCCGGCGGCATGGCCTTCAGCCTCGGGCTCGTGGCCCTGCTGGGCCTGGCCGCGACGGCCATTCCCTTGTCGATGGGGCTGCGGGCCTTCCGCCAGCTCGAACCCTGACCGAGCCCCGGTTAGCGGGAGTGCCGGCCTGCGGTTATCCCCGTGACAGACTGGTGAATCATGACCCCGCATCCGCCATTCCCACCGCCCCGCATCGGCGCCGTCCGCTACCTGAACACCAAACCGCTCGTCCACGGGCTCGCCGCCCGCGGCATCGGCGTGCGGTACGACCTGCCCAGTCGGCTCGCCGACCAGATCGCCATCGGCCAGCTCGACGTGGCGCTGATTCCGGTGGTCGAGACGTTCCGCCAGGCCGAGTATCGCATCGTGTCGGACGCCTGCATCGGCTGCCGCGGCCCGGTGATGAGCGTGAAGGTTTTTTTCCGCACGCCTCCCGACCGCGTGACGACGCTGGCTATCGACGAGGGCTCGCGGACCAGTGCGGCGCTCGCCCGGGTGCTGCTTGCGGAGCGATTCGGCGTCCGGCCGCGAATCGAGCCCCTGCCCATCGAGGCGGGCCTGGGCGACACCCGGGCCGACGCGGTCTTGCTGATCGGCGACCGGGCACTCGATCGTGGCACCGGAGCCGGGCCCTCCGCGGCGCGGTCATTCCAACTCGCCTGGGATCTGGGGGACGAATGGTGCCGCTGGACCGGCCTCCCGTTCGTGTTCGCCGTCTGGGCGGCGCGACCGGGCGTCGACACCCGGGCCACCGAGCCGCTGCTGAATGCCGCCCGCGACTCCGGGCGGGCCAATCTCGCGGCGATCGCCGCCGCCGAGGCGGCCGCGCACGGTCTCACCGTGCCGCAGTGCCTCGGCTACCTCCGCGACAACCTGCACTACGAGCTCGGGCCCCGAGAGCGGGAGGCGATCTCGCGGTTTCGCGAGCTGGTCGCCAAAATGGGGCTCCTCGGCGAATCACCCGTTTCCCCGGGGGGCCGCCTGCGAACGGCGACCGCATCCTGACAGCCTCGGCATGACCGTGTCCATGGATCGATCAATCAGCGCCATTCTCGCAGCCGCGGTCGCCGGCCGTCGGCTGAAGGCGGAGGAGGCCGTCCGCCTGCTCGAGTCCCGCGACCTGGCGGCCATCGGCCGCGCGGCTGACGCGGTCACCCGCCGGCTGCATCCGGAGCCTTATCGCACCTACAACATCGACCGCAACATCAACTACACCAACGTCTGCTCGGCGGTCTGCGACTTCTGCGCCTTCTACCGGGGGCCGAAGTCCCCGGAAGGCTACATCCTCGACCGCGACGTGCTGCTGCGGAAGATCGAGGAGACCGTGGCCGTCGGCGGCGACCAGATTCTCCTCCAGGGCGGCATGCATCCGAATCTGCCGCTCGAGTGGTACGAGGAGCTGCTGCGGGACATCAAGGACCGCTTTCCGGCGGTCAACGTCCACGGGTTTTCGCCCCCGGAGATCCACCATCTCACGAAGGTCGCGAAACGCCCGCTGCGGGAGGTGCTCGAGCGGCTCGCCCGCGCCGGGCTCGGCTCCCTGCCCGGCGGCGGCGGTGAGATTCTCGTGGACCGCGTCCGGAAGGCGATCACCCGCGGCAAGGCCCTGACCGACGACTGGCTGGAGGTGAACCGCCAGTGGCACCTGCTCGGCGGCCGGAGCACGGCGACGATGATGTACGGCCATGTGGAAACGCTCGCCGAGCGGGTCGAGCACCTCGACCGGCTGCGACGGCTGCAGGATGAGACCGGCGGCTTCACGGCCTTCATCTGCTGGTCCTTCCAGCCCGACAACACCGACATGGCCGACATCCCGCCGGCCGGTGCCTTCGAGTATCTGAAGACGCAGGCCGTCGCCCGGCTGTACCTCGACAACTTCCCGAACATCCAGTCGAGCTGGGTGACCCAGGGCCGCGAGATCGGGCAACTCGCCCTGCTCTTCGGCGCCAACGACATGGGGAGCCTGATGCTGGAGGAGAATGTCGTCAGCGCGGCCGGCACCGTGCATCACCTCACCCTCGAGCAGATCCGCTCGGCGATCTCCGAACTCGGCTGGATCCCCCGGCGACGGAACGTGTTCTACGACGTCTTCGTGGACGAGCCGGAGACCGCATCCTCCACGGCCCGCGGCGCGGCGTTGCCCGTGCTGGCCACGGCGCCGTGATGCGATCGGCCGAGACCGTGCTGCGTGCAGCGCACCTGCTCACCGGCGACGGCCGGTCGATCGAGAACGGCTGGATCCGCATCGCCCATGGCCGGGTCACCGCCCTGGGAAGCGGCCGGCCCAGCGGCACGACGCTCGACCTCGGCGACGCCGTCATCCTGCCGGGGCTCGTGAACGCCCACACCCACCTGGAGTTTTCCACGCTCGATCGCCCATTCGACACCGCAGCCGGCCTGCCGGCCTGGATTCACCGGGTCGTGGACTGGCGGCGGCGGCGCGACGCGGGCGGCGGCGCGGAGACAAAGGTCGAGGCGATTGAAGCCGGGCTGTGCGAGTCCGCGGCACACGGCGTGACGACGGTGGGCGAGATCACGACCGCCCCGGTGGCTCTGCCAGCGGGAGCCTGCCGGCCGCGGCTGCGGATGTTCCGCGAGGCGATCGGGCTTTCCGTGACGACCAGCGACGCGGCCGCCCGCGGCCTGGCCCGCGATCTCGACCGGCTCTCCACCCGCGGGATCGCGGCGGGCATCTCGCCCCACGCGCCCTACACCGTCGCCGCACCGCTGGCGACGCGCCTGGCCCGGGAGATCGGCCGCCGGCAGGTCCCCGTGGCGATGCACCTCGCCGAGAGCCGTGAAGAAGCCGAACTCCTCGCCACCGGCGGCGGCCCGCTGCGCCGCCTGCTCGAGGACCTCGGCGCGTGGCAGGCCGCGGCGCCGCCGCAGCTCGTTCCCGTAGCCGACTGGATCACGCGGTTGGCTCGTGCCCCCCGCGGCATCGTCGTGCACGGCACGCACTTACCGGAAGATGCAGCCGCGGTTGCACGCCTGGCCCGGCATCGCGACCGGCTGTGCGTGGCCGTCTGCCCGCGGACCACGCGGGCGCTTTCGGGCCGCCTGCCGCCCGTCGAAGTGTTTCGCGCCGCCGGCGTCCGCGTGGCGCTCGGCACCGACGGCCGCGGCTCCAATCCCGACCTCTCGATCCTCGCCGAGTGCCGCACGCTGGTGGACGCCGGGCTGGCCAGCCCCGCCGCGGCGATCGCGATGGCCACCGTCCACGGCGCCTGGGCCCTGATGCTCGACCACGTCGCCGGTCGGCTGGCCCCCGGTCGCCCGGCCGACCTCGTCGTCCTCCGCCCCGCGACGCCCTGGGCCGACCCGTTCACTGCCGCCCTCGATCCCGCCACCACGGTCGCCGCCACGCTCCGCGCCGGCCGCGTGATCTCCGGCGTGATCGAGTCATGAAGCTTCTTCAATGCGCCGAGAACACGGACTTGGGCGTGCCTTGCAGAACCCGCACGGGAGTTCCGCCAGACTGCCACAAGTGCCCGGAAATCGGTTTTCGGCGTGTCGGGTTGTGGCTGTCCCGTGCCTTGAAGCCCGAGGCGTGAGCCGAGGGAATGCGGATGGCCGCACGTGAAGCACCGCGGATTCCCTCAGCTCACGCTTCGGGCTTCCCGGCAACCGAGCACAACGGTCGAAGATAACTTAGCGCATGATTCGGGCTTCCCGGCAACCGAGCACAACGGTCGAAGATCACTCAGCGCATGATTCGGCCTTCCCGGCAGTCGCCCTGGCTGGGCCGGCGACGGGGCACGGGCACTCCCGATCCCGGCTACAGCCGGCAGTTCGCGATCTGGGTCTCGATGACCGCCGATGCGCCGATCGCCTCGAGCCGCTCCATGATCGCGTGGGCCTCGCCGCGCCGCACCATGGCCCGCACCGCGCACCACTCGGCATCCTCGAGCTGCATGATCGTGGGAGAGTTGAAGCCCGGCGTGATCTTCTCGGCCTCGGCGAGCCGCGATCGCGGCACGTTGTATTCGAGCAGCGACCAGCTGCGGGCGATGACGATCCCCTCGAGCCGGCGCACGATCCGGTCGGCGAGGGCCTGGTCGATGCAGCGTCGGTTCTGCACGAGCACCGTCTCGTAACGGCCGATCTCGGCGAGGATGCGGAGCCGGTTGGCGGCCAGGGTGCTCCCGGTCTCGACGAGGTCCACGATGGCATCGGCCACGCCGAGGGCGATCATCACCTCGACGCTGCCGGAGAGCTCGACGAAGTGGGCTTCGACACCGCGGGACGCCAGCCACTGTCGGGTGACCCGCGGAAAGCTCGTGGCGATCCGCCGGCCGGCGAGCTGCCGCGGGTCGGTGACGGGCGAATCGTCGGCTACGCACATCGCCAGCCGGCAGGAGCCGACGCCGAGATCGAGGCGATGGACGAGGTCGGCCCCGCTCTCGGCCACGAGATCGGCCCCCGTGATGCCAAGATCGATCGCGGCTTCGGCGGTGAGCACGGGGATGTCGTCGGTGCGCAGGAACGTGACCTCGACCGGCATGTCCTTGCAGCGGGCGAACAGGCTGCGTTCGGTGCGGCGGAAGGCGAGGCCGGCATCGGCCAGGAGGTGCGCCGACAATTCGGACAGCCGCCCCTTGCTCGGCACTCCGATCCGCAACAGCCGTTGACTCATCTCGCTCATGGCGCTCCTTTGTTCGTCCCGCTGGCCCGGGCGGCCTTCTCATCCAGGCCAGACACCCCGAACCGCCGGGCCAGTTCGTCCTCGACGGCGGCCAACGAGAGGCCGCGGACGGCCAGGAGGACGAGCGTGTGGTAGATGAGGTCGGCGGCCTCCGCCACGACGCGGTCGTCGGTCTCGGCGGCGGCGGCCTGCACGAGTTCGCCGGCCTCCTCGGTCACCTTCGCCCCGATGGTCGGCACGCCGCCGGCCAGGAGCCGGGCAGTGTAGGATTTTTCCGGCGCATCGCCCTTGCGCGACGCGACCACCCGCTCGAGGGCCTCGAGCACCTCGCCGCGACGCATCGATGACAGACGATCGGACACTGGCCCAGCCCTCGCCGGAGCCCGTCGACCGGCCGGTAACGCACCGGGGGGCGGCGACGGGTGCCACAACTCTAGCACGGTCCACGGGCGATCCGGACCGGCGGCCCGACCTGGCGGCGGATTGCTGGTTTCTGTCGGGGCCGACGGCCTCCGGCAAGTCCGCGCTCGGCGTGCGCCTGGCCCGCGAACTGGGGGCGGAGATCGTGAGCGTGGACTCCATGGCCGTGTACCGCGGCCTCGACGTGGGCACGGCGAAGCCCACGGCCGAGCAGCGGCGGGCGGTGCCCCACCACCTACTCGACGTCGTCTCTCCGGCAGAGCCCTACAGCGTGGCCCGCTGGCTGGCGGACGCGGCGGCGGCCGTCGCCGACTGCCGACGACGCGGGCGGCAGATCCTCTTCGTGGGCGGCACCCCGCTCTATTTGCGGGCCCTGCGGGACGGCCTGGCGGAGCTGCCGGGGGAGGATGCGGAACTGCGGCGGCAGCTGGCCGCGGAGGCGGCCGCCCACGGCTCGGCCCACCTGCACGTCCGCCTGGCCACGGTCGATCCCGCTGCCGCCGCCCGCATCCATCCGCACGACCTGAAGCGGATCATCCGTGCCCTTGAGGTCGAGCAGCTCTCGGGCCGGCCGCTGTCCCGGGCGTTTGCCCCGGAGCCGCATCCCGTGTTCGAGCGGCATGTGTTCGTCCTCGATCTGCCTCGCGCAGAGCTCTACGAGCGGATCGACAGCCGCGTGGAGCGGATGTTCGCGGAGGGAATCGTGGAGGAAACGCGGGCGGCCCTGGATGCCCCCGGCGGTCTCGGCCCCACGGCGGTCCAGGCCGCGGGCTACGCCGAGGCGGCGGAACTGCTCGCCGGCCGCATCGACCGCGCCGCGGCGATCCGCCGCACGCAGCAGCGGACACGGCAACTCGCCAAGCGGCAGCTCACCTGGCTGCGGAGTTTCAAGGGAGCGATCTGGATCCCGGCGTGAGGGGCGCGGGCAGGCCGCTTTCACCGGTCAAAACTGCTAGCACGGGGCGTGCTAGCACCGGATCTTGTGGTCGGCCGGCCGCTGGCACCACAAAATCAAAAAAATCCTTGTCTTGCGGTTGACACCCGTTACTTTCGCCGCCGTCGCGACCACGCGACACCGGTTTCCCACGGACGGGAGCCGGCGGAACGACCCGCAGCGTCAGGAGGACCCATGGCCGCCAAGCCCCTTATCGGCATCAACACCGACTACCGTTCGACCCGCAAGGAGCACGCCGCGCTGTCGTTCGTGGCCGCCGGCTACTACGACGGCATCACCGCGGCCGGGGGGATTCCCGTCATCCTGCCGCCGCTGGCCGACGAGGACGACGTCGTCCGTCTGCTCGACCTGCTCGACGGCGTGGTGCTGGTCGGCGGGGCCGACCTCGACCCGCGTCGCGACGGCTACATGCCGCACCCCGCCGTGCGGCCGATGGACGCCCGCCGCGAGGACTTCGACCGCCTGCTCGCCAAGCACATCTGCGCCCGGCACATGCCGGTGCTCGCGATCGGCAGCGGCATGCAGCTGCTCAACCTCACCGAGGGGGGCACGCTGTTCCTCCACATCCCCGAGGACCTGCCGAAGGCGATTCCCCACAAGGACCCGACCGACCTGGCCCACCGTCACTCGTTGGTCGTCGAGGCCGGCAGCGTGATGGAGCGGGTGTACGGCGACGGGGAGATCCGCGTCAACAGCATGCACCACATGGCGATCGACGACGTGGCATCGAGTTTCAAGGTCACGGCCCGGGCGCCGGACGGCGTGATCGAGGCGATCGAGAGCTGTGTGGAGAACTGGACCGCGATCGGCGTGCAGTTCCACCCCGAGGCCGAGACCGCCTCGGCCCTCGACGTGAAGATCTTCGAGGAGTTCGTGATCGGCATCACGGGCGAAGTGCCGGAGATGAAGCTGGTCGCCTGACCATCCCCACCACACCAGGAGGCACGCGGGTCGGCGTGAGGATGACGAGCGTGGCGGTCCTCCGCCAGCGAGGAAACTCATGCCGCCCGCGAGCCGGGTTGGGCGCGAAGACTGCACCGGTCAGGCACGCGGGTCGGCGTGAGGATGACGAGCGTGGCGGTCCTCCGCCAGCGAGGCAACTCATGCCGCCCGCGAGCCGGGTTGAACGCGAAGACTCCTGACGTGCGTCGTCACACGGGCTCCCGACTGACGACGTAGACGTCGATCGCCGGCCCGCCGGTCGCCCCCAGCGGCCGCCGGGCCGGTCGTCTTTCCACGGCGAGACCGGCCGCCTGGCAGGCGGGCTCGAACTCGGCCGCCCGGGCTCGGCCGGGGTCGGCGACGAGCCCGACCCCAGCCGGGGCAAGCGTGCGGGCGAGGACGCCGACGAGGGCCGTGGCGTGGTGCCGCTCGTAGAGAACGTCGGCGGCGACCACGCGGTCAAAGGTGCCCAGATCCGCGGGCAGGGCCCGCCAATCGAGAAGCCGCACGGTCAGCCCGGTGGCGCCGTTGCGGTCGGCGTTGTACCGCACCGCCTCGAGGGCGTCCTCCTCGTAGTCGCTGGCCGTGACGGCGAAGCCACGGCGGGCGGCCACGATGGCGGGCAGGCCGATGCCGCAGCCCAGCTCGAGCAGGGAGAGGCCGGTGCCGTCGCCGGCCGCGAGCTCCTCGGCGAGCACGATGGCCGATTCCCAGACGTTGGCCCAGTAGGGAATCCGCTCGTCCCGCTCGAAGGCCGCGACGTCGATCAGGGCGTCGATATCGGGGGGCTGCCAGACCGTGATCGGCGCGCCTCGGATGTCGAGGCGGCGGGCGATCGGCGAAAAACGTTCGTACCCCATTGTCTGCTCCGGGCCGGCGGCCTCCCAGCCGGCACATCCGGCACGGCGTTCCGGGGCCGGCGGCGAAAATCGCGGCGCGTGTGACCTTACCATGTGCAACGATTGAAGCGACTCCCTTCCCGCCACGGCCCACCATGCTCACCGACTTCGACCTCCACCTGATCGGCGAAGGCCGCCACTGGAAGAGCTACGAGAAGCTGGGGGCCCAGCTGCACGTCGCCGACGGCGTGGCGGGCGTGAACTTCGCCGTCTGGGCCCCGAACGCCGACGCCGTGAGTGTCGTCGGCGACTTCAACGGCTGGAACGGAGCGGCCCACCGGATGCACAAGCGGATCCCGTCGGGGATCTGGGAACTGTTCGTCCCCGGTCTCGGCCCCGGCACGCTCTACAAGTACCGCATCCACGCCCACGGCTCCCACTCCGACCGCTGCGACCCCTACGGCTTCGGCGCCGAGGTGCCGCCGCGGACCGCGTCGCTGGTGGTCGATCTCCAGGCCTACCAGTGGCGGGACGGCGATTGGATGGCCCACCGCGCGGACCGCAACGCGCTGTCCGCGCCGCTCAACGTCTACGAGGTGCATCTCGGCAGCTGGCGGCGACCGGGCGACGACCCGCACCGCTGGCTCACCTACGCCGACCTCGAGCGGGAACTCGTGCCCTATGTCGTAGAGATGGGGTTCACCCACGTCGAGTTCCTCCCGCCGACGGAGCATCCGCTGTCGGCCAGCTGGGGCTACCAGACGATCGGCCTGTTCGCGGCCACGAGCCGGTTCGGCTCCCCGCAGGCGCTGATGTCGCTGATCGACGCCCTGCACCGGGCGGGCGTGGGCGTGATCATCGACTGGGTGCCGGCCCACTTCCCCAAGGACGCCCACGGCCTGCGTCGCTTCGACGGCACCGCGCTCTACGAGCACGAGGACTCCCGCCAGGGGGAGCATCCCGACTGGGGCACGCTGATCTTCAACTACGGCCGCAACGAGGTGGTGAACTACCTGATC
>Ga0209985_10003756_pt1 | contig 12666 bp, 8 predicted proteins | sample NOAtaG_FD_187305 | JGI IMG/M metagenome (GOLD analysis project Ga0209985, IMG submission 187305) | Freshwater lake microbial communities from Lake Erie, under a cyanobacterial bloom - NOAA_Erie_Diel6S_1000h metaG (SPAdes) (version 2) | ecosystem: Environmental > Aquatic > Freshwater > Lake ...
CGTCGTCCTGAGGCCGACAGCGGCGTGATCCGGAAGGCCGCGTAGCATCAACCCATTGGAGCCGTCACCGGCCACGGTTCAACAGCAGGCGGGACAACGCCGATCTCAAGCCCGCCCCAGTGTTTCGGGGGCCTGTCAGGCTAAGGGCGATACATGACGTTCGAGCATGGTCAGCAGCCGCTTCTCTTCAAGTTGTTCGACGCGCTCGGCAAGCGACTCGCCGCCAACGTACCGAACGATCAAGACGCTCGATTCCAGGAACGAGAGCATCGTCAGAAGCAGGATCCAGAGCCAGAAGGCAGGCGGGTTGTCTCTGACAAAGTCGTGAAAGGCCGTGACGCGCCCGAGCACGCCGGCGTTCCGCGGTGCGGCTAGGCCGGCGGTGATGCTGCCTTGCTTGATGGCGGCCCGAAGCGTTTGTAGGGCCTGCTCGGCTTGTTGGTAGTCCTCGCGCTTTATCCCCGCCTGGGTGAGCAGTTCCGCCGCGATCTTGCCTAGGCCGCACCTGCCGCTGCCGCTGCCGCGGCACTGCGCCTCGTCGTTGGCCTTGTCAAGTGCCTTCTGCCAGTCAGTTTTCTTCTGCTCGACCTGCTTCAGAAGCGCGGTGACCTCCGGCTCCCGCTTCTTGGCGTAAGCCGCCTCCGCGCTGGCGCGGATTTGAGCGGCGATGTCTTTCTCGAACAACGCGATATCGAGCGCTGTCGCTCCGAGAATGGACATCACCAGGGTCAGGATCAAGCGCGCGACGAACAACCAGGCGCTTCTGGGCGAGGCCACCAGCATCGTCTCCACGACCGCCACGACATAGCCCACTGCGGCGCTTGCCGCCAGACTGCCGACGACCCCAACATCGAAAACCTGGCGAGCCAGGGCGTAGGTCGAGACGGCCCAGATGATCACCGGCAGTTGAAACGCGCACCTAAGCGCGATACGTCTGTTCCGCACTGATTGGAATCTGGCGAGGCCGTGATTGCGGTCATGGCCGGTTTGGTTCGGCTTTCGCAAGAGCGTCATGTTGGCTCTCCCATTCGAAGCAGCTTTTGTCTTGAAGTCGCTAGCGAAGACGTCGGTTGAACGGTGCGGCTTTGTTGCAAGTTCATTCGAAGCCGACTCGACTCAATAGCGCAGGTAGTAGCCGACGATCGCCGACTCCTGCATCGCGCGGTGAAACCCGGCCACAAAGTTCGCTTTCGCCTCAGCGCACCAACCGGGGTCGCCGTTGCGTCCGGCCTGCCGCTGTTTGGCGACCTCTTCGATGTCAGCGCGCAGGCGGGTCATTGTTTGGCTCAAGCTTGCTGACGTGAGCGGGCTTGTCGGTCCCGTGTCCAAAGCACGCTGCTCGGCCAAGGCGATGCGCGCTCGAAGATCGGCGTCCAACTTCAAGCACAGGAGCTCGAAACTGGTGTGGAGGGCATTGAGTTCGTGCGACAGCGACTCGTGGTTCGGGGACACCCTGCCGGCGTCGTAGCCAGCTTGGCGGTAGTCGCGGCCCAGCCAGTCCTTCAGGAGCGGGTGGGAGTAGAGCGTCGCGACCGGCACCGGGGCGACGCCTGCGGCCGTCGGCTGGACGTTCGCGTCGGCGTCGCCATGGGCGACCTCGGCGCCGCTCGGTGGCAGATGGAACACTTTCGCGCCCTGCCGTGGGCTGGACGGGGCACCGATGTGACGCACCGCTTCTGCGCCCTGGCGCAACGCGTTAAACGCTTTCATCGCTGAAACAATCGACAGTGGCATGACAGTTCTCCTCTTGAAGGTTGACGTAGCGGCGACGGATGAATAGTCGAACATCGATCGCCGGCACCGTCGGCAACAGACTGCAAACTCACCGGGCAGGTACACGGGCCGGCGTAAGTGGGTTGCGTTGAGCCGGCGCGCCAGAGCAAAACCATGCGCAATCAACGCGAACGCGCTCAGTTTTCCTTCTGTTGCCGGCGATTGCCCGCGCCGGTGGGTTCCAATGGAAAGTTCCATCCCCCCATTTGGAGACCTCATGTCGAACGCATCTCTGTTGTCCGAGATCGATACGCGGGCGCCGGCCATGCCTGACACCGGCTCAGCCGGGCTGGCATCCGCCCTTGGTGCTGCCGAGTCAGAGACCGCACCGGCCAAAGCCGACGGTGACACAACCGTCACGATGGCCAGCGTCATCACCTCCGCGCTGGCGGCGCATCGTCGCCGGATCACTGCCGCCGCCGCATCGCGGCCGCAGAGCGCTCGCAATGCGTTCGACTGACCCGGCGAGCGCGCGCCCACGGCCAATCCACACACACGGCGGCGGTCGCCAACTGATCTTGGTGCTGCCGCGAGCGACGCTGGACGCATTGATCGTGCGTGCGCTGTCCACTGGTGGCGGCTCGCAAGGCGCCGACGAAGCAGCTTGGCTGGCCCATGCGCCGTTGACCTTCCAGCCAATCGCAGAGGGATTGGCGGTGCTGCCCGGTCAGTTTCGCGCGGGTGCCGTTCTTCGCAGTGACCACATGCGAACACCACCTGCCGCGGGTGTCGTCGTGCTCGCGGTCGTGCGGCCGGGCCACGCACCGCCGGCTGGAGGTCCGGCCTGGGAAGCATGGATGAAAGAACACACGCCGGACTTCCGCCTCGCGACTTCTGCGGTCAATCCGGCTCTGGCAGTCATTTGGCTGCGCACCGACGGGGTTCTGGCGGCCGCATGCCGGCGCACCGACTGGCCTGATGCCGCCGCGTGGGACGAGGGTGCCGGACCATTGCCCAGTCTCTGGCGCGCCTTCAACACGACTTCATTGCCCGGCGCCGAAATGATTCGCCTGCGGTTGCACGCCGCGCCCATGCCGACACGCGGCGCGCAACCTGGACTGGTCACGCAACAGCCGATTGCATACGGCGGGGCTGGCGGCGACGCCGATGCGGCGAGTCGGACGGGCGACGCGTGGGGCAGCCGCTACAGCCGCCTTGCGGGCGCGCTGGGCGCGCCGGTGCTGAAGCGCATGCAGGACAGCCGCATCGCCGTGATCGGGCTCGGCCGCACCGGCTCGACGCTGGTGCACAGCCTCGCGCGCATGGGGGTCAGCCTGCAGCTTTTCGACCCCGACCTGATCGAGCCGCACAACCTGGACGGCGACCTGCCGCCGCTGCTCGAAGGGCACAGCAAGGCCGAGGGCGTGCAGCGCTTCGTTCGCGGCCTGCTGCGGCCCGGGGCGCAGATCGACGCGCGGGCGCTTGCCGTGGCGAGCCCCGTCGCCGGGCCGCTGCTGGCGAGTTGCGACGTGATCGTCAGTTGCGTCGACAACGACGCGGCGCGCCTGCGCGCAAGCGTTTGGGCCTTGGCGCTGCACAAGCCGCATCTGGACATCGCCACTGGGCTGCACGCGCACGGCGCCGAGGCAGACCTACGGCTGCTGCCACCGGGAACGGGCTGCCTGGTTTGCCTGGGCGGCCTGGCGCAGACCGAGCGGCTTGCAGCGCAGTGGGCGAACGCGGCACCGCCGCCGACTCCGCACGACTTCCGCCTGCAGCGGGCTGGCTCGCTGCGTAGCTGGGGCGTCTTTAGCGCGCACGCCGGGCTGCGGATGCTCGAGGCGATGTATGCCGGTCGCATTGGCCACGCAATCTTCCGCAGGCTCGCGGAGACGGAAGATGGCGGGCTGGCGGTTCGCGACGCGACGATTGCCTCCCCGTTGGCGGCTGGTTGCCTCCTTTGCGGTAGTCTTACTGGACAGGGGGTTCGCGGGGTCGACGAGCAGCAACTCGCGCGCGTCGTCGAGGCGCTTACTCAGGGCGGTGCCGCCGATCCGGCGTCCTGGCCCGGGAGTACGAGGTAATGACGGACCCCTTGCGCCAAGCGCCTTGTCTCGTGTGAGCGAATGCGTGGAACAGGAGGAACCGGACTTGAACGACAACGAATCGACCACGGGCAACAGCGCCACTCCGCGCCCGCCACGACAACCGCCGCCGCCGCCGAAGGTAGGCCGAACACAAGCAGAGGTCCTTCAGTCGGTGTTCAAGCTGTGGGTGAGCGGCGAATCGGGTCGCTTGGAGGTGCTGATCTGGTTGGGACAAAAACTCGTGGCACACCTTCAGCACTTCGGCTGCCTGCCGTTTCCGGCCGGTCCCAGGGTTCCGCGGCGCTTTCCTCGCCGGCCTGCGCTGATAGATCTCGGATTGACCCCTGCCGTCCGCGCTGAACGGGCCATGCACATGCTCGCCGAAGTGTTTGGCAACAATGCGCAACAGGAGCCGAAGAGCGAAGACCTCCCGCAGCATCTTTGGGTAGCACCGGTCGAGTGGGCGTCGCGACACCGGGCGCCCGATCTGGATCTCGAGGCGCTGGATGACGATCTTCCGATGTTGTTCGACGCGATCGAGATGCTTTACTTCGAGAGCACAGCCGGATCGAACAAGAACGCGGAGTTCGTCGAGGATCTGGTTAAGGTGCTGAGTGGAAAGCGGAGTGAAGGCATGCGCGCCTACTCTCCTGATCCCAACGCTAAGCGCGCTCGCCAGGACGAGCGGGAGGTTGGCTACCTGCACCCGTTCGCCGCGCCCCACTACGACAGCGAGTGTTGCCATGGCCTGCGACCGGATGCCGAAGACGAGTTCCTGGCACCATACGATGCCGATCTCAGGTTCGTCGCCAGCCGCTGCGATTCCTCGACCGGCGCGTGGCCGCTTCTTGCGATGCTGTTCCTGAAGCTGCTGTTCAGCCACCTAGGCTGGATGGCGAGTGACGCATATTTGAAGATGAGCCAGCTCCCGAGATTCTTCGAGCCTGTGCGCGCGATCCTGCGCCGCATTGTCCGCGACGGGCGCGACAATCGCGACGGTCTGGCTGCGACCGCGGCAGGGCTGGCGGCGAGCCTGCCAAAGATCGCACCTTGTTACACCGCGAGTAAGCGCCCCGACGACCCTTGGGAGGCCAAAGCCGACGAGCTGCCGGACTGTTTCAATATCTACAAGCTCGGACTCGAGGCGCAAACCCGCGAGGAGGCGGTCGCGCTCTTTGCCTCGGTCGATGGCAAAGCCAACGGGTCGCTCGCCGGCTTGGCTTCGGATGTTGTCGAACTTGCCCGTGAGGTGGCCAGCCTGCTGACCGACCCCCTTGCCGCGCCCACCCTCGATGCGCTTGGATTCAACCGCGAAGCCTTCGTGTTTCTGCACGATAAGCTGACCAACCAGAGGCGGAAATTCCGCGAACTGAAGCGAGGCGGATTGGCCGACGACAATGCCAAGGGCGAATTCATCGACCGTTGCGAGCCACCGGCCGATGCGGCGCGGGTGTTTGCGCCGCGAATGCGGCGCATCATCGAATACACCCATTGGATGTCCGAACAGGGCATCAATGCTGTCAAACGGGCGGCCGAAACTCCCTCGCTCGTGCTCACGCAATACGCTCGTGAAGGAAACGCACGATGAACGTCTCAACGTCACAACTGGCGCAGCCACTGCCGCCCGAACGATGGATTGTCTGCAGCGACCCACGCCGCGACGCCATCAAAGTCGAGATCAAGGAGACGACCTCACTCTACGTTGCCTGGCGCCTGCGTCACGGCCTCGTCGGCTTCGTTTCACCGAAGGAGCTGGCCACCGCATTACGCAAGGCCCTGGACGGCCTCGCGCCTCAGGTGCATGTCTTCCACAACCTGGGCAGTGACGAAATCCACCAGTGGCTGGGCGCGCCGCCCGACCGCGAAAGTCGCCGGCGGCTGCGCATCCGGCGCCTGACCGGGCTTTCGGTAGCGCCGCTTGTGAGTGAACTGAGCCGGCCTGATGGCCTGGTCGAGGCCGAATGGCTGTTCAATCGCCGTCAATTGCGGCCGCGGCTCGCTAACCCCGGCCAGGACGAGTCGTTCATTAAAGAGGAAGCGAGCGCTTTCGAAGCGTGGCGCGAGGCCTTCGTCGCGATCCATGGCGCAACCGAGCTCGACGAGGTTTACGGCGGCGCGCAAGAGGCGGAGCAGATGCCGAATCCCGCGAAGCCCGAACTTGGCGATCTTCCGCCTGTAGCCCCAGTGTTGCCGTTCCCGCTCCCCGCCAAGGCGCCGCGTTCACCTCTCATCGCTGCCGATTCGCACCGTCAGCCCTTCGACATGGACTTGGACTCGCTCCCTCTGGCTGCATCCTCGGAGGGGGACACTGTTGACGACCTGCCATTGGCCGCCTCTTCGGAACAGCCGGCCGAGCTGCCACCGGGCGCGGCGTTGCTTTCCGAAGACGCTGCGCCACACATCGAGTGGTTGCTCTATCAGGAACTTCGGCCGGACAGCAGTCCCTCAACTTCGGAGACTCAAGGCGCGATCGCCGTCTACTCAGGGCCCGTACCGGGCGACAGCAGGCGCCGATCTCTACAGGTGCGGGTCGGGCTGGAGGGGCGGCACTGGGCCGGCCGCGATGAACTTGTGCTCGCGTTAGTGCCGCGCACGCAGCGTCCGTTGCTGCTGCGTCTGAGCAAGCGGCATCTGCCGGCTGGCGAGGCCTGGCTCACCGATGGCGACAGCTTGTGGCGCGAAATCACGCTCTGGTACACAGTCGATCAGAGTGTGGCCGATGCGCTGCGCGGCGGAACGGCAGAACTGCACGACTTCACTGACGATGCCGCCACGGCGTCGGCATCTCCTGCAGATGGACGGGCCGTGGCCTGAAAGCTCCCTGCGCGACGCCGCGCGGGGCGTTCCGTCGTGCTTCACCTGTCCCGTCCGTGCGCCGGGCGCTACCCGCGGCGCGGACGCCGATGGCCTCGCTGTCCGAGCCGCCTGGCCCAGCAATCTGCGTGGCGCGGTCTCCTGTGTCAGTGACGGACTCACATGACCTCCCGTGCCAACACGCTCAGGCAGATGCTGGCGGCTGCCGCGCAGGGTGACTTGCCCGGCCTCCTCACCCGCCCCGCCGCAGGCGCCGCGCCGCGCTGGCTCGATGTCTGCCTGTTCGCTGCCGAATCGACGGACGAACAGGCGAGCACGCAGTTGTCTGCAGCCGTCGCGCAGGCTTCTTCGCCTTCGGGTTTTGTCGAGACTCAGCGCGAGCTGGCAGACCGCACAGCGCGCCACATCTTCCTCGCCCGCCGCCTGGGGGGGCAGTCGGCGCTGCTTCCCATCCCGCCCCCGCATCCGTACTCGCAGGCGGACGAGCGCATCGTCGCCCTGCGGGGTCGCTGGGTGCAGCAGGCCGCCGAACAGGCCGAGCCGCATGGTCTGCACGCCGACTGGGCTTGGCTGGAGAGAACGCCGGTCGGGGCTTCGGCCGCGTGCCAGATGCCGGTGCTGCTGGTGGCGGGCGAGGTGCATAGCGTGCTGGCCAATCTGCGTTTGTGGCGCCTGCCGGAGCACGGCGGCGGGCGGCGCTTCGTGCCCATTCCGGCGTCGTCCCTGTGTCCGCTGACAGCGTCGTTCCATGAGTCGCTGAAGCAGGTCACCGATTGGTTGAGCTGTGAGCTTCGGCCGTCGGCCGGCGATACGCGCACTGCCGCGGCCAACCCCGCCGATCACGTGCTGGCGTGGGATCTTGCGCCCATCAATGTGGGGCTGGCGAGCCTGGACGGCGAGTCCGCCGGCGCCGCGTTCGCGCTCGGCGCCGCATGGCTGTTGCGCGAGTTCGCGCCACCGGCGCTGCGCGTACCGCTGGCGCGCATCACCCCTGCATCGCTGAGCACCATCGGCATCACGTCAGCCCTGCAACCGGGCGGCAGGCTGGCGGAGGTGGGCGGGCTGGCACCGAAGACCGCCTCGCTGCGGCTGTTCGGCGAGGCGCTGCGGCGTTCCGTTCCGGTCTACGTCGCCGCCGACCAGCCACTGCACATGCCCGCGCCGGGCGACGCTCCGCTGACCATTTGCAAACCGGCCGACATGCAGGCGCTTGCGTGCGCGGTGGCCGAGCGCAGCGCCCCGCTGACCCGCGCACAGGGGTTGCTGCACGACTGGCTGCTGACCGGTGACGACAGCGCGAAGCCCACGCCGCAGACCCTGCGCGAAGTGATCGGCAGCCCCAGGACCGATGCGCGCCACCACGCGCTGGCGCGCTGGGCCAACTGGGGGCTGGAGCAGGGTGGCAGGCTGCACCAGATCTTCGTGCCGCTGGCACTTGCGCCGCAGGTCGCCGGCGGTGCCGGCGGCTCCGCGCGCCAGACCTGGAACGGGCTGGACCAGTTCCTGTCCGCGGCCGAGCCGAAGGAACTGCGCATGCGCCGCGACGACGATCCGCCAGAACTGCCACAGCGCAGCGCCTATCTGCTGCGCGGTGCGCCGGGCAGCGGGAAGACGACGCTGCTGCGCCACCTGGAGCAGCGACTGTGCATCGACATGTTGCGGGCCATGGCCCGCGGAGACGATCCCGCCGAAGTGCCGCTGTATCTCGCCTTGTCGGGCCTGCCCGCCGCCAGCGATGCGGCGCGCGACGATCCTTCGCGGGCCGAGACCGAGATCCATACCTGGCTGCGCGCCGAAGCGGAGAAGCAGTTCGGGCGCGCCAGCACGCTGAACGCGCTGCTGGCCGGCGGCCCGCAATTCCGGGCGCATTCGACGCCCCGGCTGCGGCTGCTTCTGGACGGGCTGAATGAGTTGAAGGTCGCGCCGGACGCCGTCCGCGAGGAGCGCGCGCGCGCCGTTGTCGGTGCCTGCCTGCGCCTGCTGGGCGACGGTGGTCTTCCGCCCTTGCTGGGAACGCGTGCGCATCATCCGTTCGAGTTGCACGACCGGCATCTGTCGCCGGTGCTGACGCTCGACGTGCTGCACTGGGACGAAAAACAGATCGAGGCCTACCTCAAGCGGCGATTTCAATCCACCCCCGACGCTGCCGATAGGCACTGGCGCAGTCTGAACGCTCCCGGCAACGCCGCCGCGCTCGAGCTGTGCCGGGTGCCGATGTACCTAGACGGTCAGTGCGAACTGTTGGAGCACTCGCCCGCCGGCAAGCTGTTCACCGAGCGCGCCAGCCTCTACACCGCCTGGCTGTGGCAGCGGCTGTGGCGCGAAACCCAGCTCGACGGCGTCCGGCCGGTGAACGCGCTGATGCACGAAAACTGGCTGCTGAGCCCAGAGGACCGCAAAGCGATCGGCAACCGCAAGGCCTGGCTCGGCCACGCGCTGCGCAAGCTGCCTTGCCAGGGCCTGCTTCTGCCCACGCTGATGCGGCAGGCCGGCGAGCAGTGGCGCCAGGCCGCGCGTGACAACCCACAGGGCATGGCACGCGGCGAGGTCAAGGTCGACGAGGGCACCGTGGCCCATTGGCTGCCCCAAGACCAGCGCGAACACTGGCTGCAGGCGGTGCAGGATCTCGGGCTGGCCAAGGTTGAGGACGGGCTGTTCAGCTTCAGCCACCAAAGCTGGGGCGAGTTCCTGGCCAGCCTGCGCCTGCTGCCGGCCGACACGCCGGACGCCGCATCCGAGTCCGCCGTGCAGGCGCTGCTGCGCGAAATTGCCCCGCCGCCGTTCGCGCGACGCGACGCGCAGGAAATCGAGCACCTGCGAGAGCAGACGGCGCAGGCCTGGGGCCGGGTGCCGCAGGCGCTGTTGGACCGGCTGCTGGAAGAGGGCGTGACGATCCCGCTGCGCGAGCTGCACCGCTTCATCGATCCGGGCTACGAAAGTAGAGGCTACTTACTGGAACCTGCGGAAGCCGACATTGCGTGGCTTAGAAGCTGCGCCGGGTTCAAGCAGCACTCGACCGCGCAGGATGCGGAGCCGCAATGCAGCGTCAGCCTCCGCGAGTGGGGCAGCGATCATTCCAAGTTGCAACCCTTTGGCGCCGCGTGGTGGCGCCAGCCGGCAGCGTGGAGCGAGCTGGTGTGCGGCGTGCTTTGGCCGCCGTTCCGGGACTCCGTGTTCGCCGAATTGGAGCGTCTGCTGGACCAGAGGCAGGCGCAGCAGTTGCGGAGCGTGGGCAGTCTGAGTGCCCCGGCCGCCGGAGATCTGGACGAACCGATGCTTCTGGCGCTGCAGGCGCTGCCCGACCCACTGCCCTGGCTCGCGCGGCTCTGCGCCGAAGGCCATTTGCGCATGGCCGCCCGCGCGGTGCTGGCCATGCACCAGCGGCTCGAACCCGACCCCTGGTCGCGCCCGCTGCCGCTGCTGCAATACCTGCGGTGGCGTCTACTGCTGCGCAGCGTGGACGCAGGCAAGAGCGTGCGGGAGCGGGTTCTCGCCTCAGGGTTGCAGGAGGTGATGCGCACCGCCTCGCCACCTGCCGAAGACCCGCTGCATGCGGCGTGGAACAAGGCTCTCGGCGATGCCTTCAAGGGGGATGGCGTCGATGTGCGCCATCGCATCGAAGCCGGGTTGCTGCTGGGCGAGCTGGGCGACACGCTGCGCTACGAGCGCGTGCTGGGTCACCCTGGGCTGCGCCTGCGCGAGGCGCACTGGATCGGCACAGGGGCGGATGTGCGCGCCGCGATGGCCAGTGGGGCAGCGGCCCCACGGCAGTGGTTCCGCATCGGGGGCGATCCGCGCGGCTACCGCGACGAGCAGCCCGGGTTCGATCTCGAGTTGGAAGGTTTTTCGATCGCGGCGTACCCGGTGACGGTGGCGGAATTCAAGGCGTTCATGGACGCGAGAGGGTATGAGTCGGACGAGTTGCCGAGGTGGCGTGATCAGGGTCCGGCCGCGCAGGCTTGGCTGCGCCAGCGGCAGGCTGATGCCCGCGCCGGAGGCGAAGTGGTTCAGCCCTGGACGCTGAACGAGTCGCGCTACAACAACCCGGCCCAGCCCATCACCGGCATCACGTGGTGGGAGGCGATGGCCTATGCGCTTTGGGCGGCGCCGCTGTACGAGCTGCCTGGAAATGGGTGGAAGCTGTGCCTGCCGACCGAGATCGAGTGGGAGGCGGCGGTGCGCGGGCCGCATGCGCAGGGCAGCGCATTCTCGAGCTGGCCGCACCCGGGAGGTGATGCCGAGCCCGACGCTTTGTGTTTCAACGATTCGCAGACGCGCTGGGGCCGCTCGACCCCGGTGGGGGTGTTCAGCCGGGGCTACAGCCTGGCGGGAGTTGCGGATGCTGCGGGCAATACATGGGAGTGGTGCGCCAACGAGTACGAGGCGACGTACCGGCGCGAACGAGGCGTCCATGCAGGCGGCCCACCGCCCGACTCTGCGGATGGCGAAGCCCCCCGGGCCGCGCGCGGCGGCGGCTACGTCGACTCGGCCGACGCCGCCCGCGCCGGCTATCGCGACCACGTTCGCCCCGGGCTCGGCAGCTACGCGGGCGTGCGTCTGGTTCGTGTGCGGCTGCCCCATTGAACTCTGAACACTGCAATGGTGGCGTACCTGGGTGACGATCGTAGCTGCAGTGGCTGGTGTGGCACGCCGGCGCGCGAAGCGCGCCCGCGAAACTTTTTGGGGCTTGGCGATTCAATCGGCTTCCTCGCGCGCCTTCATCTGTGCGGCGACGGCGCGCCGCCAGCCGCCCAACAGCCGTCCCGTTTCCTCGCAAAGACGCGAGAAGTGCTCGTACTGCCCGTCACTCCACCAGCGCCACTGGTGCGCCAGCAACCCGTATTGGCGCAACTGGTCCAGCCGCAGATCGGCCTCGCGCAGCGCCGCTGCGCGTGCCGGGCCCTTGTCGTGGCGCGCCGCGATCAGCGCGTCGTGCAGCAACATCGCGCGCTCGGCCATGTGCCGGGTGACGGTATGGCGATGTTCCCGCGGAAAGCGTGCCAGCGCGGGCAGCAGCCACTCCAGCAGTTGCCGCGCACGCGTGTGAACGACGAGGGCCTCGCCGGTGGGTGCTGATGTCGACGCCTGGGCGTCCTTTCTGTCGTGGGACAACCTGATGGCCTCCTTCCAGGCCGCGGCGGCCGGTAAGCGCGGCTCGGCGGCCGTCGCCCGCTTTGAGTATCGGCTCGGCGACCATCTGTTGCGCCTGCAGCAGGCGTTGGCAGAGGAGACGTGGCGCCCGGGTCCGTACCAGCGCTTCGTGATCCACGAGCCCAAGCGCAGGACGATCAGCGCAGCGCCCTTCGCCGACCGGATTGTCCACCACGCGCTTGTGCGCATCACCGGACCACGGTTCGAGCGCGACTTCTGCAGCCACAGCTGCGCCAACCGCGTCGGCTACGGGACCTTGCGCGCCGTACAGCGAATGAGCGACCTGTGCGCCCGGCATCCCTGGGCACTGCGGCTGGACGTGCGGCAGCACTTCCAGAGCATTGACCACGAAGTGCTTCTCGCCATGTTGGCACGGCGCGTTCCTGCGCCGCCGCTGATGCGCGTTGCCCGGCTGATTGTAGACAGCGGCGCCGAACCGCACGACACAGGCTTCGAGCCACTGTACCTGCCCGGTGACGACCTGCTGGCGGCGTGCCGCCCGCGGGGCCTGCCGATCGGGAACCTGACCTCGCAGTTCTGGAGCAACTGCTACCTGGACCCGCTGGATCAGTTCATCCGCCGGCAACTGCGCTGCCGCGGCTACGCGCGCTACGTGGACGACATGGTGTTGTGCGCCGATGTCAGCCCGGTGTTGCGAGGCTGGGCCCGCGAAGTGCGCGACTTTGCGCGCGACCGCCTGCGGCTGCGCCTGCACGAGCACAGCGCCCACGCGCAGCCGACGCGCGGTGGTGTGCCCTGGCTGGGCTTCGTCGTCTACCCAACCCACCGCCTGCTGAAGTCGCGCAAGGTGGTGGCGGCCACGCGGCGCCTGACCCGTGCCTGGGAGGATTGGCAGGCCGACCGCACCGGGTTCCACACATTCGACGCACGGGTTCGAGGC
>Ga0209985_10003758_pt1 | contig 12659 bp, 9 predicted proteins | sample NOAtaG_FD_187305 | JGI IMG/M metagenome (GOLD analysis project Ga0209985, IMG submission 187305) | Freshwater lake microbial communities from Lake Erie, under a cyanobacterial bloom - NOAA_Erie_Diel6S_1000h metaG (SPAdes) (version 2) | ecosystem: Environmental > Aquatic > Freshwater > Lake ...
CGTGATGTTCCTCGGCGGCAACAAGCCGGCCGACGCCTACGACACGCTCGACCTCGGCCTGCAGTTCGCCAAGGGCAGCTGGACGCTGGCCGCCGGGCTGGCCAACGCCACCAACGAGAAGGGCGTGCTGAGCATCACCGGCGCGCCGGCGGGCGTCGGGCCGTTCGCCCAGTACTTCCTGCAGCGCCCGCGCACGCTGAGCGTGTCGCTGCGCTACGACCTTTGAGCGCCGCTTGACCCCTCCGCCCGCCCTCGACTCGCCGGCCAGCTGGCGGGTGCTGGCGGGCTGCTGCCTCGTCGGCATCTTCGGCGTGACATCGCTGTACGGCTCGACCTTCGGGCTGATGATGCTGCCGATGCAGAAGGAGCTCGGCTGGTCGCGCGGCGACATCACCTTCGCCCTGACGCTGATGACGCTGGTGGGCCCGGCGATCCTGCCACTGGTGGGCTGGGTCGTAGACCACGTGCGGCTGCGCCCGCTGATCCTCTGGGGCATCGTGCTGCAGTCGGCGAGCCTGGCCGGCTTCGGCCTGATGCAGGGCAGCGTCTGGGTCTACTACGGCCTGAGCCTGGTGATGATCTTCACCGCCTCGGGCGCGTCGGTGCTGACGCTGTCCAAGCTGCTGCAGACGTGGTTCCGCAGGGCGCTGGGCCGGGCTCTGGGCATCCTGTTCGCGGTCGGCGCGGTGGGCTCGGTGATCCACCCGCAGGTCGTGAGCCTGGTGATCTCGCACGCCAGCTGGCGCGAGGCCTTCTTCGCGATGGGCGCGATGAGCCTGGTCTTCGGCGGTCTGGCCGGCTGGCTGCTGCTGCGCGAGATGCCCGCCGGCGCGGCCGACGCCGCCGCGCGGGCTGCGGCGCCGGCGCCCGAGACTCCACCCGCATCCGCTGCGGCTGCGGCTCCCGTCGAGGCCCCGGCAGCGGCCGCGCTGCCGCCGGTGTCGATGCGCGCCTTCCTGAAGGACCGCATCTGGTGGAAGCTGGCGTTCTGGAACATGCTCTTCGGCATGGCCGCCGCCGGCACGCTGGTGCACTTCGCGGCGCTGATGCAGGACCGCGGGCTGACGCTCGCGCAGGCCGCCACGGCGATGAGCCTGGTGGGCGCGGGCGGTTTCGTCGGCAACCTGGCTGCAGGCTGGCTGATCGACCACACCTCCGCCACCCGGCTGGCGCGCCTGTTCGTGCTGGCCCCGCTGGGCGCGACCGCGATGCTGTACTTCGGCTCGGGCCTCGGCGTGGCCATCGTCGCCGCGGTGCTGCTGGGCATGTTCAACGCCGGCGACCACAGCCTGTCGGTGTTCCTGGCGCGCCGCTACTTCAGCTCCGAGAGCTTCGGCCGGGCCTCGGCCACGCAGCAGGTGGCCGTCGCGCTCGGCAGCGGCACGGCGCCGTGGCTGATGGGCGTGATCCACGACCGCACCGGAAGCTACGATGCGGCGATGATGCTTGCGATGGTGGCCTTCGTGCTGGCGGCGGTGGCGGCGTGGCTGCTGCCGGAGTTCCGCAGCGGCAGCGCGCCGCAGCGGTCGACGGCAGGTGCCGGGGCCTCGACGGCCTGACGCGATGCTGGCCTGGCGCGACCGGCTGCTGGCGCTGCTCGGCCGCGACTGGGCGGGGTTGCCCGTCGCGCTGGGCATCGGCGCCGTGGTGCTGCTCGCGGGGCGGGCGCTCGGCGGCACTGCTGGCGCGGCCGTGGCCGCGCTCGGCGCCGCGGCCGCGCTGCTGGGCGCGGCGATGTCGCTGGGCCACGCGGCAACGCTCGCGCGCGTGCGCCGTGCTCACCCGCCGCCGGGGCGGATGGTGGACCTCGGCGGCTACCGCGTGCACCTGCTGGCCGAGGGCCAGGCGCGCGACGGGCGGCCGCCGGTGGTCTGGTTTGCCGGCGGCCACGCGGGCGGCCACGCGGTGCACCACCTGCACCGCGCGTTCCGCGAGGAGACACGCTCGATCCTGATCGACCGCCCCGGCACCGGCTGGAGCGACACCGGCCCGTTCCCGCGCAGCACGGCGCGCGAGGCCGACGAGATGGTGCGCGCACTCGAGCGCGCGGGCGAGCAGGGCCCCTTCGTCTGGGCCGGACACTCCTTCGGCGGGCTGCTGGCGGCCAATGTCGCGCGTCGCCGGCCCGACCTGGTGCACACGCTGGTGCTGCTCGACCCGACGCCGCTGGAGACCATCGTGTTCGGGCCGCGGCTCGGTGCGCTTAAGGACATGCGGCGCACCGCCTGGCTCGGCGGCTTCGCGCTGCTCTTCGGCATCGACCTGCGTGCGCGCGCCGAGGCCCGGGCGCGCCGCGACCCGGCGCACGCCCGCGTGCTGGACGCGGTGCGGGCCGTGCTCGGCCCCGAGGCCGAGGCGGGGCGCCGCGTCGAGGCCAGCGCCGGCCGCTGCTTCGCCGAGGCCTCGATCTACCGCGAGCTGACGCCCGAGGGGGCGGCCGCCTGCGGCTGGGACACCGTGGTCTACGACCGCGACCTGGGCGACCTGCCGGTGTGGCTGGTGGCGCCGCAGGACACGTCGGATGCCGACATCGCCGCGCTGCCCGAGGCGCAGTCCGGCAGCGCCGACGACGCGCGCCGCATGTTCCGCTTCTTCGCCGCCACGCGCGAGCGCTACCTCGCCACGTCGACGCGCTCGCGCCGCGTCGTGGCACCCGCCGGCTCGGGGCACAACTTCGTCTACGAGGCCTCCCGGTTCACGATCGACGTGATGCGCGAGGTCATCCTCGGCACCGACCACCCGCCGCCGGAGTCGCGCCCGTGATCGACGAAGAGACGCTGCGCCGCTATCGCGAAGACGGCGCCGTCGTGTTGCGCGGCCTGCTGGATGCAACCACGATCGAGCGGCTTCGCGAAGCCGTGCAGACGGTGCTGGGCGACCCGAGCCCGCATGGCAACGAGTACGCTGCGCCCGGCCAGGCCCGCTTCGCCCAGGACATGTTCATGGCGCAGCGGCCCGACGCCGCCGGGGCCGTGTTCCGGCGGCTGGTGCACGACTCGCCGATGGCCGAGGCGGCCGCCCAGCTGATGGGCGCGCGCGAGGTGCGCTTCTTCTACGACCAGATGTTCGTCAAGGAGCCCGGCGCGGTGACGCCCACGCCCTGGCACCAGGACCTGCCGTACTGGCCCTTGCTCGGCGACCAGATCTGCGGCCTGTGGTGCCCGCTCGACCCGGTGGACCTCGACAGCGGCGCCGTCGAGTACATCCGCGGCTCCCACCTCGGCGGGCACTGGTACCGGCCGCAGCACTTCGGCGGGGATGCGGGCTACGAGGGCGCACGCGGCGAACCCATGCCCGACATCGACGCCACCTTCGGCCCCGGCGACCGGCTGTCGTGGGCGATGCTGCCGGGCGATGCGATCGCCTTCCACGGCCTGGTCATCCACGGCGCCGGCGGCAACCGCCACGCCCAGCGCCGGCGGCTCGCCGTGTCGCTGCGCTGGCTGGGCGACGACGCCGTGTTCGACGACCGGCCGGGCACCTACCCGTTCGACGTGGCTGGCCAGGTGCCGGGCATGCCGCTGCGCGGGGCGGCGTATCCGCGGGTCTGGCCGCGCGGGGAGGCGGCCGGCCCGCAGGCGTGATCTCGTCGCGCCGGCGCCGCTTCGGCGCCCCCGCGGGCGGCACGTTGCGGCGGCTGCCCGCGCTTCACGCGGACGCCAGCGACCACCCGGCCCGCGTCAACGGCAGCCGCGTGACGGCCACACCGCTGGCCGCCAGCAGGGCGTTGGCGATCGCCGGGCCGATGGTGGGCGGGCCTTCCTCGCCGATCCCGGCCGGGCGGTCGCCGTTGCCGAGCACCACCACCTGGAGCGGCGGCACCTGCGCCGCCGTGACGAGCGGGTAGTCGTGGAAGTTGCTCTGCTGCACGCGTCCGTCGCGGAACGTGATCTCGTCGAACAGTGCGGCCGACAGGCCGAACAGCGTGCCGCCCATCATCTGCGCCTGGACCGCGTCCGGGTTGCCCACCACGCCGGCGTCGATGGCCGCGGTGATGCGCTCGAGCCGGAAGCGGCCCGGACCCGTCACGGACAACTCGACCACGTGGCCTCCGATCGCGCGGTTGGCCTCGCTGATCGCGACGCCGCGGAAGCGGCCGGCGGCGGCCGGCCGGCTCCACCCGGCCGCCTCGGCCAGCGCATCGAGGAGGGCGAGCGCGCGCGGCTTCTGCGCCAGCAGGCGGCGCCGGTACGCCAGCGGGTCGATGCCCGCCAGCCGCGCGGCCAGGTCGACCGAGTGCTCGAAGAAGAACGTGTTCTGCGACGCCCCCACCGAGCGCCAGTAGCCGCACGGAACGCCCACCTCGACGCGCGTCCAGCGCAGGTCCATCGCCGGGATCGCGTAGCCCTGTCCCGCCCAGCCCATCGAGGCCGACCAGTCCAGCGGCGGCCGCGGCGGGCCGTTGGACAGACCCGAGTGGTCGAGCAGCGAGGGGTGCGCCAGATCGGCGACCAGCGCCAGCGGCATGCCGTCGTCGCCCAGGGCCACGCGCACGCGCGCTGCCGCTGCCGGCCGGTAGTACCCCGCCGCCAGATCGGTGGCGCGCGACCAGATCATCTTGACAGGGCGCCCGGCCGCGCTGCCGCGCATGGCCTGCGCGATGCGCGCCGCCTCGACCGCGAAGTCGTGCTCGAGACGGCGACCGAAGCCGCCCCCGATCAGTTGCTGGTGCACGGTCACGCGCCCGGCGGGCAGCCCCAGCGCGTCGGCCACCGCGCGCTGCGTGTCGAGCGGGGCCTGGGTGGACAGCCAGAGGGTGGCATCCTCGGCGCCGACCCGGGCGGTGCAGTTCATCGGCTCGATGGGCGCGTGCGCGAGGAAAGGCACGTCGAAGGTGGTGTCGACGACGCGCCCCGCGCCGCGCAGCGCCGCCGCGGCGGCCGTGCCGTCGAGCCTGGCGTCGTAGTCGGCGGGGAAGCGGTCGCCGCGGCCGGCGGCAACGGCCTCGCGCAAGGTGGCGCGCAGCGCATCGCTGTCGAGGCCGGCGGTCGGTCCGGCGCGCCAGCGCGGCCGCAAGGCCTCGAGTCCCTTGTGCGCGGCCCAGTAGCGGTCGGCGACGACGGCCACCGCCGCTGCGAGCGGCACCACCTGCCGCACCCCGGGCACGGCCAGCGCCGGCGCAGGGTCGACGTGCTCGAGCGTGCCGCCGAAGGTGGGCGCGTGCGCGACGGCGGCCGCGAGCACGCCGGGCGGCGCGACGTCGATGCCGAACACCGCGGTTCCGCGGGTCTTGGCCTGCAGGTCGGCCCGCGGCAGGCTCCTGCCGAGCACCTTCCAGTCGCGCGGCGGCCGCAGGGCGGGCTTGTCGGGCGGCGGAAGCGACGCCGCCGCCTGCAGCAACTCGGCATAGGGCAGGCGGCGGCTGCTTGCCGCGTGCCGCACCTCGCCGCCTGCGGCGCTGCACTCGCCGGGCGGCACTGCCCAGCGCTGAGCTGCTGCGGCCACCAGCATGTGCCGCGCCGCTGCGCACACCGGCGCCAGCACGGCGTAGGCGACGCGGAATCCAAGCGCGCCGAAGGTGGCGTAGTTCTCGATGAACGGGTTGAAGAACTCCGGCGCCAGCGGTGCCGGCTGCACGCGGATCGACGCGACGGGGAGCTCGAGTTCCTCGGCCGCGATCTGCGCGATCACGCCGGTGGTGCCCTGACCCATCTCGGCGACGTTGGTCAGCACGGTAAGGCTGCCGTCCGGGGCGAACCGGAGCCACGGGCTGAAGCCCGGCCTGGCCGGTACGGCGGCTGTTGGGGCTTGCGCCTGCGCCGGCGGCGGCAGCGCATGGCCGAGGGTCCAGATCCCGCCTGCCAGGGTCGAGGCGAGCACCCGGCGTCGGCCGGCATCGACAGGTCCGCGTCGGCCGGCATCGACAGGTCCGCGTCGGCCGGCATCGACAGGTCCGCGTCGATCGGCATCGAACGTGCCGCGGCGGGCCGCAGCGGAGCGGCGGGCGCTGTCGGAGTTCACGGCCTGACCGGGCCGCCCAGGGCGGCGGCCGCCGTGTGGATGGCTGCGCGCATCCGCGGGTAGGTGCCGCACCGGCACAGGTTCGTGATGGCGGCGTCGATCTGGGCGTCGGTAGGTCGTGGGGTCACGGTGAGCAGCGCAGCGGCGGCCATCAGCGCTCCGGGCTGGCAGTAACCGCATTGCGCGACCTGCAGCTCGATCCACGCCTTCTCGAGAGCCCGTGCCTGCGGCGTGGCGGCACCCTCGATCGTCGTGACCGGCTTGCCGCCGACCGCGGCCAGCGGCATCACGCAGCTGCGCACGGCCTGCCCGGCGACGTGCACGGTGCACGCGCCGCAAAGCGCCGCGCCACAGCCGTACTTGGCACCCGTCAGGCCCAGGTCTTCGCGCAGCACCCAGAGCAAGGGTGTGTCGGGGGCGCTCCCCACGCTGCGCCGGCGGCCATTGACGAGCAGTGACGTGGACATGGTGTCGTGTTTCCAGTTGGCTGGGCGTGCTGGATCCGTGCGCGCAGCCGGTGCCCTTGCAATCCATTGCCATCCGTCAGCATGTTGCCTGCATCGCACCGCCGTGGCCGACGGTCGGGAATTCGGTCGCCAACGGGTCGCCTCGAGACGGAACGCGGACAAGGGCGGCCCCTGCCGTCAGCGCCATGAGGCGCCCCGACGAGGGCACTTGGCCGACGAGAGCAGTGCCTCGTCGGTTGCCGGGGTCCGAGCAGCAGCGCCCGGACCGTGCCCGCGGCCTCGACTGCGAAGGTCACGCTCATGTCGGCAGGGATGTCGGCAGGGTCGAGCCGACACGGTGCGCAACGCCGCCCCGGCATCGGTCGAGGGTGCTGCCCTTGGCCGATGCCTGCGATGGCCGGCCGCACGCACCGTGGCCGGATCAAGGGGCGGTTCGTCGACGGCCTGTCCTGGGGCTGGGTCCAGGTGGGAGGGCGGCGCCGCTGCCACCCAGTGTCTCGAGCAGCGCATCGATCCACCAAGCGACGTTGCGGTCCCAGTTGCTGCGCCGCCAGACGACCGCGAAGCGGCCGACCGGCGCCGGCTGTGCCACGGCGAGCTGCACCAGGCGGCCGGTCTCGAGGCCGTCGCGAGCCCGCGCCGCCGGGACGAAGCCGACACCCAGTCCATCTTCGATCGCGGCCAGCTTGCCCGCCATGTTCGGCACGACCAGCGTCGGCTGGGCACCGATCAGACCCACCGATCGCTTGGGCAGCCGGCGGGAGGAATCGGCGATCACGATGGCCCGATGGCTTCGCACGATCGCGTCGTCCAGCGGTCGGCCCTGCTCCTGCGCCGCTCGGGCAATCAGCTCGTGGCCTGCCCCGGCCACGAAGATGAAGGGGACCTCGCCGAGCATCCTGCAGTCCCAGCCGCCGCCAGCAGGCAGTCCGCCCGAGGACAGGCCGGCGACCGCGATGTCTGCGCGGCCAGTCGACAGCGCATCCCAGGTCCCGCCGAGAACCTCCTCCAGCAGGCCGATCGCGACGGAGGAGCCCTGCTTGTCGAGCCCGCGGACCAGGCGGGCCACCCGGCGCAGGTCGAAGACCGTGTCGATCGCGATGCGCAGCTCGGTCGGCCTGCCGGCTCGCAGGGCCTCGAACCTGCGCTCCACGTGGTCGGCATCCGCGAGCATCCGCAGCCCCACCGACTGCAGCTCGGCGCCGAGCTCGGTGAGTTCCATCGCACCGCCGTTGCGCCGCACCAGCTTCTGGCCCAGGGAGCGCTGCATCCGGTCGATCGCGTAGCTCACGGCCGAGGGCACCCGGTCGAGTTCGCGCGCGGCGCCGGAGATCGATCCGGTGCGCGCCACCAGGTCGAGCACCCGAAGGAAGTCGAGCGACAGGCGGGGGCGCTTCGATACCAAGGCGTCGGCCTTTCAGGATGTCTGATGCATTGCGCAGGGGAATCGAAAGGCCACGCGCACGACGTCTCCTAGAGTCCGTTGACTCGGACAGCGGAGGTTGCGGTGGCCGGTGAGGACAGCATGGTCAATGTGCGCGTCGAAGTCAACGGCGTGCGGCACGAGTACGTCGGGCAGGCGGAGCGGCCCCTGCTGTGGTTCCTGCGGGACGGCCTCGGCCTGTCCGGCACCAAGTACGGATGCGGCATCGGGCAGTGCGGCGCCTGCACGGTCCATCTGGACGGGCAGGCCGTCCGCAGCTGTGTCGTGCCGATGAGCGCCACGTCGGGCCGAAGGGTGCTGACCATCGAAGGCCTCGGCACGCGCGAACGCCCGCACCCGCTGCAGCAGGCCTGGCTCACGGTCGGCGTGTCCGAGTGCGGGTACTGCCAACCCGGTCAGATCATGGCGGCGGCGGCGCTGCCACCGGGTCCGATGCCGCCGGACGCGTTGCGGCAGATCGGCAACATCTGCCGCTGCGGCACCTACGGGCGCATCGGCCAGGCCATCGCGCTGGCACGCGCGCCGAAGGCGGCGGCATGAAGCTCCGCAGGCGTGGCTTCGTCTGCGCGGTCACGCTGTCGGGTCTGGCCTGGGTGACCGGGTCCGCACGCGCCGTCGCCGGCGGGGCGGGGCATGCTCCGGCGCAGCCGGCCGTCGAGGACTGGGCGTTGTGGCTGGTCATCGACGCCGCCGGCGGGATCACGCTGTTCCACAAGGTCACCGACCTCGGGCAGGGCACGCCGTCGTCGCTGGCGCGCGTGATTGCGGGCCAGCTCGGCATCGATCCGGAGCGGATCACGCTCAGGCAGGCGCCCGTCCGCGAGCCGTACCTGAAGGCCGACGACGACTACTCGACCTCGGGAAGCTCGGGCATCAGGACGAGCTTCGCCGCTTCGCGCCGTCTGGGGGCCACGGCGCGTGCCGTCCTGGTGCAGGCCGCCGCGTTGCGCTGGCAGGTCGGCGTGGCCGAGTGCACCGTGCGCGCCGGGTCGGTGGTGCACGAGCCGTCGGCGCGCACCCTGCGATTCTCCGAACTGGCCGAGGCGGCTGCCTCGCTTCCGGTTCCGCCCGAGGTGCACGTCGACGAGCGGCCACGGCCGTGGCCCGCGGCGGCCGCGGGGCGCTCGAGGGCGGATGAATCCAGTCTCGTCGATGGTTCCGCGGTCTTCGGAGTCGATGTGCAGCTGCCCGGCCTGAGCACCGCCGCCATCGTCCATTGCCCCATCCCGGGGGGCACGGTGCGGGCGGTCGACGCGTCGCCGGCCTTGCTCCGCACGGGCGTCTTCGACGTGGTGACGCTCGACGACGCGGTCGCGGTCGTGGCCACCGACTTCTGGACGGCCAGCGACGCGCTGCGGCGGGTGCGGGTCGAGTGGTCAGCGCCACCGACGCTGCCCGACACGCGGGTGCATCGGCAGGCTCTGCTGGCAGCGGTGGGCGCCGGGGAGGGACTGCGCAGCGGGGGTCCGCGCGGCGTCGGGGCAGACGAGCACCGCCGCGCCAGCGAGCAAGGCCTGGCGTCGGCACGCCGGCGGCTGGACGCCACGTACTATGTGCCGTGGGCCGCCCACATGACGATGGAGCCGCAGAACGCGACGGCGCGCGTGTCGGACGGACGGGCGGAACTGTGGCTGCCGACCCAGAATCAGGCGCTGGTGCGCTCGACCGTGGCCACGCAGCTGAACCTGCCCGCGGATGCCGTCACGGTCCACACGACCCGCGCCGGTGGGGGCTTCGGCAGGCGCCTCGAGGTCGATGTCGCGCGTGAGGCGACGCTGATCGCCCGGCGTTCGGGGCGCCCGGTCAAGCTCGTCTGGTCGCGCGAGCAGGACCTGCAGAACGACTACTTCCGACCGGCTGCCGCCGCTCGCCTGCGCGCCGGCCTCGACGCGAACGGCGGCGTGTCGAGCATCGTCGTCGACGTCGCGACGCCCTCGATCCTGGCCAGCAGCACCAGCTCGCACGAGCTGCCGCCCGGCGAACCGGACTTCACCGCCCTGATGGGGCTGCAGCCCGGCTACAGCCTGCCCGCTGCGAGCGTCGGCTGGACGCGCGTGGAGGCCGGCCTCAGGAGCGGCTGGTGGCGTTCGGTCGGCTGCGCGGCCAACGGCTTCTTCCTCGAGTCGTTCATCGACGAGCTCGCAGCCACCACCGGTGTGCGGCCGTTGGCCTGTCGCCGTGCGCTGCTGGCGCACGATCCACGCGCCACGCGGCTGCTGCAGAGGCTCGAGCAGGAGGTCGAGGCGGCGACGCCCTCCGCGCGCGGCTGGTTCTGGGGCCACGCATGGTTCCGCTACAGCGGGACGCGGGTCGGCCATGCGGTGGCGGTGTCGCGTGCCGGCGGGCGCAGGATCAGGATCGAGCGCATCCTGGTCGTGGTCGATTGCGGCATCGTCGTCGACCCGCACTTCGCGCGTTCGCAGGTCGAGGGCGGGGTCGTCTGGGGCCTGAGCGCATGCCGCTTCGGGGCCGTCACCTTCGAGCAGGGCCGACCCGGGCAGTCGAACTTCCACGACTACCCGGTGGCGCGCGCGCGCCACCTGCCGCCGATCGACGTCTTCTTCATCGACAGCTCCGAGGAGCCCGGCGGGCTGGGCGAGGAGTCCGTCCCAGGAACCGCGCCGGCGCTGGCCAACGCCATCTTCGCGGCCACCGGCCGCAGGCTGCGCGAGTTGCCGTTCCGTGCCGAGGAGGTCGAGTTCGCGGACTCAAGCGAGGACTGAAGCGGGGATCGACGTGCAGCCGCCGGAGTGCGGACGGCCCCGCCGCGGTGCTTCAGGGAACGGTCCCCGCGGAGGCCGGCGCGAGCCGGGCGCGCAGCGCCTGCTCGAGCTGGTTCCACACGTAGCGCATCGACGCCGAGCGGCGCAGTTCGTCGTGCGCGCACAGCCACACCTCCTGCTTCTGGCTGAAGCGCTCGGGCAGCAGGCGCCGCAGGCAGGGATTGGCGGCGGCCACGTCGACGAGGTAGGCGGCGATGCCCATGCCGGCCTCGACGGCGGCGTGGCGGGCCAGTATCGCGTCCGTGCGCAGCCGGAAGCGGATCGGCCGGGTCGGGAGCTCGCCCCGCACCATCGGCGCCAGCGGCGTGGCCTCGCGGTCGAAGCCGGCCACGAAGGCGCCCTCGGGGATCTCGAAGCCCGCCGGCTCCCCATGCCGCTGCAGCAGCGACTCGTGCGCGTACAGGCCGAGCTCGGTGTTGCCGACGTGCATCGTGATCAGCCCGTCCTGCTCGGGCCTGAAGAAGCGCACCGCGATGTCGGCCTCGCGGCGCAGCAGGTTCTCGGGCCGGTTCGACACCGAGAGCTCGATCTCCAGTTCCGGCTGCTCCTCGAGCATGCGGGCCACCAGCGGCGCCACCACGTGCGTGGCGTAGACCTCCGAGACCGCGATGCGCACCGTGCCCACCAACCCGTGGTGCGCGCCGGCGAACAGCCGCTCGGCCTCGCGCGCCGAGGCCTTCATGGACGAGACGACGCCGTGCAGCGCGTGCGCCCGCTCGGTGGGCTTCAGCCGGCCGGGCTGGCGCACGAACAGCGCCTCGCCGAGCGCGATCTCGAGTTCGCGCACGTGGCGGCCGACGCTGGGCTGCGTCGTGGCCAGGCGGCGCGCAGCTTCGGTGAGCGTGCCGGCCTCGTAGACGGCGATGAACGAGCGCAGCAGGTTCCAGTCGGCGAGCTGCGGCCCGGCCGGCGGGGCCGCTTGAACGGGATCAGCGGAGCGTGCACGCTCGGGCATCGCCGCAGTGTCGCATGCGCTCAGGTCCGCAGCATCGTCACCAGGTCGCGGCGCGGCGACGGACCGGCAGGCGCGCTGGCGTAGCCCACGCGCGCCAGCATCTGCACCGTGCCCTGGGCCGGGTCCACGCCCAGCGCGCGGTGCACGGCGGCGTAGGGACCGCGCATGGCCTCGAACTCCTGCAGCGCCTGCGACACCGGATGCATGTCCACCCCCGCCGCGGTGGCCTGCAGGTGCTGCCGCACGTAGGCGCGGCCGGACTCGAGCTGCTGCAGGCGCGAGTTGCCCGCGCTCACCAGCCACAGCAGACCGCTGCCGGTCTCGTACGGCTTCCAGTGGTCCATCACGCGCTGCAGGCTGCTCTGGCCGCGCTGCGGCACCTCCATCGGATCGAACAGCCCGGTGGTGTGCAGCAGGCGGATCATCGGGCTGGACAGGCTGATCCCGTCGCGGTGCTTGGCGATGGCGTCGGGGCCGATGCGCATCAGGCGCGCCGACTCCAGCCAGGTGGCCGGCGTGATGGCCTCGATCTCGTAGGCCTCGCGCGTGATGCGGCGCAGCGCGGCCAGCGGCTCGGGCGCCGTCACCGTGCCGGCCTGCAGGCCATGGCGGCGCGCCGTCTCCACCCAGGCCGAGGTCAGCGCCTCGGGCAGCGGGCGGCCGTCGGCGTAGGCGGTCTTGGCGGTGTGGCGCCGCGCGATGGCGGCGTACAGCGGGTCGCGCGGGGCCGAGCCGGCGGGGCCGGGCGTCAGCGTGGCCACCACGGTGCCCGCAGGCAGGCTGCGCGCAGCCGGCGCGCCCTGAGGGAACAGCGCCACGGTCACCGAATGCCCGCGCTCGGCCGCGGCGATGAGTGCCAGCTCGATGAAGGCGCCGCAGCCGATCAGGATCTGGCGGCCGAACGGATCGGTCTCGGGCAGCAGCCGCTCGCCGTCGCACAGCAGGTGGATGCGGCCCGGCTCGCGCAGGTCGGCGATCCAGGACTGGCGGTTGTGCGGGTTGGGCGCCAGCAGCGCATGCGCCAGCATGTAGCGGCGCAGCTCGGTCTC
>Ga0209985_10003762_pt1 | contig 12654 bp, 8 predicted proteins | sample NOAtaG_FD_187305 | JGI IMG/M metagenome (GOLD analysis project Ga0209985, IMG submission 187305) | Freshwater lake microbial communities from Lake Erie, under a cyanobacterial bloom - NOAA_Erie_Diel6S_1000h metaG (SPAdes) (version 2) | ecosystem: Environmental > Aquatic > Freshwater > Lake ...
CTCCTCGCTGACGCGCAGGCAGTACGGCACCTTGACGATGTAGATGCGGTCGAGGAAGGCCTCGTTGTTCTTGTTGTTGCGGAACGCCTTCCACTCGCTCTCGTTGCTGTGCGCGAGCACGACGCCGTCGAACGGGATCGCGCCGAAGCCCTCGGTGCCCTTGAAGTTGCCCTCCTGCGTGGCCGTCAGCAGCGGGTGCAGCACCTTGATCGGGGCCTTGAACATCTCGACGAACTCGAGCAGGCCCTGGTTGGCCAGGCACAGGCCGCCGCTGTAGCTGTAGGCGTCGGGATCGTCTTGGGCGTAGGTCTCGAGCTTGCGGATGTCGACCTTGCCCACCAGCGAGCTGATGTCCTGGTTGTTCTCGTCGCCGGGCTCGGTCTTGCTGATCGCGACCTGCTTGAGGATCGACGGGAAGCGCCTGACGACCCGGAACCGGCGGATGTCGCCGCCGAACTCCTCGAGCCGCTTGACGGCCCAGGGGCTGAGGATGCGGTTGAGGTAGCGGCGCGGGATGCCGTACTCGCCCTCGAGGATCGGCCCGTCCTCGGCGGGATCGAACAGGCCGAGTGGCGACTCGTTGACCGGGCTGCCCTTCAGTGCGTAGAAGGGCACCTCCTGCATCAGCTGCTTGAGCCGCTCGGCGATCGAGCTCTTGCCGCCGCCCACGGGGCCGAGCAGGTAGAGGATCTGCTTCTTCTCCTCCAGGCCCTGCGCGGCGTGGCGGAAGTAGGACACGACCTGCTCGATCGCGTCCTCCATGCCGTAGAACTCGGCGAAGGCCGGGTAGACCTTGATGACCTTGTTGGCGAAGATGCGCGACAGCCGCGGGTCGTTGCGGGTGTCGATCGTGGCCGGCTCGCCGATCGCCTTGAGCATGCGCTCGGCGGCGGTGGCGTAGGCCAGCGGGTTGCGCTTGCACTCGGCGAGGTAGTCCTCGAGGGACAGCTCCTCCTCGCGGGTGCGCTCGTAGCGGGCGGCAAAGTGGCTGATCACGTCCATGCTGACCTCCGTGGGCGGGCCGCGACCGCGGGGCGGACGGCCCGGCCGGCGTGTCGCGGCCGGGAAGCTCTGATGGCGTCCCGGCTTCACGGGCCCGGGCGCCATCAGAGCTTTCCGGTCGGATGTGCCGCGCCCGCGGCCGGGGAGGCCGCGCGCGCCTTGGCAGTCAGGATGAACGTGTCGGCAGCGGCATGTGGCAGCGAGTACAGACCCCTTTGTACGGCATTTCGGCGGCGCCGTCCCAACCCCCGGCGGCATGCCCGTGCATCGGCGCGCAAGGACCGTCCCGCCCTGCAGGGTTCAACGCGCCCTCGCCAGCGCCCGCCGACAGGGCGCCCGCGGCGCCGAACGCACCGCGTGAGAACATCGCGACCGTGAACCGGCATCTCTGGCTCCTGGTGTTCTGCCAGGGCATGTTCCTGACCAACAACGTCACGTTCATCGCGATCAACGGGCTCGTGGGGCTTTCGCTCGCGCCGCTGGGCTGGATGGCGACGCTGCCGGTGATGGGCTACGTGGTGGGCGGGGCGCTGAGCGCGCCCCTGGTGGCGCGGCTGCAGGCGCGCCACGGGCGCAAGCGCTGCTTCCAGCTCGGCCTCGTCGTCGCGATGGCCAGCGGCGCCTCGTGCGCGCTGGCTGCCGCCCAGGGGTGGTTCTGGATGCTGGTGGCCAGCACCGTCGTGGCCGGCTTCTACAGCGCCAACGCGTCGCTGTACCGCTTCGCCGGGCCCGAGCTGGTGGCGCCTGGGCTCAAGGAGAAGGCGATCTCGCTGGTGCTGGCCGGCGGCATCATCGGTGCCTTTGCCGGGCCCAACCTGGCCAGCGCGACGCGCGAACTGGCGGCCGTGAAGTTCGTTGCCAGCTACATCGCGCTGATCGGCGTGGCGGGCCTGGCGCTGCTGGCGCTGTCGTTCATCCGCTTCCCGGAGCACGTGGCGCCCAGGCCCGGGGCCGGCAGCGGGCGGCCGCTGTCGGAGATCGCGCGCCAGCCGGCCTTCATCGTCGCCGTGGCCGCCGGAGCGCTCGGCTTCGGCGTGATGAACCTGCTGATGGCCGCCACCCCGCTGGCCATGCAGCAGTGCCGGCATCCGTTCGACAGCGCGGCGCTGGTGCTCGAGTGGCACGTGCTGGGCATGTTCGTGCCGAGCTTCTTCACCGGCCACCTGATCAAGCGCTTCGGCCCGCTGCCCGTGATGGCCGTCGGCGCGCTGCTCAACTTCGTCTGCGTGGGAGTGGCGCTGTCGGGCGTCGAGCTGATGCAGTTCCTGGTGGCGCTGTTCGTGCTGGGCGTGGGCTGGAACTTCCTCTACACCGGCGGCAGCACGCTGCTGACCACCACCTACCGCCCGGAGGAGAAGAACAAGGCCCAGGGCGCGATGGACACCTGCGTGTTCGCGACGATGGCCGTGACGTCCTTCGCCTCCGGGGCGCTGGTCACCACGCAGGGCTGGCAGATGCTGAACCTGGGCTCGCTGCTGCCGATCGCGCTGGTGTCCGCGGCGCTGGCGTGGCTGGCCTGGAGCCAGCGCCGGCAGCGCGCGCACGCGGCGTGAGCGCGGCCGTGGCACGTCGGCGGTCCTGTCTCCTGCTGCTCGGCACGGCACTGGCCGGCGCGGCGGTGCGGTCGCAGGGCGCTTCCGCTTCGAACGCCCCGCCCACGCCCCGGGCGGCCAAGGTGCTGCGCATCGCCAGCCCCAGCGAGACCGGCTTCGACCCGGCGCGCGCCGGCGACATCCCGTCGCTGCTGGTCATCAGCCACCTGTTCGAGCCGCTGCTGGGCTTCGACCCCCTGGCGCGGCCGGTGAAGCTGCGCCCGCGCACCGCCGCGGCGATGCCGGAATCCTCGGCGGACTACCGCACCTGGACGGTGAAGGTGCAGCCGGGCATCTTCTTCACCGACCACCCGGCCTTCCAGGGCCGGCGGCGCGAGCTGACCGCGGCCGACTACGTCTACTCGATCAAGCGCCTGGCCGACCCGGCGCACAAAAGCACCGCCTGGAGCGGCCTCGAGCAGACCGGCATCACGGATCTGGCCGCCGCGCGCCGCCAGGCCCTCGAGCAGAAGAAGCCCTTCGACTACGACCGCCCGATCGAGGGCCTGGTGGCGCTCGACCGCTACACGATCCGCTTCCAGCTCGACGCCGGCCGGCCGCGCTTCCCGTACCAGATCGCCGAGACGACGACCGGCGCCGTCGCGCGCGAGGTCATCGAGGCCGTGGGCGAGCTCGCGCCGCAGCACCCGGTGGGCACCGGGCCGTTCCGCCTGGCCGAGTGGCGACGCGCCTCGCGCATCGTGCTCGAGCGGAACCCCGGCTACCGCGAGGTCCGCTACGACGCCGAGCCGGCCGCGGACGATGCGGAGGGCCAGCGCATCCTGGCCCGGATGAGGGGCCGCCGGCTGCCGATGATCGACCGCGTCGAGATCGCCATCATCGACGAGTCGCAGCCGACCTGGCTTGCCTTCCTGAACGACGAGGCCGATCTGGTCGTGCTGCCGCCGGAGTTCACCGGCGTCGCCATGCCCGGGGGGCGGATCGCCCCGCACCTGGCCCGGCGCGGCATCCGGGCCCAGCGCGTGACGCTGCCGGCCAGCTACTACACGATGTTCAACATGGAGCACCCGGTGGTGGGCGGCTATGCGCCGCACCAGGTGGCGCTCCGGCGGGCCGTCGCGCTCGGCATCGACGTGCAGCGCGAGATCGAGCTGCTGCGGCACGGCTCGGCAGTGGCCGCCCAGAGTCCGGTGGCGGTGCACCTCTCGGGCTTCGACCCCGCCTACAAGAGCGAGATGAGCGACCACGACCCGGCGCGCGCCCGGGCGCTGCTCGACCTCTACGGCTGGCGCGACCGCGACGGCGACGGCTGGCGCGAGCAGCCCGACGGCAGCCCGCTGGTGCTGGAGATGGCCACGCAGCCCAACCAGCAGACCCGCGGCTTCGACGAACTGATGAAGCGCGACATGGACGCGCTCGGCCTGCGCGTCGTCTTCAGGACCGCGCAGTGGCCCGAGCAGTACAAGGCCGCACGCGCCGGCAAGCTGACGATGTGGAGCGTGCAGGGCCGCGCCAGCTCCCCCGACGGCCTGGAGGGCCTGCTGCGCTACAACGGCGCGGCCAAGGGCGGCATCAACCTCGCGCGCTTCGACCACCCGGCGATGAACGCGGTCATCGAGCGGCTGCTGGCGCTGCCCGACGGGCCCGAGCGCGACGCCGCCTTCCGCGAGGCCAAGCGCCTCACCGCGGTGTGGATGCCGTACAAGCTGCGCACGCACCCGGTGCAGGTGACGCTGACGCAGCCGTGGCTGGTCGGCTTCCGGCGGCCGCTGTTCTGGAGCAACTGGTTCGAGACGGTGGACCTCGAGCCGCGCGCGCGCGCAGACTGACGCAGGCGGCGCCGCGCCCGCATTCGCGGGCCCCGGGGCGCGTCAGCCCTCGCCCGCGCCGAGCTTGTCGAGCAGCCCGTTCAGCTCGTCGAGCGAGTCGAAGCGGATCGCGACCTCGCCCTGCTCGCCGCGCTGGGTGCGGCGCCGGACACGGATCTCCACCGGGGCGGCCAGCACGTCGGCCAGGCGCTCCTGCAGGCGCGCGATCTGGCGCTCGGCGGCACGGTCGGCAGCCCGCGCCTTGCCGGCCGCGCCTGCCTTGCCGCGCGCGGGCCGCACCGCGCGGGCGACCAGCGTTTCGGTCTGCCGCACGCTGAGCTTGCGCGCGACGACCTGCTGCGCCGTCATCGCCTGTTCGGCCGCGGGCAGCGCCAGCAGCGCGCGCGCGTGGCCCATGTCGAGGTCGCCCGCCATCAGCAGCGTGCGCACCGGCTCGGCCAGGTTCAGCAGGCGCAGGAGGTTGCTCGCCGCGCTGCGCGAGCGGCCCACCGCCTGCGCGGCCTGCTCGTGCGTCAGGCCGAACTCGCCGACGAGGCGCTGCAGCCCTTGCGCCTCCTCCAGCGGGTTCAGGTCCTCGCGCTGGATGTTCTCGATCAGCGCCATCACCGCGGCCGACTCGTCGGGCACGTCGCGCACCAGCACGGGCACCGCGTCCAGCCCGGCCAGCGCCGCCGCCCGCACCCGGCGCTCGCCGGCGATGATCTCGTAGCGCCCGTCACCCACCGGGCGCACCAGCACGGGCTGCATCACGCCCTGGCTGCGGATGCTCTCGGCCAGCTCGTAAAGCGCCCCCTCGTCCATGCGGGTCCGCGGCTGGTAGCGGCCGGGGCTGAGCCGGGCCAGCTCGAGCCGGGTCGGTGCATCGTCCGGCGCCTGCTCGCCGACGACCTTGGGCCCGAGCAGCGCCTCGAGACCCAGGCCGAGGCCTTTCTTCCTGGTTGCCATGCCGGGATTGTGGCGGCAAGCGTGGCGCCGCGGCTCGGGGCCGCCCCCGGGCGCGCGCCGCGGCACGGTGGCCGACCCGCCCTGGCGTGACGGCGCTATGCTGCGGGCTGGTCCGCGGCTTTCCCACACGGCGTGTGGCACGAGCGCGGCGATCGGCCCCGAGGGCAAGAGTCCACCATGTCGCACACCGTCTTCGTCGATGGCCAGGAAGGCACCACCGGGCTGCGCATCCACGAGTACCTCGCCGCGCGCCCCGACATCGAGCTGCTGCGCATCGATGCCGCGCGCCGCAAGGACCCGGCCGAGCGCGCGCGGCTGCTCAACGCCGCCGACGTGGCCTTCCTGTGCCTGCCCGACGACGCCGCACGCGAGGCGGTGGCGATGGTGACCAACCGGCGCACCTGCGTCATCGACGCCAGCACCGCGCACCGCACGCAGCCCGGTTGGGTGTTCGGCCTGCCCGAGCTGGTGCCCGGTCAGCGCGCCGCGCTGCGCGCGTCCAAGCGCATCGCCAACCCGGGCTGCCACTCCACCGCCTTCGTGCTGCTGATGCGGCCGCTGGTCGATGCCGGCCTTGTGCCGCCGGGGCACCCGCTCAGTGCGACATCGATCACCGGCTACTCCGGCGGCGGCAGGAAGGTCATCGAGCAGTACCAGGCCGTGCCGCTGCCGGCCGGCCTGCAGGCGCCGCGGCCGTATGCGCTGGGCCTGACGCACAAGCATCTTCCGGAGATGACGCTGCACGGCGGCCTCGAGGCGCGGCCGATCTTCATGCCGGTGATCGCCCCGTTCTACAAGGGCCTGGCTGTCAGCGTGCCGCTGCCGCTGCGATCGCTGGGCATCGCGCCCGAGGCGTTGCAGCGCGCGTACGAGCAGCGTTATGGCGGCGAGCGCTTCGTGCGTGTGATGCCCCTTCGCGACGCCGCCACCCTGGCGGAGGGCTCTCTCGACGTGCAGGGATGCAACGACACCAACCGTGTCGACCTGTTCGTCTTTGCCAACGACGAGCAGGCCCTCGTCGTCGCCCGGCTCGACAACCTGGGCAAGGGCGCCAGCGGCGCCGCGGTGCAGTCGATGAACGTGCACCTCGGCCTGGACGAAGGCCTGGGCCTGGGCTGAGCGCGGCGGAACGCGGCGGCGGCGGCCTGGGCTGTCGGGGCAGGGACGCTGCGACGGCTCGGGTGGGGTCAGAGGGTGAGAGGCCCTCCGGCGTGGCCGAGCGGCTTGTCCGAGACGTCCCGATCGGCGCGCAAAGCGCAGCCGCAGCGAAGGCTGCCGCGAGCAGCTGCAACGCCGATCGGGGCGTCGCGGGCTGTCACGGCGGCGTCGATGGACTGCCTCTCACCGTCGCGGGCCCGCTCGGTGCCGCAGGCAGGCCTTCGCGGTGAGTCGCTCCCGGCGGTGGCACCCGGTAGTGGTAGCCGTAGCCGTCGTCGAACCCCATGCGGCTGTAGACCGCCCGGGCAACGTCGTTTTCCTCGCTGACCTGGAGGTAGGCGACCTTGGCGCCGCATGATGCCTCCTCAAGAAGCAAGCGCTCACACAGCCAAGGGGCGAGGTGGCGCCCGCGCCAGGCGAGGGCGGTCACCACGTCGTACAGACCGACCAGCTCGGCCTCGCGCGCCACCAGCGCGCACGCCGCCACCTCGGACCCGTCCCGGAGCACCGCAGCCCGGCAGGGTACCGGCAGCTGCCCGAGCCGCTCGGCGTGGCCCTCGATCTCGGCCGCGCTCGAACCGCGCAGCGTGCCCACTGCAAGCGCAAAGTCGGCCAAGCCGGGCGTATGCAGGCGCAGGCCGCCGGGCGGGGCGGCAGCGGGCGGCGGCGATCCGGCGGCCGCCAAGCGGCGCAGCATCACCCGTGTCGGATCGACCGCGGCCCAGCCCATGCCGGCCAGCGTGGCGTCGAGGTCGGCCGGCAGCGAGAACGGCGTGATGCGCAGGTGCAGCGGCAGGCCGGCCTCTTCGTAGACGGCTGCGGCCAGCGCGAGGCGCTCCGGCAACGGCAGCCGGCCTGCGGCCACGGCGTGGATGCAGCGGGCCCGGCGCGCCTTGCCGGGCGCGAACCGGACCAGCCAGCCGTCGATCCAGCGCTGCTGCGGCGGGGCGCTCGCGTTGAGCGACGCGTCCTCGACGCGCGCCAGCAGCGCCGCGTCCCAGCCCAGCGCGCCGGTCACGCCGCGGCTGCGCGCGCTGGCGGCGGCGCGGCGGCAGGCGTGAGCCGGCGGTCCATCTCGCGCGCGAATTCGATGAAGGCCTGCGCGCCCTTGGCCGCCGGGTCGAAGACGACCCCCGGCTGCCCATAGCTCGGCGCCTCGGCAAGCCGCACGTTGCGCGGGATCACCGTGTCGAAGACCTTGTTGCCGAAGTGCGCCTTCAGCTGCTCGCTCACCTGCTGCTGCAGCGTGATGCGCGGGTCGAACATCACGCGCAGCAGGCCGATCAGCTGCAGGTCGGGGTTCAGGTTGGCGTGCACCTGGCGGATCGTGTTGACCAGGTCCGACAGGCCCTCCAGCGCGAAGTACTCGCACTGCATCGGCACGATCACGCCATGCGCCGCGACCAGGCCGTTGAGGGTCAGCAGGCTCAGGCTGGGCGGGCAGTCGATCAGCGCGAAGTCGTACTCCGCAACGACGGCGGCCAGCGCGCCGCGCAGTCGCCGCTCGCGCCGGTCGAGGTCGACGAGCTCGACCTCGGCGCCGGCAAGCTCGCGGTTGGCGCCCACGATGTCATAGCCCCCCGCCTCGCTACGGCTTCGCGCTTGGGCGATGGTCGCGGTCTCGAGCAGCACCTGGTAGACGCTGTGCGCGAGTTGGCGCTTGTCGACCCCCGATCCCATCGTCGCATTGCCCTGGGGGTCGAGGTCGACCACCAGCACCCGGCGGCCGATCCGGGCCAGGCCGGCCGCCAGGTTGACGGTGGTCGTGGTCTTGCCGACGCCGCCTTTCTGGTTGGCGATGCAGAAGGTTCTCATGGCATGGGCAGGGCAGGCTTGGGGCCGCGACGGGGCACGATTGCGGGCCGGCGAGCGTAGCGCAGATTCGGCGTGGCCCACAGCCTTCGGCCTGCGGCGGGGCGCGGGGCGAACCCCGAGGTCCCGCCTTGGAGGGTCGCGCCGGGCAAGCTTGCTCTCCCGGGGCTCCCGGTGTGGCGTGCCGGCGCCGCCGGGCGGCTGCCAGCGGTGTCGTCGATCGACGCGGGCCCCGGCAGATTCGCAGGCAAGCGGCGCGGACTCTCGCCCTCTCAGCCGCGCGGCCGCATCCACACCGCGCAGCGGCTGCCGTCCAGTTCCGGCACGCGCAGCGGTTCCACGTGGAACACCTCCACGTCGGCGGGCAGGGCGGCCATCTCGGCCCGCGGCTCGCGGCCCTTCATTGCCAGCCAGACGCCTTGCGCCGCGCGCGCGCGCGCGCTCAGCCGGACGAAGTCCGCCAGGCTGCCGAAGGCGCGGCTGACGATCACGTCGTGGGGGTCGGCGACCTCCTCGACACGGCCGTGCCGCACCTCGACGTTGCCCAGCCGCAGCGCCCCCGCCACCTGGCGCACGAACGCGGCCTTCTTGGCGACGGCGTCGATGCTGCACACCCGCCACTCAGGCGCCGCGATCGCGACCACCACCCCGGGCAGGCCGCCGCCGCTGCCGACATCGAGCAGGCGACCCCCTGCCGGCCGCTCGCGCCGCAGCGGCGCGACGATGCCCAGGCAGTCGAGCAGGTGCTGCACGACCATCGAACTGCGCTCGCGCACGGCGCTCAGGTTGTGGCTGCGGTTCCAGCGTTCCAGCAGGTCGAGATACTGCTGCAGCCGGTCGAGCTGAAGTTCGTCCAGCGACACGCCGAGCGCGCGGGCGCCGGCGTCGATCTGCTGGCGCTCCTCGGGGCGGTTCAAGCCGCCGCGCCCTGCGCTTCGGCCGCCGGCGCCGCCGCGGCCGGGCCGCCGAAGCCGCGGAAGCGACCCTTGCGCAGGTGGACGAGCAGCAGCGAGATCGCGGCCGGCGTGATGCCCGAGAGCCGCGCCGCCGCGCCCAGCGTCGCCGGGCGGTGGCGCGCCAGCAACTGGCGCGCTTCCACGCTGAGCGCGCCGACCTGCCCGTAGTCGAGGTCGGCCGGCAGCGGCAGGTGCTCCAGCGCCGCGGCCCGCTCGACCTCGTCCTGCTGGCGGCCGATGTAGCCGGCGTACTTGAGCGCGATCTCGCACTGCTCGATCACGGCATCGGCCTCGCGCGCGCCCCACTCGGCACGCAGGGTTTCACGTGAAACCGTGCTGGCCCCGGCCCGCAGGGCCGCCTGGCTCGCCGCATCGTGGTCCACGCCCGGCCGACGCAGCAGGTCGGCCAGGCAGTACTCGCGCTCGATCGCCTGCCCGACGGTGGCTGCGGCAGCCTCCGGCGGCAGCGTCGCGGGCCGCACCCAGGTGGCGCGCAAGCGCTGCAGCTCGCGCTCGATCCGCTCACGCTTGCGCTCGAACACCGCCCAGCGCTCGTCGTCGACCAGTCCCAGCCGCCGCCCGACCGGGGTCAGCCGCAGGTCCGCGTTGTCCTCGCGCAGCTGCAGGCGGTACTCGGCGCGGCTGGTGAACATGCGGTACGGCTCGGTCACGCCCTTGGTGACCAGATCGTCGACCAGCACGCCCAGGTAGGCCTCGTCGCGCCGCGGCAGCCAGGCTGCCTCGCCGCGCAGCGACAGCGCCGCATTCACGCCGGCGTACAGTCCCTGGGCCGCGGCCTCCTCGTACCCCGTCGTGCCGTTGATCTGCCCGGCAAAGAACAGACCGCCGATGGCGCGCGTCTCGAAACTGGGCAGCAGGCCGCGCGGATCGAAGTAGTCGTACTCGATCGCATAGCCCGGGCGCAGGATGTGGGCGCGTTCCAGCCCGGCGATCGAGCGCACCGCCTCGATCTGAACGTCGAAGGGCAGGGAGGTCGAGATGCCGTTCGGGTAGAACTCGTTCGTCGTCAGGCCCTCGGGCTCCAGGAAGACCTGGTGACCGGCCTTGTCGGCGAAGCGGTGGATCTTGTCCTCGATGCTCGGGCAGTAGCGCGGGCCGACACCCTCGATCACGCCAGTGAACATCGGGCTGCGGTCCAGGCCGGCGCGGATGATCTCGTGCGTGCGTTCGTTGGTGTGCGTGATCCAGCAGGGCACCTGCCGCGGATGCAGCCCGGGCGCGCCGAGGAAGCCGAACACCGGCACTGGGTCGAGGTCGCCGGGCTGCTCCTGCAGGCGAGCGAACTCGATCGAGCGCCCGTCCAGCCGCGGCGGCGTGCCGGTCTTCAGCCGGCCCTGCGGCAGCTTGCGCTCCTTGAGCCGCGCCGACAGGCCGACCGCCGCCGGGTCGCCGGCGCGACCGGCTCCGTAGTTCTGCAGCCCGACGTGGATGCGGCCGTCGAGGAAGGTGCCCGCCGTCAGCACGACGGCCCGGGCCCGGAAGCGCACGCCCGCCTGGGTGATGGCACCGACGACCCGGTCGCCGCGGCCGTCCGACTCCACCAGCAAGTCGTCGACCGCCTGCTGGAAGAGGGACAGCCGGGGCTGGTTCTCCAGCCGGCGCCGGATGGCCGCCTTGTAGAGCACCCGGTCGGCCTGCGCGCGCGTGGCCCGCACGGCCGGCCCCTTGCTGCCGTTGAGGATGCGGAACTGGATGCCGGCTTCATCGGTGGCCGCGGCCATCGCGCCGCCGAGCGCGTCGATCTCCTTGACGAGGTGACCCTTGCCGATGCCGCCGATGCTCGGGTTGCAGCTCATCTGCCCGAGCGTCTCGATGTTGTGGGTCAGCAGCAGCGTGGCGCAGCCCATCCGGGCGGCGGCGAGCGCAGCCTCGGTGCCGGCGTGGCCGCCACCGACCACGATCACGTCGAAGGATTCGGGGTGCAGCATGGAGGGCGGAGATTCTACGAGGCGGGCACCCGCACGGCCGGGCGCTAGCATCGCCGACGTGGAATGCCGTCCCCGCTGCGGCGCATGCTGCACCGCACCATCGATCAGTTCGGCCATCCCGGGAATGCCGGACGGCAAGCCCGCGGGGATGCGCTGCGTGCAACTCGACGACCAGCAGCGTTGCCGCCTGTTCGGGCGCCCCGAGCGCCCGACCGTGTGCATCTCCTTGCTCCCGAGCCAGCCGATGTGCGGTCAATCGAGAGAGCAAGCGCTCGCTTGGCTGGGCCAGCTGGAGCGCGCGAGCGCCCCCGCGGACCCGCGCCGCCCACTCTCTCAGCGCACGGCCGAGCGCGCCAGCACGCGCGCGACGTAGGCCAGCGCCAGAGCGCCCAGCAGCAAGCAGGCCGCCAGGGAGGGCAGCAGGTCAGCCCACGGCAAGGGCGCGCCCTCGAGCACCCGGCCCATCAGCGCGCTCTGCGCCAGCGCCGGCACCCACAGGTGCCAGCGTTGCTCGCCCTGCTGGTTGAACAGCGTCACCATCGGCAGCACCGAGACCAGCATCACCACGATCGTCGCGCTGGCCTGGGCTTCCTTGAAGCTGCGGCAGCGGATCGCCACCGCCAGCAGCAGCGCCGACAGCGCGCCGGCCAGCGGCAGCAACAGCGCCGCGAAGGCCAGCGCCTCGTGGATCCCGAAGCGGAACAGCGCCGACATCGTCTCGCTGCGCAGCAGCCACTGCCCGGGCAGGAAGCTCAGGCAGGCCAGCAGCGCGATCAGCATGCCCACCGCGGCCACCGCGGCCCACTTTCCGAGCACGATCGCCCAGCGCGGCGCGGGCGTCATCAGCAGCGGCTCGAGCGAGCCACGCTCGCGCTCGCCGGCCGTGGTGTCCAGCGCCGCGTTCAGCGCCCCATACAGCACCGCCATCAGCACGAAGAAGGGCACCAGCCGCGCCATCTGCGCCCCGCGCGCCGCCGCGTCGGCGAGGTCTCGCTCCTCCACGCGGACGATCTCCAGCGCCGCCGGCGCGACGCCGCGCATCGCCAGCCGCAGCGCAGCCTGCTCCTGCCCAAAGCCGCGCAGCAGCGCCTGCACGCGGCCGCGGCCCGCCTGCGCCCGCTGGTCCGACGCGCTGTGAACGATCTCGAGCACGGGCGGCTCGCCGCGCGCCAGCGCCGACTCGAAGTCGGCCGGCACCACCAGCACCGGCTCGCCGAGCCGGCCGCGGCGCAGGGCGTCCTCGTAGCCGGCCGGCGCCGGGCGCACCTCCCAGGTCTGGCGCGCCAGGTAGTTGGCCAGCGTCGGTGCGCGCTCGATGCCTGCAACGAGCACCGTGCGGGCCTCGGCGCGGCGCTCGATGTCGCCCACCAGCATGCCCACCAGCGCCAGCACCAGCGGCCCGACCGCCACCGCGCTCAGCAGCACGGCCAGCAGCGTGCGGCGGTCGCGC
>Ga0209985_10003763_pt1 | contig 12653 bp, 10 predicted proteins | sample NOAtaG_FD_187305 | JGI IMG/M metagenome (GOLD analysis project Ga0209985, IMG submission 187305) | Freshwater lake microbial communities from Lake Erie, under a cyanobacterial bloom - NOAA_Erie_Diel6S_1000h metaG (SPAdes) (version 2) | ecosystem: Environmental > Aquatic > Freshwater > Lake ...
AGCCGATATGTTGGCTGCCATGCAGTTCGCCCATGATCACATCAAGATCCAGTGCGCCAAGCAACTCGAACTCGTGGAAATGGCCGGCGGCCGCAAGGTGCGTGAATACAGCCATGAAGTGAATGATACAGAACTGCGCGAACAGGTAATCAGCGCATGCACGCCTGAAATCCGCGCCGTAGCTGAAAGCGGTAAGCCCAAAGCCGAACGCCGCGATGCCACCCGTGCCGTCCTCGACAACTACCTGCTGCGTTTTGAAGGCACAGAAGATGCTGACCTGAAGAAAAGCCTCACCAAGAAATACTTCCACGAGGCGGAATACTATGCCATGCGTGCGATGATCCTGGACAGCGGCAAGCGCCTCGACGGCCGCAACGCGACCCAGATCCGCTCTATCGACTGCATTACCGATTACCTGCCTGCCGCCCACGGTTCCAGCGTATTCACCCGCGGTGAAACCCAGGCGCTTGCAACGGTAACCCTCGGCGGCAAACTGGATGAGCAGCTGCTCGACAGCCCCATGCTGCACGGTTACAGCCGCTTCATGCTGCATTACAACTTCCCGCCTTTCAGCACCGGCGAAGCCCGCCCGATGCGCGGAACCGGTCGCCGCGAAATCGGTCACGGTAACCTGGCCCTGCGCGGTCTGAAGAAAATGATGCCCGCCGACTATCCGTATGTGGTGCGCATCGTAAGCGATGTACTTGAATCGAATGGCTCCAGCTCCATGGCCACCGTTTGCTCCGGCAGCATGGCGATGATGGATGCAGGTATTCCGCTTCCCAAGCCCGTTGGCGGCATCGCCATGGGTCTGATCACAGACGAAGGCAGCGACAAATACGCCGTATTGAGCGATATCCTCGGCGATGAAGATCACCTGGGTGATATGGATTTCAAGGTTATTGGAACCCGCGACGGTATCACCGCTTGTCAGATGGACATTAAAATCCACGGTCTGAAATGGGAAATGGTTTCCAAGGCGCTGCAACAAGCGCGTGAAGGACGTTTGCATATCATTGGTGAAATGGACAAAGCCATCACCGCAGCACGCGCAGATTACAAGTCGTTTGTGCCGCGCATCGAAGTGGTGAAGATCGACAAAGAATTCATCGGCGCCGTAATCGGCCCGGGTGGCAAGCATATCCAGGAACTGCAGCGCGATACCAATACCACCATCTCGATCGAAGAGAAAGATGGCATGGGCATCGTTGAAATAATGAGCAAGGATGGAGAAGGCATGCGCCGCGCACTCGAGAAAATCCGTGGTATCGCTACCATGCCCGAAGAAGGCCAGATTTATCAGGGTACCGTGAAGACGATTACCGATTTCGGTGCGTTTGTGGAAATCCTGCCCGGTAAAGATGGACTCCTGCATATCAGCGAACTGGCCTGGGAACGCGTTCCAAGCATGGAAGGTGTTTTCACCGAAGGTGATAAGATCGAAGTGAAACTGATCGAAGTCGACAAGAAGACCGGTAAATACCGCCTGAGCCGCAAGGCCTTGTTGCCTAAGCCCGAAGGTTGGGTTGAACGCGAACCGCGCGAACAACGCGACCGTGGTCCCCGCCCTGATCGTGGCCCGCGCAATGACCGGAATGACCGCGATCGCAACCGCGACCGTGGCCCACGTCCGCCGCGTGAACACAACGATTGATACGATTGTATACAAAGAAAAAGCCCGTCAAATCGACGGGCTTTTTTTATGGACGGATGGTAGTTGCGACTGCCTGCCGTGCGTGGCTCAGTTTTCGGTGTCGAAACTGAATTCAGCCACCCAATAGAAGTATTCGCTTTTGCGGAGCCAGGTGCCGGTAATAACAGAAGTACCGAGTTGGCTGATGCGCAGATAACCTTTTACATCCTCCCGTTGATCGCTCGATTCGAGTTCAGCCGCCTGACCGCTGAAATGATGCCCGTCTTCAGCGAAGAGTTTCAGCAAACCACCTTCCATGGAAGCACTGGGCAGCCAGTCGAACGTAAGCAGGCTGCCGCCGCTCATATGGCCCTGGATGGCCGCGGTGTAAACGGTTTCGTGGGCGTGTTCACCATAATTGTCGAGCGCCGATTTGCAGATCCATACGACATGACCTTTGAATGTTTTGTTGTTACTCATGCTGCAAAGTTGGCCTGTGGCCGGGCGCAACGGCATGACTGCAATCAGTAAAAACACGGAAATCTGTCAGGATTGACGCGCCTGTCCTAATTTCGGAACCATGAAAACGGTCTTGGTGACAGGGAGCAATGGATTACTCGGGCAGAAGCTTACGGATTTGTACCGCGGGGTTCCGGACCAGAAACTGGTGGCGACAGGCAAGGGGCCAAGCCGCCATCCGGCGAGCGATTTCACCTACGAGTCGCTCGATATCTGCGATCCGTATGCAGTAGAGAAAGTGCTTGATGCCTACCGTCCGGATGCGATTATCCATACTGCCGCCATGACCAATGTGGATGCGTGTGAAGCAGACAAGGCCGGCTGCGATGCGCTGAATGTGGAAGCTGTGCGCTCGCTTGCAACCGCGGCAGACCAGCGCAATTGCCATTTTATCCATGTGAGCACGGATTTTATTTTCGACGGCGAAGCAGGTCCGTACAGCGAAGATGCATTGCCCGCACCGCTGAGCTATTACGGTCATAGCAAGCTGAAAGGCGAGGAAATCGTGCGCAGCGTTTGCCGTGATTGGGCCATTTTGCGGACCGTATTGGTGTATGGCCGCGTTGCCGATATGTCGCGCAGCAATATTGTACTGTGGGCAAGACAAGCCCTCGCTTCCGGGCAGCCTTTCCGTGTGGTGAACGACCAATGGCGCACGCCCACGCTTGCAGAGGATCTTGCGCAAGGTTGCAGGCTGGCAGAATTGCACCATGCGCAGGGGATCTACCATATCAGCGGCGACGAACTCATGTCGATCAGCGAACTGGTTCGGCGTGTGGCAGCCCATTACGGTTACAGCGCTGCGCAGATGGAAGAAGTAAGCAGCAATACCTTGAACCAAGCTGCGCGTCGCCCGCCGCGCACCGGCTTCATCATCGAAAAAGCCCGTCGGGAATTGGGTTACGAACCGCATAGTCTGGAAGCGGGTTTGCGTTTGCTGGACGCTTTTGAACAAACGATGCAACAAGGGGTATGACGCGCATTCCGCAGGCTTTTGAAATCCATACGCCCCGCCTGCTGATGAAGCCTTACGGGCGCTCCGACGCGCGCGAGTTGCTGACGTTGATCGACCGGAACCGCACGGACCTGCTCGACGCGTTTCCGGTGATGATCAACCAATTGAACAGCGTTAGCGACACGCGTTCATGGATTGCCGGCCGAAGCAGCCAACACGCCATGGGTCAAGGCATTGCCATCGCCATGCGCCTGCGTCATTCGCAGGTTTTGGCCGGTTATCTGGGTATCCTGAATCTGGATATGCGCGTACCGAAATGCGAGATGGCTTATTTTGTTGAGCAATCGCTGCGCAGGCAAGGGCTGGCTGAAGAAGCGCTGTTGGCTGGTTTGCGCTGGGCGATCGGCAGTATTGGTCTGCAAAAAGTGCTGTGCAGGGTTGATCCCGGAAATGAGGCCAGCCTGCGATTATTGGAAAAGACCGGTTTTGTAAGGGAAGGCCTGGTGCGCTGCGATTACCGGAGCGGGCATGGCCATACCGGAGATTGCGTATACATGGGGCTGCTCGCCTCCGATTTTATGCGTGCAAATAGCGCCTGATGGTGTTTTTGTCGAGATTACCGGAGCCTTTTCCCGAATAAAGACATTCCTTGAGGTATTTCAAGGCGATGCCGATTTGATTCTCCACTGTTTTCACAGACAAATCCATCAGGGTTGCGATTTCGCGGTGGCTGAGTTGTTCGATTCTGCTTAAGAGAAAGATTTGTCGGCAGCGCAAGGGAAGTCGATCAATCAGGCGGCTGATCAGGGCTTCGGTTTCTGCGGCGCTGAGTTTTTCGGTGATATCGGCGCTGATGGGTTCCGGAAAATCATCGTCAGCTTCGCTTTCCCATATCAGACGCGGCTTCTTGAGGTGGTTCAGGCAACGGTTGCGCACCGCGGTGAACAGGTAAGCGCGCAGGCTGTTGTCGAGTTGCAAGGTGTCGCGGCGCTGCCATACGGCAAGGAATGCGTCGTTCACAAGTTCTTCCGCATCGTCACGGTTGCGCACGATGTTGACCGCGAAATGCAGGAGGCCGGGTTGCAAACTGCGGTACAGGGTTTCCAGGCTTTGGTATGGATCCCGGGAAGTCACAGCATGCAAAGGAAGGGTTTTCGTTCGTTCAGTTGGCGTCGCTCAGGAATTGGATGCGCATCAGCTGCAACTCCTCAATGCTGAATTCGCCTTCAAAATGCTTGAGTGCTTTCTCGAGGTTGTCTTCTTCCGTGCTCCTGAAATACGTGAAAATCTCGTCTTGCAGTTCTTCGTCGAGGAACTGGTTGATGAAATAACGGATGTCAAGGCGGCTGCCGGAGCTTACAATCGCGTCGAGTTCGTGGATCAGTTCAGGTAGTTCCATGCCCAGGCTGCGCGAGATATCCATCAAATCGTTTTTCTTGTCGATGTTCTGGATGATGGCCGCCTTCTTGCCCGATTTTTCCGAGCTGGCCTTCAGCACTATGTCTTGCGGGCGTTCGATGTCGTTGGCTGCGACATACGATGCGATGTACTCCACAAAAGATTGCCCGAATTTCAGCGCCTTGTTGCGGCTTACACCGTTTATATTACACAACTCATCCAGCGTAATCGGGAATTTTGTGGCCATATCTTCCAGGCTGGGATCCTGGAAAATCACATACGGTGGTTGGTTTTTCTCTTTGGCTACCTTGCGACGGAGATCTTTCAGATGACCGAAGAGCACTTCGTCGCAGATGCTTTCCAACTTGAAGTTTTCAAAATCCTCCTCCGTAACATTTTCGAATTCGGTGTCGACAGCCATCTCATGCGTTGCCGGCTTGGCGAGGTAAGCTTCGCCGCCTGCAGAAAGGCTGATCAGTCCGTATTTTTCGATGTTCTTGTTTAGGTAACCACTCACCAGGGCCAGGCGGACTATGCTTTTCCAGAAAACCTTGTCGCGTTCTTTCCCGGCACCGAATTCAGGTAATTTGTCGTGCCCGTAGTCTTTTACCGAATCAGAGCGCTGTCCGGAGATGAAGTGAACGATATGGTTGAAGCTGAATTCGCCACCGATGGTCTTGGTCAGGCGCAGGGCCAGCGTCATTTCAGCTGTAACATCCTGTTTAGGCTTTGGATGGCGGCAGTTGTCGCACATGCCCATGCAGTCTTCCTCTTTAAAGCTCTCTCCGAAATAATGAAGCAGCAGCTTGCGTCGGCACTGTGCCGATTCGGCAAAGGCGGCAGTTTCGGCAATCAGCAGACCGCCAATTTCCTGTTCGGCTACCGATTTGTCTTTCATGAACTTCTCGAGTTTCTCGATATCGTTCGGGTTGTAAAACAGGATACAGTCGCCTTCCATGCCATCGCGGCCGCCGCGGCCTGTTTCCTGGTAATATCCTTCCAGGCTCTTGGGCACGTCGTAGTGGATTACGAAGCGCACATCTGGCTTATCTATACCCATACCGAAAGCGATGGTAGCCACGATCACATCTACTTCTTCCATCAGGAATTTGTCCTGATGTGAGGCGCGTGTCTTGGCGTCGAGTCCGGCGTGGTAAGGAAGGGCTTTGATGCCATTCACTTTGAGCATTTCGGCAACTTCCTCCACTTTCTTGCGGCTCAGACAGTAGATAATGCCGGAGCGGTTGCTGCGCTGTTTGATATAGGTGAGGATTTCCTTGTGAACGATGTCTTTCCGCCCTTTCGGTTTTACCTCGTAATAGAGATTGGAACGGTTGAAGGAAGACTTGAACACTTTGGCGCCCATCATGCCCAGGTTTTTCTGGATATCGAGCTGTACTTTGGGCGTGGCAGTGGCGGTAAGTGCCATCACAGGCACATCGTCCACTTCTTTCACCATTTGGCGGATGCGACGGTATTCCGGGCGGAAGTCGTGCCCCCACTCAGAGATACAATGCGCTTCATCAACGGCCACAAAGGAGATATTGGCCTTCCGCAGCAGTTCGATGGTTTCGTCTTTCTTGAGTGTTTCGGGCGCCACATACAGCAGCTTGGTATTGCCGGCCAGGAGATCCTCTACCACAGTGGTGAGCTCGCCTTTGGTCAGGGTGCTGTTGAGGAAATGCGCCAGACTGCTCTGATTGGCAAAGCCCCTGATATTGTCCACCTGATTCTTCATCAGGGCGATGAGCGGTGAAATTACGATGGCTGTTCCGGGAAGCATGACTGCCGGAAGCTGGTAGCACAGTGACTTACCGGCGCCTGTGGGCATGATAACGAAACAATCCTCCCCCGCCAGTATGCTGTTGATTACAGCTTCCTGATTGCCTTTAAACCCCTCAAATCCAAAAAAGTCCTTCAGGGCTTTTCTGGCATCCATTTTCTCTGCAGTGGCCGTCACGTTTTGCTTAACTGATTGATGTTTTAAAATTAACACAAATCTCTCCATAAATGCTTGGCAGGAAAAAAATAATTTTGCCCTTTCATGTCTGAGTTACCGACAGAACAACAGGAGCGCATTATCGGCTTTGGCCGCGAGGCGGTGGAAGCAGAACTGCAATCGCTTGCCGTGCTGCCGGAACGCATTGGCCGCCATTTTGCGCAGGCGGTGGAGCATATCCGCCATTCCGATGGGCGCTTGATTATCAGCGGCATCGGCAAAAGTGCCATCATAGCACAAAAGATCGTGGCAACCTTGAACAGCACCGGTACGCCTGCGGTCTTTATGCACGCAGCCGACGCCATACATGGCGACCTGGGTCTGATACAGCGCAACGATACCGTATTGCTGATTTCCAAAAGTGGAAATACACCCGAGATCAAGGCGCTGATTCCGTTGATACATCGTTTCGGCAATCGCCTGATTGGCATGACCGGCAATGTGGAAAGCGAGCTGGCACAGGCATCAGACCTGGTCTTGAATGTAGCGGTCGACCGTGAGGCCTGCCCGAACAACCTGGCACCTACCACAAGCACGACGGCCCAATTGCTTATGGGCGATGCCCTGGCCATTGCCTTGCTGAAGTTGCGCAACTTCAGTTCGGAAGATTTTTCACGGTATCATCCCGGTGGTTCGCTCGGACGGCAACTGTACCTCACAGCAGGCGAAATAGCCGCCCGGAACGAGAAGCCGGCTGTTGCGCCCGATGCCCCGGTGCGCGATGTGATCGGTGAAATTACCGGCAAGCGTCTCGGTGCAACGGCTGTTATTGGTGATCAAGGGCTGGCAGGAATCATCACCGATGGCGATATTCGCCGGATGCTGGAAAAGCACAGCGACCTGAGTGCCATCAGGGCCGCCGATATCATGAGTTCATCCCCCCTCACTGCGCCGGCTGATATGCTGGCCGTGGCCTTGGCTGAGCAGATACGCGAGCGTAAAATATCGCAGGTTATCGTGCTCGATTCGGGTAAATATGCCGGTATGGTGCATATTCACGACCTGAACAAAGAGGGTATTTTTTAACAAACAGATGGATAAAAGGAACGCATACGTGGTCATCATGGCCGGGGGAATAGGCAGCAGGTTCTGGCCGCTGAGCAAACGCGCACTTCCCAAACAGTTCATCGATTTTCTGGGGACCGGCAAATCGCTCATCCGACACACCTATGAACGCTTTGCCAAACAATTCGATCCGGCACATATCTACGTGGTAACCAACCAGGATTACGCCTCCCTGGTGCAGGAACACCTTCCCGAGATCGGCAATGAACAACTACTCATTGAGCCTTCGGCCAAAAACACCGCACCTTGCGTGGCCCTGGCTTCCTATCATATCGCTTCACTGAATCCGGATGCCGTGCTCGTGGTGGCACCGAGCGATCACCTGATCCTCGATGAAGCGGCTTTTCATCAACGCATCGAAGAAGCCGTGGGTTTTGCCTCCGGCAACCAGGTGTTGTGCACGATGGGCATCGAACCCACCCGCCCGGATACCGGCTACGGTTACATCCAGTACAATACCATTCCGGCAGAAGGTAATTTCCACGAGGTGCGGCTTTTTACCGAGAAGCCGACGCTTGAAATCGCCAAGACCTTCGTGGAAAGTGGCGAATTTCTCTGGAACTCCGGGATTTTCATCTGGAGGGCCGACAGCATCATCCGCGAATTTGCCCAACATCTTCCCGATATCGCTGAACATTTTGACCCCCTGCGCGAAGCCGGCAGCGGTTTTCCCGCACCGGCTACCGTGGAAGCCATTTATGGTCTCACCCGCAGCATTTCGATCGATTACGGCATCCTCGAAAAATCAGCCAATGTGTATGTGTTGCCGGCGAGTTTCGGCTGGAGCGATCTGGGTACCTGGAAATCACTCCACGAAATCAGCGAGAAGAATGCACACCAGACCGCTGTGATCGGCAAGCGTGTTATGACTTACGACAGTTCCGGCTCCCTGGTTTTCAACCACACCAACCGCCTGGTGGTGATGCGTGGTGTTTCCAACCTTGTGGTCGTGGATACCGGCGATGTGCTGCTGATTATGGAACGCGACAGCGAGCAGGAACTGCGTCAGGTTGTGGCCGATGTACAAGGGTTGTACAAAGACCGCTATTCCTGAATCAGTTGCGGCGCAGCACGAAAGTGGCCTTGTCCTGTGCGTCGTAGAGGCGCAGCACCCCACCTTTGAAACGGCGGTAGCGCACCGACGACATCAGGCTTTCCAGTACGTTCGTCTCGTAGGCGCTGTCGCAGTTTAGCAACGTCATCTTCACACTCAGAAAATGAATGCCGCCTTTCGGTGTGGTGGCGTATTTGCCCAGTATGGAATTGCAGCCGCTATTGCCGCGGATAGACGAATCGTAATTGTTGAAAACGATGAACGGGTTGCCGGAAGACAACACCGTGTTGCCGGGAGGAAGGCCGTTTACCGTTTCGATCGACCATACCGTTGGCACGGCATCGTCGTTGATGATGAACTTCTTCTGCCCGCCGCAGGCTGCGACCAACATGGCCATGGCAAGCAGGGCCGGTAATTTCTTGTGGTTGATGCGGATCATGGCAATTGACGTTGCAGCGAAGTTAGTCTCTTGCCTGAGTTTTTTTAGTAAATAATCAATTAGAAACAATGGGCAAAAGGATCAGTTTGCCGCTTTTTGTTCCGTTTTTGTGCGAAATCCGCACATAATAGACACCAGCCGGGTATTGCCGCAGGTCCATTTCGATGGCCGACTTTTCCCGCATGTCGATCCGCTGCAGGATCTTGCCGTTTTGGTCGCAGAAGAACAAGAAATCCGCCGGGCCGCGTGTTTCCACTTTCAGGATACCTGGGCAAGGATTTGGATAGAACTTCCATGCCCATTCAGTCTGTGGCGCAGAAGGCTGTTGCAGGCTGTCGGTATTGGCAGGTCCGTCACCCAGGCCGAGGCTGTCTCTGCCGTTGGGCTGCACCCAGGCAATCACCGTGTCGCGCAGGTCTTCCTTCGCTAAACCGAGTGCGGCCACACCCGGTTCACAGGAAGGCATGGAACTGAAATCGCGGATCAGGCGCACGAGCAGGTTGTTGAGCAGTTCTACCTTATAGCTGTCGGTGCTGGGGGCGATATGGTCGCCGCCGATGCCGCTGTGGTTGGTGATGAAGGTATAGGTTCCGTTGGTTGCCAGGGCCAGGCTGCGCATGAGGTATTCGGCCGGTTTGTTGATGCCGCTGGCGGTGAGGGGAATAATGCGGACGCCCATGGCTGCGGCTTTGGCAGCGGCAAGCTGCATGCGGCGCACACTGGCTGAATCGGCATGGGGTGGCGCATCGAGCACGAGGAAAAGCAGGCGGGTGCGGGCTTCGGCAGACCATTGCATGGTGTTGAGCGCCTGTTCGAGGCCTTCTTCCACCGCTTCGGGTGCGTCGCCGCCACCGCTGGCGCCTTGTGAACGGATGAAGTTCATGGTTTGGGAAGTATTGGCGCTGAGCGGACTGTTCCTGAAGAGGTATTCATCGCCGTGGTCGCGGTAGAAAACGGCGCCGGTGCGCAGTTGGAGTCCGCTTTCGGTGGAAGCGCGTTTGATTACGTCGTCGAGTTCCTGCTTGAGATAGGAGATTTCGTCGCCCATGGATCCGGTGGCATCCACCACGAATACGATATCGGCGGCCAGCGGGGTTTCGCAGGGAACATCCATCTGGAGGTAATTCATGCCTTCTGAGATGGGCAACACATAGTCGGTTTTGGTTGTGCGGCCTTTGTATTCGGCGCGGATGGCGGCGGGTTTTTCCGCGTTGCCAGCGTTCACGCCGTTCCAGAGTTCGGCCTTACCGGTGGGATCGCTTTTGGCTTCCCAGAGGATATTACCGCGGCGGTCGAGCAAGAGTACACGGGCATCGCACACAGGGCGGTTGGCCTGGTTGATGAGTTGCACGCTGTAGCGCTCGCGCATGCGGAAGCGCCAGGTTTGGGCATACACGGCAAAGGTGCCGCTGTCGAGGTCTTCCCAGAGTTTCCATTTGCTGAAATCGTTGATTTCACCGGCGGTGAGCAAGCCGGCGCGCGGAGCCGGTGCGCCGGGTCTTTCATCACCGGAGCGCATCATGGTGCGGGAAATTTTGTGCACGGCATCGGAAGGCGGCGTGATGGGAGGGATGTCCATCGGCGCATCGGGAGGTTCTATGGATGCGGCGCGGTCTTCGTGGGTTTCAACGACAGAAACATCCATCAACCGCTCACGCACGGGTGCCGGAGCCGCGGCGGGTTTTCTGCTTGCATTGCGGCTGACGGCCACATGTTTGTACACACGCGGGGAATGAAAGGCGCTGCCTTCCCCATCCAGGTCTTTTTCCATGCGTGCAAGCGGAATGGAGAAGACGGTCAGGCTGTCGCCCGGGCGGTAGCGCATGGTATAGCTGTGGTAATGGGCGGTGTGGATTTGCAACTGGGTACCGAGGCTGGTATCGATGCTGATGCAGAAGCGGCCGAGCGAATCGGACAGGGCGAAGCCGCTGCCTCCGTTTTGGCGCACTTCGGCACCGGCCAGCGGTTTGCCGGTTTCCAGATCACTCACGATACCGCAGACACGCACAGGCGTTCCGCCGCGCGGACCAAAGAGCGCGGCCGTGGCAGCCAGGGTCAGGGCGAAAAATACAACAGGTGTTTTCATACAGACAGTCCTTGCTTGATACCCTGGCAGGCGGAGCAGGTAAACGGCTGTGAACGAAAAAGATGTTGGGGTGTTGGAGGGGAATCAGCGCAGGCAGATACGGTTGGGCATGGAGAAGGGAGGCCGGGGGATTTGCGGCGGGGACTTTCACTTGCCCTTTACCTCGTAGAAACCGTGCGCAGCAACGCGAGCATCGACTGGACCATCAAAGAAAGCGTCAAAGCCCGCCTCAAGGTGACGGTAAAACGCGCCCTCCGCAAATTCGGCTACCTACCCGACCAGGCGAAACTGGCTACCGAAACGGTGCTAAAACAGGCGGAGTTGTTGGCAGGGGAGTGGGTTGGGATATAGGTCTCAAGGGTGGACTTTTGCTGCTTAGATAACGGTTTCGGGCTTGGCGAAGGTGGCGATTTTCATCACAAATGTTGATGCGAAGAACCAAACTTTGATTAACCATAAATGTGTCTGCGGAGCACTGAACCGCCACTTTTGCCAAACCCGTGTTAGTGGCTGCCCTTCTTTTCTGTAGTGGTGTTGTCAGTCCGTGGTGAACTGGCTTGGTGTGTTGGCATGGTGGCTCTTTTGCAAAACTTGGGCTTTGCATTGGCTTGTGGGGTTTTGCAAACACAGGCAGATACGCCTTTTATTTGATAAGCAACACGGATACTGTCTAATTTTTGTTGCAGCAGTGAAGCTAATGTTGGATTGAAGGATTGAGCATTTACAACACTTGGCAAAAGAATAACTAACGCTAAACCTATATTTCTAAAGAATACATGCATAATTATTTCTTCACAAATTTTTGACTGTAATAAGTGTATCCATCATAAGCTAAAAGGTAATAGAATCCTGTAGGTATTGATTCAATAGAAAGTTGTGATGTGAACGCTGATTTGAATATGATCTGACCTAATTGATTGATAACCCATATTTCGCCTTTACCATTTTCAGGCAATCCTTTTATGTTCAATATAGATTGTGCAGGGTTAGGATATACGAACAATGTTTCTTCATCTGCATGAATTTCATTGATGGCAACTGTGCTATTGCAAGCCACATTTGAAAGTAAACTTTGAAGACATGAAGTTGAATAATAACTCCCATTCCCGATAACCCCATAAATAGCTTGTGTATTGCTGATATTCAATAACGGATTTTGATTCAATATTACTAAGTCAGCACGTTTGCCAATAGTTATTGTTCCGGCATTGTTACTAAAGCCACATTCTTGCAAAAATTGATAGGGTTTTGCTGTTGCTAGTGTTAATGCCTGATGTGGGCTTAAACCTGCCTCAACATAAATTTCCAGTTCACGATGAACGGCAAATCCAGCCACTGAATAAGGAGTAATATTGTCGGTGCCAAGCATAAGTTTAGCATTACTTTGATAAAGACGTTTTAGAAGTTTTTTGTATTCATTAACGTTAGAAAACTCCTGAGGATTTGATGAAGTGTTTCGCCAATTATTCAATAATGAAGATGGACAGGCATACTGAACATAAGAC
>Ga0209985_10003765_pt1 | contig 12639 bp, 10 predicted proteins | sample NOAtaG_FD_187305 | JGI IMG/M metagenome (GOLD analysis project Ga0209985, IMG submission 187305) | Freshwater lake microbial communities from Lake Erie, under a cyanobacterial bloom - NOAA_Erie_Diel6S_1000h metaG (SPAdes) (version 2) | ecosystem: Environmental > Aquatic > Freshwater > Lake ...
TGTATACATCTGATGATAGCTAAACTGACCAAACAATCAAGCCCTGATCGGATTTTTCGAGGTGCCCATCAGTTGTTTGCCGAGTTGTTTCTCAGCCTTCTAGAAGGTTGTGGTCGCTCTGGCCTAGTCGTTCCCACCGGCATCGCGACTGATAACAGCACCAAGGCCTTCTTCGATGCGATCTCCAGCGGGGGCAGGTTGGTGAGTCTGTATGACTTCGAAAATCGCGAAGGCCTATTCCCCGCCGTGGACAGTCGCATGAAGTTCGCGCTGCTCACCCTAGGCACAGAAGTGGAAGCCACCGATTTCGTTTTCTTCGCCACAGGGACAAGCCATCTATCCGATAGCCGCCGCCACTTCACCCTCAGCGCTAACGACATTGCCCTGATCAATCCGAACACCAGAACCTGCCCGGTGTTCCGCAGCCAGATGGATGCGGAGCTCACCAAGGAGATCTACAGCCGGGTGCCGGTGTTGATCGATGAGGCACTGGGCAATGCCGGTAATCCCTGGGGCATCAGCTTCAGGCAAGGGCTGTTCAACATGACTAGCGACAGCCACCTATTCTTCGACGAACCCTCCGCTGATTGCCTGCCCCTCTACGAAGCCAAACTGATCCACCACTACGACCACCGCTGGGCCACCTACACAGCCGATAGTTCCAGCCGTGATGTGGCCCTGGCCGAGAAACAGGATCCAGGCTTTCAAGTCACGCCGCGCTACTGGGTGGAGAAGCGCGAGGTGCAAGATCGACTGCAGGCTCAGGGCTGGGATCGGCAGTGGCTGATGGGATGGCGGGACATCTGCCGAAGCACGGATGAGCGGACTGTGATTGCTTCAGTCGTGCCGATTGGAGCGATTGGCCACACCATGCCGATCTTCTTCACACGGGAAGAACCTCGTTTATTATGTTGCTTCCTTGGAAACTGGCAGTGCCTAGTACTTGATTTTAATGCCAGAAACAACATTGGCGGCACGCATCTGACCTACTCCTATCTAAAGCAGTTCCCATTTCTATCCCCCAGTGCCTACGACCAACCCGCCATTGACTTCATCCAACCCCACGTCCTCGAACTCACCTACACCGCCCACGACCTCAAGCCCTGGGCCGAAGACCTCGGCTACGACGGCCCACCCTTCCGCTTCGATCCCGAACGCCGTGCCCTGCTACGGGCTGAACTCGATGCCTTCTACGCGCACCTCTATGGCCTCAATCGCGATGAGCTGCGCTATATTCTAGATCCTGCTGATGTGATGGGCCCCGATTACCCCAGCGAAACCTTCCGCGTGCTCAAGAACAACGAGATCCGCCAGTTCGGGGAGTACCGGACTCAGCGGCTGGTGCTGGAGGCCTGGGATCGGTTGTTTGGGGGTGGGTGACGTCCTGCTGGAGGAGCCCCGTCGCGCACACGCCCATGGCTCGACAGAAAAGACGAGAACAGAGCGCTAATATCCGAAAACTCGCCACAGACGGCGACATGCTTCCCTTTTGCTCCATGCCCATCCAGCGCCTGATGAGCGACGAGGCTCTCCTCCAGGAGCTGGGGCAGCGCATCGCCCGCCTGCGCCTGGAGAGGAACCTCAGCCAGGCTCAGTTGGCGGAGCAGGCCGGCATCTCCAAGCGCACCCTGGAGCGGCTGGAGGCTGGCGCCGCCGCCACCCAGCTCTCGCTGTTCCTGCGGGTGCTACGGCAGCTGGATCTCCTGGAGCGGCTGGAGCTGCTGCTTCCCGAGCCGCAGCCCTCACCCCTGGCCCTGCTGGAGCAGCAGAAGGCCACGCGCAAGCGCGCCAGCCGCCGCCGCATCGCCAAACCGGCCAGCTCATGGAGCTGGGGCCAGCCATGACCGTTGCGGCCGTTGAACTCTGGGGCACACGCATCGGTGCCGTGGCCCTCACCGAACCAAACGGTGCTGCCTCCTTTGAATACGAGCCCTCGTTCCTGCCCAGCGATATTCAGTTGGCTCCCCTGATGATGCCGCTGGCGGAGCGGGTCTACAGCTTCCCTGAATTGCCGCGTCGCACCTTCCGCGGTCTGCCCGGTCTGCTTGCCGATTCCCTGCCGGATCGCTTCGGCAACAGCCTCATCAACGCCTGGCTGGCCCGCCAGGGCCGCACGCCGGAGAGCTTCGATGCCGTCGAGCGTCTCTGCTACACGGGCCAACGGGGGATGGGTGCCCTGGAATTCAGGCCGGCCCAGGGGCCCAGCGCCCAGACAAGCGGGTCCATCCAGATCGCCGAACTCGTGACCCTGGCTTCCGAGATCCTGTCTCGGCAGAAGGGGTTGGCCACCTCCTTCCAGGATCCGGAGCGGGAGGAAGCTTTGCAGACGATCCTGCGGGTGGGCACCTCCGCCGGGGGCGCCAGGGCCAAGGCCCTGATTGCCTGGAATCCCAGCACGGGTGAAGTGCGCTCAGGTCAATTGGATGCTCCGGCGGGATTCAGCCACTGGTTACTGAAGTTCGATGGGGTGAGTGGCAACAAGGATAAGGAACTGGACGATCCCCAGGGCTATGGCCTGATTGAACTCGCCTACAGCCGCATGGCGCGCGCCGCAGGAATCACCATGACCGACTGCCGTCTGTTGGAGGAGAACGGCCGGCGCCATTTCATGACACGACGCTTCGATCGCGATGACGCCGGCCACAAGCTGCACATGCAGTCACTTGGAGCCTTGGCCCATCTCGATTATAACGAACCTGGCAGCTACAGTTACGAACAGGCATTTCTGATCATGCGACAACTCCAGTTGCCGATGCGAGACCTGGAAGAGCAGTACCGGCGGATGGTGTTTAATCTTGTCGCTCGTAACCAGGATGATCACGTCAAGAACATCGCCTTTCTGATGGATCGCGCTGGCCAGTGGTCGCTGTCACCTGCCTTCGACATCACTTGGAGCTTCAATCCCACTGGCGACTGGACGGCCACCCACCAGATGTCCGTGAATGGCAAGCGTGATCAGTTCACCCGTGCCGACCTCCTGGCTGTCGGCCGTTCCGCCCAGCTGAAGAGGGGTCGCGCTGAAGCCATCGCCGAGGAGGTCATCACCGCCGTTCGCGACTGGCCGCGCTTTGCCACGGAAGCCAATGTGCCGGAGGACAGCGCCAGACAGATTCAGTCCAGCCACCGCCTCAATCTGTTGCAGAGCTAACACCCCTGTGCCGTAGCCATGATTCGCCAGACTCGACGAAAAATCCGAGACAAAGGCAGTATCTCGTTATTTATGGCGATTAGAAATCCTGGTTGGGTGTGGTTGCCGGACGCGCCCTGCGGTCTTGCGGGAGCCACCCCATGCTGAGCCAGGGCTCATCCGCGTCTGGGCTGTCGTCAAGCCCCTGCTGGTTCGTGGGCGCCATGATCAACCGTGGCGACGACCAGACCGATCGCTTCATCGACGAAGGCATCTGGGAGCACGACTTCGACGACAACAGCAGGGTGCTGGCCCAGGTGCGCTCGATGCAGACCGGCGAGCGCATCGCCATCAAGGCGGCCTACGTCAAGAAGCACGGCCTGCCTTTTGAAACCTGGGGCAACACCGTCTCCGTGATGGCGATCAAGGCCACAGGCGTCATCGCCGAAAACATGGGGGATGGCCGCCGCCTGCGCGTGCACTGGCAACGCGTCAGCCCTGCCCGGGAGTGGTACTTCTACACTTACCAGGCCACGATCTGGAAGGTCACTCCCGGCGATTGGAAAACCGATTCCCTGATCGATTTTGCCTTCCAGAACAAACCGCAGGACATCGATCGTTTCCGCAACGCTCCCTACTGGCGCGAACGCTTTGGTACCGATCCCAAAGAGCACAAGCGCTTCCGTTGGGCTCGCTTCTACCAGGCCATCGCCGATGGGCTGCTCAGTCACGCCGCCGATCGCACCCAGCTGGTCTCCTTCCTGCAGCAACTGCAGCCCAGCGTTGAGGGGCTCGGCCTTCTCAGCGGTGATCAGTTCGGCGATGGCAGTAAGGGTTTCATCCAGGACATTGATCCCTTCACCTTGTTTGGCCTGTTCAACCGCGGCATCAAGGACAGCAACCGCCAGGCCATCGCTTCCGCCCTTGCCCAATTCCTCGGCGTGGAGGAAGCCGTGCCGGAGAGCTTCGAGGGCATTCCGGTGCTCAACAACCAGAAGTCGTGGTTCTTCCCCTACGCCAAGGACCGCGACCCTGCCCAGATCGACGCCCTCTGGCAGGTGTTCCAGAGCGGCCTGGCGCTGGCAGAGGCCGATACAGAACAAGCTGTCGAGGCTTTCAGTCGCGACTTCGATAAGGCCATGGGGTACTACGGCGTGGCCTGGAACCTCACCTTCGGGCTCTACTGGTGCCGCCCCTGGAGCTTCCTCAGTCTGGATGAGCGCTCCCGCAGCTACATCGGCGACAAGCTGCGCCTCACCATCGGCCGCAATGGACCCAAGCAGCGCTGCAGCGCTGCTGACTACCTGCAGCTGATCGATGCCCTCAACCAGCGCTTCGAGGAGCCCGACTTCAGCGTCCATTCCTTCCCCGAGCTATCCCTGGAGGCCTGGACCTACACCGGTAGCGTCCCTGATCCAGCAGGCGACGCGTCAGACGACGACGTGCCCGCCGTTGGCGACGGCAACGACACCCCAGACGTTGAGCCGGTGACACCGCTCACGCCGTATGGAATCAACGACATCGTGGCCGATGGCTGCTTCCTTCCCCCCAGCGAATTGGAACGCATCCTGCGGCGTCTGCGCGACAAGAAGAACCTGATCCTCCAGGGCCCACCCGGCACCGGCAAGACCTGGCTGGCCAGACGCCTCGGCATGGCCCTGATCGGTCATCTGGTGCAGGAGCCGCAACTGCGCTCCGTGCAGTTCCACCCGAACCTCTCCTATGAAGACTTCGTGCGTGGTTGGCGCCCCAATGCCAACGGCGGCCTGGCCCTGCATGAGGGGGTGTTCATGCAGATGGTGAAGGGCGCCCAGGACAACCCAAGCCAGACCTATGTCCTCGTGATCGAAGAGATCAACCGCGGCAACCCCGCCCAGATTTTCGGGGAGCTGCTTACCTTGCTGGAGGCCGGCAAGCGCACACCCCGAGACGCGATGCAGCTCTGCTATCCGGATCCGGATGGTGTCCACCGTCCGGTGCACGTCCCCGAGAACCTCTACGTGATCGGCACCATGAACATCGCCGATCGCTCCCTGGCGCTGGTGGACATGGCCTTCCGCCGCCGGTTCGCCTTCGTCGACCTTGAGCCCTGCCTGGGGACCACATGGCGTGAGTGGGTAGTGGGCAGCATGCAGTTGGAAGCGAGTGCAGCCGACACGATCCAGCAGAGGCTGGAGCAGCTCAACAGCACCATCACCGCGGACAGCCGCCTCGGCAAAGCCTTCCGCATCGGCCACAGCTTTGTGACCCCGAGCCACAGCCTGGATGGCCGCTCCAGCCGTGACTGGTTCGCCGAAGTCGTGGCCACCGAACTGCGGCCCCTGCTGCATGAGTACTGGTTCGATGCGCCCGATGTGGCCGAGCGGGAGGCGGATCGCTTGCTGGAGGGGTGGTGAGGCCAGGCACCTCCAGCAGAATGGCCCCATGACCCTGGCTCCTGCCCCCCCGATCGAGCAGCGCCTCGCAGGGATGGCAGCCGCCATCCGCCAGCTGATCCCCGCTGCCGAGGTGCGCCTGTTCGGTTCCAGGGCTCGCGGTGAGGCTGGTCCTGATTCCGATGTGGACCTGCTGATCACGGCCCCAGATGCCTGGCTGGCCAGCCGCGATCGCTTTGCCCTTCTTGCCGATCTCTGGGGGGCAGTGGCCCAGCCCGACCTCTCGGTCGATCTGGTGTTGCACTCCAGCAGTGAGGCCGCCCGCCGAGCCCAGCAGCCCGGCTCCCTCGTGCAGGAGGCCCTCCGCGACGGGGTGCTGCTCGATGGCCGCCACTGAGGCCGAGCGGCTGCTTTGAGCATCCCCATCCGCAACATCTGGTGGCTGATGCTCTACGCCTCCGATCTGGGCAAAAGCACAGATCCGGCCAAGCTCGCGGCGGAAAACCTGCCGGAGGAGATTCCTGATCTGGTCGCCGAGATCCTGGCCCGCGCAGTCGAGCAGCGCCAGCGGCGCCAGCTCTCCACCGCCTTTCGCCCGCGGGAGGCGGTGCTCACTCGCGTACGTGGCCGTATCGACCATCTCACCACCAGCCGCCGGCAGCTGCTCGCCAAAGGGCAGGTGGCCTGCCGGTTTGAGGAGCTCACGATCGACAGCCCCCGCAACCGCTTCGTGCGGGGCGCACTCGAGACCGTGGCCCGCCTGGTGAGCCAGCCGGCGTTGGCCCACCGTTGCCGGGGCCTGGCCCATGGTCTCCGCCTTCAGGGCGTCGTGGGAGAAGCCCCCAGCCGGCAGCAGATCACCCAGGAACGCTTCAGCCGACACGACGCGATCGACCAGCCGATGCTGGCGGCCGCGCGCCTGGCCATGGACCTGGCTCTCCCCACAGAAGACGCCGGCCCCCATGCCCTGCTTGATCCGCAGCGCTGCGTGCACTGGCTGCGGCGCCTCTATGAAAAGGCGATCGGCGGCTTCTACCGCCTGCATCTGGACGAGGCGGAATGGCTGGTGAGCACTGGCAGGCCGCTGAGCTGGCCCCTGTCTGAGGCCAGCAGCGGCATCGCCCAGGTGTTCCCCTCGATGCGCACCGACATCGTGATCGATCGCCGCGATCGCCCCCAGCGGCTGGTGATCGACACCAAGTTCACAGGCGTCTTCACTCGGGGCTGGTACCGCGAGCAATCGCTGCGCAGCGGTTATGTCTACCAGCTCTACGCCTACCTCCGGTCTCAGGAAGGGCGAGACGATCAAGCCGCTCCCTGGGCTGATTCAGCCGCCGGTCTGCTGCTCCATCCAGCCATCGACGCGGACGTGGATGAATCGGTGTCGATCCAGGGCCATCGCCTCCGTTTTGCCACCGTGGATCTCACCGCCAGCCACGCCGACCTCAGGGCACGGTTGCTCCAGCTGGCCTCCCAGGAGTGACCCTTGTCTGCCTCTCCTCTCCCGCCACCATCGTCATCTGAGCAGGCGAGCACGCTGGCCACACCTGAACCGGCGGCCGCCACAGCGAACGCCGGTGAGGCAGCCCGTCGTATCGCCCTGCAGATGCTGCAAGAGCGCGGCCGTGGTGCAGTCCTCGTGGGTGTCGCCCGGGTGGATGCGGCCCTGGAGCGTCTGCTTCAGGCCGTGCTGTTGCCCTCCGCCGGCCGCACCGATTCCCTCTTCCAGGCTGATCGGCCTCTGGGGTCTTTCGGCGCCCGCATCAGCCTCGCCCACCGCATGGGGCTGATCGAAACCCCTGTGGAACGAGCCCTGCATACCCTGCGCCGTGTACGCAATGCCTTTGCCCACTCCAGCGATTCGGCCTCTCTCGCCGATCCAGCCCATGCGGCCAGGCTGGCTCAGGCTTACCAGGACGGCCGGGCCAATCCACTCTGGGCCCCCCTGGAGTCGGTGCTCTCTAAGGCCGGTGCTTCCGGGGAACCACCCGTGGATCCAGCCCTACGGGATTACATCCTGCTGATCACGATTCTGGTGGCGTTTCTGGAGGCCACTGCGCAGCAGCTGTCGCCTTTCACCCCGCCGGTGCTGATGGGCTTCCCTGGAGTCATCCGAGAGCCCCGCTCTGAGTGACGGCACAGGCTGTCAGTGCTGAGCGCTGCAGGAGATGCCCTGGGGTCCGGTGAGCACCACTCCCGGCCTGTTCCAGTGATGGGGTGGAGCGGGTTCCGGACCAGCCATGGTCGCCCGGTGGGCTGTGCCCTCCCTCAGCGGACGGTCTCTGTGCCCCCGCGCAGCCTTGACCCAGGGAGAGCCGGCGCGGCTCCGCCATCCCTCAGGGCTTCGCTGTCTCCCCATTCGGTTTCTCTGTATTCGGCTTCTCCCCCTTCGGCTTCTCCAGCGTCGGCGTCCCCAGCGTCGGCGTCCCCAGCGTGGCCTCACTGCCGAGGAAGCGCGACAGCAGCTGCAGCAGCTGGCGGCTGGTGCTGGAGACCCGCTGCAGTTCGGTGAGGGTGCTCACGACCAGCGGCCGGCTCTCGCGCAGCAGCTGTTCGGCCTGCACGGCGGTGGCGCCGGCGCTGCTGCCCGTGGCGCTGATCTGCCTGAGGGTCTGCCGCAGGGGCGGGGCCGTTGCGGTGGTTTCCCGTTGCACGCTCTGCAGGGTCTGGCGCAGCTGCGGGGCCGTGGCCACCGTCTCCTGGCGCAACGCCTCACTGAGGCCGTTCACCTCGCCCAGGCTCTGGCGCATCGCCCCCAGGGTCTGGGGCAGATCGCGCCCGGTGAGCCTGCTGGTGTTCACCAGGGTGGACTGGAGGTTGGCCTGGGTTTTCGCCAGATCCTGCATCATGCTGGCGATCGGTGTGGGCTGCACGTAGGCCAGCGTGCGCCCCTGCATCCGATGCCGTTGCAAGGCCGTGCCCGGGGGCTGCGGATCGGGACTGAGCGCCAGGTAGTGGTCGCCCACGAATCCCTCCTGCCCCTGGCTGGCTTCACTGCGGGGCCCCACCAGCGCGGCGTACCGCTCGACCACCTGGAGCTGCACCTCAACCCGGGCATCCGGGCGCAGGTTGATCGCGCGCACCTGGCCCACGGGCAGCCCGGAGATGCGCACGTCCTGTCCCACGCGCACCCCGGTGGCGTTGCCGATCAGCAGCCGCAGGTTGAGGTGGCGCTGACCCCAGCCCTGTTCCCGCGCCAGCCCCACCAGCAGCAGGGCGGTGAGCAGCAGCCCGGATCCGACGAACAGCAGCGGGGCGCGGGGGCGATCGCCCATCCGCTCGCGCGGCTCCAGCGGCACGGCCTCACTCATGACGCACCAGCACTCAGGCGCAGGGGTTCGATCGCCATGATCCAGGCGAGCTTGAGACTCATCAACACCATCAGCCCCTCCACCAGCAGATTGCTGGTGAGCAGCTCGCGGCTACGCTCCGCCCGCAGCCCATGGCGGCCGCGCCAGAGCGTCCAGGCGCCGATGCCTGCCAGGAACAGGGCCGCCCGGAGCATCGAACGCAGCACATCAGCCCATTGCAGGCCGCTGAGCAGATCGCTCCATTCGCCGATCAGATCGGCGCGCGGTGAGGCCAGCAGCCCCCCCATCAGGGCCGCCAGCAACAGCATCAGCTGCAACAGCGCCCCCGCCAGTCCCGCCGCCGGCACCATCAGCACTCCGGGCCCCGATGCCTCAGGCCGCTCCTCCGCCAGCCAGAGCGGCAGCAGCAGCGCCATCGCCAGGATCGCCACCAGCATCGGTCCGGTGAGTTTCAGCATCAGCAGGATCAACAGTTCGAGGCTGAAGCGGCTGGTCTGTCCCAGGGGGCCGCTGGCCAGCTGCACCACCCCTGAACCCAGCACCGCGCCCACCAGCAGCACCGGACCGCCGCAGCGCTCGCCATAGCGTTCGCTCAGATCCAGAGCCCGCCGCAGCCGCCCCACCAGGCTCCGGCTCCCCCGTGGCAGCAGGGCTGACATCGCCTGGATCACCGGTGCATGGGCTTCGGGATTCTGAAGAGCCCGGGCTGAACCCGCCCGCCATGGCTGGGTGTGCAGCGTCAGCTGTCGCAGAGTGTGATCTGGGCAGGCTGCCTTGGGCTCGGGCGGCCTGTCGGGATGGCTTCTGCCGCTGCCGCAGCGTCTGTGACGGGTGGGGGCATTGGTGAGGGTGGTCCTGCGCATTCACCCCTGTGGCTGTTGTTTCGTCCTGCCGCTCTAACGCCACGGCCAGCGGCGCCGCCAAGGGATCGCTGGAGGAGCGGTTGGTGGCGTCCCTGATCACCCTGCTCGAGGCCGGCTCCACGCCCTGGCGCCGCGCCTGGGACGCCACCAGCCCAGGCCATCACGTCAACCTGATCTCCGGCCGCCGCTACCGGGGCGCCAATCCGGTGTTGCTCACCCTCGGTCAGCATCTGCGGGCTTCGGCTTTCCCTTACTGGTGCGGCTTCGCCGAGGCCAGGAGCCTGGGGCTGGTCCCGCGGCGGGGCAGCCGGGCCGTGCATGTGCTCCGGCCCGTGGTGCAGCAGAGCCGCGCCGAGCCCGTCGGCCAAGCGGATGGCGTGGCAGCGGGTTCCGCCACGGCTTCCGGCCCAGGCTCCGGTTCCAGCTCTTCTTCCGGAGTCAGCGCAGCCGGTTCTGCCGCCGCCGGAGCTGGCCGCCCCGGGGTGCCGGCAGTGTCAGCGGCCGGCGCGCCAACCGCCGCCGCTCCCGCTGACGGCCCCCACGCCGCTCCCGCCGCGGCCCGCACCTGGGTGAGCTACCGCCCGGTGCCCCTGTTCAATGCCGCCGACCTCCAGGGCGAGGCGCTGCAGGGGCTGATCCGCCGCCGCCGCCAGGCCGAGGCCGCCAGTCGCCGGCCGGAGCCCGAGCGGCTGGCGGCGGCGGAGGCGGTGCTGGGCAGCTGGCCCGTGCCGGTGTGCTTCGGCGGCGATCGGGCCTGTTATCTCCCCGAGCGCGATCTGATCCGGCTGCCCGAGCGTTCGGCCTTCCACGACGCGGCTGCTCTCTACGCCACCTGGGCCCATGAGGCGATCCACTCCACCGGCCACGGCAGCCGCCTGGCCCGTGATCTCTCCGGCGGCATGGGTGATGGCGGTGATGGCGGCACGGCCTATGCCCGTGAGGAGCTGGTGGCCGAACTGGGGGCGGTGCTGCTGGGCGATCGCCTCGAGATCGGCAGCCCCATGGCGAACCACGCCGCCTATCTGGGCCACTGGCTGGAGTTCCTGCGGGAGTCGCCGCGTCGGTTGCTGCAGGTGCTCAGCGATGCGCGCCGGGCGGCCGATCTGATCCTGCCCGAGGGTGCCGACCCCCCCGCTCCCGGGGCCTGATGCCGCCGCGGGAGGGGGCCGGATCGTCTGAGCCGCGGGCGGGTTCCGGATGTCTGGCTCTCGGCCCCCAGGGGATCGGAGCCCGCCGCCGAGCGACCGCGGGCTGGCGCCGCGCGCCGCCCCTTGCCAGGGTGTGGCCGCCGACGCCCGCCCTGCCGTTCATGGTCCGCACCCTGATCCCGATCACCCTGTTCGCGATCATGTTTGCCCTCGGCATCGGTCTGACCGGCGAGGCGGTGAGCCTGATCCGCCGCCGGCCGGCGCTGCTGATCCGGGTCGTGCTCGGCTCCTGCCTGCTGGTGCCGCTGGCGGCCTTGCTGCTGCTGCATCTGCCGATCAGCCAGGCCCTCTCGCCTCCGGTGCGCTTCGCCATCGCCCTGATGGCCCTCTGCCCCAGCGCTCCCCTGGCCCTGCGCAAGAGCGCCCGCCAGGGGGGCGATGGCGAGCTGGCGGCCCTGCTGCAGGTGCTCGCCGCCCTGGTGGCGATCGTCACCGTGCCGTTGATGGGGGATGTGTTCCGGGTCTCCTATGACGTGGTGGGCTGGGACATCGACCATCGGGAGGTGGCCGCCCAGGTGGCCAAGGCCCAGGTGCTGCCCCTGCTGCTGGGCCTCGGCCTGGGGCGCTGGCGGCCCGACCTGGCCGCACGGCTGCGCGGCCCGCTCGAGCGGATCGCCAATGCGCTGCTGCTGGCCCTGGTGGTCCTGGTGCTGGTGGTGACGGCGCCCCATCTGCTGCCGTTCCTCGCCGGCAATCTGCTGGCGCTGCCGTTCATGGCCCTGATGGTGCTGCTCTCCCTGGCGATCGGCTGGCTGATGGATCACCGCGACACGCGCGAGCGGATCTCCACCTCCCTGGTGACGGCGATGCGCAATCCCGGTCTTGCCCTGCTGCTGGCCACTACCTATGCGGGTGAGCTGCGTGGCCTGAAGCTGGGGATCCTGCTCTACGTGCTGATCACCCTGCTGGTCTCGGCCCCGTTTCTGCGCTGGTCGCGGCGGCTGGCGGGCGCGGCGTAGCCGGCTGCGCCCCTCAACGGATCAGGCCGGTCAGGCCATCCCGCAAGGTCTGAACGCTCGGAGTTGCGACGACTGAAGTCCCAACGCGTCAGTCCCGACGCGCCACTCCCAACGCCTGAGTCCCGATGGCAGACCTCCAGCGATCGGAAGCGCGGTTGCCAGATGGGGCCGGGCGGTCGGCCCGGCTTCCCTGGCCCCTCACCCCCTCACGTGAACAGGGCCCCCGATCCCAGCGGCGTGGCGCCTCCTGGGCCTCGCTGCGTGGCAGGGCCCCGTTCAGCGGCGGGGTCGTCGCGGCCGGTCGCGGACCGGTGGATCGACCACCAGGGTGACAAGGGTGCGGCTGCAGCGCCGGAGCCGGGGGAACGGGCGGGCCGTTCGCATCGTCGTCCCCCGGTTGTCCGCAGCCTATCCAGGCTCTCCGGCGCCCTGCACGATGCCGTGCAGCACCTCCTCCGCCAGCCCCTCGGCCTCCCGCACCAGCTGCTCCCCCAGCAGAAACGTGGCCTGCCAGCCGATGCCCGCCGCCACCAGCGGTCCGACGAATGGGATGAAGCGCGACACCTCCTTGGTGGCCAGGTTGCGGGCGAGCTGGCGCAGCAGGGCCATCACCCCCTCCCGGGCCAGATACTTGCCGGCGAACTGGGCCGCCTTGGCCATCAGCCCCGGCAGGGCGTCGGGTCCCAGCAGCCGCCGCACGTAGGCCAGCTGCCGGTCGGTGAGGCCGTAGATGCCGGCGATCTCGTTGCCGAGCTTGATCAGCAGCGAGATATCGGCGCCGATGTCCAGGCCGGGG
>Ga0209985_10003767_pt1 | contig 12637 bp, 9 predicted proteins | sample NOAtaG_FD_187305 | JGI IMG/M metagenome (GOLD analysis project Ga0209985, IMG submission 187305) | Freshwater lake microbial communities from Lake Erie, under a cyanobacterial bloom - NOAA_Erie_Diel6S_1000h metaG (SPAdes) (version 2) | ecosystem: Environmental > Aquatic > Freshwater > Lake ...
TTTCTTCATCCACAACATTTACAAAGTAGATGGATGAGGGCAAATTGCCCAAATCAATATATGTTTGTTTTCCCGTTATTTGTTTTTGGAATATTAACTTGCCATTATAGTCAAACAAAAAGTATATTAATTTTTCATTGATGTAATCCTGTACATCTAAAATGATATTATCTGCTGTGGGATTGGGAAAAAGTAAAATCGAGAAGTGCTCCTGTGCTTCCTTACGGTAACTTGTTGAAATACTGTCGATTTTAAAAATTTCATAAGGATGCTGCACGCCCTGTGCAAGATGGCCTGAAACTGCACTATTGGTAGTATAAATGAGCTGCCCGATAGTATAGGTAACCGTGCCATTACTCCCCGTTGCAATATTTCCTGTAGAATTAACAGATTCCTGCGCCTGGACTATACCCACACACAACGAACAGGCAACCACGAATAAACTTAATTTGATTTTCCACATAATATGTTCTTCAGTTAAATATCAAAATGAAAGCATACTTTCCAATTGCTGCTATCCTACCACCCTTTACCCTTCAAATTCTCCTCAATGAATAGCAGCCCACTACTTCCTCAAAAATATATTTTTATGTCCGACATGGTAGTGCGACAAAAATGATACACAACATATTATAAAATTAAAATATTGATTATCATTCACTTAAATTTTAACCTACAAAAGCTGTAGCACTTTTGCAGCATTTTAAGCAGTTATATTTTCCATTTTTAATATGGAAATTCACCATTAATCTCCGAGCGGTTGATCTTTGGTTTCCTTTACCAGGAAGAATAAGGTGAGCCCAGAAACGGCTGCAGCTGCTGCGACCCAGTAACCCGGTGCAGAAGGATTTTTCAGGTATGCGGTGAGCCAGGTTACTACCATGGGAGTTATACCCCCGAAAATACCCACGGAAAAGTTATAGGAAAAAGCGAGTCCGGTACATCGGATCTCGCGCGGCATGAGTTCTACATTAGTAGCTGCAATTGCACCGGAAACGATAGCCAGAGGCAGGGCAAGACCAATTTCGCATCCTATGGTTACCCACCGGATTCCTTGCCCCATCAAATAAAAAAGCGGAATCGCAGCAACTGCCAACAGCGTGAAACCAATACCAAGGACAACCTTCCTACCCAGCCTGTCGGCTAGTTTTGCTGATAAAGGCATCAGGATCAACATCACTATCATAGCGAACGAATTATTTCTGAGCGCACGCTCCGCTGATAGGCCACTTACCTGCTCCAGAAAACTTACCGCATAGACAAAAATGGTGTAAAAACCTACGCCATAGCCAAGGTTGAGCAGAGCCACCCTCAGTACCGCAAATTTATGTTTTGTGAAAATATCCAGTGCAGGCGTTTTCGACTGCCCCACCGGCGCTTCCGTATGCAGACCACGGCGGAGCCAGAATCCTATTAATGCTACAGCTCCGCCAAGAAGGAATGGTACGCGCCAGCCCCAGGTTTCCAGCTGCTCCGGCAGCAGCAGGTATGCCGTAATGAATCCTACTCCTGAACCCAGCAACGTGCCGGCTGTTGCTCCCCAGGCTCCCCAAACAGCGCTGAACGCCCTGCGGCCCTTTGGCGCATTCTCCACCAGGAATACCAGGGAACTCGTGTACTCTCCTCCTACTGACAGGCCCTGAACAAGCCGTAAAAGTACCAGCAAAACAGGCGCTAATATACCAACGGTAGCATAAGTTGGGAGCAAGCCCATGGTCACGGTAGGGATTGCCATCGCCATGACCGATAGCAACATCGCACGTTGCCGGCCTACCAAATCGCCAATCCGGCCAAAAATTATTCCTCCCAGCGGACGAACCAGAAAACCAGCTGCAAAAGCGCCAAAAGATGCAATAAGCGATACGACCGGATCCTCGGATGGAAAAAATTGCTTGCCAATAATGCTGGCAAAATACCCATACACCGCAAAATCATACCACTCCATTACGTTGCCAATCAGTCCAACAATCCTAAGACGTAAAAAAGATGGCCCAGAGGTTTGTGTTTTCATATACGAATTTTTCACTATTTAAAAATTGAAGATTTTCTAATTGCCCAACCCTTGCTGCGCTGAACTTTTACAAATAAAAAGAATCGCATTAATTAATTGATAGTGGGTTACTTATAAGATATAAAGTGTAGCACTTTTGTAGCAATTTCCTGTAGATATGCGCCGCCAATAATTATATTGAAGAGGCTGTCCGAAAAGTTTGGGGGTGTGTAAAAGGCCGGGGGCTGTCCTTTGGCGGCTTGCGACGCCAATAATTATTAATTTCCTTCACTTTTTACACAACGTCATACCAGGACAGCCTCATTCAAAATTTTCTTTACACAACCCAGAAATAAAATTTCCGGAAATACCTCGTTCAAAGTATTTTGTTTAAATTGTACTTTTTAGTGGTCCTTCAAATACCAAGCTTATGAAAATGGAATCCCTGGATGCCCTCAACCAGGTAGCTGCATTTCACCGGACCTTCAAGCACCCGGTAGAACAGGCGCCTCTTATCCCGGCCGAAGAGCGGTGCAGGCTACGGGTAGCCCTACTCGAGGAAGAACTCCGCGAATTCCGGGAAGCAGTAGAGCGGGGCGACCTCATCGGGGTCGCCGATGCACTGTGCGACCTTCAGTACGTCCTTAGTGGCGCTGTACTGGAGTTTGGCCTGGGTCCAAAATTCAGGGCCCTTTTCGACGAGGTACAGCGCTCCAACATGAGCAAAACCTGCGCCAGTGTGGAGGAGGCCGAGGCCACCATCGCTTATTACCGTGAACACAGAGGTTTCGAGGCCCATTATGAAGCCTCCGGCGACCACTACCTGGTGTACCGTAGCGATGACCGCAAGACGCTGAAATCCATCCGCTATTCCCCCCCGGACCTGAAAAAAATCCTGGAAAGCGGGGTTTTGTAAAATATTATTTTGCGGGGTTAGTGATAATTTTTTCTATTTTTGTTCGCGTACCAGTCTGATTATATTAAACCATTCTGCACAGTGACCAACCGCTACTTCGATCTAATAGACCAAACTTTTTATTTTCCGCAAGAAGGCTTTGACATTGACGACAACGGGTATCTGGTTTTCAATGAAGTACCTTTAAAGCACCTTATCGAGAAATACGGTACCCCGTTGAAGCTCACCTACCTGCCAAAAATCGGGATGCAAATCAAAAAGGCCAGGAATCTCTTCACCCGGGCCATGCGTTCTATCGGCTACCACGGCAAATATTACTACTGCTACTGTACTAAAAGCAGCCATTTCAGCCACATCATCGAAGAGGCCCTAAGCCACGACTGCCATCTCGAAACCTCCTCCGCATTCGATATCGCCATGGTCCGAAAATTATATGCACGGGGGAAAATTGATAAGGACATCATCATCATCTGCAATGGATTTAAGCCGGAAAACTACAAGCGTGAAATCGTCGGACTCATCAACGAAGGTTTCTCCAACGTAATACCGGTTTGCGACAATACCCAGGAAATCGAATATTACGGCCAACACGTCACTGGTTTCTGCAACATCGGTATTCGCATCGCCACCGAGGAAGAACCCAACTTCGAGTTTTATACCTCCCGCCTCGGTATCCGCGCCTCCGAAATTGTAAAATTTTACGAAGAAGCCATAGCCCCCAATCCTAAGTTCAAGCTCAAGCTCCTCCATTTCTTCGTGGATACGGGTATAAAAGACACCCTCTATTACTGGGGGGAATTAAAAAAGGCCATCCGGCTTTACTGCGAGCTCCGGCGCCGGTCCGATACCCTCAACGGACTCAATATCGGCGGCGGAATGCCGATCCGGAACTCGCTGGGCTTCGAATTCGATTACAAATACATGATCAAAGAGATCGTGAACAATGTCCTCAATGCCTGCGAAGCAGAAGAAGTCCCGGAACCCGATATCTACACCGAATTCGGTAAATATACGGTAGGGGAAGCTGGTGCCACCATCTTCTCCGTCCTGGGCCAGAAGCAGCAGAACGATGCCGAGCTTTGGTACATGATCGACAACTCCCTGATGACCACGCTGCCGGATACCTGGGGCATCGGCGAGCGCTTTATCCTCCTGCCCATCAACAAATGGCATAACGAGTACCATCGAGTCAATATCGGCGGGCTGAGTTGCGACAATTCCGATTACTATAACTCCGAAGTACACCAGAGTCAGGTGTACCTGCCCGCATTCCCGGTCAATGACCCCGAACCCCTCTATCTGGGCTTCTTTCATACCGGCGCCTATCAGGAGTCCATTTCCGGATACGGCGGGATTAAGCACTGCCTGATCCCCTCTCCCAAACATATCCTCATTGATAAAGACGAACAGGGCAACCTCGTTGACCGACTGTACCAGCCAGAACAGCGTGCCGAAGATATGCTAAAAATACTGGGGTATGGGTGAAAACGCGCTGAAGAAATATTGGATATGGAATCTTCTTTGCGCCCTTTTTTATGTGGGGCATGCCCAACCTGCCAACCCCATCAAAACCCAAAATTTCGAAGTCCGTTTTCTCGGTATTTCCGATGGGCTAAGTAGCCGAAATATCAACCAAATCTTTGAGGATCAACGCGGCATGATATGGGCGGCCACCGAACGTGGCCTCGACGTCTTTGACGGCCAGCGGTTTCAGCCGTTCAAAAGTGTCATGCCCGAACTCCCCCAATTGCCCGGACAGATTGTCCACCATATCTGTGAAGATGTACAACAAAGGCTCTGGGTACGCACCTCCGGGGGCATGATCGTAATAGACCAAAGCCGCAAAAATCTCGTGCCCTTATCTGCTATCGGCATCCCCCCGGCAATATCCGCTAAGCCAAATTTTTCGTTTACCCAAAACCCAAAGGGCGGCCTTTGGTTATTCGCCGGCAATACCCTCTATTCTTATCGGATTATCAAAAACAAACCCGTGTTGAAGGAAATTGCCCGCAACCCCTTCAACAGCACCTATGTCCCCGATATTGTGGGGTCTATCCGCGGGGATTGCTGGATCCTGGACAAAATTCACGGCCTTTCCACCCTCAAAGGCAAACGTTTCGAAAAAGTCAGGAGTATAGAATTCCCTTATCCACAGTACCTCTATCCAAAAGTTACGGCCACTAATCATCTGGGAGATTCCCTGACCATTTTCCGGAATTTTCAGTATGAGCTGTTTCAAATCCGGAAGACCCAGGAAGGATATACAGCAGCACTACAGCCATATAATCTTCAGTCTGTGGACCCTAAATGGGCGTCTATCCTGGATTTTCTGGAAGCACAACCTGCTATCGCAGGGGGTAACCTCATCACCCCTTCCTGGATATCCAAAGATCGCACCGGAGCTTATTGGTTTGCCACCAACATCGGGATATTCCTGATTCGTGCCCGTACCGGACTGAATTTCAAACAGGTCGAAGCAGTAAAAAAGAACAGCGTCCGCGGGATTTGGGGGGATGCCAAGGGATTGCGCTGGATCGGGGCTTACAGCGGTGCTTTTTTCTTTCCCGATAATCGCCCGGCCCGGTTCTTTCCCCAAATCAAAGCAACCTGGGAATTCTTCCACGAATCACCCGGAGTATTCTGGCTGGCACGGGAAAACGAAAACTCCCCTTCCAGGATCCACTTCCAAAATGACCAGCTATTCATAGACTCCATAACGCCACTTGGGTTTATGCTCCGATTATGCCCTTATGGAGAAAATCTCCTGGCAGGGGGCAACGGCGCAGCAGTAGCAGTACTGAAACGGCCTTCCGGTAAGCTGTTATATGCTATTGACCTCGAGATCAGGGATAAAGCTTTTGAAATGGTACTTCCGGCAGTAAAAGCGATCCTGGTCGGAAAGGACTCCTGCGTTTGGGTAGGGGGAAATGCTGGTCTTTTCCGCTTGGTGAAAGGACAAAACCAAAAGCTCCGGCAGGACAAAGCCGCTATTCCCAAAGTATTCGAAAACCAGCTAATCAATACATTGTACCTGGATAAAAAGGGCAACCTTTGGATTGGTACTACCGGCCAGGGCCTTTGGTGTTTTAACCCCCAAACCCGCAAAGTTAAACACTATCTGGCAGTGGACGGCCTCGCACACGATATCGTCTATTCTATCCTGGGCAGCCATTCCGATTCCCTCCTTTGGATCGGCACACAAAAAGGGCTGAGCTGCCTCAATGTTCCTGCCGAATCCTTCTACAATTACTACGCAGAGGATGGTATCGCCGATAACGAGTTCAATACCTCTGCCACATGGAAAGCCCCCGACGGGACCCTCTATATGGGCGGGATCAATGGCGTCACTTACTTCAAGCCCAAAATCCCCGTACTGAACGAAAGCAATGCCGGGGTCTTTATATGCCTCGATATCCTCGACCTGCGCAAATCGGGTAAGCAGGTGCGTAGCTTCCCCATTTCAGAAGATACCCTGGACTTGTATAGCTCCAATCAATATCTGGATATCAGGTTCCAAAGTAATGCCCATTTTGATTCCGAAGAACTCATCTATCGGTTCAGGATCAGCAATCGAAACAATACGGCCTGGCAGTATCTGAGGAGCGGGGAAAAGCTGATCCTCAACCACCTGCCCACAGGTATGAACCAGCTTGTAGCTCAGGCAAGGACACCCGCAGGAAGTTGGGGCCCGCCCTATCGGTTATTCTTTTTTATGCACCCACCCTGGTACAGCACCTGGCAGTTCAGCGGCCTGCTCATCGCCGCCTTCCTGGGAATCGTCTATTACCTCGTACGCCTGCGGCTTAACAAATATCAACGGGAATATGACCTGAGGAAAAAAATATCCGCCGATCTGCACGATGAGTTTGGAGGAAGGCTTTATGCCCTAAACGTCCTCGCGAACCAAATCAACGCTCCGACTACCTCCGGGGCAGATTTCCCAAAGCTGTTCGAGCAATTCCAGCACCTCAGCATGGAAACCCTCCGTACGGCAAGAAACTTCATCTGGGCATTCGACCCCGGAAGCGACCGCCTCGCAAACCTGGCCGACCGTATGGAAGACTTCTGCACCAGCGTAATCCGGCCTATTGTGCCTAACCTTAAATTCCAGCGCGACCACTTGCCCTACAATAAGCCCATTAATTCCAAAACAAAACACTATACCCTTATGATCTTCCAGGAATTGCTCACGAACATGGTCAAACACAGCTATTCCGAATCTATCTATATCAAACTCTATGTAAAAGAAAGATACCTGGTCGTAAAGATTTCAAACCTCTACCGTCAGGATAAGCATAAGCCCCTGCCCGGTCAACATTCCGGCGGCAATGGATTAGTCAACATCAATTCCCGCCTCAATGCCCTCAATGCAAATATCGAAAGAAAGGATAATGGTCATACCTACGAGGTGACCCTTACAATCCAGAAATGGTAAACCCGCCGGATACAAACGGACGAAAGATCATTTTTTCCCTGCTCACGGACGAAAAAAATATTTTCGCAGCAATTCCCCCCTGCTCTTGACCTGCAGCTTCCGGTAAAGGGTTTTGACGTAATAGCGCACACCATCAACCGTCATACCAATATGCCGGGCAATCGTATTGTAATCATGCCCTTCCTTGAGCATCTGCATAATCACCTGCTCTTTGTCATTCAGCTTTTCCTTGAAAAAAGGAATGCCCAGTAACTTTCCCGGATTAAAATATTCGATGATTTTTCTTGCGATCGCAGGACTCAGCAGGGCCCCACCACCCTGTAAGGCAAAAAGGATTTTCCGTTCGATCTCCTCCGGTTGGTCTTCTTTTACCATATATCCCGTCGCACCATTGCGCAGGGCCTGGAAAACCGTGTCCGAATCATCCATGAACGTGAACATCACGATTTCCGCACCATTGACTTTCTTTTTAATTTTAGGGATACTCCTGATACTCGACTGATTATACAACATCACATCCAGTAATACCAACTGGACGTCCATAAAGTCACGGTAGAACTTTAAAAATTTTTCTATCGTATCTACTGCCAGGATACAATCCAGATGGGCCGAATGCTGGAAATAATCACTCAAAATCCGAAGTACCTCCGGATCATCCTCAATGATGGCAATATTATACCTCATCTGTTCATTTTTTGACCGTAGCACATCACCAAATCTACACCATAGATGCAGGACACCATTTGATAACTTCTCGCGACCCATCTACCTATTAATCAGTACGCTTTTGCAACACAGATGGTTCGGGCCAGCAGGTCGGCACCTATCCTGAAAAAGAATAAGGGATAGCGCATAGCCATCCCTTATCACATAAATTGCAGGTATATTACCAGGGTTTAATTATTTTCAGTAATAAAATCCTGAAAGTTGCTACCGGGGACTGCCTCCCTCCTGATTTTTCCCCTCCGTTTGTAATCAACCAGAAATGGCCAAAACCTGCATAACTGTTTCGTGGCATCAAAATTATCTACTTTAACATTTATTTTGTCTGAACAAATAAGAATGCGGCTAAAAATACATTATCATGTAGTTAAAATAAAGGCTCTGAATAACGCTCAGAAAACGGATCTTCTTGCCGGCATACAGCGAAAAAATATTTTTATTATTATGAAAATCAACTTTTTATATCTAATATTATCTGCTCAAAAAAAATTAGGACGGTATATGCCCTGCCCGTAGCCACCGAGCGGCAGCCCCTGAGCATTTATGGATACTCATTGCACAAATTTTGCACGATCCTGCCGGTTACTTTTGATACCGCTTCAACCAAAAGTTGTCGCGACAGGTTTCTGAACATTAAACAACGCCGTATGAATGCTAATCAAGGGCCACAGCCCGTTGCAGTAATCGGAGCGGGTACCTTTGGCACTGCCGTCGCAAATCTGCTGGCGATCAACGCTCCTGTATTGCTATACAGCCGTAATACGGCAATTGTACAGCAAATTAATACCACTAACCGGCTCCACGGGGTCGGGTTATCCCCCAAAATATCCGCGACCCACGATATCCGGGAAATTGCCGAACGCTGCCGCCTGATCTTCCCGATCATCCCTTCCACCAGCTTCCGTACAATGATGCAACGCCTCGGCCCACACCTCCACCCCTATCACTTGCTCATCCATGGCACAAAAGGCTTTGACGTTCAAGGGGTAAGCGATGAAGAACTGGACCTGGGGCTACTGCGGCCAGAACACATCAGCACCATGAGCAAAGTAATCATACAGGAAAGCTCCGTAATCCGGGTAGGCTGCCTCTCCGGCCCCAACCTCGCCAAAGAAATCATGGAAGGCCAGCCAACAGCCACAGTAGTAGGTACCATCTTTAAAGAAGTTTTCCAGGAAGCAAAAAGCGTATTGGGCAGCGACCAGTTTCACGTCTTCGGTACCCCGGATATCCTCGGTGCCGAACTTGCAGGGGTTTTGAAAAACGTCATCGCCATCGGCTCGGGTATCTTGCGCGGCAAAGGACTTGGTAAAAATATCCAGGCCATGTTAATCACCAGGGGCCTGCAGGAAATGATTTTTTTTGGAAAAGCTTTTGGCGCCACTACCGATGCGTTTTTCGGCACTGCCGGCATCGGCGACCTCGTCGCCACGGCCACCAGCAAGCAAAGCCGCAATTTCACTTTCGGCTACCGCGTAGGAAAAGGCGAAAATATCCGGGATATCCAGCAAAGCATGCCGGAAATGGCAGAGGGCGTGCGCACGCTTAAGATTACCTATCACTTGTCCAACCATTTCAAACTCAGGGTCCCGATTACCCGGATGCTCTATAAGGTCGTCTTCGAAGGGTACGACCCCGAAAGGGCTCTCCGCTACCTGATTACGTATCCCTATGACGTGGATGTGGATTTCCTTTGAATAGCTGTCGCATAAATCTTCTGCCGCCTTCAGCGACACAATAATTTTTTTATACGCGGGTTTTGTTGATTTTACTTCGCAAAATCAACAAAACCCGCGTATAAAAAAGTAACCTATGGCGGCGAAATTCTTTTACACAACCCCAACTTTTATCCATTCAAGCAATTTCCCATAAGTAAGTACAAAAAGGCTATTTCAACCCCGTGAGCAGCATCCGGCTTTCCAGTCCCCCTTTCTTATCATAACTCTCCGTTTTCACAATCCCAACCCCTTTGGAATACCATTGCACGGTCCTGGTGGAAGTCTTCAGGATAGTCGTCTTGGAATTCGATACGTAGGATACCCGGAAACAATCGAATGTGCCCGCCGGCGTAGTCACTTTCTCCTCAGCCTCGACTTTGTGCTCGCTGATATCAATGGAGATGGTCATCAGCGTCATTCCGTTCATCCCTATGGAAAATTCATTGTGGGAATCCGGCAACTGCATACCAGCACGCAAATAACCGGGAATCGTCATCCCGTCACCAGTCATGCTCATCTCCATCTTACCCGCAGATTGTGCCAGCCCCGGATTAATCAGGCTCCCGACATCCATGAACAAAGTGTCGTTGCGGCATATAATCCGGGTCGTGCCCTGAAACATTTCCTTGCCAGTCTTATCCATCATCGTCATCGCAACTTCCGCTTCAATCCCACCCGAAATTTTTTTCACCTCCCGGATAGTCGTTGTGGAAGAAGAGGTCTTTTTATCTTTCGCATCGTAATACTCATAATTGGCGGTACCCCCCTCCCGCATTGCATAGAATGGATTACAATCCTGTGCCCTCAATAGTACGGGCAGCAATAATAAAAGCATACATGATAATCTTCGCATAGCATAATTTTTAGCAATAATAACGAAATTCGCGCATTAAAATTTTATCGCCGCAATGAATCCTTTTCCCCCTGCGTTCGTACATACCATGCAGGCACAGCTTGGCGAAGCATGGCCCGATTTCCAAAATGCGCTGCTGATGCCCGCCCCGGTCAGCATCCGCTTTCATTTTTTAAAAAATAATTCATCCTGGGAAAATTTTGAAAAAGTAAAATGGATTAATAACGGAGTATATTTGCCCGAACGCCCGGTCTTCACCCTCGACCCCGCGTTCCACGCCGGGGCATACTACGTACAGGAAGCTGCTTCGATGCTTACCGCAGCAGCCCTGGGGCATTTCTTTCCCCACACCAGCAGCCTGCGGGTCCTCGACCTCGCCGCCGCACCAGGGGGGAAAAGCACCCTCCTGATCGAACGGCTCGCCCCGGACAGTCTGCTGGTGGCCAACGAAGTGATCCGCAGCAGGTTCCATACGCTGGCATATAATATGATTAAATGGGGCTATCCCAATGGGGCCACGACCAACCACGACAGCTCGGAGTTTAAGGCTCTGGAGAACTGGTTCGACCTGGTACTGCTGGATGCCCCCTGCTCCGGGGAAGGCCTTTTCAGGAAAGACCCCGACGCCATGTCTGAATGGTCACCGGAAAACGTTAAGCATTGTGCGGCAAGGCAAAAGCGCATCCTCGCCGATGCCGCCCGCCTGCTCAAACCCGGGGGTATCCTGCTCTATAGTACCTGTACCTACAACCCCCAGGAAAATGACGATAACATGACCTGGATGGCAAAAGAATACGGAATGGAAACCCTCCGGCCCGAATTCCCCGAAATATGGGGGACGTTGCCGACTAAAACGGGCATTCAGTGCTACCCGCATAAGGTTAAAGGGGAAGGCTTTTTCCTGGCAGCTCTGCAAAAGACCGGCCCCGGCAGGACAACCTCAAAAGTCCCCGTAAAAAAGCCCTCCAACCAGGATGCACTGCCCACAAAATACCTCCCCCTGATCCGACCACTGCTGAAAGACCCCGACAGATATGCTTTTTTTATTGACGCAAGGCAAAATGTACACGCCGTCCCTGTGGAGGTGGAAAACCCGGCGGCACACATCGCCGCATTACTGCCCCGTTGCCATTACGGCCTGGAAATTGGCCAACTGAAAGGGAAAGACCTCGTGCCCTCACCCGCCCTCGCACTGAGCACGGCCATCGCACCCGACCTCCCAGGTATTGACCTCGACCGCACCACCGCCCTCCGTTATCTGAAAAAAGATACGGTAGAAATGCCCGGTACCCCCCAGGGATGGACCCTCGCCCGATTCCAGGGCCTGAACCTCGGATGGGCAAAAGTCCTGCCCGGCCGTGTCAATAATTATTACCCCCGCGAATGGCGTATCCTGATGCAAATCCCATGATGCCCCAATACCGCACAAACCCCGCCCCAAAAAAGATAAATCCCCCAAAATACCTATTTTTACGCCCTCCACCGCCTGTGCAGAAAACTACAGATATGAACACCGCAAATCCACACCATTTTATTTGCCTCGCTTTCGCGGCGCTCCTCGCTCTCGCCTGCACAAGCGCCTCCGGACAAACCATCGCCACCGCCCTGCCCGGATGCCTGGATGGGGGGATAGTGAAACAGGGGATAAATTGCGGCAGTTCTATGTTTACCTTTGGTTTGTCCAGTGGTAAATTTGTAGTCAGGAATATTGATGGTCAAAATTGCTGCCCAGGCAGCGGAGGCGATTGGAACAGCTATTTCCAATTTCCGGCAATCAACATTTCTGGCTATTCGTCGGTGAAAATTTCTATGGATTATGAAGGAGATGGCGATTTTGAAGATGATGATGCTAATGGTAGTAACGGTCCTTTTTTTAGCTGTACAGGCACACAGATAGATAATAGCCACGACCAGATTGTTTTCATGTATTCTGTTGATAACATGCCATTTGTTACCTCCAAATACGTTCATGGCGAAACAGCAGCAGATTTCACCGGCACAT
>Ga0209985_10003771_pt1 | contig 12629 bp, 12 predicted proteins | sample NOAtaG_FD_187305 | JGI IMG/M metagenome (GOLD analysis project Ga0209985, IMG submission 187305) | Freshwater lake microbial communities from Lake Erie, under a cyanobacterial bloom - NOAA_Erie_Diel6S_1000h metaG (SPAdes) (version 2) | ecosystem: Environmental > Aquatic > Freshwater > Lake ...
CCTCCGGCTCGAAGCCCATGAAAATACAACCTGCAAACGTGCTCACGTCAGTACCCACAGTGTACGTCACTGTCCCCGCTTCGCCTACCTGATTGTTCAGCGTCGTGACAGCAGACAGCAAAGCGTTCTGCGAATTGTATCCGCGAAACTGCATCCATGCACTCAGGTTTCTGCCGCTGAGTCTGCCAATCAAATGATATTCGCCAGTCAGACCAAAAAACCGCTGGACTGATTCCATCAGTTCCCACGGCGTCGGATTGATCGTCCCGTGCAGGTTTGCCCCTGTTGTCATTGTGGACATGGCAATCGTCATGGGGCAAACTCCGCTGGCAATGGTGCCTCTTTGGGACGTGCTGGCGGTGCCTGCACCTTTACCGGCTGCCGTTGCAAGTTTGCCTGCTCTTGTGCCAGTTGCCGAATGGCCTCTATGGCTGCCTGCAATTGTGCTCGGTCCTCGGGTGCTACGGCTGCGCCAACCGGCACTCCGATTCCCGGCAATCGCGCCTGTTGCTGCACTGCCTGCAGGGCCTCGATCAGTACTGGCCCCATTGCTTTTTTCGATTCTTGCGCCACTGCGATCACTGTGTCTACTTCAGCCCTGCGGAGCACATCAAACCCGCTCAGGTTTGCATTATTTATGGCTTGATTGAACCGTTCAAGCATCTGACCTTCCAGTGCCCGGACCGGATCTTGAATGCGCGACACTTCCAGCTGTGCCTGCGCCTGATTCGCCGCCTGTGTCAGCTTCGTGTTTTCGCCAATCACTTTGGACAGATTTTCGAACTCGACCTGCCCGCCTGCCAGTCCCGTAATCAGGCCCCGCGATTTCGCTTCCAGTTCCTCGACGGCTTTGCCGCCCAGCACCAGTTGCCGAATAGCCACTTGACCTTCGCTCATCTCCACCGTGGACATGAACTGCCGACCGATTTCCGGCTGTGCCCGCATGGCTTTCAGCCGATCGTCCAGTGTGTTCAGTGCATTGAATGCGTCGGCCTGCTCTTTCGTGATTTTGCTGATGCTGCCGTCATCCAGCTTTACCTGCGTTTTTGCCTGGAACGCATCCATCTTGCCCATCAACTGACGGACCGCTGTACCTGTGACAGCCATTCTCGGATCTGCCAGCATCTGCGACATGGTAGACGCAAGCTCCAGCGTCTTCTCTGCGCCGAGTGCTGCAATGCGTTCCCCCTGCGTGTTGGCTGCGGCCAATGCCGTGCTCATGTTGTTGATGGATTGCGCCAGATCCTCACCACGGGCTGCTGCCTGAAACTGCGACAACTGCCCCAGTGCCGCCGTGAAATCTCGGTTGCCTGTGGTTGCCGCAAGTGACAGCATGCCCGACATGATCGGCTGAGCCTTGCCCACGTCGCCTGCTGTCATCTTCAGCGTTGCAGCGGACAGCTTCAAGGCCTCATCCAGATCCGCGGCACCGCCGGAAATCGCAGACGAAAACAACTGTGCCAGTCCGGCTGGCGTGACACCGAGAGACTCGGCATTCTGCAGGATCATCTGGCGGGCTTGTGGGACGTTTGCGGCCCCGATATTTAACGCCATGTCCGCAACAGATTGCTCGAAGGTTCGCGTGCTTCCTGCGGCCTCCATTCGCAGCCGCTGGCCCTTCTCCAACTCGGCAACAATTGCAGTGACAGCAGCCTGAAATGACACCATACCCGCCACGAGTTGCGTGACCTTGCCAATCCCCGCAGACAGCATGCCGCTTGTGGCTTGTCCTGCAGATTGAATCTCAGTCTTCATGCCCGCCATTGATGCCCGCAGCGCATCGACTTTCTTTTTCTGCGCCTCGAAGTCGGCAGTCCCAAGCGTCAGTTTCTTCAACGCTGCTTCGGCTTGCTTCAGCTCCTGCTCAAGTGCGTTGTACGATCCCGCTGCCGCGTCTGCCGCCTTTTCGCTGGTTCGCGCGACCTTCTCCAGCTGCTTTTCCTGCCGGTCGAATTTGCCCTCAAGACGGTCCAGAACCTGAACCATCTTGTTTGCTGTGGCAATCCATTCGACCTCAATGCGTTCATCCGCCATCTGGCACCCGCGACAGTCCGAGAGTTGTCAAAAACAGGTCCAGAATTTTATCCTTGCCAACCCACAAATCCAGTGCTACGGCAACCTCTGGCGTGATGCGATAATTGATCTGCAGCAGCTTCAGCAGCCAATTGATTTGAGCTGACGGCTCATTGCGAAACACGATCGACCGCAGCCCGAATTCTTCCATGTATGTCTGCCGCAATTGCTCGGCTTCATCGCACACCCACGAGAACTGCCGCACGACCTCCCACCGCATACTGCCATCATCGGCATACACCGCCCGCGCGTCAATCGTCGTCGGGGTCGGCAGCTTCCACCTCTGCCCGCCCAACTCCACCAACGGCCCCGCCTGCGTGTAATGCCTTCGCAGCTCGTTTTCCTTTGGTGGCTGGCCAGTCCAGAGTCCCACGTAGTAACGCGGTTTGCCGTGCTCATCCCGCAGGACTGACGGGTGCCATTCCTGCCCGTCTGCGTCATAGTGAAATCGAGGCTGTGCAGGTGACGGCCACCCGATTTGCAGCCCTGTTCCACCATGCGGCCCCGCCATGTTGGGCAGCACGTCGTGACCAGTCAGCAGGCTGGATAGCCCGCTGATCCGGGCGCAGTGCTCCAGCGTTGCTGGTGTGGCTTCGGGAATGTGCAGCATGAAATGCATCGAAGGCCCCTCACGGAATCGCCACGCTCGTGCTGGATGTCAGAACCTTGCCGTGCAGCGTGATCGTAGCAGACCCGTCATCGTTGTTGCTGATGCTGATGTTGTTCGTGTCCGTCAGCCCAGCCGCAAACGTGAAGCGGATGTTGTCCGTCGACGCAGAATACACGCCGCTGTCTGCACGCCTGCGAAGGTAGACGTTTGCCGATGTCATTGCAGTCCAGTCGCCAACCGTGGAAGCAATCGTGGCGAATCGGTTCACCGTGATTTCCATCGTTGGCATCACGGCCTTGATGCTGGCCTGTGTCGGCCACACTGCGCCCGCACCCAATGGCGGTTTCGTGACCTCAATTCCCGGCGTGATCCTGACGCCCTGCACGCCTGCCAGAAGCGTTCCGTTGATGTAGGCCGGTCCCAATGCAAACTCCGCATTGAAGGTCTGCGCGGTCAGTGCCTGACTGCTGCCATCGTCGCAGCCCTTCGTCAATCCATCTGTGCTCAACCAATGCAGGTCACACTGTGCCGTTGCGTGGTCTGCGTCCTGCGTGCACTCGATTGTTGTGGGCACCAGCAGCCCCTTCGAACCCGTCAGGCAATAGTGGTTCGATCCGCTGGCGAATAACCCGCCGTCGCTGCGTTGCTTCAGCTCCAGCGTGATCGTGCTCGCGGAGACAAACGCACCACTGTTGACGAATGCCGCGCTGTTCAGTGCCAGCAGTGCGGCCAGGTCCCCGCTGGTGATGCTGGTGATTTCACCGGCGGCCTTGCCCGAAACCTGCGACACCACAGCACCGCCGGACACCATGGCCTTCCGGTGTTCCTGATTCGTGCGATGATCGGCATTTGTGATTTGCCGAATGGTAGCCGCACCAAAAACAAAATCTGCCAGAGTGAAAATCGACATGTCAACGGACCCTTCGTTTGCGTTTGCGTGAATACTCTGGCGACTTTGCCGCCTTCTTGTACATGCGTGCCATCATCAACCGATCTTCAGAAATCTCGGCTTTTGTCAGCACCGCGATTTCCCGTTTCTGCCAGCTTGCCAACCGTCGATTTTGCTTTGCCGACAGCTTCGCTCTGGCCTTTGGATTCATCTTCGCGAACTCGTCCGGGTCGATGAATTTGTTGAGCCTTGCCGACATCACCAACCGGCTGCCGTATTGTGTCGCCGTGACTTTTTTTCGCAAGCTCCTGTACAGCGTCCCTGTGCGATAATTTGGCCTGTTGTGTCCGAACCTTCGCTTCTTGTAAGCGTCGTATTTTGAACCGCGTTTTCGTGCCCCGTATCGGCTGTAAGCCTGTTCCTCAAAATGCAGCTTCACTCGCTTGTCTGCGTGATTCTCTGCGACTGTCCTGTTGATTTCCCGCATGATTCGGGCGTGCAATCGTGCGGTCAGGTTTGCCCGCTCAATTTGCAGCTCGATTTTCAGCATCAGACAACATCCACCACAAGACCCAACGTGAACCGCCAATCGTGCCGCCCGTCGTTGTCTTCGGGATTGATCAGTCCCGGCCTCAATGGCATGGTCAACGTTCGCAGCATCAATTGACCCGATCCATTCACACCTGCGTTGATGCCTGCCAGTATCGCACTGGCCTGCGTCCACGCATATCGGTATTCATCCTGAAACGTCACCCGCTCCGTTTCCGGTACACTAATTTCGAACACTGCCTCAACTGTCACACGTCCGCGACTCGTTGCCATCCAGTCAAACGTTGTCGGGTTCACGTCCAGCCAGCACAGCGGGCTTGTGTCTTCCTCTGATGTGGCCTCCACGCCTCCCAGATAGATCCGCTGTGCTGCCTCTGCTGAAGTCGCAACACCGCAAACCGACTGCCATGCCGCAAGACCTGCCAGCATGGTTCGCGTGTTGTCCAACAGTCCGAGAATGTCGAGTGCACTCATATGTCAGCCGCCCTCACGGGCTTTGCCCCGCGTGTTTCGGGGATGGTTTGCGTGAGCCTGACAATGACCGCCCCGTTTTGCTTTTGGTCGATTGCCTCAACCTGTGCAAGATCCTCGCCGATCCGGAATGCGTCCCTGACTGTGACCACAACATCGGACGACAGGAGCAGCTCGCCGCGTCTTTTCGTCGCTCTGCCTCTGTCGTCCATTTCTGTTGTTGCGTACCACGTCACAATGCCCGTCAGTCGCTTCTGATTCGATGATTCGCCGTTGACGTACTGACGGACCTCAACAGCGAAATCGTCGCCGTTCAGAAACACGCCAGACACGTCAGCGGAAATCATGTCAGACAACGACATCAGGCACCGTATCCGTAACCGAAGGCGACTTCCACCAGTGCAACCGTGATTGCCGGAACGCCAGTTCCAGAAGCCTTCTGGATCTGAATCAGCGGCTGCACATTCTGCCCGGTCGCGGCTGCGCTCATGTCAAACGTGGTGCTGGATGCAACACGTTCGCCTTCGATGTAAAACCGCACGTCCTTCAGACCGTTCGTGAAGTCGATGATGAAAGTCTTGTACACGGCGGCCAGCGTCTGCCCGGTCGCCTTGTCATCGTTGTCGGTTGTCGCATCATCGGTTTCCACAACCACGTTCGACGTGCTCGCAGATCCCTCAATACGGAACCAAGCGTTGTACGCCACGCTGTCCGGGGTATCGTTGCGGGCAGATGCCAGCCCGAAAACAATCGTGCTCACCGAATCAACGGCAGCAACCTTCGCGACGAACTTGGCATACTTCAACTGCCGCAGGTCATACGGCAGCACGTCATTGAAAAACAGACAGACGTTCTCGGCTTCGCTGGTGGCAGCCAACGTCAGGGCAGCCGCTCCGCCGTCCTCAGTGACGCACAGATACGTTGGCGTGCCAGCTGAGCTGGTGTCGGCAATGGTCCATCCGTTCTGTCCAGGCGTGCTCGTGAAAGACTGTGCCCGGTCGAACAGATCCACAAACTGCTTCGTTCCTCTGGTGATCATCTCATTCCCTTTCGCTATTGACGAAAAGAGACTCGCAAAAATGCGGGTGGAATCACGCGATTCCCCCGCGTCAAATTAGCCGTTGCCTATCAGGCCCCGGCGTGCTTCTGAACGCCGCGATGATTCAGGGCTTTGGCCCCGACTGACTGCAACACATAGTAGGTCATCGACAGCTTTTCTTCACTCAACACCGACCGAATCTGCGGCACTTCCTGACCCTGCAGGAATGTGACCTCAACCGTGTCAACTCGGTTCGGTTCTGCGAACAGATAAAAGGCGGTCGCGCTGTCAGCATCCAACAGCGGCTCGATGATTGGCACGAGTCCCGTGTTGATGTTTCGCACCCCGCTGTTATTGCTGCTCGGGTCACTTTCGCTGTTCAGCAACTGCAGGAGCGTTCCACGCAGCGCGGCCGGAAAACAGATGTAGCGCGGCATCAGTGCCAGAATGTCTGGTCCCTGATTGCCTTCCGGCGTGTTCTCGCCCCGCATTGTCATCATGTTCTGCGTCAGCAGATTGATGGCAGTGGTGTAGTTGCTGACAGAACCCGTTTCCAGATTCTTTTGCTTGCGTGCTCCGCTTGCTGCAGAGAACAGAGCGACACCGTCGGACAATGCGGCGTTGCTGGTGATCTGTGACCACGCCACGGCGTTCACCGTGCGGGCTGCCGAATCACCCAAGGCCAGCGGAACCCGAGTCAGGGCGGACATGTCATCGTTCACAATCAACTTGTAGCTGAAATCAACGCCCAACGATCGGCATTCGACCGCGTAGAATTCGCGGGCGTCCGCCATGCTGGCGCGATCCGGATCAGCCGCATCATTCCAGACCGGCAGATTCGGGATGCCGCCAAGACGCAGGCGATGAATCGTCTTGAAGTCGGCCACCGAATCGCCCTGACGCATCGGACCGCGCCACGTTGCAGGTACTTCGGTGTACCCGATCATCATGGACTTGTTGATTGCGTCGAGAGTCAGGTTGGCAAAGCTGCCCGTGGTGTGCAGCGGAACGTCGGTCCGCAGCCCACGAATTCCGGCGATCTGCGGGCCGAACATTGCACACTGTGCAATCTGCTCGCGAGTCAGCCCCAGCGTGTTGATCCCCTGCGCCCGCACAAACTCGGTCGCCATGTCCAGAAGCGTCGCATGCCGGAACGGCTCTGCAGCCTTCCGCTGGTCGTCGCTGACGTATCGCTGCAGCTTCTGCGTGTCGCCGTTCAGGGCAGATCCTGCAGCCCGTGCAATCAGTGTGGACTGCAGATCGGTTCGCAGACGATCAATGCCACTACTGACCATCCGGACGTTGCCGAATGGCAGAGACTCGGCAGCCTTTGCCTTCGCGGTCTGCAGGTGATTGCGGACTGCTGCAATGTCTGCACACTTGCGGGCGTCGTCGAATTCGTACGGCAGGCCAGCCAGTTCGCACAAGGCGCGAACATCGGCTTCAAATGCGTCTCGCTGCGCAGTTGCGTCTGCAATGGCCTTGCGGGTCGCTTCAGCAACCATCGTGGCCAGCGCGGCAGCATCGACTGATGCAGCCTGTGGGGCCTGTGCCTGTCGTTGTTCCGGCTTCTGGTCCGCCAGCTTTCCGGCGTTCTCAATCAACCACCGCTGAGCCTGCTCGTCCGTGTATTCCGCTGGCATGCCACGCGACACCAGCAAAGCGCGAAGTTCCTGATCCATTTCAAACCCCTCATTCTGCGAAAACCTGACCGCTGCCGGATCGAGTCCCCGCAGCTTTGCTTGCGCGTCTGCACCAATGGGAGTCAACGAGACTTCCCGCAGTCGCCACTTCGTCACCACGTTTACCGGCCCCGCAAACTCGCGGCCGGAAATCGTTTTCGTTGTGCCGTCTGGCACATATGTTTTCTTCAGCACCTCGTAACCAACGGACACATCTGTGATGTGCCCATCTCGAACGCTCGCCAGTGCGTCCTCGCCGCTTGCCGACTTGCCAAACACCAGTGTTGCGGTGATGTTGTCGTCATTGACCGTGATGGCTCTGGCACTGCCCAGTTGATCTTTCACGGAGTATCGGTTGTGGCTGTCCAAAAACGGAATCTGCCGGGCCTTCGGAAACTCTGCGCCCTTGCTGAGGAGCACTTCCGGAACCATTTCCATCCGGCTGTAATCCGGCATCAGCACCGGCGTTTCTGTGCTGATCACCGCATCGACACTGCGGGTGTCTTCGCTGAATGTCTTCGCCCGCACTTCCAGAGACCGAAACCCCGGATCTTGCAAGGCTGCTGCTGCCGCGTTAGATCGTCGTGACATGTTGCACCTCGTTTCCTGCCTTGCGTGGCTGCTGCGTGTCTGCTGCTGCGGCGTCAGCGTTTGCCTGTGCCACCGCGATCTGGTCCGCCGTATCGACGCCGAGGATGTTGTTGACCACCTCAGCGGGAATGCCCTTTGCCTCTGCAATCGCGTACAACTCAGCGTTGTCGTTCAAGACATCCCGCCAGTTCACGTTGATTTTCGCGGTCTCCATCTGCAGGCTGCTCAGCCCCGCGTGTATTCGTGCCGCTGCGGCCTCTGCGTCGTCCTTCGGATTGATTGACAACGCCACCGGCCCTTGCCAATTTGCGACTGAGAAACGGCCCGGATCTGCTTGAAACTCTGCTGCTGAAACGATCCCATCAAAGAAATTCGACAGGATGCCCGCACGAATGACGGCCTCATAAATTGGGTGGCAGAATGACGATGCGAACCACTCCTGCACGTCGTGCAACTCCGGCCATGCGTCGTTGTCTGCAGACCGCTCAGAACTGAATGAGCTGTTGCGATAATCACCTGTCACCGTCGAAGACTTAACGCCCGGAAATGCGTTCGCCGTCTGTCGCTGCAGATGCTGCACGAACCCTTCGGGATTCATATTCGGTTGACTCGGTGACAGCAGCTCAAACTTGCCGTCCTTGCCGACGTTCAGCATCATCCCCGGCTGAATCTTTGTGACCGTGTTTCCGTCGCCGTCAGTCAGGTCTGATCCATCAATCGACGATGCCACGGGATTGATTCCAGCCGCCAGCCCAACCCTCGCAGCCCCGGTCGGTTTGCTGTACGTGCCGACGATACAGGCAGCCATCGCGGTTGCCTTGAGCACGTTGTAGTCCAGATCCTCAGTGTTGCGAGTCTTCACCAATGCAGCAGCGAACCACGGTATGCCGCGTAGCTGGTCGATGTCTTCCTCGGAATACAAATGCCCAATCTGATCCACAGTGAAACGCCGGACGTTGCCCGGTTGATTTGCTGAGGCCCATGCGGGCTGAATCCGGACGTGATACGCCACCCGCTCGCCGTCAGCGTTCAGCTCAATTCCCCGGTAAACCGTGTGGCCCTCTGGAATCTCCGGACGCACGATCTCCGATTCATCGGCCAGCCTGCACGCATCAATCATCTGCAGCGTGATCGGTATTGGCAGGTCATGCCGTCGCTGTTTAGTCTGGTCAATTGGCACCAGCCGGTAAAATGTGTCACCGCTGAGGACTGTTGCCCGCAGTGCCAGTTTCTGCAGTTGGGCGAACGTGACACCGCCGCGACCGGGCAGCCCTCGCGAATCGAAACCGCTCTGGATTCGCTGCCACAGCTCTTGAGCCTTCGCGCGGAATTCCACGTTTGGCGTGCCATCGGAATTCATGGCCAGTGATTCCGGCATCATGCCACGTTTTCCGACAACCTTTGCAACGATGGTGCGGACGATCTTGCGGGCGGACGGATTGTCCCGGTACAGATCCCACGACTGTGACCGCAGGGAATCCACCCGGCTGCCGGACACCTGATTCTCTTTGGTGACCGGCTGCGCCAGTGCGTTCAGCCGCGTGACATTTGCAGCTGCATACGGGCCTTTCGGAGTGCCGGTCAACTGTGCAATCTGCTGCAACGATGCACGCGCAGCCATTCGCTTCAGTGCCGCTCCGGGTGCAAGGTAGGAAATCAGCCGGTCCAGTGCGTTCATATGGTCGGCTCCTGCATACTCAGGAGCGTGGCCATGCCGCCGGAACTGGTGTTGCCGTTGCTGATTTCATCCATCAACTGCTGACGGAATGCCTGAAGGTCTTTGAGCTGCGCCATGGCCTTCGCGCGACCGGCCACAGAATAGCTCTGCGCGGTCAGGCAGTTGAGAATCGCCGCATTCGTTGCGGTCAGTAATTCGTTGGCGTCTGTCATGCTGTGCAGTCTTGCCAGCACTCGGACAAATCCGCACTACCAACACTACCAATCAGCGCTCACCGTCCAGAAAAACCTGCCGTGACTCGACCACCACGGACGACAGCACAACACGCACAGACCACGTGTGACCGCACGGCCCCAGGCCTTCCGGCTTCCGACTCTTGCAGCACTTGTAGTACCTGACACTGCCCTGTGTGGAATACGCCACCCCGTAGCCGCCGCGTCCGTTCCAGCACACCGGACAACGACGATACGCCTCAATCTCACGCTCGACGGCCGCCACTGGCTCCGGCTCCGGCGTCTGCTGCAGCTTTGGTGCCTGCTGTCCCTTGCGTGGCTTATTCATTCCATGCCCGCCCGTCCGGTCGTCTCTCGCCTGCATTCAGCACCGCCCTTCTGGTTCTAACTTCGCTTCTCGCTGGAAATCCGCCGTGCTCCTCCGCGTAGCACACCGCCAACGCCAGCCCGTACCGTACAGCATCGCGAAAGTCGTTCGGGATGCCGTCGTCTTTCTTCACCCAAAGCAGTTTCGCGTTCCCCCGATTGTCTACCCTGTCACTGATTGTAGCGTTGCAAAGCTGCTCAAGAAACTCCATATCCCGATCGGCACCGGCGCAAACGCTCAAACTCTCTGCGGTCCCCGGTTCCCGGTCGTCCAGTCTGGCCTGCAGATCCGTTTCCCAGTAGTCTGTCGCCACGGTCAGCAGCATCTGCCCCGCGTGGTCTCCAGACTCAACAGCATTCAGCCTGTGCGGCTTTCCGCCAAGGTCATTGTTGGCCCCTTTGCACGGCACTACACCAGGATGCATGTTGCACCAATCATATGTGGCCTTCGTTGCCCAACCCGAATCCGCCGCCACTGCGTGCACGCTCGTTTCATTGCCCCCGTCTGCGTGTGGATACGTCCGGGACACCGCCTGCTGCCAGACCTCCTCAAGAGTCTGCGTCAGCCCGTAATCAACGACGTGCGACCGCCAATCGTTGCCGTGTGCCATCACCACGTACAGCCGGAATCCGCCTTCTGCTGCCTGCTGGTCGATTGTGACCGTCAGCAATCGCCCCCACTCCGGGACTGTGCCTCTCGGGATCTCAGACCGCAGCCGCTCGCCGATCTTCTCCGGCGTCGTTTTTGTCCTGCGTGCCTCCCATGTTTCGCCCTTGTCCTCATTCACCCACTGCCGCAGCTTTGTCGGGTTTTTGTGCTTCTGGACAAAGTCTGCCGCAATCTGTCCCCAGCCATGAAACAGAGCGTAAAACACGCTGATTTGGCACCCATAATCTGACCCCCAACGGTACGGCTCGCCGCGCAGCCAAGACCGATCATCCGGGGGCAGGTCTCGTGCCTCAATCGCCCGCTCGTGATCGACCTCGCATCCGGCTGGAACCCACACTCCTGACATCATCATCTGCGGCCTGTGCACGTCCTCGATTCGGTCCTCACAATACCGGCAGACATAGTGCGCCGTTTTGCGTGCCAGATCAGCATCTGACTGTCCGGACGGCAGACGGTCAAAGAATACTCCGCCCGGTCGCTGGCCGTCACCAAACTCCAGCACCTGAAACCTTCTGCAGTGCGGACACGGTACGTGGTATCTGTGATTTGTGGACTGCAGTAGCCCCGCCTCGACGTTGCTTTTGCCCCTCACGGATGGCGTTGATTCTAACACAAATTTGCGGTCCGGGAATTCCGCACCACGTTTGCGGAATCGCTCCAGCGGATCGCCTTCCGTGCTGGTTGATTCCTGCACCCATTTGTCGATCTCGTTCCCGTGTCCGACTCGAATCGACTTGTCCGCCAATCGGCTTTTACCGCGCGGCCACGCACCATGACAGACGGACCGTCGGAGCTGAATTCGCGTCTTGCTCTGTCGCTGCTGAATCGGCACCTGATCCCGCAGCCTCGGGCAGTTCTCCAGCATCTTCCAGAACCTGCCGAACACGCCCTTGCAATTGGTTTCGTCCGGCGTCGCGAACATGGTTTCCTCGGGTCGAAGGTCCATGCCACGCATCAGCATTGCCAGCCCGAAATTCGTCTTGAACATACGGGCAGCCCACTGCAGCCAGATTGCCCTGAACTGTATGCTATCGTATGCCCAACAGGGGCCTTGTGGGGCCGTGACCCATGGCACCAGCGTTTCGTCGAACGCTCGCCCTGAGATGTCGTAGAATGAACTGCGCAGCCAATCCGCCGACGACTCCATCACTCGGGGTCGCATCATCTCACGGCAGACTTCCACGCACAGCCTAGTCATCGATCAGATCCCCCAGCCCGTCTGTGAATTCCTTCTGAATGATCCTGATTTCCTGTTCAACGCGGTCCTTCGTTGTGGCCTTCATGTCTGCCGGAACCAATGCCGCAACACGCTCACCAATGCCCTGCAAGCGTGCTGCCAATCGTGACCACAACAGGGACATATCACGCTCGACTTCCTCCCGCTCGATCAGCACTCCCCGCTTCTGTGCGTTCTCCATTGTCCGCCGCTCGTTTACCAGACGGATAGCCTCAACCTCTGCCAGCCGTTTCGCATCCATCGCCCCGCTGTTCTGCAGCTTCGCCAGCCGCCACCGCACCACCTCATTCAGCTGATAGCCTGATTCATTGCCCGGCATGGGTGGCGTTTCTGTCCTCCATTGCTTCACCGTCTGCGTCGCAACCCCGAAAAACTGCGCGACCTCCGCCAGCGTCTTTGCCCTCCATTTGCCGGCCTGCGCCGTTCGGCTTTCCTGTTCGGCAATCAGTTCCTCAATTGCCCGCAGGTCTTGTTCCGACTCAGCCGAGGCGAGCAATTCGGCGAGATAACTCAGTCCGCTTTCGCTCAAGGCTTTCCTCCG
>Ga0209985_10003775_pt1 | contig 12627 bp, 11 predicted proteins | sample NOAtaG_FD_187305 | JGI IMG/M metagenome (GOLD analysis project Ga0209985, IMG submission 187305) | Freshwater lake microbial communities from Lake Erie, under a cyanobacterial bloom - NOAA_Erie_Diel6S_1000h metaG (SPAdes) (version 2) | ecosystem: Environmental > Aquatic > Freshwater > Lake ...
GCACCACGCCGCCTGGGCCCCGCCACTCGACACAGTCCGTGGCCCGGCGCTCGAAAGCGTCGGCCTCGATGGCCAGGGCGAACACGATGCCCGCTTCGCAGCTGCGATCGGGACCGCGGGCGGTCAGACTCATGACGTGCTGGCAGCGAGCGGGGCTGCAGTGGCGGCGAGCGGTCGTCCGCGGCAGCCCGCGCGGAGCGGCAGGGTGACCGTCACGGTCGTGCCCGTCCCGGGGCCGCTGGCCACCGCGATCGTCCCGCCGTGTCGTTCGACGATCGCCTTGCAGATCGGCAGTCCGAGACCACCGCTGCGACCGTCGTGGCGGGAACGGGCGGGGTCGATCTTGTAGAACCTGTCGAAGATCCGGTCGAGGTGCCCGGGGGCGATGCCTGCGCCCGAGTCCCTGACGGTCAGGAGGGCGCGGTCCGCGCCGGCGTCGGCCGCCACGCGGACGTTCACGGTCCCGCCGGACGGCGTGAACCGGATGCCGTTGTCGAGCAGGTTGCCGAGCACCTGACGGAACTGCGCGGCACTGCCCGGCAGGACGACGGGGGCCGCGTCCACGGTGATGCGAATGCCGCGTTCCTCGGCCACGCCGGCGAACATCGCCGCCGTCTGCCGGACGACGGCGGCCAGGTCCAGATCCTCACCCGCTGGAGTGGCATCGTCTTCTCCCGTTTCGGCGAGCGTCAGCAGGGCATTCGCCAGCGACGAGAGGTGCCGCATCTCCTCGAGCACGTCCGCGAGGATGTCGCGATACTCGGCGGGCGAGCGGTCGTGCGAGATCGCCACTTCCACCAGGCTGCGGATGGCCGCGAGCGGACCACGCAGCTCGTGGGCGGCGTCGGCCACGAACTGCTGTTGGCGATCGACATGGTCGGCTACCTGGTCCAGCAGCCGGTTGATCGTGCGAGCGAGCCGGTCGAGTTCGTCGCGGCTGCCGTGCACCGGCAGCCGGTCGCCGAGTTTCGTGGGCCGGAGCCGGTCGGCGACCTGGAGGATGTCGCTGACCGGCCGCGTCGCCCGGCGGGCCAGCCACCAGCCCACCACGGGCGTGAGCAGCGCCAGCGCCAGCCCGACCGCCGTCAGCTGCCGCATCAGGAAGGTCAGCCGATCATCCAGCCCCGTGGTGTAGGTGCCGACCCGCACGTGGTAGGTGGGCTGCCCCGGCCGGGCGATGCGGAGCCGCACGTAGCGATACGGGCCCACTTGGGCGACGTTCTCGGCCCGGTCGAGATTGTGTGGCGGATATGCCGCCACGGCTGCCGGGCAATGAGGGCTCTTCCAGAGGGTGATGCCGTCCTCCGTGAGCAGCTGGATGAACCAGCCGCGTTGCTGGTGGCTGCGGGCCTTGCGGTCGATTTCGGCGATCACGGCGTCGAGGTTCGGATACAGGTCCTGGAGCGCCAGCACGACTTCCGTGGCGCCGGCGCGGAGTTCGGCGTCGGCGTCCGCATACAGCGTCGTGTGGGCGACGATCCGGGCCGCCAGCAGCGAGGCCAGCGTCATCGCCAGCACGACCGCGGTGTTCCAGAGCGTGAGCCGCGCCCGGAGAGTCCTCGTCGACGCCCAGTCAGGCCACGGCGAGCGCATAGCCGCGGCCCCGAATGGTGGAGATGAACGACTCCTGCCGCCCCTTGTCGATCTTGCCCCGCAGGCGGTTGATGTGGACCTCGATGACGTTCGTCGGGCCGTCCCAGTCGAATCCCCAGACATGCTCGCAGAGCATCTTTCGGGTCACGACCTGACCGTTGAACCGCATCAGCAGCTCGAGGATGCTGAACTCGGTCGGCGTGAGCTCGATCGTCCGCCCGGAGAGCGTCACCCGCTTCGTGGCCAGCGTGAGGTGGAGTGGGCCGGCCGCCATCTCCAGTGCCGGCTTGTGGCCGGCCCGGCGGTGGAGCGCCTCGATCCGGGCCAGCAGTTCGTCCACCGCGAACGGCTTCACCAGATAGTCGTCGGCGCCCGCCGTGAAGCCCCGCAGCTTGTCGGACACCGCGCCGAGTGCCGTGAGCACGATCACGGGGGTGCGGATGCCCGCCGAACGCGCCGCCTCCAGTACCGGCAGGCCGCCGGTCTTCGGCAGCATGAGGTCCAGGACGACCAGGTCGCTCGAGGCGAGCGTGCGGTCGCGGATCGCCGTGTCGCCGTCCGCGACCCATGTGCACTCGTGGCCCGCCTCGCGCACCGCCTTCCCGACCGCCTTCGCGATGACGGGATCGTCCTCGATGATCGCCACGTGCATGGGGTTGTCGTCCGGTGCGGGCGGCCGCCCGCCGCCCCACCCGGAAGTCTACACCACCCGTGTCACTCCCACTCGATGGTGGCGGGCGGCTTGGAAGACACGTCGTATACGACGCGGTTGATGCCGCGGACCTCGTTGATGATCCGGGTGGAAATCCGGGCCAAGACGTCGTAGGGGAGATGACTCCAGTCGGCGGTCATGAAGTCCTCGGTCTCGACCGCCCGGACGGCGAGCACGTCGTCGTAGGTTCGCGCGTCGCCCATCACGCCCACGCTCTGCACCGGGAGCAGCACGGCGAACGCCTGCGACACCTTCCGCATCAGCCCGGCCCGCTCTAGTTCTTCGAGCACGACCGCGTCGGCCTCCCGCAGCTTGTCGAGCCGCGGCTTCGTCACCTCGCCGAGGCAGCGGACCGCCAGGCCCGGTCCCGGGAACGGATGCCGCCACACGATCCGCTCCGGCAGCCCCAGTTGCAGACCGAGCTGCCGGACCTCGTCCTTGAACAGGTCACGGAGCGGCTCGATGAGCTGGAACTGCAGGTCCTCGGGCAGTCCGCCGACGTTGTGGTGGAGCTTGATGGTGGCGGCGGGGCCGTCGGGGGCGGCGCCGCTCTCGATGACGTCGGGATAGAGCGTGCCCTGGGCGAGGAACTTCGCCCCGCGGATCTTGGCGGCCTCGTCGGCGAAGCAGTCGACGAACGTCCTGCCGATCCGCCGCCGCTTCTCCTGCGGCTCCGTCACGCCGGCGAGCACCTCGAGAAACCGCCCCTCGGCGGGCACGACGTGCAGATCCGTCTTGAAGTGCTCGGTGAACTCCTCGATCACGGCGGCGGCCTCGTTCTTCCGCAGCAGGCCGTTGTCGACGAGGATGCACGAGAGCTGATCGCCGATCGCCCGCGACAGGAGCGCGGCGACGACGGCGGAGTCGACCCCGCCGGAGAGGCCGCAGATCACCCGCTCGCTTCCCACGCGGGCCCGCAGTTCGGCGATCGTGGTCGCGGCGAAGTCCTCGAGCCGCCACGAGCCGGAGCAGCCGCAGGTGGCACGGAGGAAGTTGGCCAGCATCCGCCCGCCGGCGGGCGTGTGCGTCACCTCGGGGTGAAACTGCAGGCCGTAGACCGGCAGCGTGCGGTGGCGGACCGCCGCCACCGGGCAGGTGGCCGTGCGGGCCAGCGGCAGGAAGTCGGCGGCGACGGTGTCGACCTGGTCGCCGTGGCTCATCCACACTTCCGTCTGGGGCGGAACGCCCGCGAAGATCGGATCGCCGGTGGTCACCTCGCAGGCGGCCCGGCCGTACTCCCGGGCCTCGGCCCGGCCGACCTGGCCCCCGAGGGCGGCGCAGGCCAACTGCATGCCGTAGCAGATGCCGAGCACCGGGATGCCGAGCCGGAACAGGTCCGGGTCGCACCGCGGCGCCCCGGACTCGTACACGCTCGACGGTCCGCCCGAGAGGATGATCCCGCGCGGGGCAAGCTCCCGCAGTCGCGTCGCGGAGATGTCATGCCGCACGATCTCGCAGTAGACGTGCTGCTCGCGGACGCGGCGGGCGATCAACTGGGCGTACTGCGACCCGAAGTCGAGCACGACGATCCGCTCGGCCTGCTGGGGGCGGGAGTGGGGCGGTGGCGAAGCGCTGCTGGCGGACATGGCATGCATTGGGGCGGGAAGCGGCGGCAAGACCGGAAAAGCCCGCCAGTATAGCGCGGGTGGGCGAGGTTGCTATAGTGACATCCCCATGCTCATCCTGCTCACGAACGACGACGGCATCTACGCACCCGGCCTGGCCGCGATGGGGCGGGCCCTCCGCCGGATCGGGGACGTGAGCGTGGTGGCGCCCGCAACCGAACAGAGCGGCGTCGGGCACGCCATCACCTTCCTCACGCCGCTGACGGCGAAGGAGATCTTCGACGGCGACCGCAGCCGCGGCTGGGCCGTGGACGGGAGCCCGGCCGACGCCGTGAAGCTCGGGATCGCGGAGTTCTGTCCGCGGCGGCCCGACCTCGTGGTCAGCGGCATCAACAGCGGGCTCAATGCCGGCATCAACGTGCTCTACTCGGGCACGGTTGCGGCCGCCATCGAGGGGGCGTTCTTCGGCATCACGAGCATCGCCGTCTCCCTCGAGTGGGACGAGCACGCCGACTACGACCGGGCCGCGGAGATCGCGATCGACGTCATCGGCGGTCTCCTGGACCGCCGGCCGGCGCCGGGCAGCCTGTTCAACCTCAACATTCCCACGCGGGCGCTGCAGGGCGCGCCGGAGTTGCGCGTGGTGCCGATGGGGGTGTTTCGGTATGGCGAAGCATTCGAGCGGCGGGTCGATCCCCGGGGGCGGGCCTACTATTGGGCCACGAACGATCCGCCGCCGCCGCCGGCGCCCGTGGAGACCGACGTCGCGGCGCTCGCGGCGGGGGCCGTCACGCTCACGCCGCTGGATTACGACCTCACGCATCGTGCCGGGCTCGACGTCCTCGCGGCAGGGACGTGGCGGATCGGTTCGGCCGGGGCGTGAACCCGGCCGTCACTTGTTGAGCAGGGCGATCCCCAGACCGACCGCCAGGACGACGCCGCCGGCGGCGAGGAGCCAGAACCCCAGCGGCAGGCCGGCGAACTGGAGCGGCTTCCTCACCGGTTTCCGCGGCCGTTGATTGACCTGCGTGCCGCCCGCCGCCTGCGGGGCACCATCGACCCGCAGGGCTGGGAATGGCTCGGCGGTCGCCGCCGCCGGGGCGGCACGCGGGGGTGCGGTGGTCGCGCGGTTGGCCGGGCCCGTGGGCGGCTGGAACACCAGCGGCCGAGAGTCGATTGCCGACCCGCTCCCCAGGGGGCTGCTTCCAATCGAGCTGCCCCCCGGCCCGCCTGATCCCGACCAGTGCTGCGGCGGCGCGTAGTGGACGTTCGACGAACCCGGGTCCGCCGCGGGCTGTGCGGTGCGGCGCGGCGGCTGCCGACGCGGAGGCGCGGGCCGTGCCCGCGGCGCACCGGCGGCGGTCGCGGCGAGCCAGGTCGCGAGCGAGTCGGCGATCTCCTGCGCCGATTGCGGCCGGGCGTCGGGGTGCTTCTCCAGCATTCGGAAGGAGAGCTCGGCGATCGCCGGGGGCACGTCGGCCCGCTCGTCGAGCAGGTTGGGCGGCGGCTTCTTCAGGTGGGCCTGGATCCGTTCGGCGATCGAGCCCTTGGCGAACGGGGCCCGCCCGGTGAGCAGGTAGTGGAGAGTGCAGCCCAGCGCGTAGATGTCGGATCGGCGGTCGGCGACGTGGCTGTCGCGGGCCTGTTCAGGGGCCAGGTAGTCGGCCGTGCCCAGCACCTTCTCGTCGTGGGTCTGCGTCAACGATGCGGCCTCGTCGTCGGCGCCCGCCAGCGCCAGGCCGAAGTCGAGGATCTTGACCGTGCCGCGCTTGTCCACGATCAGGTTGGCGGGCTTGATGTCCCGGTGCACCAGCCCCTCCTCGTGCGCGTGCTGGAGCCCGAGCGCGGCCTGGCGGATGAAGTCGGCCGCCTCCCGGACGTCGAGCGGCCCACCCTGCTTCACCCGGGCATGGAGGTCGTCGCCGTCCACGTATTCCATGGCGATGAAATGGATCGCGCCGGAGGTGTCGAGGTCGAGCGTGCGGACGACGTTGGGGTGGTTGAGTCGGAAGGCCTCGCGGGCCTCGCGCTCGAACCGTGCCAGATAGGAGGTCTGATCGACCCGCTTCACCGGCAGCACCTTGATCGCCACCAGCCCCTTGAGCGTGGTGTGCTCGGCGAGGTAGACGCTGCTCATGCCGCCGGCTCCCAGCAGGCGGAGGAGCCGATACTTGCCCAGCATGAAGCCCTTGTGACGCCCCTTGCGGAGCTGGTCGACCTGCCATTGGGTGAGGAGTCCGCCGTCGATCAGGGCCCGGACCAGCCCCTCCGGCACCGGTTTCGTGGGGTCGGGCCACGCGGCGACCACGGCCGCCAGTCGCGGCTCGTCCACGAGCCCGCTCTTGCGGATCACCCGCAAAAAATCGTCGATCGTCTGGACGGTGTCACTCATGGTGCCGACAATACCCCTCTGCGTCATCGTAGCCCAAACATGCGGATCCTGCTGTACACCCGCCGCGGCTGCCATCTCTGCGAGGCCGCGGAAGATCTCCTGGCCGGCATGGGCGTGGACGTGCTGCTGGTCGACGTCGACGCGGACGCGGCCGCTCGCGAGCGGTTCGGCCTGCGGGTGCCCGTGCTCGAGTCCGGCGGGCGGACGCTGCTCGAGGGACGGTTCGACGCGGACCTGCTCGCCAGGGCGTTGTCAGAGGCCGAGGTTGAGGCCGCGGCGGGCGAGCGCGTCGATGAGCCCGGCCGCTGACGTGAAGACCTCGGCATCCCAGCCGGCCGCACGGGCCGCCGCCACGTGCCCCGGCATGTCGTCGCAGAAAAAGATCCGCTCCGCAGGCACGCCGGCCCGGCGTGCAGCCTCCGCGAAGATCGCCGCGGCGGGCTTCGCCGCGCCGACTTCGTGACTCAGCACGATCTCCCGAAAGCCGCCCGGCAGGATCGCGCAGCGGCTGGCGACGATCTGCCGCCAGTGCGGGCCGCAGGTGTTGGAGAGGATGCCGATCGGGCAGCCGATCCGCTCCAGGGCCGCGATCACCGGCAGCGTCTCGACCTTGAGGGCGAACATGTCGCTCGCCGCCCGGGCGAGCGCCTCCGGGTCGGAGGTCGTGCCCGTGCGGCGGGAAAACTCGGCGTGAAACCCGCTCCAGTCGCAATCGCCCCGCTCGAGCGCCTCCTGGAGACCGCCGGCCATCACCACCTGCTCGATGGCCGCGGCCGACGCCCCGCAGACGGCCGCCATCTGTCGGAACGACCGCGGGCGGTCGAACGAGAAGATGACGTTGCCGAGATCGAAATAGACGAATTCAGGTCGCATCGCATGCCGGCGGCCGGCCGCCGCTTTCCAACGTTCCTGCAGCATACTATCCTGCGCCGCTGCCGTCGTGCCGCACGTCGCGGCCGGCAGGTTCCCGTCCAGGGTCGTCGTCATGTCGTCCGCGTCCTCCGGCCTCAATCGTTACAGCGCCCGCATCACACAGCCCCGCTCGCAGGGCGCCTCCCAGGCCATGCTCCTGGGCACGGGCCTGCAGCCGGCCGACCTCGACAAGCCCCAGGTGGGCGTGGCGAGCATGTGGTACGAGGGCAACACCTGCAACATGCACCTCGATCGGCTGGCCGCCAAGGTCCGCGAGGGGGTGATCGCCGCCGGCATGGTGGGCATGCGGTTCAATACGATCGGCGTCAGCGACGGCATCTCGATGGGCACCGAGGGGATGAGCTACTCGCTCCCGTCCCGCGACGTGATCGCCGACTCCATCGAGACCGTGATGCACGCCCAGTGGTACGACGCCCTGGTGGCGATCCCCGGATGCGACAAGAACATGCCCGGCTGCCTGATCGCCATGGGCCGGCTCAACCGCCCCGCCCTCATGGTCTACGGCGGCACGATCAAGCCCGGGCACCTCGCCGACGGCACGACGCTCGACATCGTCTCGGCGTTCCAGTGCTACGGTGAGTACATGGCCGGGCGGATCGACGACGGCCGCCGGGCCGACATCGTCCGCCATGCCTGTCCGGGGGCCGGCGCCTGTGGTGGCATGTATACGGCCAACACCATGGCCACGGCGATCGAGGCCTTGGGCATGGCCCTCCCCGACAGTGCGTCGATCCCCGCCGAGCACCCCGACAAACTGCAGGAGTGCCTGCGGGCGGGAGCGGCCGTCCGCCGCCTGCTCGAGCTCGACCTCAAGCCACGCGACATCATGACCCGGCGGGCCTTCGAGAACGCCATGGTCACGATCATGGCTCTCGGCGGCTCGACCAACGCCGTGCTCCATCTGATCGCGATGGCCCGGACCGTGGGCGTGGACCTCGCGCCGGCCGACTTCCAGAAGGTGGCCCGGCGGATTCCCTACCTCGCCGATCTCAAGCCCAGCGGCAAGTTCGTGCAGGAGGACCTGCATTCGATCGGCGGCACGAGCGGCCTGATGAAGTATCTGCTCGACAAGGGGCTGATGGACGGCGACTGCATGACCGTGACGGGCAAGACGCTCGCCGAGAACCTGGCCACCAGCAAGGGCCTCGCGCCGGGGCAGAAGATCATCCAGCCGGTGGAGCAGCCGATCAAGCCGACGGGGCACATCACGATCCTCCACGGCAACCTGGCGCCCGACTCCGCGGTGGCGAAGATCACCGGCAAGGAGGGCTCGCGGTTCCGCGGGCCGGCCCGCGTGTTCGACAGCGAGGAGGCGATGCTGGTGGCGCTGGAGCAGGGAGCGATCAGGCGCGGCGACGTGGTGATCATCCGCTACGAGGGCCCCAAGGGCGGCCCCGGCATGCCGGAGATGCTCACGCCCACGTCGGCCCTGGTGGGCGCGGGCCTCGGCAACGACGTCGCCCTGATCACCGACGGCCGGTTCAGCGGCGGGTCGCACGGGTTCATCGTCGGGCACGTCGTGCCGGAGGCCCAGGACGGCGGGCCGATCGCCCTCGTCCGCGACGGCGACATGGTGGTCATCGACGCCGACGCCGCCACCATGGACGCCGAGGTCTCGGCCGAGGAGTTCGCCCGGCGGCGGGCGGAGTGGCAGGCCCCGCCGCTGAAGGTCACGCGGGGCATCCTCGCCAAGTACATCCGCTGCGTGGCGCCCGCCTCGCGGGGGTGCGTCACGGACGAGTGACGCGGCCGGGCGGAGGCGGCTGCGCAGCCGGGCCCCAATCGGCCTCCTGACCAGGGCGGCCTCGATCCCGAACTCGCCGACACGGTCGACTTCCGCCGGGCCCGGCTCCACGTCGAGGGCCGAATGTACGAGCTCTACGACTGGGCGTGCGAGTACGACTTCGTCAACCAAATCAACGTCAACAACGCCGTCTTTCCCACGGAGCGGGATTCCGGGCCGCTGACCGCCGTCACCGACCTGTGGCTCCAGCTCCGCGAAGTTCCCATCCTGGGCATCGTCCGCGTCGGCAACCAGAAGGATCCCTACGGCTACGAGCACCTCACGAGCAGCCGCTGGCTCAACTTCATGGAGCGTTCATTCGCTCAAGATGCCTTCGAGGGACCGTTCAAAAACGGCTTCCTGCCCGGCATCCAGGTGATGAACAACAACGAGAAGGGCAACGTCGCCTGGCAGGTCGGCCAGTTCAAGAACACGACCAATCCGTTCGGGTTCAGCAACTCCAGCGGCGACAGGCGGCGCCGGCTCGTGCACCTCCTGCACCGGCCCGGGCCTCGAGCCGCGGTGCAAGGCGACGTGGCACGAGGAGAAGACCAAGAGTTCCGCCTACGCCATCAAATGCGAATACGACTGCGCGCGGGGCCGCGATCCCTGGCATGCCCCGAGCCCCGACTGCCGCTGCAGCCCGCCATGCGGCAGCGCGTACGTGAAGAAGCGGCTCTACAAGACCGAGGGCGAGGAGAAGGTCGAGCGGGTGCCGAAGTACGCTGTGGAGACGGTGCCGGCCACGGCCTGCGCGTGCGCCGCCTGCAGCGGCGGCGGGCGGCATAGAGGCTGGGATCCGCTGGGCCTCCTGTTTCGGCCCCGCAGCAGCCGCATCGGCTGCACGAGCATCGGCCGCCACCGGCCCACGTTCGGCCCAGGCCGCGCTGGATCAGGCATCCCGCCGGCACGTGACGCGGATGGTGCGTGGCACGCGAGTGTCGCTTCGCCGCCGTTGCCATGGAGCCTTCCTGAATGGACGGCGGGGTGGTTTTCACTCCCGGAGTCCCCGGGTTTCCACCCGGGGCTTGTTGGGCGAGTGCGGGCGGCGCTCAGATGCCCGATCGACTCACCGCGGCACGGGCAGTGACTCGATCGGCACCGGGGGACCGGGCGCGACGACGGCGCCGGGCGGCAGCTGCTCGGGCGGGATCGGGGCTCCATAGACGGGCCCGGACGGCGCGGCGGGGGCCGACGCCGGGCCGCCCTCCGGCGGCTGGTAGTAGGGCTCGGGCTGCGGCACCGGAGCCACACCCAGCTTGGCGAGCACCTTGGAGAGCATCCGCTGCTCGAGCAGCGGGTCGCGTCCGAGCGGGATCCAGCCGAGGTTTGGGGTGGGCGCGGCCACGGGCCGCGGCTGGTCGCCCACCTGCTGGCCGAGCGTGGGCAGCGGCGTCCCGTAGCGGTAGAGCGAGTCGTCGTTGCGGAACGAGGCGCCTCCGGTCGTGGCCCGCATCGGCCTCGCGAGATGCTCGAGTTCCTTGTTCACGACCACCTCGATCCGCCAGCCGGCCGGGTCGGGCGCCAGCCGCATCGTGCCGATCCGGCGGATCGACTGGAGCGTGGACTCGAGTCGCTCGCGGAAGCCGACGGAGTCGGCCCGCCAGGGCTCGAGCAAGGTGGCTCCCGTCTGCGGGAACGTGTCGATCCGGCCCTCCGTGGGCACGCCGTTGGCGAACGTCACCCGCTGCTCCGTCGCCACCTTGAAGTAGTCGTCGGCGACGTCGACCATCTGCTTCCAGACGACCTCCGCATCGAGCGGCGGAATGACGGCCGAGCTCTTCACCGGCGGGGCGGGCGTCGGCGCGACGGGACCCGCCGGGCCGATCACGGTGCCATCGGGGAGCGGGGCGAACGGATTGGGGGCCAGTGGAGACGCGGGGAGCGGCTCCTGGGCGCGGGCCAGCCATCCGCCCCAGGCGAGCACTACTGCCATGATCGGTGCGCCGAGTCGCTGCATCGTTTGCCCTGCCTGCGGCCCGGCCGGAGGGCCGGGCGGGGTGGGATGGTCGCGGAATCCCTCCTGCTGCTCAATGCCAGTTGGCCGCGAAAAAAGGGGGTGCGATGGGCCGCACCGGAGCCTCATGTTTCCCGGGTTTTTCACGCCGGTTTCGGTCGATAGTAGCCTTGGAAGCGGTGCCGGCCTGCCGGCCCTCCTGCCTCCTTCCCCGCCCCGAGATCCCGCATGCCTCGCCGCGGCTTCAGCCTCGTGGAATTGCTCGTTGTCGTGGCGATCCTCGCCGCGCTCGTCGGCTTGGTCGTGCCCGCCGTGCAGCAGGCGCGAACAGCCGCCCGTCGGGCCGGATGCCAGAACAACCTCCGCCAGATCGGCATCGCCTTCCACACCTACCACGGCGCGAAGCAGGCCTTCCTCTTTGCGTCGGGCCGGCCCCGCACCGGCAGCGTGGCGCACAAGGAGCACACCCATGCCCACGCGGAGGGCGAGGTGGACGGTTTCGTGCGCCCCCAGTCGTGGGCGATCACGATCCTGCCGTTCGTCGAGGAGGCGGCGCTGGCCGCGATCTACGACCGCTACTGCCTCGCCTGCCCGCCGGAAGACCAGCCGGCCGACGTCGTCTCCGCGCGGCTGCCGCTCTACAACTCGCTCTCGGCCGCCCCGGGCGGGCTGGACTTCGCCGCCCTACTCGGCCCCGGCCCGGCCGAACCCGATGCCGTGCGGCGGCTCGACGGCTGGTACTTCCCCTCCCCTGCCCCGCCCGAGGCCTTCACCGGCATCCTCGTGCCGGAGGGCCTGGGGTGGAACTCCGCCGGGTCGGACTACGTGCGTGGCATCGCCGCGAAGCCCGTGCGGATGACGGCCGTGAGCGACGGGCTCTCGAACACGCTCGCCTTGGCCGAGAGCGGCGACTACTCGTTCGACGACGGCCTTGCCTGGCAGCCGCCCCGCTACTCCTGGCCCTATGTCAGCGACGTGGGCCGCTACGTGCGGCTCGGCCTGGGCGTCGGGGCGACGTCGCTGGAGACGTCGCTCAAGCCGCGGTCGCGTCTGGCGGGAGGCGTCGTCCAGGCCCTGGCCGGCGACACGTCGGTGCGGTCGCTGGACGAGGCCACCGATCCGGCCGTGCTCACGGCGCTCGTGAGCCGCGCCGGCGGCGACCGGGCCGGGCAGTGACGGTCACGTCGCCCCGAGACGGGCGACGAGCTCGTCGAACCGTCGCGCGTGGCGGCCACTCGAGGTGTGCATGTGCTCGCCCTGGGAGATGACGCGGAGTTTGTCGTCGCGACGCAGGCCGCGGTCCCGCAGCACCCGCTCGAAGGGCTGCCGTGCCTGGGCGTAGGCCACGAGCAGCTTGTGCTCGTCGAGCTGGACCTCCACGGACAGCTCCGGATGCATGACGGCGATGCCGGTGCAGCCGTCGTTGAGCAGCAGGTCGTCGAACTCCCAGAGCACGCTCTCCAGCACGAGCCGCTCGATGCCCTCGCGGGTGAACTCGCGGCGGCCGATCCCCTCCTCGTGCGTCGATTCGAGGACCACGTCGCAGGTGTCGCCGAGCGGCTCGAGCATTTCCAGGAAGGTGTCGAAGAGCTGCTCGCTCGACACGGCGGCCACGAGGGCGGGCAGGCGGCTGCCCGTGGCGGAGTCGACGAAGGTGTCGTGGCGATAGCCCGCCTGCGGCACGACGTCGAG
>Ga0209985_10003779_pt1 | contig 12619 bp, 14 predicted proteins | sample NOAtaG_FD_187305 | JGI IMG/M metagenome (GOLD analysis project Ga0209985, IMG submission 187305) | Freshwater lake microbial communities from Lake Erie, under a cyanobacterial bloom - NOAA_Erie_Diel6S_1000h metaG (SPAdes) (version 2) | ecosystem: Environmental > Aquatic > Freshwater > Lake ...
CCATGAGAATGCGGATGGCGTCGGATTCATTTGGGGGCGGCACCTTCACGGCCTGGAAGCGGCGCTCGAGGGAACGGTCCTTCTCGATGGACTTGCGGTATTCAGCGGGGGTCGTGGCGCCGATGCACTGGACTTCGCCGCGCGAGAGAGCGGGCTTCAGGATGTTGGCGGCATCGAGTGAGCCTTCGGCCGAGCCGGCGCCCACCAGTGTATGCAATTCGTCGATGAAGATGATGGCGTTTTGATTCTCCATCAACTCCTTCATAATCGTCTTCAGACGTTCCTCGAATTGGCCGCGGTACTTCGTGCCGGCGACGATCAGGGAGAGATCGAGAGCGAGGATGCGCTTGTCAGCGAGAAAGCTGGGCACTTCCCCGTCGGCAATGCGCTGAGCGAGGCCTTCGACAATGGCCGTTTTGCCGACGCCGGGCTCACCAATCAGCACGGGATTGTTCTTCGTGCGGCGGCACAGGATCTGGATGACGCGATCGAGTTCATGGTCGCGGCCAATCAGCGGGTCCAGGGTGCCGTCGAGGGCTGCCTGGGTCAGATCGCGCGAAAACTCGTTAAGCAGGGAAGATTCCTTGGCGCGCGAGGTGGAAACTTTTTCCGAGGAACTGCGGGCAATCTCTTCGCGAACCTGGGAGAGCCGGAGGCCGCGCTCATGCAGGAGCTCGGCGGCGTAGCATTTTTCCTCGCGCAGGATGCCGAGCAGAAGGTGCTCGGTGCCAATGTGCTTGTGATTGAGACGCTCGGCTTCCTCGGCGCCATAGGCGAGAACCCGCTTGCACTCGTGGCTGAGGGGGAGATCAACCGAGGTGGAAACTTTTTCGCGGATCGTGGTGTGGGCCTCGATCTGCTTGCGGATGGACTCAATGGCGGCCTGGGAGCGCAGGAAGCGGTTGGCGAGGGCCTTGTCTTCCCGCAGGAGACCGAGCAGCAGGTGCTCGGTTTCAATATACGGGCTCCCAAACTGACTCGCCTCGTAGCGGGCGAAGAAGATAACGCGCCGTGCCTTCTCTGTGTAACGCTCAAACATGGCTTTCTGGCTCCATTGTAACCGTTCCGGAATTGGGGAAATTAGTTTCTAAGGCGAAAAGTCCGCCGCGGGACAGACGCAGGGTCCGCGTCGAACGGCGGGCGAGAGTGGGGGAGTGAGTGACAATTATGCTGGTGAACGCGCGCCGGGACTGCAGGCGCTCGATCAAATCCAGAATCTGGGTGGCCGTTGATTCGTCCAGATTCCCGGTAGGCTCATCGGCCAGCAGGAATTCGGGCTCGGTGACAAGAGCGCGGGCCAGCGAAACACGTTGCTGTTCGCCGCCGGAAAGCTCGCCGGCGCGATGGTGCAAACGGCCGCCGAGGCCGACTTCCGCGAGCATGGCCTCAGCGGGACCCTGGGCGGCGAGCGGCGAGGCGCCGCGCACCAGCAGCGGCATCATGACGTTTTCGAGAGCGGTGAATTCCGGCAGCAGCGACTGTACCTGCCAAACGAAGCCAAGCGAGCGGTTCCGAAACTCAGCCAGGGCGGCGGGGGAGAGCCGGGTGATATCGGTATCGCCATAGCAAATCGAGCCTCGCGTGGGTCGATCCAGACCGCCGAGCAAATGGAGTAGTGTGGACTTTCCGGCCCCGGATTCACCGATCAGAGCGAGGCGCTCGCCAGGATTCACCACAAAGGACATATCGGTAAAGATCGTCACTTCACGAGGGCCCGAATAGGTCTTCACCAGGTTTTCGACATGGATTGAAGTCGCCATGTGCTTGTCCTGATTCTCGCAGGCCGGCCTTGGGTTCAGGATCTAGACGATTGGGGAGGGAAGAAAGCAAACTGAATCGCGGGAATGACCCTCCGGGCGAGGGGCGCATAAACTGTTAGCGTGGCTTATCCAATTCATCGGCCGCGGAGGTTGCGGCAAAATGAGGCGATACGGCGGCTGGTGCGGGAGACAAGACTCGAGCCGGAAAACTTCATCTACCCCCTGTTTCTCGTCAGCGGCGAGGGCCGGCGGCGGGAAATTTCGAGCATGCCGGGTAATTACCAGCTTTCGATCGACGAGGCGGTGAAGGAGTGTGAAGAGGCCAGAGCACTCGGCATCGGGGGCGTGCTGCTGTTTGGGATCCCCCAGAGCAAGGACGACAGGGCCAGCGGCGCGTATGATCCGCACGGAATCGTCCAGCAAGGCGTACGGGCAATCAAACGCGAAGTGCCGGACTTGTTGGTTGTCACCGACGTCTGCAATTGCGAATACACCTCGCACGGGCATTGCGGCAAGATCGTGGACGGAGATGTCGACAATGACCAGACGCTCGAGTGGCTGGCCGAGAGCGCGCTGACGCACGCCGCGGCCGGGGCCGACATGGTGGCGCCGAGCGACATGATGGACGGGAGGGTGGGAGCGATCCGGGCGCGACTCGATGAAAACGGCTACCAGAAGGTACCGATCATGAGCTACGCGGCGAAGTACGCAAGCGGATTTTATGGCCCCTTCCGCGAGGCAGCCGAGAGCGCGCCGCAATTCGGCGACCGCAAAACATATCAAATGGACCCGCCCAACGCCCGCGAGGCGCTGCGTGAAATGCGGATGGATCTCGAAGAGGGGGCTGACATTCTGATGGTCAAGCCGGCGCTCGCTTACCTGGATGTCATCGCGGCGGCGCGGCAGGCATTTGACGTGCCGGTCGCGGCGTATCAGGTGAGTGGGGAGTTCAGCATGATCATGGCAGCAGCACGCAACGGCTGGATCGACCAGGAACGGGTCATGATGGAAACGCTAGTGGCCATCAAACGGGCCGGAGCGTCGATCCTGCTGACCTACTTTGCCAAGGATGCGGCGAGACTGCTTTAATGAAGGCTATGCAGAACAGGCGGCGCTGGGCATTGGCGGCACTGGCGGCGGGGGTGATCGCGGTGATCGAAGACCCGGCGCTTGGGCCTCTGCGGGCAGCCGACACGCAAAAGGGGCCCGCGCCAACCGTGCAGTGGCGTCTCTTGCGGCAACTCGATCTGACAACAGGCGAGGCGCCGGCCGACCTGAAAAAGATCGACAACACAACGGTTCGCCTTGCCGGCTACATGGTGCCGCTCGAGAGCGACGATCAGGAAGAGGCCGACGAGTACCTGATCGTACCGATTGCCGGGGGTTGCATCCACACCCCGCCTCCGCCGCCCCATCAGATCGTCTATTGCCGCATGGCGGGCAAGAAGAAGGTGAAGGTCGCGATGTTCGAGCCAAACTGGTTTGAAGGCAAATTTGCAATTAATAAGACCGGCAGCCCCTATGGGGCGGTGGCCTATCAGATGATCGTGGCGAATGTCGAGCCCTACCAATCCCGCTAGTATCCGGCTGGAACAGGTGCGTTTTGCCTACCGCGCGGGTAGCCCACTGGTTCTTGATATCGAAGAATTTGTATTGGGCGAGGGGGAGAGTTGTTTTCTCCATGGACCGAGCGGATGCGGCAAAACGACGCTGCTTGGAGTGATTGCGGGCGTGCTTGAGGCGCAGCAAGGACGGGTGGAAGTGCTCGGGGAGGACCTGCGGCGCCTGAGCCGGGGACGGCGCGACCGCTGGCGGGGCGAGAAGCTGGGCTACATCTTTCAGATGTTCAACCTCATTCCCTATTTGAGCGTGCGGGACAACATCCTGCTGCCGGCCCAGCTGCACCGGGGCCGGCGCGGCGAAGGCCTCGAGGAGATGGCCGCGGCTCTTGGCATCGCGGATTTACTCGATCGTGGAGTGCTCGAATTGAGCGTGGGCCAGCAGCAGCGGGTGGCCGCGGCGCGCGCCCTGATCGGCGGGCCGAAGCTGGTGATTGCCGATGAACCGACCTCGGCGCTCGACGCGGCGCACCGGGAACGCTTCCTGGAACTCCTGCTTGGCCAGGCGCGCCAAGCAGGAGCAGCACTCTTGTTCGTATCTCATGACCAGAGCCTCAAGGGATTATTTGAACAGCAACGAAGTTTGCCAGAATTGAATCGGGCCACGCGCCTGGAGGGCGCCTGATGCTGATCGCGAGCCTGGCTTGGCGCAGCTTGCGCAACCGGCGGGTCACCACCGGACTGACCGTGCTTTCGATCGCCTTGAGCGTGGCGCTGCTGCTCGGCGTGGAGGCGCTGCGGCTAAGCGCGCGGGAAAGCTTTTCCTCCACTATCTCGGGCACCGATCTGATCGTTGGCGCCCGCGGCGGTGGCCTCCAATTGCTTTTGTACACGGTGTTCCGCATGGGAACGGCAACAAACAACGTCAAGTGGTCCAGCTACGAGGCGTGGGCCAAACACCCGGCCGTCGCCTGGACCATACCTTATTCGCTCGGCGACAGCCACCGTGGCTTCCGGGTCGTGGGAACCAATGGCAGTTTTTATGAACGCTATCGCTACCGGCGGACGCGGACAGTGGAGTTCGCCGCCGGCCGCGCGCCGCGTGCTTTCGACGAAGTGGCGCTGGGCAGCGATGTGGCGGCCAAGCTTGGCTACGGCCTCGAGCGGAAAATCTCACTGACGCACGGCATCGGCGCGGCCGGCATCATGGATCATGACGATAAGCCATTCCGGGTGGTCGGCGTGCTGGCAAGAACCGCCACGCCGATCGACCGCAGTCTCTATATCACCCTCGAAGGCATGACGGCGATCCATGTGGGATGGCAGCAGGGGGCGCCGCCGGAGCCGGGCGAGGAGCTACCAGCGGCCAAGCTCACGCAGAAGGATCTGCAACCCGAGGCGATTACCGCCTTCCTGCTCCGGGCCAAGAGCCGCATCGACACGCTGCGCATACAGCGGGATGTCAATAACTATCTCGATGAACCACTGATGGCGATCATCCCCGGCGTGGCGATGAATGAGTTGTGGTCGACAGTTAAGTATGCGGAACTGGCGCTCGAGATCGTTGGCGGCTTTGTCGTACTGGTGGGTCTGCTGGGAATGCTGGTGGCGATCTATACAACGCTCAATGAGCGGAGGCGGGAAATGGCGATTCTCCGGGCGCTGGGCATGGGGCCAGCCCGGATCGTGGCCCTTTTCGTTATGGAGAGCGTGCTGCTGGCCGTCAGCGGATGCCTGGCGGGAGTGGGGCTGATGTACGTGGGAATCATCGCCCTGCAGGGATTGCTCGAGCGCGAGTTCGGCCTCTATTTGCGCTGGCAGGGTCTTCAGTGGGAACACGCGATTTATCTGGCGATTGTGGTGGGGGCAGCATTGTTGATTGGGCTCGTGCCGGCCTGGCGTGCCTACCGGAATACGCTCTCGGACGGGTTGAGTTTACGAGTATGATGAGTGCAGGAATTCAACTTAATCAGCGTTGGAAGGATTTGTGACATGGCGAGTGGGATTTTGTTAAACGACAAGGGAAGGAGACAGTTTTTCTGGTCTGTGGACGCTCATGTCGGGCCTGGATGTCCGAACCGCGATGAGGATGTGCAACTAATTCAGTTTGGATACTTCTGCATGGCAAAGAATCCAGGCGGGTTGAACATCTTCACCCCGGCTGAGGGGGCGATCATTGAGTCTGTTGTACCGGGTGCAAAATACTCTGGACAGCCGGCTGATCCGCTGACATTCGCGATCCGGGCGCACCAGAGGATTCGTAAAGGCACGCAGGACGGGAAGGTCAGCCCGATCCAGAATTCCAGCGGCGCCTATCACGGAAACATGACGTGGATGGTGATTCCGCTGAACGTCCAAATCATGGACGCGAATTCGGCGCAATGGCCCATCCTGCATAAGATGGCAAATTGTCCTCCAGCACTGGCGCAAGCTTCCCGGCATTGTTTTCAGCCGTTTCCAAAGCGCTAGGACTCGCCTCGCCCCTCAATCCTGTCCGCTCTTGGGTTAGGCGCAAAGAGGATTGGCGGCGAATCGCGAAAGCGTTATCCTGAGTGAGACTGTTATGACGGAAGCAAACCAAACATTTTGGGACAAGGTGGGTATGTGGCTCAGCTACGGCTGCGCCGTGCATTGCGCTCTGATGCCATTCGTGGTGGGCTATCTCGCGGTTAACGGAATGGGGTGGATTGCCGAGGAGTCGACGGAGTGGGCCATCATCACCGCGAGCCTGTCGATCGGTTTGATCCGTTTAGGCTGGAGCTACTTCAAGGACCACAAACAGCCGGAACCGGTCGTGCTGTTCGTCATGGGGGTGATGGCGATATTCGTGGCCAAGAGCATCTTTTTTGAGACGCCGGAGAACTATGAGCCAGTGGGCATGGTGGCCGGCGGATTCATGATCGGCACCGCCCACTTCCGCAATCAGGCCAAGTGCAAATGCTGCACTCCAAAGCTAGTCCGGACGGGCACGAACGGCTGAGATCCTGAAGCCGGTCTTGCCGTAGGGGCTGTTGCCGTCGGCAATCTGAAACTGGCCGTAGACGCTGACTTCCTTATCCCACTCCACTCGGTTGGCCCCGCCCGTGGCCACCTCCACCAGAATGATCTGATTCGGCGGCGGGGGCGGAGTGTGGATGCACATGCCGGCCTGGGGCACGAGGAGAAACTCGCTCACCTGCTCGTCGTCATCATCAAAGGGCACCATGAAACCGTTGATGCGGATGTTAGCGCCGGTTACGGCGGCCAACTCGGGGCTCGATTTGCCGGTGCGGACATCGAGGCCACGCAGAGTCTTCCATTCGAGGGGCTTGAAGCCTTCGAGCGAAATCGCCCGCGGACCTGCCTCCTCGGGCGGCAAACCCTGGCCGGAGGCATCCGTGCGGGCGGGCCCTCCGCCGGCCCGTGGATCGACTTCAACCGCCCGGTAAGTCGGGCCTCCGCAAGCGGCGAGGAAGAAGCATAGGCAGATGATAATCTGAAGGGGCACGGTATAAAGGGTGTATAGCCGCCATCATCGCAAAGCCCGCGTTTTGTTTGCCCTGTCCGATGTGCTGCTCACGGCGCTGGCCTTCGAGTCGGCGTATTTGACTCGCTCTCTATTGCCACTGTCGCACGACTTCTATCTGAGCGGGGCCGTGCGGGTGCTCCTGTTCGGCGCGGCGGCTGGCGCCAGCGTTCTCTTCTGCCTGTGGGTGCAGGTCTATGACCGGCTGGACGGGGCCAACCGCTGGGTCGTGCTGCGTGAAACCGGCAAGCAAAGCGCATTCGTGATGATCGGGCTCGTGTTGGTCGACTACTTTTTGAAGCTCGACCTGAGCCGTTTTTTTCTTCTCTGTTTCGTGGGAATACAGTTTCTGTTGCTGCTGCTCTTTCGCTGGAACGCCGGACACATGGTGGGATGGATCCGGCGGGAGTTTGGCGGGGAGCAATATGTGCTGGTGTTCGGCCAGGGGGAGCGCGCAAGGGGTCTGAAGCAGGAGATCGAAGCAAACGCCCTTGAAGGCACGCGCGTCCTGGCGATAGTCAATGACCCGGAGGAAGTGCGGGCCCGTCTGCGCGAGCACGTCGTGGACGAGGTACTATTCGCCGTTGAGCCGGAGCGAATCGGTGAACTCGAGGAACTGTTTCTGCTCTGCGACGAAGAGGGGGTGCGAACGCGGCTGAGTCTCGAGTTCTTTCCTCACGTCAACAGCGAAGTGTATCTGGACCGGCTGGGGACGATGCCGCTGCTGACCTTCAGCGCGACGCCGACCGACGAAATCAAGCTGATGGCCAAGCGGGCCGTTGATTTCGCTGCTGCCCTCGCCGGGCTGATCCTGGCTTCGCCCTTGCTCGGCGCCGCCGCCTTGCTGATCAAGTCGACCTCGCCGGGGCCGGTGATTTTCCGCCAAGTGCGCTGCGGTCTGAACGGGCGGCGATTTGAAGTGCTGAAGTTCCGCTCCATGGTGGCTAACGCCGAGCAGCTAAGAGAGCAATACGCTCATTTGAACGTCAAGAAGCTGAACTTCAAGATTCCCAATGATCCGCGGCTGACGCCCGTGGGGCGGTGGTTGCGCAAGTTTTCGATTGATGAATTGCCGCAGTTATGGAATGTACTGAAGGGCGATATGTCGCTCGTGGGGCCGCGGCCAGCAACCCCGGAGGAAGTGGCCTGCTATGCCGGATGGCAGCGGCGGCGCCTGCGCATGCGGCCCGGGCTCACTTGTATTTGGGCCATCGAGGGGCGGGACCGGCTCGATGTCGATACGGTCATGAAGCTCGATATGCAGTACATCGATAACTGGTCGCTGTCGCTCGACAGCCGGATCTTGCTGCGGACCATTCCGCTGGTGTTGACTGGTAGAGGAGCTCATTGAAATGCAACTGTTGCCGACCGAAGACGAAGTAGTGGAACTGCTGCGGGAAACCGGAGCGCTGCGGACCGGGCACTTTGTGTACCCCGACGGGAGCTACACGGATGAGTATCTGGGCATGCCGCATGTCATGGCGGACTATAAAAACGCCAAGGTGTTCAGCGTGGCGCTGGCCCGCAAGATCCGGCAGAATCCGGAATTGAAGGCGATGATCGGTCATCTGTCGGTGGTGTGCCCAGCGACGGGCGGGCTGCCGGTGGCCTACGGCGTCGTGGAGGCGCTGGGGGCGCGCAAGGTGTATTGGGCCGAGGCCGACGACAGCCGCCGGTCGCAGAAGTTCCGGGAGTTCGTCGCTCCTCAGCCGGGTGAAAAGGTGCTGCTCGTCGATGACATCTTCCGCACCGGCCGCAAGTTGAGCCATCTGAAGTCACTCGTCGAAGGCTACGGCGCGGAAGTCGTGGGTCTGGCCGTTATGGTGTATCAACCTTGGCCGGATGCGCCGACCTTCGACCCGCTGCCGATGTACTATCTGGCGAAGATCGACAGCTTCACGGCGAGGGAAATCCCCGAGGGGATTGCCGAAAAAGATATTGTCAAGGTGTGGAGCTAGGCGCGGGCAATCGCGGTGATCGCGCGGGCAAAGCGATCGACGTCCTCGAGCGAGGAATAGATGTTCGGTGTGACGCGGATGCACTCGAACTCGCCCGGCACCACGCGCGCTCGCACATGAATCTTGTACTTTTCCAGCAATTGCCGGGTCAACTCCGCCGCCGGTAACCCGTCGATCGAGAGCGCGCCAATACCGCAGGATTGTTCCGGCGTGTCGGCATTGCGCGAAATCACGCGCGATAACGGACGCAGTTGAGCCTCCCAACGCTGCCGCAGAAAGCGTAGCCGCTCCTGCTTGCGCTGAGCGCCGAGACCGCGGTGAAAAGCAAGTGCATCAGAAATGGCGTTGCGCATGGCGACCGGTTGCGTGCCGGCGCTTTCAAACTTGCGGATGTTCCCGCGCAGGTTCGCCGGTACGCCCGTCAGCGGCCAGACGCGAGGGATCAGTTCCTGCCGCATGTAAAGAAAACCGGTGCCGACCGGCGCCGTCAGCCATTTGTGCAGGCTTGTGGCGTAAAAGTCGCAGCCGATCTCGGAGATCTTGAAATCCAGATGCGCAAAGCCGTGGGCCCCGTCAATGATCGAGTAAATGTTACGGCGGCGGGCTTCCTCGGCCAGACGCGCGATCGGGAAAATCTGTCCGGTCGTGAAGGTGAGGTGGGAGATCAGCAGCGCTCTTGTCTTGGGAGTAATGTGGGACAAGAACAGATCGGTCAAGTCTTGTGCGCTCTTCGGCGGCGTCGGATAGGGGAACTGGCGGAGGACAATCCCTTCGCGATCGGCTCGCTGCCGCAGGCTTGCGATCATGCTCGGGTAATCCTGCGTGGTGGTCAGAACCTCGTCGCCCGGCTTCAACTCAAGGCCAAGCAGCACGGCATGCAGACCCTCGCTCGTGTTGCGCGTAAGCGCCAACTCTTCCGGCGAGCAGCCGAACTCCCGCGCCAGATCTTCCCGGATGACCTCGCTCTCCGGCAACAGCAATTCGTCGACATAGTGAGAAGGTGAAAGATTCGTCACCGTCCAGTAGCGGTGCATGGCCTCTTGAACCACCTTCGGCGCCGGACAGACAGAGCCATTATTGAAGTTCAGCAGGTTGCGGTCGACCGTAAAGGCCATGCGCGCCGTGAACCAGAAGTCTTCATTGCGGGCAGCGTCGGCCGGGGACAGAGCCTGGTACGGGGCGAGAAGGGACAGCAACGAGCGGCGGGTCATTCCGCCTATGCTAGCCAATCAGGCGGCCTGAGGATAGAGGGCGAGTTGATCGAGAAAAGCGCTTGAGACCCGGTCGTCGGAGGGAGGAAGGATCCAGAACCGTTCGCAGTCATGACGTCCCGCCTCCAGTTGAAACAGGCCCTGGGATTTGTACTCCGCGATCAGCCAGTTCACGATCACGGAGTAGGTGAGGGATTCAGCCCCTGGAACCGGGCGGGAACGGCTGAACTGGAAAGCGGGTGGGCGGCAAGCGGGCCCTCGAGCCGAGTGCCCGGGTTGCGCCCCCACAAGCACCGGCCGCCGCTGCGCCGGCAGCAGGGCCAGCACCTTCTGCGCCAAGCGGCAAACCGCTTTGTGATGGCCGTGCTCTTGGTCCTCGGGAGCGATTACGAACAGGGCCGCATAATCCTGATCGAGTAAACGCTCCAGCAGACGCCGCTCGAGCCAGCCCAGATCCCAGCAATGTTCCGCCGCAGCCGCATCGAGCGTAAACCCAGGATCCGGCTGGCCGAGAAAGATCGTCTCACGCAAGCCCAGCAGGCGGGACGCGCGTTGCGATTCCTCCCGGCGAATCACGGGCAATAGCCCGTGATCTTTACCTCCCTCGGACAGGTCGAGACCATATACGGCTCCAGCCAGTCCGGCAAAACGATGCCCCCCCGCCCCGTCGGTAATCACCATCTGGTCAACGGGCGCCGCCAGGTGGCGCGCGAGATGATAAAGCGTGGCGGCACAGTAGTATTCATCATCGGGATGGGCGGCGAGAAACAAAGTGGCGCCTTGCGGATTCATGCCGCCTCCCGCAAGGCCCGCTGGTAGCGGCGCAGGAAACGGCTTGCCGCCGTCGCCAGCGAGACTCGCCCGGAACGGCATTCCTCTTCCAGCACCTCCAAAGCGGACAAGTGACCATAGCCCGTCGAGTCGAGTAAAGCCTGGATGCGAGCGAGCAGCTTGCTGCTGCTCAACTCTTCGCGCAACAGCAGCAATTGCGCGCGCAACTGCGATCGCCGCCGGTCGCGCGATTGGGCCACGGCGAAGTTCACCAGCAAGTTCTCCAGCGTGCCACACAAAGTGTAGAGGTCCACGGCGCTAAGCGCGGGCCGGGAGGCAAGGATCTCGACTTGTCCATAACGGAAGCCACCCTGCGCCAGCGCCCGCGTGAAAACGAAACTGGCCGAATCGGGCCCTGGCTGGGTGTATGTGGCGGATTGGCCATGACCGCGCTGCGGGTCTTCTATCGTAAGGGAAACCCGGTCCAGGCAAGCATGCCGGCCCAGAGCATTGGCCAAGTCGACAAGCGTATCCTCCAGGCGACCCGAATGCGCCAACGCGGAACTGACGCGGTAGAGCAAAGAAGCGGCTAGCGACATCAGCGCCCCCCCCCATGCTGATGGAAAAACAGGGCGGTCAGGCTGATCCAGAGAACAGAAAGCAAAAGCTTTAACAGGTTTGAAGTGGAGGATTTCATACGCAGCAATACCTTAACTCGATCGATTAGATCAAGAATAAGCGGGATGCTCAAAAATGTCAATAATGTCGATCGACAAAATAGAGATTAGATGTAGTACATCAGTTCGTCACCAGGTTCGGCCTCGGAGCGAGCTTCATCGACTTTGCGGTTAACGTCGGCCAAAGTTGTGTGATCCAGAATGGCGGCCGTGGCATCACGAACTTCTCGCATGATCAGGCGCGTCCCACAAAACCGAATGTCCGGACACTCGTCGCATTTGCGAAACTTCGATTCGCTGGCGCAAGGCAGTGGCGCAAGCGGGCCGTCAATGGCGCGAATGATGGCCCCAAGCGTAATGGAATCCGTGGTTTGAGTGAGAAAGTACCCGCCATTGCGCCCCCGGCGGGAATCGACCAGCCCCTTCTGCTTCAACTGCAACAGGATCTGCTCGAGGAACTTGCGCGGGATGTCTTCCGACTGGCTTAGCTCGGCGATGAGCACAGGATGTTTCGAGCTTTGGCGGGCGAGAGCATAAAGAGCACGAAGGGCATACTGCGTTCTTTTCGAAAGTGTGCGCATGAACGCTTTATTCTATCGGGAGATAAATTCCCTAATCATCGATAGACAATTAGAGATAATTCGGGTAGGATCAACGCAGCATGAGAAACTCAGAGTTGCTGATCGGCTTAGTCATCATGGGGATTAGCGCCCAAGCGCAGGAGTTGGCGGGTGTCTGGGACGCCACTGTGCTAGCCAATGGCAGCCGGGTACCGTTTCGATTTGTGATCGAGGGAAGGCAGGACAACATTACCGGAGTGTTTTCCAATGGCCGCGATTCCTATCGCTCGACAAAGGGTAGCTTTGACGGGCGAAAACTGGAATTCGAGTTTGACTACTATGCGACGAAGCTCGAAGCGGTCTTCGAAGCGGGGGAGCTCAAAGGTCAATATGGCCGGGCGAAGCGCTGGTATGATTTTTCAGCGCGTCTGGCGGGCACGGTTCCGGAAAGCCCAGGAGCGCCGGAGATTGGCGGGGAATGGGAAATTGAAACCGTCAGCGCCAAGGGCGAGAAGGCATGGCGCTTGATTGTCTTACAAAAGGGGGGGCGCGCCGACGCCACGGTGCTGCGTATTGACGGGGATACGGGCTTATTGAGCGGAAGCTTTGATGGGGAGA
>Ga0209985_10003780_pt1 | contig 12617 bp, 7 predicted proteins | sample NOAtaG_FD_187305 | JGI IMG/M metagenome (GOLD analysis project Ga0209985, IMG submission 187305) | Freshwater lake microbial communities from Lake Erie, under a cyanobacterial bloom - NOAA_Erie_Diel6S_1000h metaG (SPAdes) (version 2) | ecosystem: Environmental > Aquatic > Freshwater > Lake ...
CGGCTGGTCGCGCGCCTTTCCGGCCCGCCCGGGCGGCGCCGGCCGGCGCCCGCTGCCGAGGCCGCCGCCGAGGCCATCGAATGAGGCGCGCCGCCATCGGTCCCGTCCTGGCCCCGCTCCTGCTGGCGCCGCTGCTGCTGGCCGCCTGCGCGGTCGGCGACGACTACGCGCGCCCCGACCTCGCGCTGCCCGGCAGCTTCCGCGGCGCCAGCGCCGATGGCGCCGCGCTCGGCGTGCGCGACTGGCGCAGCGTGTTCACCGACCCGTCGCAGCAGGCTTGGATCGAGGCCACGCTGGCCGGCAACCTCGACCTGCGCGTGGCGCAGGCGCGCGTGCGCGAGGCGCAGGCCGGCGTGGTGGCCGCGCGCAGCGGCGCGCTGCCCGGCGTGGCGCTCGGCCTGACCACCGCGCCGACCGCGCGCCGCCCCGGCGACAGCATGACCGCCAGCACCCTGGCCGCCGGCCTGCTCAACTGGGAAGTCGACCTGTGGGGGCGCGTGGCCCGCGGCACCGAGGCGGCGCGCGCCGACCTCGAGGGGCGGCGGGCGGCGCGCGATGGCGCCCAGGTGTCGCTGGTGGCGCAGGCGGCCGGCCGCTGGCACGAACTGGCCGCCCTGCGCTCGCTGCTGGCCATCACCGAGCGCAACGTGCAGTTGCAGGCGGACTCGCTGCGGCTGATGCGCCGGCGCAACCAGGCCGGCATCGTCTCGGGTGCCGAAGTGCGCCAGGCCGAAGGCCAGCTCGCCTCCACGCAGGCGCGCGTGCCCGAGCTGCGCCGGCAGATGGCGGCCACCGAGAATGCGCTGTCGCTGCTGGCCGGGCGCGCGCCGGCCGCCGTCGCCACCGGGCCGGGCAGCACGCTGGAGGCCGCTGCCGATGCTGCGCGCCTGCTGCCGCCGGCGCTGCCGGCCGGCCTGCCCGCGGCACTGATCGAGCGCCGCCCCGACCTGCGCGAGGCCGAGCAGCGGCTGGTGGCGGCCAACGCGCGCGTCGGCGAGGCCAAGGCGCTGTTGCTGCCCAGCCTGAGCCTGACGGGAGCGGTCGGCCGCATCGGCTTCGAACTGGAGCGGCTGTTTTCCAGCGGCGGCGCGAGCGAGGTGGTGTCGCTCGGACCCAACGTGACGCAGACGCTGTACGCGGGCGGGGCGCTGCGCGCCAACCGCGATGCGGCGCTGGCGCGACTCGACCAGGCGCTGCTGGCCTACCGCAGCACCGCGCTGAACGCCCTGCGCGAGGTGGCCGATGCCCTCAAGGCCTACGAGGAGAGCGGGGTGGCGCTGGAGCGCCAGGCAGAGCGGGTGACGGCGCAGCGCGCGGCCCTGGGGTTGGCGGACCGGCGCTTTGCCGCCGGTGTGGTCAGCTTCATCGAGGTGCTGGATGCGCAGCGCCAGCTGCTGGCGGCCGAGACCGACCATGTGAGCGCGCTGCTGACGCGCCAGCAGGCCGTGGTGCAGCTGTACCGCGCGCTGGGCGGCGGCTGGAGCGAGGTCGCGGTCTCGACCGGCGTCGCAGAGTCGGCCGCCGGCCGCTGACGGCGGGCCACAGGCCGCCCTCGGTTGCATCCTGCGGCAGCTCGCCGCCGCGCGCGGGGCAGCATCGCCGATTGCGTCCGCTGCAGCGTTGCAAACCCCTCGTGCGCATCGTGCTTTGCCTTTGCAGGCTCGCTGACGAGGCGCCCGTCCCGGCATGCCGGCCCGGCAGCGGGCAGGCGGCCTGGCGCCGGTAACCCGGCGGCGGGCGATGCCCTGGCGCAGATCGCCGGTCGGTCACGACGGCACGGCGCGTCACGTCGTTGCTCGGCCAGTCCGGCCCGGACTGTCCGCAGGCGGCGCGGATGAAGCGAACAGTGCGGCCGCTGCCCTGTAATTCGCCGCTTCGGCGGTGCGATGCGTCGCTACTGTCGAGCGGAATTCCGCATCCGCCCGCGTGCCCAAGAAGATGAATCTCAGTGACTCCCTTGCTGCCCTGACCGTCGCCAACGTCGACGCTGCTCAACCCGATGTAGAAGACGTTGCGCAGCGTCTTAAGCGCCTCATGGATCTCGAGCGGTTGGTGGCCGAGCAGTCGGCCGAGCTTGCCTGGACCAACGAACGTCTGGTGGCCGAGCTGTACGACCGCAGTGCCGTCGAGGCCTCCGCGAACCATCTGGAGCGTTACGACCTCGTCACGGGCCTGCCCAACCGGCGCTCGCTGGAGGAACGCATGAGCCGCGTGCTGTCGCCGCTCGATTCCACGCAGGAGCCCGCAGCCGTGATCATGGTCGGCTTCGAGCGCCTCGCCGAGGTGCGCGAAACCCTTGGCTATACGGCGGGCGACTTCGTCGCGCGCCAGGTTGCCGACCGGCTGCGGCTGACGGTACGTGGCTCGGATCTGGTCGCGCGCGTCGGTGACGACGAGTTCGCGCTGCTGCTCACGTCGCTGCGCCAGGCGGAGGATGCGGGGTTGTTGGCGCGCAAGCTGTATTCCGTACTCGTTGCCCCGCTGGTGGTGGCCGGCCGCGAACTGCGCCTGGAGCCCGCGGTGGGGGTGGCGGTGTTTCCGCAGGACGGCCACAACGGCGACCTGCTGCTGGCGCGCGCCGACGGCGCGATGCGCTTTGCGCGCGAGCACCGCACCGGGCTCACCCAGTTTTTCCGTCCCGAGATCGCACTGCGCGCTGCGCGGCGCCTGAGCGTGGAGGCGGACCTGCGGGCGGCGCTCGAGCGCGACCAGTTCCGTGTGCACTTCCAGCCGCGCTTCGATCTGGCCACCGGGCGGCTGATCGGCGCCGAGGCGCTGGTGCGCTGGCAGCACCCCGAGCGCGGCGTGCTCGGCCCGGCCGAGTTCCTCGACGTGGCGGAGGACACTGGCTTGATCGTTCCGATCGGTGAAGTGGTCCTGGCTCGCACCGGCGCAGCGGTGGCCGAATGGGACCGCCAGGGCGCCGCCGATGCCCTGCCGCTGTCGATCGCGATCAACCTGTCGACCCATGAGTTTCGCGGCCGCAGCATGCTCGACCACCTCGATCGAATGCTCGGCGAGCACGCCCTGGCACCGCAGCGGCTGCAGGTGGAGATCAGCGAATCGGGGCTGGCGCGCTCGCTCGACGTGGTCGATGCGGCGGCACTTGCCGGGCTGCGCGAGATGGGGGTACGCGTCGCCCTCGAAGGCTTTGGCGCAGGAGCGGCCAGCTTCGCGCTGCTGCGTCGATTCAGTTTCGATGCGCTGAAGATCGATGGCCAGTTCGTACGCGAGGCGCCGCACAACGAGCGGGATGCGGCGATCGTGCAAGCCATCGTCGACCTCGGCCACCGGCTCGGGCTCACCGTGGTGGCCGCGGGCGTGGAGACCGCGCCGCAGCTGGCCGCCGTGAGTCAGCTCGGCTGCGACGAGGCGCAGGGCTACCTGCTCGGCGTGCCGGTGCCGGCCGACCAGTTTGCGCGGGTGCTCGCGTCGGCACGCGTGCTGGCCACCCAGCGCCGCCCGCGACGCAAGCCGCGGGCGCGCACTCGCTAGCCTGCAAGTCGAACCAGGGACCCGACACGGGCGCGGATGCCGGCGCGAGGCGAGTTGCGCGCGCGGGCCAGGCCGGGGTTGCGCAACGCCTGCGTCAGGCCGGCTGAGCGGCTGCCGCCTGTCCGGGTGGAGCACCCGGAGCAACGCCCAGGGGCGCGCCGCGCCCCCGGTTGCGCGGTTGCACCGCCGCCGACCACTGCTGGCGTGGGCTCGATCGGGTCTGGCGTGGTCTGCTGGCCCGCTCCTGGCCTTTCTGTCGCCCGAAGAAGCCTGGTGCGACGCAACGTCGATCCCGTGCGGGGTGCGGGCATTGGCCTGCGCGACCCGGCCCCGGGGCGAGGAGCACCGCGCTGCGAGCACCGCCGGACCGCGTGCGGCGGCCGGCCTCGAATACGGATGCTGCACGTCCGGTTTTCGGCTCGGCACGGGTGCCCAGGCCGGCGAGCGCCTTGAGGCGTGGCCAGCCGTGTGGGTTCTTCGTCACGCCGCCGGGCGCTTGCCGATGCAGTACGCGCCTGGCTGCTGGCTGCGCCGCCGACAGTCCGGTGCGTTGGCGGGCCTAGCGCAGCGGCGACATGCGGTGCCCCTTGGGCGGCATCGACGGAATGGCCCCTGGACGAGGGCGCAATCGGGGCTGGTCAGCATCCGGTCGTGGTCAGGCTGCTGATCGTCGGCGGTGAGACGGCGCGGCTGGACTGGACATAGGTGAAACTGCACCGGGCCTGCGCGGGTGCGCCCTGGATCGCGAAGGTCACGGCGCTGCCGTTGATCGAGATGCTGATCCTGTCGCCCGCCGGATCAAGGCCGGTGGCGCGCACGATGCCCTCGGCGCTTGCTTTCGGGTAACCGTGGACGGTTTCGACGACGACACCGTCCTGCATGATGCTGTCGTCGTCATCTAGCGCGCTGCCGCCGGCCATCAGGGCCGCCGCGCGGGTGAGCTGGGTGGCCGCCTTGACGGAGCCGAGAGCGGCCTCCAGCTTCTTCTTGCGTGCCTCGGCGCCTAGGTTCATGGAGCGCGGCAGGGCCACCGCCAACAGGATGCCGAGGATCAGGACCACGATGACCGGTTCGACCGGCGTGATGCCGCGCTGGGCGCTGCGATGGGTACGCATGGAAGCCCCTGGCTGGAGTCGGCTGTTCGGATCGCGATGCTGCGTGCGCGGCTTGCTGCAGTCGTCAAGTCTCGTCTGATCCCTTTGTTCTCAAACCGAGGAATAGGGACGCGAAATGCGAGGCGTGTGAACACCAGAGTCAGTACGCCAGGTTCGCGGCAAGCTTGCCGCGCGGCGCTGGCTTTACCACCATCGAGCCGGTGGGGCTGGCGTGCGCCAACCTTCAGTTGCCGGCGGCCGGGCTGTTGGGCCGCCATCGGTGCTTCGCTAGACTGATTTCTTTTCGCTCGCCGCTTCGGAGTATCGACCGCCATGAACAAGACCATCGTCGCCACGACCGCGGCCCCGGCTGCCATCGGCCCTTACTCGCAGGCCGTCCGGACCGGCCTGGTGGTGTTCCTGTCCGGCCAGATCGGGCTCGACCCGCGCACCGGGGCGCTGGTCGGGCCGGACTTCGAGGCGCAGGTGCGGCAGGCATTCCGCAACCTGGCGGCGGTGGCGCAGGCCAGCGGCGGCTCGCTCGCCGACGCGGTCAAGCTGACGCTGTTCCTCACCGATCTGGCGCAGTTCGGCAAGGCCAACGAGATCATGGCCGAGGTGGTGCCGCAGCCGTTTCCGGCGCGCTCGACCATCGGCGTGGCCAGCCTGCCCAAGGGCGCGCTGTTCGAGGTCGAGGCGATCCTCGTCCTGCGCGGCTGAGCGCGGGCGCGAGACAGGCGGCGGGCGGTTGACCGGCGGCCGGCGCGTGGGCGCGGCACGCAAGGCGGCCCGGCCGAAGCCGGCGGTGCCCGCACCCGCCGCGTCGCTCGCGGCCAAGCTGGCGCGCCTGGGCCTGGCCAGCGAATGGGACTTCGTTCTGCACCTGCCGCTGCGCTACGAGGACCAGACGCGCATCACGCCGGTGGCCGGGCTGGCGCCCGGCGCAGAGGCCCAGGCCGAGGGCGTGATCGAGCGCTGCGAGGTGGCCTACCGGGGCCGGCGTCAGTTGCTCGCCACGCTGCGCGACGACGCCGGCGACCGCCTGCTGCTGCGCTTCCTGCACTTCTACCCGTCGACCCAGAAGCAGGTGGCGGCCGGCTGCCGGGTGCGTGTCTACGGCAGCGTGCGGGTCGGCCTGCTGGGTGCCGAAATGGTCCACCCGCGCGTGCATCCGGCCGGGCCGGGCGTGGCACTGCCGCAGGGGCTGACCCCGGTGTACCCGGCCAGCGCCGGCGTGTCGCAGGCGCTGCTGCGCAAGCGCATTGCGCAGGCGCTCCTCAACGTGGACATCACCGACACCCTGCCGCCGCCGCTGCGCGCGCGCTGGCGCCTGCCGGAGCTGGCGCCCAGCCTGCGCGGCCTGCATCACCCGCCCCCGGACGCCGACCAGGCGGCGCTGTCGGAACACCGCCACCCGCTGTGGCAGCGCGTGAAGTTCGACGAGTTGCTGGCGCAGCAGTTGAGCCTGCGCCTGGCGCGACGCGAGCGCGCCGGCCGCCGCGCCCCCGCGCTGGCGGCCACGGGCGATCTGGTGGCACGCCTGCTGACCGCGCTGCCGTTCGCGCTGACTGCGGCGCAGCAGCGGGTGTGGCGCGAGATCGAGGCCGACCTGGCGCAGGACCGGCCCGCGCACCGGCTGGTGCAGGGCGACGTGGGCAGCGGCAAGACCGTGATCGCCGCGCTGGCGGCGGCGCGTGCCATTGAAACCGGCCAGCAGGCCGCGCTGATGGCGCCCACCGAGATCCTGGCCGAGCAACACTTCCGCAAGGTCGAGCAATGGCTCGCCCCGCTGGGCGTGCGCATCGCCTGGCTGGCCGGCAAGCTCAAGCCGGCCGCCAAGCGCGCCGCACAGGCGGCGGTGATGGATGGCACGGCGCAGCTCGTGGTCGGCACCCATGCGCTGATCCAGGACCGGGTGAGCTTCGCGCGGCTGGCGCTGGCCATCGTCGATGAGCAGCACCGCTTCGGCGTGGCGCAGCGGTTGCGGCTGCGCGCCGGCGCGGAGGGCACGCAGCCGCACCTGCTGATGCTGTCGGCCACGCCGATCCCGCGCACGCTGGCGATGAGCTATCTGGCCGACCTCGATGTCTCCACCATCGACGAGCTGCCGCCCGGCCGCACGCCGGTGCAGACCAAGCTGGTGGCCGCGGCGCGCCGCCACGAGGTGATCGAGCGGCTGCGTGGCGAGGTGGCGCAGGGCCGCCAGGCCTACTGGGTCTGTCCGCTGGTGGAAGACAGCGAGCTGATCGACTCGCCGGTGCCGCTGACCGCAGCCACCACCCTGTTCGAGGCCACGCGCGCGCTGGTGCCCGACCTGCGCTGGGGCCTGCTGCACGGCCAGTTGCCGGCTGCCGAGAAGGCGGCGGTGATGCAGCAGTTCGCGGGCGGTTCCATCGACGTGCTGGTAGCCACCACCGTGATCGAGGTCGGGGTGGACGTGCCCAACGCCTCGCTGATGGTGATCGAGCACGCGCAGCGCTTCGGGCTGGCGCAACTGCACCAGTTGCGTGGCCGCGTCGGCCGCGGCAGCGCCCGCAGCTTCTGCGTGCTGCTGTTCGACGAACCGCTGTCGGCTGCCGCGCGCGAGCGGCTGAAGGTGATCTACGAGACGACCGATGGTTTCGAGGTGGCGCGGCGCGATCTGGCGATCCGCGGCCCCGGCGAATTTCTCGGCAGCCGCCAGAGCGGTGCGCCGATGCTGCGCTTTGCCAGCCTTGAGGAGGACGCGCCGCTGGTCGAGCAGGCCCGCGCGGCGGCCGAGTGGCTGCTGCGCGAGCAGCCGGCCGTGGCCGCCGCGCACGTGGCGCGCTGGATGCGCGGGCGCGACGCGCTGCTGGACGCCTGACCGCGGCGCGGGTGTGCGTCAACGGCGTGCGTGAGCGGCCGACGTGAGCGGCAACCTGAGCGGCCGACGTGAGCGGCCGAACTGAGCGGCGTGCCTGAGCGGCGTGCCTGAGCGGCGTGCCTGAGCGGCGTGCCTGAGCGGCGTGCCTGAGCGGCGTGCCTGAGCGGCGTGCCTGAGCGGCGTGCCTGAGCTGCCTGCCTGAGCGGCGTGCGTGAGCGGTATGCGCGACCGGTGTACGTGAGCGGTATGCGCGACCGGCGCGCTCATCGTGTCGCGCCGGTCGCCGCTGCGTCGGCCTCGGCGCCCGCCGCGCACGCGACGGCCGGTGTCGGGCGGCCGGTGACGTTCAAAGCGCCGGCAACTCGCGCCGCTCGGCGTTGCTCCAGGCTTGCCGCGCCTGCTCGGTGCTGCGCGCGGCCTCCGTGCTCCGGCCGGCGAGCTGCGCCAGTTGCGCGTTGCCGTGATGTGTCCATGCACTCGGCCCGTTCAGGCGGACCGCTTCGTCCAGCGCCTTGCGTGCCTCATCGAACTGCCGGGCATCGATCAGCGTGCCAGCCAGCGCGATGCGCGCCGCGGCACCCAGCAGTGGCGGCTCGCCGCCGATTTCGTCCTCGGCCGCGGCTGCCTTGCGAAGGGGCGCAATCGCATCCTGCGGGCGCCGGTCGGCACGCGCGATGGTTGCCTCGAGCGTGCCGCGTGCCACGGTCATGAACTGCGCCGCGGACTCGCCGAAGACGCGGGCGCGCTGCACCGTGGTGAGCGCGCCGATCGCCTCGAAGCGCGCCAGTTCGGAGCGCGCCTGCGCCAGCGCGCCGCTGCGCGCGTAGGCCATGCCGCGCGCGTAGTGCCAGTAGCCCTCCGTGAGGCCCAGGCCCTGCGGCGGCGCCGGCTCGGCCAGGATCTCGTCCCAGCGCTCGCCGCGCACCAGGGTCACGAGCGGCAGGATCTGCACGTACTCGCGCCCGTCGCTGCGGCCGCCGCCAAAGCGATCGGCCATGGTGCGCGCGGTCTGCAGCGCAAGGGAGGTGCGACCGTCCATCAGCGCCGCGTACCAGAGAAAGTGCAGGTGGTGAAAGTCCCAGTTGAACCGCGTGTCCCCGCCCTGCGTCTTGAGGGCCGCATTGAAGCGCGACTGCACCTCCAGCGCCTGCTGGTTGACGCGGACGGCATCGGCAAAGCGGTCGACCATCCGGTAGATGTGGCTGGGCATGTGGACCAGGTGCGGCGCCTCGGGTGCGATCCGGGCAATCTGGTCGGCGGCGGCCTCGGCCTGGCGCGGGTCGGGCGACAGCTCGGCGATGTGGATGTAGAAGTGCAGCGCGCCGGTGTGCTGCGGGTGCGCCTGCGTCGTGGCCTGCAGCCGTTGCACCACGTCGGCCACCGCGCCGCGCGGCGCGCCGGTCGTCTTGTCCCACCAATCCCACGGACTGGCGTTCATGGCGGCGTCGGCGTACAGGGTGACCACGTCCGGGTCCTGCGGGAACCGCGCGACCACGTCGCGCATGGCGGCGGCGTAGGCCAGATCCTGCGGGTCGACCGGGCGCTCGGACGGGCGCCCGGTGCACAGAGCCGCACCCTGCGCCTCGTAGGCGGCCTGCACCTTGTCTTCGCCGCGGCCGTAGCGCACCGCCATGGCGTCGATCAGCGCGCGCTCGACCGCCGTGGCGCCTGCCGCCGCCGCTTGCGCCTGGGCGATGTAGCGGCGGATCTCGCGCACCGGGCCGCGGTTGGGGTTATTGATGTTGGGGCCGAGCGCATAGGCCACACCCCAGGCGCACATGGCGCACGATGGATCGCGCGCCGCCGCGGCCTTGAATACACGCGCTGCCTCGGCGTGCTCGAAGGCGTAGGCGAGCAGCAGGCCGTGCGCAAACCAGGCGCGTGCCTGCTCGTCGCGGGCGGTGACGACGAAGGTCGTGCTGCCCAGGCCCGTCATCGGCTGGACTTGCGGCGCCGGCGCCGGGCCGGTGATCGAGGCGCAGGCGGCCAGCAGGGCCGCACAGACGGCCAGACCGATGGCCGAGCGCAGGTGACGTGTGGGCATATTGGCTCCGGGGTGAGAAAGTCAGAGATCGGTGCGGAAGAACGAGGCAACTGTTGTTGGCGGCGCCACGCCGGGCGCGGGTGCTCCGCCGCCGCAGCGACGCGTCGGTAGCGAGCAGTCGGTAACGAGCAGTCGGTAACGAGCAGTCGGTAACGAGCAGTCGGTAACGAGCAAAGAGCGAAAGCCACGGCGCGGCGGGCATCTTGCCGCGCGCCGCGGCCGGCATGCGCCATGCCATGCGCTGGACGCTGGACGCTAGATGCTCGGCGCTGGGCGGCAGCGTGTCGTCGCGACGATGTTCGCACCCGCGCAGTGCCGGTGCCGTCGCGCCGCGGCCGCTCGACGCGCCGGCGGCGCAGCGCCTCGCCGGCGCGCTCGGAGTCCCGGCCGAGATCGGCGCGCGCAGCCGGCGCTTCGCGCAACACGGCACGCGCGCGCCGCGCAGGCGAACCCGGCAAGCGGTCCGCCGCAGTCGCGGGTCGGCGCGCCCGCCGCCGAGTCCGGGCTCACTCACAGCGCAACGCCTCCACGGGCCGGGCGCGCGCCGCGCGCCAGGCCTCGCCGACCACCGCCAGCCAGGCACAGCCGAGCAGCGCCGCGGTGGCGACGACGAACGACAGCGGCGAAAGGTCGATCCGCACGCTGAACCCTTCGAGCCAGCGCGCCATCGCCCACCAGCCGATCACCCAGGCGATCGGTACTGCGATCAGAACCGGGCGGGACAGTTGCAGCAACAGCATCCGCAGCAGCGTGACGCTGCTGGCGCCCAGCACCTTGCGCACCGCCATCTCGCGGCGACGTCGGGCGGCCACGAACGCCGCCATCGACCATAGACCGACGAGGGCGATACCCACCGCGACGCCCGCGCCCAGGCCGGCCAGTTGCAGCGCGCGCCGGATCGGCCGGCTGGCCGCCTCGTAGGTGTCGGCCACCGCTCGGGGCGCGAACACTTCGGTCGGCAGGTGGCGCTGCCAGACTGCCTGCAGCGCCGGCAGCAGTTGCGCCGGCGCGGCAGCGTCGCCGCGCACGATCAGGGTGTGCGCCCAATCGGGCTCCAGCCAGTAGATGTTGGGGGCGGCGCGCACGCGGCTGTCGGCCTGCCAGCGCAGGTGGCCGACCACGCCCACCACGAGGCCGCGCAGATCGTCGCCCAGACGCAGTTCCTGGCCGATCGCCGCATCGGCCGAGCGCAGGCCGAGCAGCGGCAGCGCGGCCGCGTCGAGCATGACGCGCACCGGCACGGTGGGGCGGGGTTCGCCTTGCGACGGCCGTGCGATGTCGTCGGGCGCCTGCAGTGCGCGGCCGGCCAGCACGCGCAGGCCGAGCACGGCGGGCAGGTGTTCGTCCATCGGCGCGCGCGTCAGGGCAACGCGGCGGTCGGGCTCGGTGGCCGGGGCCACCGCCACCGGCCACTGATACTGCCCGCCGGGCGGGACCATCGTGCTGCCGGCGGAGACCACGCCGGGTAGCGCGGCAATCTCATCGCGCAACGCCTTGGGCACCGGGCGCGGCTCGCCCGGATCGGTCGGAGGCAGGACAATCAGGCCGGCGCGCTGATAGCCCGGATCGACCGAGGCTACGTGGCGCGACTGCTGCCAGACCACGCCGGTGCAGGCCAGCAGCAACACGGCGGCGGTGAACTGGAACACCATCAACGCCTGGCGCCAGTTTTGCGCGCCGTCGCCGGCGCGGCGGCCGCGCAGGTTGTCGATCAGCCGCTCCGACGTGGCGGCCAGTGCGGCCAGCCAGCCGGCGGCCGCGCCAAGCAGCACGACCACCAGGCCGAGACCGGCGGCGACCAGCGCCAGGTCGGCGCGGGTTGTCGGCGTCAGCGGGCGGTCGAACAGACCGTAGAGGGCGGGTCGGGCGACTTCCACCAGGCTGACCGCCAGCAGCAGCGCGCACAGGCCCACGGCGGCGGCTTCCGCGGCGAAACGCAGCGCGAGGTGGTGCCGCGCCGCGCCGAACAGCCGTCGCAGCGCGGTTTCCTGCGCGCGCTCGCGTGCCAGGCCGATCCACACGATGCAGAAGTTGACGCCCGCCACCCCCAGCACGAGCACCGCAATGCCGGTCAGTGCCCACAGCAGTTCGAGATTGCCGCCGTCGGCGGGGTGCTTGTGCGCCGGGAAGGGGAAGGCCTGCATCTGCCGCACCGGCAGCAGGCTCAACCGGGTCACGGCGAGCGCGTCGGGCTCGGCATGCCGCGCTTGCGTGGCCCGCACCTGCCTTTCGACGGCACGCCAGTCGGCCTCCGGCGCCAGTCGCAGATACGTGAGCGAGTGGGGCCAGCTCCAGTTGCGCAGCACGTCCGGCGCGTCGGCGAACAGACGCTCGCTGAACGGCACGATCGCCTGCGTCGACTCCACCAGGTGGCTGGGGCCGGGCAGGTCGGCCAGCACCGCCTTGACCTGTGCGGTCCAGGCGACGGGCCCGATCCGCAGTTCGACGAGTTCGCCCACCACATCGCCGCGCCCGAACAGCCGCTGCGCGGTCGCGCGCGACAGCACCAGGGTGTCGGTCTGCGCAAGGGTATTGGCGTCGATCCGTCCCGCGGCTACGGGCAGACGAAGGACGTCGAAGTAGTTGGGATCGACGATGCTCAGTTGCAGCGCCCGCAGGCTGCTTCCGGCGGCGCCGGCCTGCACCGTGCCTTGCCGTTGCAGCAGTCGCGTGCCGGCCTCGATCCCCGGCGCTGCCGACTGCATCAGCGGCAGCGCGACCCAGGGCGCATGCGGATCCTCGACCGGTTCACGCCCGGGCAGCGTGAAGGTGGTGCGTAGGATCGTCAGCCGATCGACCTGCGGCAGCCAGGCGTCGTAGCGCGACTCGTGACGCACAAACAGCAACAGCGCCAGCGCACAGGCCAGACCGAGCACGAGCCCGGCGATGCCGCTGAGGGCGGCGCCGGGGTGGGCGGCCAGCAGGCGGATGAACGCCTTGAGGGCGTCGGTCCCGGAACTCATCGACCTGCCTGGCGGGCGTGCGGCGCCGTGGCGGCCTTGTCTTGCGGGTTACTCACGCCGCAGCTCCTCGATCGGACGGCGGCGTGCCGCCATCAGCACGCGGCCGGCGGTGACGGCCCAGGTCAGCGCGATGGCGGCCACCAGCGCCAGCGCCAGCGGGGCCACGCTCAGTTCGG
>Ga0209985_10003790_pt1 | contig 12595 bp, 10 predicted proteins | sample NOAtaG_FD_187305 | JGI IMG/M metagenome (GOLD analysis project Ga0209985, IMG submission 187305) | Freshwater lake microbial communities from Lake Erie, under a cyanobacterial bloom - NOAA_Erie_Diel6S_1000h metaG (SPAdes) (version 2) | ecosystem: Environmental > Aquatic > Freshwater > Lake ...
CTCTCCCTCTCCCTCCCTCTCGCTCTCTCTCTCTCTCTCTCTCTCTCTCTCTCCCTCTCTCCACGCCAACCGCCCGCCGGCCCCTGATCTCCGTGTTCTCCGTGCCTCCGTGAGAAAAATCCCTCGACCAGCCTCACACACGCACCGCAGCGGCGAGCGCTCAAACACGCTTCGCACGCACCAGAGTGAGCCGCCGCAGCGGCGAGCGCTCAAACACGCCCGAATCGTTCGGGGTCCAGCATCGACACATCGAAGCAGGGCTTCTCGCCCGCGATGATCTCGGCGGTCGCCTTGCCAGTGACGGGCCCGAGCGTCATGCCCATCATCGCGTGGCCGGTGGCAACGAAGAGCCCCGGCTTCGAGCGCACGCCGCCGATCGCGGGCATGCCGTCCGAAGTGCAGGGGCGGTAGCCGGCCCACTCCGATGCAGGCTTCAGGCGGTCGAGGCCCTCGAGGTACGCATGCGCGCCCTTGAGCAGCATGCCGAGGCGCTCGCGCATCCACGGTTCTCCGAGCGGACCGATCTCGAGCGTGCCCGCGAGGCGCAGCTGGCGCTTCCCGTCGCGCAGCATCGGCGTCACCGCGACGAAGGTCTCGTGCAGCACCATGCCCGTCGTCGGACTTGGCGGCGCGTTGTCCACGGGGTAGTCGAACTGGAGGTGATATCCGCGCGCGCCCTGCATCGGGATCTTCACGCCCGCGAGGCGGCCGAGCGCGTCGCTCCACACGCCCGCGCACAGGACGGCGGCGTCGCAGGGGATCGTCTCGCCCGACTCGAGGACGACGCCCGTCACCTTGCCAGACGGCATCTGGCGGAACGACTTCACCGATGCGTCGAAGCGCAGCGTCACGCCGTGCTTCGGCAGCGCGCGGATCAGGCCCGCGATCAGGTCGTTTGGCGCGCAGTGGGCGCTGTCCTTCATGTGGATCGCGCCCGCGACCTCGGGCTTGAACGACGGGTCGCGGCGGCGGAGTTCGTCGCCCTCGATCCGTTCCCAGCGGTAGCCGAACTTCTCGAGGCTCTTCGCCTCGGCCTCGGCGTGCGCCATGTTCTCAGGCTTCATCACCACATCGAACCAGCCGTCGCGCGCGTAGTCGCAGTGAATCGACTCCTCGGCGAGGATCCCCTCGAGCACCTCGAGCGTCTGCCAGCCCATCGTGCAGAGCACCTCCATGCAGCGGTCGAGGTGGCGCTGGTTGCAGTGAAGGTGGAAGTTCCACAGCCACGCGACGAGCTCGCGGTCGAGCCGCGGCTTGATGTAGAGCGGGGCGGTGCGCGAGAACATCCACTTGAGGCCGCGCATCGAGACGCCGGGGCGCGTGAGCGGGTAGTGCCCGATCGACAGGAGCCCGGCGTTGCCGCCGCTCGCGCCATCGGAGATCGCGCGCGGCGTCTCGCGGTCGAGCAGCGTGACATCGAACCCGCGCTTCGCCAGGTGCCACGCGGTCGACGCGCCCACGATGCCCGCGCCGACCACGACGACATGGCGGCGGGCGCCGTTGAGAAGGGAACCTGCGAATGGCTGCGAGACCGTCACGGTCGCGGAAGAATAACGAGGCGGGCGCGTGTGCGCCCGCCTCGTGGTTGATCGGTCTTACTGCGACGGCCTTGCTGCGACCGCTCAGCCCTTCTTGAGGGCGGTCTCGTACTCGGCGAGGGTCGACTCCATCTCGGTCTTCATCGGACCGGCCTCGGACTTCGCGATCGCCTGCTTCTGGAGGTCGATCGCGCGGGTCACATCGCCCTTGGCGAAGTGGACGCGCGCGAGGGTGTCGAGCATCGAGCCGTCCTCGTTCTTGGTGAGTTCGCAGGCGCGCGTCGCGGCCTTCATGGCGATCTCGAGGTTCGGCTCGGCGACGCCGCCCTTCGGGTCGACGATGAGCCAGGCGAGCTGGTTCATCGACATCGCGTCGTCGGACTTGTTCTTGAGGATCTCCTCGGCGATCGGCCACGCATCGGCCGGGCGCTTGGCCGGGCCGGCGAAGATCTGCACCGCGTTCATGCGCATCGCGTCGCTCGGGGTCTTCTCGAGCGCAGCCTTGATCGCGTCGACCGCGGGCGCCCAGTCGCCGGTCTGCTGCGCGGTGCGGACCGCCATCGACAGCGCGCGCTGCGCGAGGCGCGCCGTGCGCACATTCTCGAACTCGGCCGCGGCCTTCGCGATGTCGTACTCGCCCTTCACGATCTGCTCGAGGGGCTTGTCCATGGTCATCGGGTGACCGATCCACGCCACGCGGCCGCTCGCATCGACGATGAACGAGCAGGGGATGCCGGACTGGCCGGCGGCCTCCATCCACGGACGGCTCATCTTCGTACGGTCGCCGACATAGACGACGCGGTAGTCCATCTTCTCGCCCTGCCCGGCGACGAACTCCTTCACCTTCGCAAGCTTCGCAGCCTCGTCGTTGCCCGACTCGCTCGACGCGACGCCGACGAAGCGGACATCGGGGTACTTCTTCTGGAGCTCGGTGAGATGCGGAATCGCCGTGATGCACGGGCCGCACCAGGTCGCCCAGAACTCGAGCACATGCACCTTGCCCGACTCAAGCGAGTCGAACTTCTCGCCCTTCACCCACTCGTCGACCTTGAACTCGGGCGCGGCGTCGCCGAGCTTCAGCGGCTTGGGGGCGTCGGGGCGCTTGGCCGCATCCTGGGCAGGCGCTGCGGCGGGCTTCACCGGCGTGGCGGGCACGCTCTTCGCGGCGTCTTGCGGGAAGGCGAGGAGAAGAACGGCGAGCGTGGTGGAGGCGATGGTGGTCATGGCTGGCAGGAGTTCCTTTCGGTCCTGCCATGCTAACCGAGGGGCCTCTCAGCGCAGCGCGGCATCGACCGTATTTCGAAGGAGCATCGCCACCGTCATGGGGCCGACGCCGCCCGGAACCGGGGAAATCCACCCTGCGACCTCGCGCGCCTCGTCGAAGGCGACATCGCCGACCGTGATCGACTTGCCGTCGGCGCCGGCGACTCGGTTGATGCCGACATCGATGACGACCGCGCCCGGCTTGACCATGTCGCCCTTGATGAGGCCCGGCACGCCCGCCGCGGCGACGAGCACATCGGCCGAGCGGGTGAGGTCGGCGATCCCGCGCGTGAACTTGTTGGTCGAGACGACGGTCGCCTCGGCGCGCATCAGGAGAACCGCGATCGGCTTGCCGACGATGTTCGACGCGCCGACGATGACGCAGCGCGAACCGCGCAGCTCGACGCCCGTCGACTCGATCATCTCGACCGACGCGAGCGCCGTGCAGGGCACGAGGCTGCGGCGGCCGTAGACGACATTGCCGATGTTCGCGGGATTCACGCCCTCGACATCCTTCTCAGGCGCGATGAGCGACTGGATGCGCTCGACATCGACGCCCGGCGGAAGCGGGAGGTGCAGCATGATCGCGCGCACATCGTCTTCGGTGTTGAGAAGCAGGATGCGCCCCGCGATGTCGTCGTAGACCGCGCCGTCGGGCAGGCGGTGGAGGCGGTAGTCGATGCCGACCGCCGCGCAGGTCTTGGCCTGGTTCTCCGCGTAGATCGACGCCGCACGGTCGCTGCCGACGAGCACCGCGTCGAGGCGCACGGGTCGTCCGGCCGCCTTGATTCGGGCGACCAGGTCCTCGCGGACGCGCGCGCTCAGTTCCTTGCCGTCGATGATCTTCGCGCTCATCGCCGTCCTCCCGCCGCGCGGGCGTCGAAGGCCGGCAGGGCGAGCTTGGCGAGCGCCTCCTCGTAGCGCGCGACGGTCGCGGCCACCACATCGGCCGGAAGCTCGGGGCCCGGCGCCTCCTTGTTCCACTTGCCTTGCGACACGAGGCCGAGGAGGTAGTTGCGCACGAACTGCTTGTCGTAGCTCTGCTGGTCGCGGCCGGCGGCGTAGTCGTCCGCGGGCCAGTAGCGCGAGGAATCGGGGGTCAGCACCTCGTCGACGAGAATGAGCTCGTCGGTCGGCTCGCCGTTCGGTCCGAGCGCGAAGCCGAACTCGAACTTGGTGTCGGCGAGGATCACCCCGCGCTCGAGCGCGTAGTCGGCCGCAGCCTCGTAGATCGCGATCGTGAGCTCGCGGAGCCGAGTCATGAGGTCGGTGCCGACGAGCTCGCACGCGTGTCGGAACGAGATGTTCTCGTCGTGGCCTTCCTCGGCCTTGGTGGCGGGGGTGAAGATCGGCTCTGGAAGCCGGGCGCACTGGGTGAGGCCGCTCGGCAGGGGAATGCCGCAGACCGTTCCCGACTTCTGGTACTCGACCCAGCCGCTCCCGGCGAGGTAGCCGCGCGCCACGCACTCGATCGGCACCACCTTCGCCGCGCGGCAGAGCATCGAGCGCCCCGCAAGCATGGCGCGGTCGGCGTCTGCAAGCCCCGCGACCGTCGAGAGGTCGGTGCCGAGGACATGGTCGCCCACGAGGCCGCGCGAGCGGAGGAACCCGAACCAGCCGAGGCTCATCGAGGTGAGGAGCCGTCCCTTGCCGGGGACCGGCGTCGGCATCACGACATCGAACGCGCTCAGGCGGTCGGTGGCGACGATGAGAAGCGGCGACGCTGGGTGCGCCGCGGTGCGGTAGACATCGCGCACCTTGCCCTGCCGCCGTCCCGGAAGCGGGAGGTCGGTGCGGAACACGGCGTCGCGCGAAGCGTTCGGAGAAACTGCGGAACTCGAGGAGGACATCCGCGGGCAGGGTACACTCCGCGCGGGCGGTCCGAAGCCGCCCGCAACCAAGCCGACGCCCGCACCGCAATGTCCGCGGCGAGCGCGCGTATTTTTGCCGATCCCGCCGTTTCCGCCGTTTCCGCCGTATCCGTACGAATCCCGGGGCGTCCGACGCGTTCCGCCCCAGACCGCGCTTCCCGCCCAGTCCGCGCTTCGCTCGCCGTGCATCAGTTCCGCATCCACGACCCTGCGGGTCCAGACCCGCTGCTCCCCCCGACGCCCGCCCGCGATGGCGGCGGTGGCGCCACGGACGGCCGGTGGAGCATCTCGTCGTGCTACCTGATCGGGACCGACGGGCGTCCCGCGCGCGGCGCGTGGAAGCAGGTCGGCGACACGATCTACGCGAAGCCCGCGAACGACACGCCGATCGGGCTCGCGCTCCTGGTCGACGCGGGCGCCGCGGGGCGGCTGGTGCTGCAGACCTGCTTCCTGCCGGCCCGCGAGAAGCCCTACGACCTCTTCATCGAGATCGCGCGGTCGATGATCAAGCAGTTCGTCGAGGAGTGCGAGACCTGGCAGATGTGGAACCCGGCGCTCGCGAAGGAGTCGATCGAGCTCTGGGAGTCGGCGCGCGCCACCTTCCGCGAGGCGCTGCGCTGCGACGACCCGCTCGAGGCCGAGCGCCTCGCGCGGCGCTCGATCGCCTACGGGCTCGACGCGGGCGAGGCGCTGGCACTCCGCCATGCGCGGCACCTGCTCGCGCGCCGCGCGCGGCGCAAGGGCGTCAGCTCGACCACGCTCGGCGTGTGCGTCGACCCCGCGACGCCACCGACGCCCGCCAGCATGGCCGCTGCGAAGCGGTTCGATGTCATCGCGCTGCGCACGCCGTGGGCGCTCATCGAGAAGAAGGAAGGTAAGCGCGACTTCAGCGCCGTCGACGCGTGGGCGTCGTGGTGCGCGAAGGAGAAGAAGCCGCTCGTCCTCGGGCCGGTCATCGACTTCGGCACCACCGACGGCGAGGCCAGCGGGCTGCCCGCGCATGCGCTCGCCGCGCGCGCGGACGCGAAGAAGTTCCGCGAGCTCGTCTGGAACCAGGCGCGCGCGGTGGGCGAGCGCTACGGCGCGACGACGCCGATCTTCATCGTGACGAGCGGCGCGAACTGCGCCGGCTGGCACGAGGAGGGGATCGAGCGCATGGTCGACCTCACCCGCACGGCGGTCGTCGCGGTGCGCGATGTCGCGCGCGGCGCGCGCGTGGTGGTCGAGCTCCAGTCGCCCGGCGCCGAGCACTGGCGCGGCACCAAGGGCACCGCGTGGCCAACCTCGTTCCTCCAGGGGCTCGTCGCGGCGAACCTCAGCCTCACCGCGGCGGGCGTGCGCTTCACGCAGGGCGGTGCGGCCGATCCGGCGCGCGACCTCATGACGACCGCGGGCCTCCTCGACGGATATGTCGGCCGCGAACTTCCGATCTTCGTGACGGGTTTCGGCGTTCCGAGCGCGGGCGACGGCGTGCGCGAGACGCTCGCGCGCGGAGTGTGGCGCGGGCGCGCGTCGGACGACTCGGCGCCGGCATGGTCGCCCGACACGCAGGCGCGCTGGGGCAGTTCGTTCCTCACGGTGGCGCTCGCGCGCACCTTCATCGAAGGCGCGTGGTGGTCGCGGCTCCAGGATGTGCGCGGCGGCCCGAGCGACGGCGTGATCGACGCCGACGGCAATCCGAAGCCGGTCCTTGCGAAGCTGCTCGAGATCCGCCAGCGGCTCGAGGCCGACGCGCGCGCGAGGCGGGTGGCGCCATGAACGCGCGCGCCAGCGCGCCCGCGGTTCCGCCGTGGGGGATTCTCTGCTGGAGCGCCTTCGTGCTGGCGCTGGCCGCCGCGCTTGCGGTCACGCGCGCATCGGGCGCATCGCCGCGCACGGTGGCGCCGCCCGTCTGCCGCATCGATCTCTCGACCGCGCCCATCGAGGAACTCGCGCTGCTGCCCGAGGTCGGGCCGCAACTGGCGGCGCGCATCGCCGCCGACCGCGCGGTGCGCGGCGGCTTCGCATCGGTCGATGAACTCGCGCGCGTCACGGGCATCGGCGAGCGCAAGATCGCGGAGCTGCGCGAGTCGGCGCGGACGAGTACGCCATGACCGCCGAGCGCACGGCCGCCGTTGGACCGTCTGCGCCGCCCGCAGGCCCCGAAGTCGAGGCGCTGCTTTCCGGCGTGCTCGGGCCGTTCGTCGCGCGCGCCCTTGCGCGCGGCGGCGCCATCGCAGCCGAGGGTTCGGCGGGAAGCCTGCCGTCGTTCATCGCAGCCGCCGCGGCTCGGCAGACGACGCCGGTGGTGCTCGTCGTCGCGCATCTCGACGAGGCCGACGACGCGGTCGAGGAACTCCGCGCGCTCGGCGTCGAGGCGATGCTCTTTCCCGCGCTCGAGGTGCTTCCGGGCGAGACGAGCCCGAGCGCCGAACTCACCGTCGCGCGCCTCGCGGTCGTGCGCAGGCTCGCCGACCGCGCGCCGCCCGCCGCGATCGTCGCGCCGATCGCGGCGCTCATGCAGGCCGTGCCCGAGCCCGCGGCGCTCGGAAGCCTCGTGCGCGAGCTCAAGACAGGCGCGCGCGTCTCGTCGACCGAACTCGTCGCGTGGCTCGTCGAGGGCGGCTACACCCGCGTCGACGCGGTCGAGTCGCCGGGCGAGGTCGCGGTGCGCGGCGGCATCGTCGACATCTGTCCGCCGGGCGGCGGCGCGCCCGTGCGTCTCGACTTCTTCGGCGACGAGATCGAGCGCATCTTCGAGATCGACCTGTCGACGCAGGCGTCCGACCGCCGCGTCGACTCGACCGAGCTCGTCGCGGTCGCGCTCGACGCCGTGCTCGGCGACGCGAAGACGGGGAAGGGCGCGTTGCCCCTCGCCGAACTCCTGCCCGCAAGCGGCGCCGTCGTGTTCGCGGAGATGTCGGAGATCATCGAGCAGGCGCGCGCCTACTGGGACCGCGTGCGCGACGGCCGCGGCGTGTACGGCCCGCCTGCGACGATCTCGGCGCTTGCGAAGCGCGCGCGCGCCGCGATCGAGCTGCACGCGTTCGGTTCCGCAGGCGGCGCCGCCGAGAAGCTCGGCGCGCGCGCGCTTCCGGTCTTCGACGAGGACGCCGTGAAGGCGGTCGCGCAGTTCGCCGAACTCGCGCTCGGCGGCGCGCGCGCGATCCTCGTCTGCGAGAGCGACGCCGAGCGCGCGCGCATCACCGAGCTCCTCGCGCGCACCATGCCCGCCGAGCGCGTGGCGCGGCCGGTCGCGCATGTCGCGCGCGGCTTCACGATCGAGTCGGGCGACGCGCGCTTCGTCGTGGCGCCGGCAGGGGAGATCCTGCACCGAGCGCCCGTGCGGCGCCGCGGACGCACGCTCGCGGGCGGCCGCGCCAAGGACGCGTTCCTCGCGTTCGAGCCCGGCGACTATGTCGTCCACCGCGACCACGGCATCGCGCGCTTCGTCGGACTGCAGATGCTCGCAGGCGACGGGCAGTCGGCGAGCGAAGGCGACCTGCGCGCTGGCCGCGTGCAGGAGTTCCTCACGCTCGAGTTCGACCAAGGGGCGAAGATCCATGTGCCCGCGTCGCGCATCGAGCTCGTCCAGCGCTATGTCGGCGCGGGCGCGGCGCGCCCGAAGCTCTCGACCCTCGGCGGCCGCCGCTGGAAGAAGGCGAAGGAGGACGCCGAGGACAGCGCCCGCGACTTCGCGGGCGAGATGCTGCGCGTCCAGGCCGCGCGCGCCGCGACGAAGGGCATCGCGTACCCGGCCGACAGCGACTGGCAGCGCGAGTTCGAGGCGCAGTTTCCGTACGAGGAAACCGACGATCAGGTCACCGCGATCGCCGCGACGAAACGCGACATGGAGCGCGCGCGGCCGATGGACCGGCTCGTCTGCGGCGATGTCGGCTTCGGCAAGACCGAGATCGCGATCCGCGCGGCGTTCAAGGCGGTCGACGCGGGGCGGCAGGTCGCGGTGCTCGTGCCGACGACCGTCCTCTGCGAGCAGCACGAGCGCAGTTTCCGCGAGCGTTTCCGCGCGTATCCCTTCCGGGTCGAGAGCGTCAGCCGCTTCAAGACCGACGCCGAGCAGAAGTCGACGCTCGACGCCCTCGCGCGCGGCGAGGTCGATGTCATCATCGGCACGCACAGGCTGTTGTCGAAGGATGTCGTCTTCAAGGACCTCGGCCTCGTCGTCGTCGACGAGGAGCAGCGCTTCGGCGTCGAGCACAAGCAGCGGCTGCTCGAGTTCCGCGTCACGGCCGATGTCCTCACGCTCTCGGCGACGCCGATCCCGCGCACGCTGCACATGTCGATGCTCGGCCTGCGCGACATCAGCTCGCTCACGACCGCACCGGCCGACCGCCGCGCGATCGTCACCGAGGTGATTCCCTACAACGAGCGGCGCATCCAGCAGGCATTGCTCCGCGAGCTCGCGCGCGAGGGTCAGATCTTCTTCGTCCACAACCGGATCACCGACCTCTTCAGCGTCGCCGACGACATCCGGCGCCTGGCACCCGGCGCGCGCATCGCGGTCGGCCACGGCCAGATGCCGCCGAAGGAGCTCGAGGACGCCATGCTGCGCTTCATGCGCCGCGAGGCCGACATCCTGGTGTCGACCACGATCATCGAGTCGGGCATCGACATCCCGACCGCGAACACGATGATCATCAACAACGCGCACATGTTCGGCCTCGCCGAGCTCCACCAGCTGCGCGGCCGCGTCGGGCGCTGGAAGCACCGCGCGTACTGCTACCTCGTGCTGCCGAAGGACCGGCCCGTGCGCGACGAGGCGATGAAGCGCCTGCACGCGGTCGAGGAGTTCTCGATGCTCGGGGCGGGTTTCCGCATCGCGATGCGCGACCTCGAGCTCCGTGGCGCGGGCAACCTGCTCGGCGAGGAGCAGAGCGGCCACATCGCGGCGGTGGGGTATGAGATGTACTGCCACCTCCTCGAGCAGGCGGTGGGGGCGCTGCGCAACGAGGTCAAGGTCTCGCCGCTCGACACCATCGTCGACATCGGGCTCTCGGGCAGCGTGCCGAAGGGCTGGATCCCAAGCGATGCGCGCCGCATGGAGGCCTACCGCCGCATCGGGCAGGCCGACACGCTCGCGGCGCTGTCGAAGGTCGCCGCCGATCTCGAGAGCGCCTACGGCGAGCCACCCGCGGTCACCAAGGACCTGCTCGAACTCGCCGAACTCCGCCTGCGGGCCGCCACGCTCGGCATCCGCACGCTCGTGCGCAAGGACCAGGATGTGATCTTCCGCACAGCTCGGCCCCGCGACCTCGAGACGCTGTTCGCGGGTGTGCAGGGCGTGGTGAAGGTGGTGGGGTCGCCCGACGAGTCGGGGGTGACCGATGTCTACTTCCGGCCGCCGAAGGCGTTCCTCGAGGCGAAGTCGCTCGCAGCGGTTTTGCGGAAGCGGCTCGCGGTCTGACCGCGGCTCCGGGCGTGCGCGCAGACACGGAAAATTGCTGCGACACCTCGCAGGGCGAAGCCGATACATTCCACACCCCGCCGGGTCGTCCGGTGCGACGCCCGTTGGACGCGGGCGCCGAGTGAGCCCTTGAAGAACAGCACTCGAGTTACTTCCAAGGTTTGGAAGATTCCAAGGATGGATCCAATGCCCGCCATGACCGCAACGCGCCGCGAAGTTCTTCCGCAGACCCGCCGCTCCCACACCCACAAGTTTGCGATCAACGGGCACGAGGGCTACCTCACCGTGGGTCTCTTCGACGATGGCCGCCCGGGCGAGATCTTCATCAAGATGTCCAAGGAAGGCTCGACGCTTTCGGGCCTGATTCAGGGCTTCTGCCGCGCATTCAGCCTCTGCCTCCAGCACGGCCTTCCCGTGGGCGAGGCGTGCGAGCGCTTCCGCGGCATGCGCTTCGAGCCGATGGGCGGCACCTCGAACCCCGAGATCCCCGAGTGCTCGAGCATCCTCGACTATGTCGCCCGCTACCTGCAGGCGCAGTTCTGCGAGCACAAGTGAGCGCGTGAGCCGGCGCCGCGCAGGCGCTCGCGCGTCGCTGCACATGACATTGAAATGAACACCGCCCCGGCCTTTCGACCGGGGCGGTTTCGTGTTCAGATCGACGCAGGTCGCGGATCACTCCGCGGCAGCGGCCTTCTTCGGACGGCGGGAGGGCTTGCCCTCCTTCGCCTCTTCCGCAGCGTCCTCGGCCTCCGACGCCTCGACGGCGGCGGCAGCGGCCTCTTCGGCCTCCTTCTGGGCCTGGAGCATCTCGAGGGCGCGGTCGGCCGCGACTTCGATGGAGATGTCGGCGCGCAGCTCCTTCTCGAACTGGATCGTGCAGGTGTAGCTGCCGATGCGGCGGAAGGGGTTCGCCAGGCGCACGGCGCGCATGTCGACGGCGTAGCCGGCGGCGACGAGCGCATCCGCGATGTCGCGCTGGGTGATCGAGCCGTAGAGCACGCCCTGGTCGTTGCAGCTGCGGACGAGCTTGATCGAGACGCCACCGAGCTTGGTGATCGTCTCTTCGCGGAGCTTGCGCTGCGCGGCGAGCTCGGCGAGGGCCTTCGCGCGGGCTTCCTTCAGCGCCTCGACCTTGGCTTCGGTCGGGTGCTCGGCGAGCGCGTGCGGCAGGAGGTAGTTGCGGGCGTAGCCGGCGCGCACCTTGACGATGTCGCCGACGATGCCGAGGTTCTCGACATTGCGAAGAAGAAGCAGTTCAACGGGTCGTGCCATGAGTCGCTGTCCTGGGGCAATGGGCCCCGTGAGTTAGGACGCGGTCGACCAACGCGGTCGAGGCGCCCAACGAGTGGCGAGCCGCGCAGTATGGACGAAACCCGCCGCAAATGGAAGGGGCAGCGGGGGTTGGGTGCGCCGCGGGGGCGGTCCGGACGGGGGCGGGTCGCGGTGGGGTGGCGGTGGGAGGGCACGACCGAAAAAATCTGTCCGAAAAACTCCCGAAGGGGGTCGGATTGGCCGAATACCCGTATAGAATCCGAACATCGGCCGCGGCAACCCCGCTGCCGACCGAATCCAAACGCTCGCAGGACGCGGGTGAAAAGACGCAGGGCTCGCGCTTCAGGAGAGGCGCGCCGGCTTGTGCAGCGTACTGCGCAACCTGTCGGCTGCGCCAAACGCGCGATGGAATCGGATATCAAGCGTGACGGGAAGAGACAGATGATCGAACTCGGCCGCGCAGCGAAACCCGCTGCGATCAACCTCGGCCGCCAACTAGAAGAAGGAGAATTTCGATGGCCAGCTACAACAAGGTTCTTCTCATGGGCAACCTCACCCGCGATGTGCAGCTCAAGAGCACTTCGGGAGGTCAGTCGGTCGCCGAGATCGGTCTTGCGCTCAACCGCAAGTACAAGACCAAGGACGGCCAGGACCGCGAAGAGGTCACCTATGTCGACTGCGAGTGCTGGGGCCCTCGCGCCGAGGTGATCAACAAGTACTTCTCGAAGGGCAAGCCGATCTTCATCGAGGGTCGCCTCAAGCTCGACAGCTGGGAAGACAAGGACGGCCAGAAGCGCTCGAAGCTGCGCGTCGTCGTCGATGACTTCCAGTTCGTCGGCGGCGGCGGCGCGGGCGGTGGTGGCGGCGGAGGCGGCGGCGACTACAGCCGCGAAGACTCCGGCGGCTACGCCCCGTCCCGTTCCTCGGGCGGCGGTAGCGGCGGCGGCGGCGGCGCCCGCGGCGGCCACTCCGGCATCCAGGAAGACGAGATTCCGTTCGTGATGTAAGCACGACGAACCGTCCTGATCGACAGCCAAACCGGGTTCCACCACTTCCAGTGGTGCGGAGTCCGTACGCCTCCGCACCCCCCGAGCCCCTTGAGCGTGGCCGCCGTCACCCATGTCGTGACACAGGCCTGTCACCTATGTCGTGACACAGGCCTGTCACCCATGCCGTGACACCGGCCTGTCACCCATGTCGTGACACAGGCCTGTCACCCATGCCGTGACACCGGCCTGTCACCCATG
>Ga0209985_10003791_pt1 | contig 12585 bp, 19 predicted proteins | sample NOAtaG_FD_187305 | JGI IMG/M metagenome (GOLD analysis project Ga0209985, IMG submission 187305) | Freshwater lake microbial communities from Lake Erie, under a cyanobacterial bloom - NOAA_Erie_Diel6S_1000h metaG (SPAdes) (version 2) | ecosystem: Environmental > Aquatic > Freshwater > Lake ...
GTAGCCCATGATCTTGTCGAACTGCGCCCTGTCGACCTGCGGCCCCTGCTGCGTGTCCGGATCGAAGGGGTCGCCCACCTTCCGCTGCCGGCTCATGGCGACCACCCGCTCGACGAACGCGTCATGGATCGTGTCCTCCACGAAGAGCCGTGAGCCGGCGCAGCAGCACTGTCCCTGGTTGAGATAGATGCCCAGGTGCGCGCCCGCGGCGGCGGCGTCGAGATCGGCGTCGGCGAAGACGATGTTCGGGCTCTTGCCGCCGAGCTCGAAGGTCAGCCGCTTCAGCTGGTCGGCCGCCTGCCGCATGATGATCTGCGCCGTCTCGCCCGAACCCGTGAAGGCCACCTTGTCGATGCCCGGATGCCGGACGATCGCGGCTCCGGCGGTCGGCCCAAAGCCCGGCACCACGTTGATCACGCCGTCGGGGATCCCGGCCTTCTGGGCGAGCCGGGCGAGCCGCAGGCACGTGAGCGGCGTCTGCTCGGCCGGCTTCATCACCACCGTGCAGCCCGCGGCCAACGCCGGCCCCCACTTCCAGGCCACCATCAGGATGGGGAAGTTCCAGGGAATGACCTGGCCCGCCACGCCCACGGGCTCGCGGCGGGTGTAGCAGAAGTAGTTGCCGTTGATGGGGATCGTCTGGCCGTGGATCTTGTCGGCCCAGCCGGCGTAGTAGCGGAGGCAGTCGAGGGCCAGCGGGATGTCGCCGGTCCGGGCGTCGCGGACCGGCTTGCCGTTGTCGAGCGACTCGAGCGCGGCGAGTTCGTCGATCTCGGCCTCGATCAGGTCGGCGAGCTTCAGCATCAGCCTGCCCCGCTCGCGGGCGTTCATCCGCGGCCACGGCCCCTCGTCGAAGGCTTTGCGGGCCGCCCGCACGGCGGCGTCCACGTCGGCGGCGTCCCCCTCGGCGACCTGCGCGATCACCTCCTCGGTGGCCGGATTGATCGTGGCGAAGGTCTTGCCGCTCCGGGCAGGCGTCCACTGCCCGTCGATGAACAGCTGGGTCTGCCGGATCTGCGGCGCGGCCGCGCGGCGCGAAGTCGTGGCTGTGGCCATGCAAGCGGTCCGAGATTCGAGAAAATTGAAATCCCGAGGCGCCGGCCGCGGGAAAAGTTGTCTTGCGGATCGTACCTGCGGTAGGCTGTCCTCAGCAAGTTTATCGGCGGTGCCCAGTCGCACCGTCCGGCCTGCGTTCTCGACGTTTCACGGAGGTTACGAAATGCGTTTCGCATGTGCGATGGCGGCGGTGGTGTTCGGGGCGGCCGTGGCGGTCGCGGAAGTGACCAGTGGCCCGCAGGTAGGCGAGATCGTCGGTGCCTTCACCGTGACGAAGGTCGCGGGAAATCCCGAAGACGGCGTCGCGGACGGTCGCAACCTCTGTTACCGCTGCAAGATGGGCCAGCGGCCGGTGGTGATGGTGTTCGCCCGGTCGGCCGACGAGAAGCTCGCGAAGCTCCTCAAGAAGATCGAGGAGGAGGTCGAGGAGCACCAGACCGAGAAACTCGCGAGCTTCGTCAACATGATCGGCACCGATGCCGAGAGCCTGAAGAAGGCGGCGGCGGAGTTCGCCACCAAGCACGGCATCAAGCGGATCGCGTTCGTCGTTCCCGACGACGCGAAGAACGGCCCGCCGGAGCTCAAGATCGCCCCCGACGCGGAAGTCACCGTGGTCTGCTACAAGGGGGGCAAGGTGCAGGCCAACCACGCCTTCGCCAAGGGAGCGCTGTCGGATGAAAAGATCGACGCCGTGGTCAAGGCCTCCTGCAAGCTGGTCGATTGACCTCCCGGTCGCCGTGCCGGCGATGACGAGTCCATGCGGCGGCCCGGGGCGGAATCCCCGGGCCGCCGTCGTTTCCAGGGGGGCGGCGACGCCCGATGACTCCGGATGCTGAACGTCCTTCGTTCCCTCGCCGACCGGATCGTGCGGTGCGCGATCACGGCGTACCGGCCGGACGCCGCCTTCACCGGCTACCTGGAGCGGGCGAGCACCCAGGAAGACCCGCGGGCCCGTGTCACCGTCGCCGTGCTCGCGCCCGCGGAGAGCCGCCGGCTGTTTGGCGTGGACGTGGGCCGCCGCGGCATCCAGCCGGTGTTCCTGCGGATCGAGAACCGCGCGGCCCGCAGCCTGCGACTGCAGGCGGTGACGATCGACCCGCGCTACTTCACGCCGCTCGAGGCGGCGGCCGCGAACCACTTCTCGATCACCCGCCGCCTTTCCGCCTTCGGCGCCCTGGGCTGGCTCTTCTTCCCGCTCGTGCTCCTGGCACCGCTCAAGCTGGTCACGGCCTGGCTGGCCAACCGGCGGATGGACGCGGTCTTTCGCCGGCACGGCTTCCGGCTCGTGCCGATTCAGCCGGGGGCGACGGCCGAGGGCTTCGTGTTCACGACCGTCGATCTGGGCACGAAGGTCGTCCATGTGCGGCTCATGCCGCTGGAGCCGCTGCGGGCGAGCATCGTCCGGATGCTGGCCCACAGCCCGCCGGACGATCCCGCGGCCAACCCGATCGATCTGGTGTTCACGGTGCCGGTGCCGGGCATCGCGGCCGACTATCTCGACCGCGACTTCCAGGCCCTGCGGCCCGCCCATGCGGTGGAGCCGTGCACGGTCGACGACCTCGTGGCCCGGCTCGAGGCCCTGCCCGCCGCCACGACCAACGCGGCCGGCACCCGGGCCGGCGACCCGGTGAACCTCGTGGTGATCGGCGACTTCGAGACGATCCTCGGCGGCTTCGCGGCCCGCTGGGACGAGAGCGAAACGATCTCGCTGGCCACCTGCTGGAAAACCGTGAAGGCGTTTTTGCTCGGGGCGAACTACCGCTATTCGCCGGTCAGCCCGCTCCACCTCTTCGGTCGCGACCAAGACATCGCCCTGCAGCGGACCCGCGGCTCGATCAACGAGCGGCTCCACCTCCGGCTCTGGCTCACGCCGCTGGCCTTCGCGGAGCAGCCGGTGTGGGTGGGGCAGGTGAGCCGCGACATCGGCGTGCGGTTCACGACGAGGGCCTGGAACCTGACGACGCACCGCATCGACCCCGACGTCGACGAGTCGCGGGATTACGTGATCGAGGACCTCGCGGCGGCGGGCCGCGTGCGGGCGGCCGGCTACGTGGGGGGCGTCGGCGAGTGTTCCCCCGCCGCCCCGCGGCGGAATCTGACCGGCGATCCCTACTTCACCGACGGCAAGCGGGCCGTGATCCTCCTGGCGGCGAGCCGCGGGTCCTGATGAGGAAATCGCCCCGGCTATGATGAGGTTCGTATGGTCGCATTCGATGAATTGGCGAAGGTTCTCGTCGCAGAACTCACAGCCGCGTTCCCGCAACGTCGCGGTGCATGAGTATCGGCGGCTCGATCCAGCCGTGGTCCGCACGGTGGTCGGGCATCGACTCGGCGACTTCGAGGGCCTGTGCAAGGAACTCGTGTCCGCTTCTTGAACGCACCGCACCCACCGGGACGCATGCAATGAACCCCGACATGGACCACTTCACCCTCCTCCGCGGCCTGCTCGTCGGCCGCGGTGTGGCGGCCCTGGCGACGCTGCACGACGGCCGGCCGTTCGCTTCGATGGTGCCGTTTGCCGCGACGATTGTCGGCGGCCGGCTGCGGCTGGTCGTGCACGTCAGCGGCCTCGCCTCCCACACCCGCGACATGCGGGCCAATCCCGAGGTCTGCCTGCTGATCACGGCGGCAGAATCGGGGGGCATGCCGCCGCAGGCGCTGCCGCGGGTTTCGATCCCGGCCGTGGCGGAGTTTGTGCCGGCCGATGGGCCGGATCACGCGGCCCTAAAGGGGGCGTACCTCGAAAAGTTTCCGGAGGCGGAACCACTGTTCGGCTTCGCCGACTTCGCGGTCGTGGCGCTGGTGCCGACGTCGGCACGGTTCGTGGCCGGCTTCGCCCGGGCCGCGACGCTCTCGGTCGAGGCGCTGCAGGCGGCGGTGGCCAACGCGGGCGACGCCACGTAGCTGGTCCATTGCCATGCTCGGCGTCACGGACGACGGCTTGGAGCCATGGCTCGCGCGGAATGCTCCCCGGCAGCCCTGTCCCTCGGGAACCCGCGGCGCGAGTGGGTGCCTACTGACTCACGACGGGCGGGAGGCTATATTTTCGGTCGTAGGGCGGCGTAGCTCAGTTGGTTAGAGCACCGGCTTCATAAGCCGGGTGTCGTGGGTTCGAGTCCCACCGCCGCCACTTCAAGCCGCCCTACCCCGGTCACCCGGGGTCGGGCGGTCATTCACCGAGTTCCGGCCGCCGAGTATTTCGAGTGGCCTCAGACCTCGGCGAGTGACCTCAAGGAATTCAATCTCTCGCCGCTCGGATACTACGAGCGGAAAGTCCTCGGTCAAGTCCCGAGGAAGCAGACCCCCTCTCTCAAGCATGGGGAGAACCTGCACCTCTGGCATGAACTGGGCGAGTCCCAGTTCTGGGATCGGGTCGACATCGCCCCCGACTCCTACCTGACCGCGACGGGCAACCTGTCGAAGAAGGGCGAGGACTGGCTGGCAGGCCTCGAGCCAGGTCGCATCGGCCTCACGGCAGTCGATCGCGACAAACTTTGGAAGCAGACGCGGCAGATCCTCGCAAACCCTGCGGCCAAGCAACTCATCGATGACCGGATCGATGCCGAGTTCTGCGTGACGTGGGATTGGGAAGGCCACGCCATGCGCTGCCGCATCGACGGCGCCACACCGGAAGTCTGGTACGACCTCAAGACCACATCGGACACGACGCCGCTCAAGACCTTCTGGCGTTCAGTCCTGGACTACCAGTACGACCTCCAAGCCGCCGTGTATGAAGCCGCGGCCGAAGCGGCCGACTGGCCGCTCCATTCGCTGCACTTCATCGTCACGCAGAACGCGCCCCCGCACGCGTGTCATGTAGTGACTCTGCCGCATGCCGTCACGGCTCTTGCTCGTGACCGCGTTCTCCGGCTTCTCGACGACCTCCAGTACCGCCGGGACTGGGACTCGTGGTTGCCGACCGACTACGGGCAGGTTGTGGAACTTGAGTGTCCGGCTTTCATGAAGGGAGGCAACGATGACGCAGGTGGTTGGTGATGACCCGATGTTGCTGTTTCGGCGAGAGCAGTCGCCCACGCTTGGGCATCTGTTCAAGGCCTGGGCCGCGGCCAAGCTCGAGCCCGATTGGCACTCGGAAATCCACAAGAACGCGACCGCCCAGTACGGCGGCTTCGTCAACATGGCAGGGCTGATCGGGGCAACCGAGAAGGCACTCGCCAAGCACCAGCTCGTAGTCAACCAGACGTTCCTCCACGACAACGGCGCCGGCCCGCTCCTGCTGGTGACCGAGATCGGCCACGGCGACAGCGGCGAGTTCGTCCGTTCGATCCTGCCAGTCCCTAGGGGCGGCAAGATCCAAGAGCAGAAGTCGGCGATCACGTACATGCGTCGAGCCGGGTACGAGGCACTGCTCGGCCTGGCCCCCGCCGACCCGAAGTCGGACGACGACGGCGATGCCGCCAACAACGTCCGCCCGCCCGCCGACGATCCGAACGAGTGGCGGCGGATCGAGATGGTAGCCAAGCAAAAGATCGGCGCTGCCAAGTCCAAAGACGAGTTGATGGCATTGATCGCTCGCATTAACTCGAAGTTCGAGACAGGCGAGTTGCCACAGGCCGCAGTCGACCGGTTGCTCACGGCGGCGGATGAGAAAAGCAAGGCGCTGACGAAAGGCTGATGGACTTGGGAGGGGCATCAGATGGAAACGACAGAGCGAATGGAGCAGGTGTACCTGGAGTGCAAGGCGATTGGCTTGAGAGCCGTCGCAAAGCAGTTGGGTCTGGACTGCCACCAGCTCGTCGCCGAACTCCACCGTGCAGGTGTACGGCAGAGCGAGGGATGCCCGTCGCAGAAGGAAATCGAGGAACGATGCAGGGATGTGCGGCGGTCAGGGAGCGACGAGCGGCCCGGGTGCGGATGGGATGCCGCACCGGGCCGTGCCGCGGGCTAACAAGGGACGGGGAGTAAACGATGGCCGGTGATTGGCTCAAGATGCGGCATGACCTTGCAGACGACCCAGCCGTGATTCGGCTCGGGGTGCTGTCTGGACTGGAGGACGATGCCGTGATCGGCAGGCTGTTCCGCCTGTGGTCATGGGCTGACCGGCACAGCAAGGATGGCCAGGTCGAGGGGCTCGACCTGTCGTGGGTGGATCGATTGACTCGCTGCGACGGTTTCGGTGCCGCCCTTGTGAGGGTGGGCTGGCTCGTCGAAACGGATATGGGGCTGTGTTTCCCGCGTTTCGACCGGCATTGCAGCGATTCCGCAAAGTCCCGGGCGCTCGGGAGAAGCAGGGTTGAGGCCCACCGTAACGCCGCGAGCATTACAGGTTCTCCGCAGGGTGTAACGGCGGAAGCGTTACCAGAGAAGAAAAGAGAAGAAGTTCTTCTTCTTCCGCGCGAGAGCTTCGCTCCGGAGGACTGGGCTGCACTGCGGAAAGCGTGGAACGCAGGCCCAGGCAAACCGTGGCGAATGACCAATCCGCCGCCACCGACCGTCGACCGCCTCGTGGAGCCGGACTGGATCGCGGCCTACCCGGCCGGCATCGCCAAGTTGGCCAAGGTGCAGTTCTTCCGAACGCGTGTGACGCTGCGTCAGTTCTGCGGGGTCGAGGGAAAGAAGGGGCGATTCCTCGATCGGCTGCTCGGCGGGGAGTTCGACGAGGTGACCAAGCGTAGCGACTTTGGCGACGGCCCCGCGCCGCCGAAGGTCTGGACCGGTGAAGTGGCCGAGGCGTTTGAGCGCACCCGCCGCAAGTTGGCGGCGATGGATGGAAAGACCTGACACCCGTGGAGCAAGTGCATGATCCTGCCCGTATGCGCGACCTGTGACAGTTGCCACTTCTTTCGCCGCTTTACGTCCGAGTCGGGCATGAGCGGCGGCGAGTTTGCGCCCGTGCTGGTTGACGACCTGGAGGCGAGTTTCTCCGAGCCGACGCTGACTACGGAGCCGGACACCGATCTCGTGGACTACGGAAAGTGCATCCGCAATCCCCCGCAGTTCCTCGCCTCAACACTCAACGGCGAGTGGCCGGTTATCCACAAGTCCCGAGTCTGCGGCGAGTACCAGCCCAACGGGTGCCAGAACTAGGACGACCATGCCATCGGACGACGAGCCACTCGATCCCCAGGACTACATGCTGCTGCACTCGCGGTGCGCCATCTGCCACTGGCCGGCCGACCGGCGAGGACGCTGGATGGAACTGCACCACATCGTTGGCGGCCCGGGAAGAAAAAACTTCGCATTCAATTTTTTGGCCTGCTGCTGCCGCTGTCACCATGCCATCCACAACAAGCTGCCCGAGTACGGCACGATCCCGAAGGGCGCTGTCTTGTCGGCGAAGGAGGAGGAGGACGGTGCCTGCCACCCCGAGAAATTGGCCGGCCTGACTCGAAAGAAGAACCTGTCCTACGAGAAGCAGCCCATTCCCGGGAAGTTCCTCGAGGATCGCAGAAAGCGAGGCGGATCACCGTGGCCGTGAAGAAACGAAAGAACAGCCGGCAGAAGGGTAAGCGCGGAGAGCTGGACGCAGCCGAGACGCTCCGCCGCCTGTTCTCGTGGAACGCCCGCAGAACGCAACAGTTCAAAGGCACCAGCGATTCCTCAGATGTCGAGGTCGCTGAAACCCCCGATGCGTTTTGGGAGATCAAGCGAGAGGAGCGCCTCAACGTCTTCAACGCTCTGGCCACGGCGGTCGAGGAGGCGGGTCCGAAACTCCCGATCCTTATGCACCGGCGCAACAACACGGACTGGCTCGTGACCGTGCGGCTCGTCGATCTCATGCGACTGGCCGCAGTGGTAGAGCAAGCACGAGTCGCGACACGTACACCGGGAGACAACTGACATGGATCTGGATGCCGATGATGAGTCGATCGTGTGCGTCGGCAACTTGCCCCGAGGCCACGATCAAGTCGACCATCCCCCGCACTACAACTGGCACCCCGCGGGCATCGAAGCGGTCGATGTGTGCGAGGCGTTCTCCTACAACCTCGGCAACGCCATCAAATACATCTTCCGCAGCGGCGGAACCGTCACGAAGGGAAGCGTGGAAACGGACTTGGAGAAGGCGATCTGGTACCTACGGAGAGAACTCGAAAGGCTCGGCAATGGACACAGTGGACGAAGTCGATGAAGCCCTTTGGGACTACGAGGTAGCCCTCTACAAACCCGATCAGATTGACGTCATGTGGCGCTCCCTCTGTGCGCGCATGCTGTACCAAACGCTTCTGGCGAGGAAGCGCTCGCTCTCCAGCCGTGCCGACCAAGAGAGCAAGCAGGCTTCTCAATCGTGGATGGCCGGCGGCGGCATCATCACCTTTGAGGAAGCCTGCGACACAGTGGGGATTTCGCCCGAGAAATTCCGCCGGTTTTGGAATGACCGAAAACGTGACTTGCCTCCCATAAATGAGGCAAGGAGACACTGTCATGCCGACGCTCGCGGACCGTCTGAAAATCCTCGTGGACTGGTGGCCGCTCGTGGTGCTCTTGCAGCAGGTGGCGGTCGCCCAACCGGGGCGCGGCCAGGCGGAGGCATTCACCGACTGCCTGCGTTTCCTGGCATCGAGAACGGAAGTCGAGGTCGACGACCGGCTTGTTGAGCACGTCCAGAAACTCATCGCAACGCCCGAGGGCGGGGAGCTGATCGACTATGTGGTTTCACTCGTCAATCGACGTGGCGGTGTATAGCGTCCTGGTGGCCGTCGCCCTGTACCCGGTCGCCCTTCCCCTGCTCAAGAAGATCCAGCTCCCGCAGCTGTCGATCGGCGGCCCGACTCAGGATCGGTGGCAGTCCGCCTCTGTCGCAACGCTCATCGCCCTCCAGGGCGAACTTGAGGCTCGGAAGATGCCGGCGGCTACCAAACTCTGCCGCGAGTTGATTTGGGAAATCCTCGGGGGTGACACGCCATGAATCGGCTCGTCCTCTGCCTTGCCCTCGCCGCCTCGTTTTTCTTCTACCGGCAAACCCAGCAGCCGGCCGGCCCCGTCGCGCCGGTCGCACCCGATGCCGTAGTGGTGCCGAGTCTGGCGAAGTACCGCAGCCAGATGACCACTGAGGACCGGACGGCGCTGGCCCAGTGCTACGAGATCCTGTCAAAGTCCGTTGCTGCGAATCCGGTGGATGATCCGGTGATCCCATCGACGGCGGCACTCAACGACGTGCATCGAGCGGCACTCCTGTTCGTGTGGAGGGGCGTACTCGGAAACGAACCGGGCAAGTACGAGGGGTTGAGGGAGGTGTTGGAGGGGCTTGTGAAAGACACGATCGGCGAAGCCGACGTACCGCTGAACCCAGCGGTGCAGAAGGATGCCGCCACGTTGTTCAACAACATCGCCCTCTCCCTCCGGTAGTCCCTCTCCATGAACCTCGATCCGACGCGGCTCGCCTCGCCCGAGGATTGCGTTGCGCTCTACGAGCGCGGCTTTGAGGGCTACTACCGCGACCCAATCGCAGAAGATGCGCTGCTCGCGGAGATCGAGGCCCGCGGCGGGTTTAGCCGGGCGCTCGGAGCTATCTCGCACTACCACCTCTACGGCGCCGGAGAAGGAATCCTCTCGCTCCCCTTTTTGGCCGCGATGCGGATGTACCCGCAGTGCCTCCCAGGGGGTAGCCAGGCCCGCGGCGACTGCGTGAGTTGGTCGATCCGATCAGCCAGCGTCGTGTCGTACTGTGCGAGCCTCCAGTGGGGAGACAACCCAAGCCGCTATGCCCCGCCGGTTGTGTCCGACATCGGACGGACCAACGGCGTGTTCGCCACCGAGAGCTGGTACTGGTTCCGGGGACACTCCGGTGAGGGCTGGAACTGCGGTGATGCTGCACGAATCGCCATATCGAAGTCGGGCATGATGATCCGAAAGAACTACCCCGAGATCGGCATCGACCTCGAGGAATACAGCGGAGCCACGGCTGGCAAGTGGGGTGCCAAGACCCCGCCCGACGAGATCATCGAAGTCACCAGTCGACACCTGCTTTCCACCGCAACGGTCTGCAAGACCTGGGAGGAAGTGCGAGACATGCTCGCCAATGGCTATGCGCTGGCGACGTGCGGCGGCGAGGCGTTCGAGCGGACTCGCGACGAGTATGGGGTGTGCCGACGGAGTAATTCGGTGTGGCGACACGCGATGAGCTACATCGCGGCTGACGACCGGGAGGAAATGAAGCGCCGTTACAAGTGCCGAGAGGGTGGGCTGGTTCTCGTGCAGAACTCTTGGGGCAGCTATTGCGGCGATGAACACCCAATTCACGGGACGCAGTTCAAGATTCCGGCCGGCAGTTTTTGGGCTCGGTGGGATGACGTCCGCGATCGGTACATGGTCGCCATCGGAGGCGGCAAGGGGTTCGCGGCAAACGCGATCCCCCGCTTGAACCTGACCTCTCTCATCTAGGAGACACCCATGCAGTACGTAGTTGTGCTTCTCGTGGCGATGGCGGCGTGGCAGGTCGAGATGGCTGTCCAGTGCGCACACCGGTGCGTTCACCGCCCCCGCACCGTTCGAGTCGAGAAGCCCCGTGATACCCAGCCCGTTCCACAACCGCAGTGCCGAGGCCCGCAATGCCAGACGCCGTCCCCAGTTCCCGCATCACACTCGTTGAGGCGTTAGTGAATCCCGAGAGCGTAGTGAAGGCGGTCGAGCGTTTCGGCCTGCCCCTCGTCATGCTCGCCGTAATCCTGTGGTGGGCGAAGAATGACGTTGTAATGCCGTTGCTCAACGCCCACTTCGAGGTGGTCGAGCAGATCGTGCGCGGCCAGAAGGATCACAGCGAAAAGCTCGACACCATCGGGAGCAAGCTCGATGAACTGATTAGGGTTAGTAAGTGACGCAGCGCCGCCTGACGGACACCCAGCAGGGCTACGCAGAGAAGGCCATGCCCTTGGTGCGCATGGTCATAGCCTCGTATTTGAAAAGGCATCCCGACCTGGTCGACGTTGCCTATCGCTGCGACCTGGATGGGACGGCTGAGCAGGCCGTGTGCCTGGCCGCACTTACCTACAACCCCGAGAAGGCAGGCGTCAGTGCGTACTTCTCGGTGGCGATTCACCGTGCAATCTCCAAGGAAGTGCTCGCTCGGCAGACCCACGAGCGACGAATGCGCACGGCCTGGAACCTGTGCAAACCGCACCTAAATCCGCACATCGAGCGGATGAAGCACCGGGCAGTGAAGGCTCTCCAGATGCTCTCGCCCTACGAGAAGCAGTTGCTCGAGGATCATCTGATTGAGGGCGTCACGCTCGAGCGGCTCGGCCGGGAGCAGGATCTAGACCGGCGGACGATCCGCAAGCGAATCAAGCGGGCGATCGATAGGCTGCGGGAGGCGGAGAAGGATTTACCGTAATGCCGATCTGACGGCCTGCCGCCACTCCTTCACCATCCGCTTCCCGTCGGTCTGCTTCGGGTACCCGAGTTCCTTGGCGGCGATGGCCCACTCGACGGCCTTGTAGTTGTCGAGCCGGCGCTTGTTGGGGTACTCGTTCTGCCGCATGAGCCAGAGCACGATCTGCTCGATGGCCATGCCCTGCTGCCGCAGCTCGTGGATCATCTCGCAGAGTTCCCGCTCCTGCTCGTCGATCACGAACCGCCGGGTGGAACGCTTGTCGCCGGTGTCCCGAGCCCGGGTGCCGACGATCTTCCAACCCAATGGCGGCCGGTGGCCCACGGGTAGCCCGTGCTTCCGGCGGTAGGCAATGATCTCGCTCGTCCGCTCACTGGCAAACGCCCGCTCAAGTTCCGCCACCGCCAGGAGGATGGTGACGAAGAACTTCCCCATCGGGGTGCCCGAGTCCACAAGCAGGTCGAGCGAGTGGAACCGCACCTTCCGGTCTGAGAGGGACTGGATCACCTTCACCCCGTCATAGACCGAACGGAACGGACGGTCGAGCCGGCTCACCACGACATGATCCCCGGGCCTGACCATCGCGTAGAGCTGCCGGCCCTGCTCCCGCTCGGAAAACTCGACCGATCCCTGAACCGCCTTGTCGTAGTAGAACCCGCCCCAGCGGATGCCCTTGGGCTTGAGGTGCTGCCGCCAATACTCCTTCACCTTGGCCCGCTGCGCCGCCCGGGTGAACTCCTGCTTGGCCGTGGAGTGCCGGCCGTACCCATAGCAGATGGCGTCCGTACCCATCAGTTGAACCTCCATCGGTCATCCCGCAGGTTGAGTCCGTCCAACACTTCGTCGAGACGCTTACGCACCGTAACACCCGCCGGCCACTTGCACCCGGCGAAAGCGTCGAACAAGAGTCCCCGCTGCGACCAGTTGTCCTCGTGCATGACGGAGTTGCACAGGACGAGGAGGAGGCCAACGATCATCGGATCGGCGGCACACCGTTCGTAGGCGGGGTCTGCCCGCAGTTCGTCTCGGATCTCGTCGATGCGTTCCGCCAGGAGCATCGCGCACCGGGCTGCCATGTTTCTGCTGTCGTTGTTCATGCCTGTCCTTTCACGCGTAAGTGGAGCTGCCCGAACACGCTGTCCGGACGCCGGCCCCACAACAAACTCATCCCGGCACCCCACCTATCAATGCTCTCTGAGTTACCCCCCCCCCCGTCTTTTCCGGGGTTTACTGTGGTAACG
>Ga0209985_10003794_pt1 | contig 12576 bp, 12 predicted proteins | sample NOAtaG_FD_187305 | JGI IMG/M metagenome (GOLD analysis project Ga0209985, IMG submission 187305) | Freshwater lake microbial communities from Lake Erie, under a cyanobacterial bloom - NOAA_Erie_Diel6S_1000h metaG (SPAdes) (version 2) | ecosystem: Environmental > Aquatic > Freshwater > Lake ...
TCAGGCCTGGAGGGCGGGCGCATCGGCATTGCCAGCCAGGCCGTGGGCATGGCGCGCGCGGCGTTCGACGCAGCGCTGAACTACGCCAAGGAGCGGCAGAGCTTCGGTCAGCCCATCTTTCAGCACCAGGCGGTGCAGTTCAAGCTGGCCGACATGGCCACGCAGATCGAGGCCGCGCGGCAGATGATCCGGCACGCCGCGGCCCTGAAGGACGCTGGCCGCCCCTGCCTGAAGGAAGCCGCCATGGCCAAGCTGCTGGCCAGCGAGATGGCCGAACGCGTTTGTTCGGATGCCATCCAGATCCACGGCGGCTACGGCTACGTGAGCGACTTCCCCGTTGAGCGCATCTACCGCGACGTGCGCGTGTGCCAGATCTACGAGGGGACGTCGGAGGTGCAGAAGATCTTGATCGGGCGGGCGCTGGCGTAGGCCTGAACCTCACCCGATGTGGCCCTGCGCCTTGTCCAGCAAGGCCAGCCCGCGTTCGGTCTGACCTGCACCGCGCGCCGCGCGCAGGCGAAAGCGGGTTTCGGCGTCGAACTCGCTGATCAACAGGGTAGCGGCCTCGTCCAGCAGGCGGTTCACCGTGGTTCCCCGGCTCTTGGCCAAGGCGCGTAGCCGGGCGTGCTTGTCGTCGGGCAGTCGAAGGGTCAGTGCGCTCATCGTTTCCACTCCGAAAGGAAGGTTGCGGGGTCCAGGATGCGGATGGACGGGAACTGCAGCTCACCTGCCTTGAGGTGTCTGACGTTGCCGGTGACGATATGGCTCGCCTGCGCCGCCACGGCCAGTTCCACCAGATGGTTGTCCGCCTCGTCGGCCAGATTGGGGCGCCAGCCGAAATAGACCCGGATCCAACGGCAGCGAGCCAAGAAGATGTCCAGCAATTCCTGCCGTTCATCTGCGCTGAGACGGCCGCGCCGAAACAAGGCCTGTCGGTTCAGAACATCTTCGTACTCGGCGTAGAGCGCAGCCCCCATGACCGGACTCGCCACGCCTTCGATGCAAAGACGGACGACCTGGGCTGGCGCGCCTTCACCCAAACACGCGCTGACGAACACATTGGTATCCACTACCACACGCATGACGTCATGGTATCAAAAATGCCACCAAATAACTCCCAACCCCCGGTTGACGGATGTCCAAGAGGTCCACTGTGGCGCCAGCCGTTGGTGGCGCAGAAGATCTTGATCGGGCGTGCGTGGGCATCAGCGAATCTGCCCGACACCCCACCGCCCAAACGCAATAAGGGAAAGTCCCGTATCCCTGTCTGCGCGGTGGGCGGGTCAGAGTCTCTAGGATGCGCTCGTCAATTTCTTGTGCGCTTTTTGGGAGACCGTTGCCGTGAAAAATCGTCGTCAAATTCTGCAAGGTGCCGCCGCTTCTGGCCTGTTGGGGTTGGCCCCTTGGGCTGCCAAGGCGCAGACGCGGGTGGAGACCCTGCGGGTCATCGTGGGCTTTCCGCCTGGCGGCACCACGGATGCTTTTGCGCGTCGAGTCAGCGAGAAGCTGCGCGGCACCTACGCCAACAACGTCATCGTCGACAACAAGCCTGGAGCCGGCGGGCAGCTGGGCGTCATGACCCTGAAGAGCGCTGCGGCTGATGGCGCACACATCCTGTACTCGCCAGCGTCCATGCTGACGATCTACCCGCATTCGTACTCGCGCCTGAGCTACTCGCAGGCTGACGTGGCGCCCATCGGCATGGGCCACTCCACCGACCACGCCTTGGTGGTGGGGCCGGCGGTGCCGGAGTCCGTGCGGACGGTTCGCGCCTTCATCGACTGGGCCAAGGCCAACCCGGACAAGGCCAGCCTGGGCAACCCCGGCGCGGGCTCCATGCCGCACCTGCTGGCCGGCCGCCTCGCGATGCTGGCGGGCGTGCAGATCACCAACGTGCCCTTCCCGGGCTCCGGGCCGGCCATTCCGCAGGTGATGGGCGGGCAGATCGCCGGCATGTCCTCGCCACTGGGCGACTGGGTGCAGCACCACAAGTCCGGCCGCATCCGCATCCTGGCCACCTCGGGGCCGGAGCGCTCACCCTACACACCGGACGTGGCCACGTACCGCGAGCAGGGTTTTGGCGAGTTGATGGTCCGCGAATGGTTCGGCTTCTTTGCCCCTGCCGCAACACCCGATGCCGTCAAAGAGGCGCTGAACAGCGCCTTGCGCAACGCCATGGGCCAGCAGGATGTGCGCGACTTCGTCGGCCCGATCGGTGGCTACATCGAGGCCAGCACCACCGCCGAGCATGTGCGGCGCATGGGTGTGGACTCGGAGCTGGCCAAGCGCTTGGTGACGGCCCTGAACTTCAAGGCCGACTCCTGAGTCGCAAACGCTGGCAGCCCTGAGCGGGCGCTCAGAACTCGATCGCCTCAGCGATGGCTTTCAGCCCGGCAGTGGCGCAGGCGTCGTCCGCCTCGCCCCCGGGTGCACCCGACACCCCGATGCCGCCGTAGGTGCTGCCCCCGCCCTCGATGGGCAGGCCGCCGCCAATGGCCATCACCTGCGACGCCGCACGTATGCCGCTCATGGGCTGGCCCGCCTGGGATTGCGTGGCGAGTTGAGCGGTGGGGATCCTGAAGCTCGCGGCCGTCCAGGCCTTGCGGGTGGCCACCTCCACGGTGTGCGCTCCCGCAAAGCGGTCTCGCACCAGCACCTGGAGCACGCCGGCGCGGTCCACCACGGCCACCGCCACCTGATGCCCGGCTTGCCGGCAATGGGCCAGGGCCGCCTGCGCGGCTTTCAGCGCGGTGTCTGGGGTGAGCAGCTTCACGGCATGGGTGGCTGTTGGCTGGGCCGTTGCCGTTGTCGTCAAGAACCCGAGGCCCAGGGCCAGCACCTTCAGGGCAGAGCGGCCGCTTGTGCGGCTGGGGTCAGTGGCCGCTGTTGGGGTGCAGGTCATGAAGCTTCCAGGCGTGAAGTACAGCCTGGCGATCGTCCGCCACGCGCGTGTGCGCAGGCTTGATCTGCCTCAGCGTGGCGCCGAGGCCGGCCGCCTGTCGCCTGTCGCCTGTCGCTCAGCGGCTGGCCATGCGGCGCGGGCCGGCGTGCAACTGCCGCAGGGCCTTGGCCTGTGCATGCACGGCGGCCTCGCCCGCGGCGATCAGACGGGTGCGGTAGTCGCTCGTCCAGCCGGCCCAGTAGCCGGTGTCCGGGTGCAGCAGCACGTCGGCGAGGCGTGCATCGGGCAGCGTGAGCTCGCGCTTGCGCAGGTCGGCCTCGCGATAGCTGGCGGCCTCGGGTGGCGCGCGGTCTTCATGCGCCGAGGCGTCCACCGCCAGCACGCGCGTGGCGCCCAGCCGGCGCGCCAGGCGCACCGGCAAGGGCAGGTGCAGGTCGGGGTCGGCATAGCGGGCACCGCGGATCGGCACCGGGGCCAGGCGCCCGACGATGGCGGTGGAGGCCTGCACCGCCAGCCCGGCATCTCCGCGCGTCAAGGCAACCACCTCGCGGTCGTCGAGCCGCACGGCCACGCAGGCCATCGGCACGGGCAGGTCCTGCAGGCCTCTGCCGCCAAGTGCATCGCGCACCAACGCCGCCATGCCGGCGCCGCTCAGCCACCCAGGCCCGCGCAGGTTCAGGCGCAGCAGGTCCCAGGGCTGGACAGACAGGGCCAGTTCCTCGATCCGGCCGGCGTCCAGGCCCGCGGCGCACAGCGTGCCGGCCAGCGCGCCCACCGAGCTGCCCACCACCAGATCGGGCTGAAGCCCGAGTGCGGCCAGCCCCTTGATCACGCCGATGTGAACGAACCCGCGCGGCCCACCCGAACTGAAGACCCAGGCCGTGCGCACGGCGTCCCCGCCTGCGGGCGGCAGCGTGAGCGGTGCGGCCTCGGGTAGGCCAGGAGCGGCGGCGCCGCCTTCCACCTTGGCGGTGCAACTGCTCATGATGAGCGTGCTGGCAGCAGCGACTCCCCCCACGAGCAGCCGGCGCCGCTGGGCCTGAGGACCTGCCGGTGTCGCCTGCTTCGGTACGGTGTTCACGGGCGCACGCTCTTCAGGACACGCGTCTCGCCCAGGCGGAACAGCACGAAATCTTCAGCGGGCACACCATGGTGCGCGCGGGCCCGAGGCAGGCCGTCCAGGGGCGCCTGGATCGGGTCGTCACACAGGCGGAAGGTGCCCCAGTGGATGCCCATGGACAGGCGGCTGTTGACATCGAGATGGATGCGCACCGCCTCGTCCTCGTTGACGTGCTGGTCGGTCATGAACCAGCGGGGCTCGTAGCAGCCCACCGGTATGGCAGCGAAGTCGAAGGCGTTGAACCGTTTGCCCAGGACCTTGAAGTCGGGGGAGTAGCCGGTATCCCCAGCAAACAGCAGGCGAAAGGCTTGGCCGTCCACCGTTGCTTCCACAACGAAGCCGCCCCAGAGGGTGGCATTGCGGTCCCACACCGAGCGCCTGGACCAGTGCTGCACCGGCACCAGGTGCACCAGCACGTCGCCGCCTGGCGCGGGCACGGCGTGCCGGTCCCACCAGTCCATGCGTTGAACGTTGCCAATGCCTTCGTCCCTCATCCACAGGTCCACGCCCAGCGGAACGAGGAACAGCGGCGGCCCACCGGCTTGCCGGTTCAGTGCCTGCACGGTGCCCCGGTCCAAGTGGTCGTAGTGGTTGTGGCTGATCAGCACCACATCGATGCGAGGCAGGCGCTCCAGCGTCACCGGCAAGGGCACCAGGCGCTGCGGCCCTGCAAAGGCCAACGGTGACGCGCGAGGGCCGAAGTGCGGATCGGTCAGGATGTTCAGCCCATTGACCTGCCAGAGCACCGTCGACTGACCGATCCACGTGACCGTGACGTCGCGGCGGTTGGCCTTCAGCAGCGTCACATCGGTGGCCGTCTGCTCGATGCGCTGCGGCTCATCGGCAGGCAGGTCGGCAAGACGCCGCTCCCGCACCCAGCGCCAGAAGCTCGGCTTATCGGCGCGCCAGTTGTCGACATGCAGGTTGTTGAACCCGTCAGGCCGGTGATGAGGGCGGCTCGGGTCGTAGTAGGGGTTGACCGTCGAGCAGCCCGCGAGCACCAGCGGCACCAAGAGACCGGCGACCCACCGTGCGACCCGGGTTGCCTGAGGCTTGAAGGCCAGGGCCAGCCGACCCACCAGGGCCAGCGGGTTGGCGGCCTGGAACAGGGTGCTGGGGCTCATGACGCAGGGGCTTGGGGCTTGCAAAGGAAGGGGCTCAGGGCTTGTTGGGAGCGGCGGGAGGCTGTTGCCCCGCCTGTGATCCGTATCGTGCCAGCCATGAGGAAATCCATGGGGGCTTGATGGGTTGATCAAGGGCTCCAGCGCACGCTGAACGACGCGCCGCCACCAGGGGCCTCGTGGCAGCTGACCGCCCAGCCATGGGCAACGGCGATCTCCTGCACCAGGGCCAGGCCCAAGCCTGAGCCCGGACGCGCCTGCCCCGGCGCCCGCCAGAACCGTTCGAACACCTGCGTGCGGTGTTCGGCAGGCACCCCCGGCCCGTGATCGTCCACGCTCAGGCCTTGGTCCTCGAGCCGAACGATCACGTCTGAGCCTGGTGGCGAGAAGTCGATGGCGTTCTCGACCAGGTTCTTCAACAGCACGAACAGGGCACCGCTGTCCGCTTCGATCTGCACCTCGCTGGCGGCCTCTCGAAGGTGCAGTCCGATGTCTGAACGGTGCGCCTTGAAGGACAGGTGATCGAGCACCTCGCGCACCACGTCCGACGGCCGCACGAGGCTGCGCCGCATGACCTGCGGGTCGGCCATCTGGGCCAACTGCAGCAGTTGCTGGACCTGGCGGCCCATGGCGTCCAGATCCTGCAGCAGCCGGGCCCGGTCCGCCTCCCCATCCAGCCCGGCTTCGACGCGGGTCCGCGCCAAGGCCAGGGGTGTCTTCAGCTCGTGTGCCGCGTTGGCGATGAAGCGCTCCTGCTCCTGAAACGAGCGCTCCAGCCGCTGCAGCACGCCGTTGAACGCCTGCACCAAGGGCCTGATCTCGGCCGGCAGCCGGTTGTCCGGAAGGCGCGCCGCCAGGTTGCGCCCGCCCACGCGCAGCGCGGCCGACTCGACCGCGCGGATGGGCCGCAGCACCGACCGTATGGCCAGGGCCCCGGCGATGGCGAAGATCAGTGCCGACAAGCCGCCCAGCAGCAGCACGGTATCGATGACGGCCGGGGTCAGGGCTTCGCGAGCCAGCAACTCGAAGCGATCACTGCGTGCGAGCTGCAGCACGTAGGGTCGTCCATGAACCGTGCGTTGCCAGGCGCCGACAAAGAAGTCCGTCTCGTCGAACCGCACCACGCCGAAGAAGTTGGCCTGCTCGGCCACGCTGCGCCCGGCCAGCAACGAGTGACGGTCCGCCTCGCTGCTGGCGACAACCTGGCCATCTTGGTCCAGCACGCGGTACTTGAGGTTGGCAAAGAAGTCATCGAAGCCCACTGCATCGCTGGGCTCCAGGCTCACGCCCACCACGCGTTTCTGGTCATCCAGGATGAACCCATCAAGCAGGTCTTCGGCCTGCCCCTGCAAGCTCATGCGCGTCACCAGTTGGCCGGAGCGCTCGACCAGCAAGGCCTGACTCACGATGACGAGGAGCGCGGTCAAGGCGAAGGCCAGGGTAAAGCCCAGGGCCAGGCGCAGGGCCAGACTGGGCGCGCGGCCGGGCGGGCGGCTGAGCGTGCTGACCGAGCTGCCGTGCGGCCCCTCAGTCCCCATCGCCGCCTTCCTTGTCGGTGGGCTCTTGCGGGGGCTCCAGGCTGTAGCCCACCCCCTTGGTGTTGAGCAGGCGCGCAGGGCTTCCCAGGGCCTCCAGTTTGCGGCGCAACCGGTGCAGTGCTACGTCCAGGGCATTAGGGGTGACTGGTTCGGTCAGGCCCCAGGCTGCGGCCTCCAGGGCGCTGCGGCGCACCACCTTGCCCTCAGCGCGTACCAGCGCGAGCATCAGCTGCAACTCGCTCGGCGCCAGGTTCACGCTCGATCTGCCACAGCTCAGGCGCGCTCCGGCGGGGTCCACCACCAGCCCGGCCCATTGCGGCATGCTGACCACCCAGGCTTGCTGGCGCCGCAGCAGAGCGCGCACACGGGCCACCAGTTCGTCCCGCTCAAAGGGCTTGGCCAGATAGTCGTCTGCGCCGGCTTCCAGGCCGTCCACGCGGTCGTGCAGGGCGTCGCGCGCCGTCAACAGCAGGCAGGGCACCAGCACCTGGCGCGCCCGCAGGCGCCGCAGCCACGGCAGCGCATCGCCGTCAGGCAATCCTCTGTCGAGCACCAGGGCGGCGTAGCGCACCTGTGCCAGGCAGGCTTCAGCCTCGCCAATGCCACCCACGGCGTCAGCGGCAATGCCGGAGCGCGCCAACTCGCGCGCCACCAACTCGCGCATGGCCGGGTGGTCTTCGACCAAGAGGATGCGGTCCATGGAGGACACGGTAGCGCAACCCTGCGATCTTCGCCCGCGGCGTACGAGTCAGTCAGTTGAAAACGTACTGGTAGCCGAGAACGACCTGCGGAATACCACTGGAGGAGATCAAGGGGCTGTTGCGAATCACCTTCGCATAGCGCTCGTAGTTGAGGTTTGCAAACAGGAACTGCTGCGGAGTCGCGCGCCATCGCACAAGCAGTCCCAACTCAGGGCTGTAGGTCCCCTTGCCGGAGTAGGCTGTCCTGGCTGCGGTGGCCTCAGACGGACGAACCCCGTAGTAGTAGTCCACGTAGCGGCTGCTCTGGTACTCCAGGCCGATACGAGGAACCAGCGTCCAGGCGCCGCTGCCGAAGCTGCGGCTCAGCTGTATCGACCCAACGGCGCCGAGATCGAACCCCGCATCGCGACGGGCGGCCTTCACGAAATCGACTTCCACCTCGAGATCTGCCCCAAGTTCGAAGCTTCCACTGAGGCCGTAGAACAGGCCCCCTTTGCGGTCTGACATCCCGCTGAAGACGGCGCTGTCGCTTTGCTCGTAGCCATCGAACCGGTACTCGATCCGAGGCCCAATCCACCAGGTGCGGCTCTGGTTGCCCAGGAGTCGCAGATCGAGCTGAGGACCAAACAGATTGACCCATTTGTTCTGGATCGCCAGGCCGGGCACAAGGAGCGACTCAGCCCCGACACCACGGTAGCCGTCCTTGTCGACCAGCAACGCCGCACCGATGCTGTACCGGGTTCGATCGGGGTGACTCGATTGCGCGAATGCCTCACGGCCGACCAGCAGGGCAGCGACGGCCAGTACGCAGAGAACCATTGAGGTCCGCAGGCGTTCATCGCTCTTGCGGGATTTCTGTACGGTGGTGTGGGAATGGGGATACATGTTTCCTTCACCTCTGTTGTCGCCCTGAGGGCGAATGGGTCGAACTGCGGGATCGGCTGGTCGCGCTTGGCAGTCGCGCGGCCGCCGAGACTCTCAGAACCGGTAGCCCAGCCGTGCCACCACCGTCGTGGCGCGGTACTTGGCCTCCACGGCGGTGCCGCCGCCCGTGGCCGCCAGGCGAAGCTTTCCGGATTGGGCCAGTGACAAGCCCACATCGGCCACCCAGGGGCTGCCGTAGTCCCAGCGCAGCCCGGCCATGAATTGCCGAGCGCTGGCCGAGCCCGAGAACTCCCGCTGCGCGCCGCCGGAGGTCAGGTCGGTATCGACCTCTTGCGCCTGGCCAAAGCCCAAGCCCAGATAGGGGCGCACGTTGGCCGGCCCCAGCTTGAACGCGCCAAAGTCGTAGAGCGCGTTGACGGTCAGGAACAGCGAAGCCCAATCGGCATCGGCCGGGCGAGGGTCGAATCCAGGGCTGGTGAGGCTCTTGACGCCATTGTTCCGGTACATCACCGCGGCTTCGACACGCCAGTTCGCGCCCAGGTGTCGGCCAATGGCGCCGCCAAAGGCCGGGCCTTGGCTGGTGGTGAGGCGCCCACCCGCGAAGTCGGGGTTACCGGCGCGGGAGAGCCCGGCATCGAGGGTGACATACCAAGGGCGCTCTTGCGCGAAAGCGGCGTTGAGACCGCAGGCGAGGGCCAGAGTGGCAAGGGCAGAAAGAGGACGGCTGAAAGGACGGGGCATGGTGGACTCCTGGGTTGTTCGCCTCCCGACGGGAAGCGAATGACGCTGGTGAAGGAGGTCGACGTCAGCGCCAGGGGCTCGGCTTGGCAGCGCTGACGCGACAGGCGATGGCGTCATGCAGCGCATCGTCGCGGCATGAGACTTACCGGTGCCTTTCCGGGCCCAGGACGCCAGCCGACCGTCGCTGACAGGAGCGACAGGGCCCAAGCTGCGCGTTGGCGGAATGGCTGAAGCAGCCCCGCCAGTGGGCTCGCCAGAATGTTCAGCGCCTGCGGCTGGCCGATAGGGTCAGCGCGTGACGATCGCTGCGCGCGTGCCGGCCACTGCGGACATCACGGAACTGATGTCGTTGGGTGCCATGCCCGCACCTTCCAAGGTGGATTGCAGGATCTGCGCGACTTCAGCAAACGCTTCGCCGGTGATGCCGGCGGCGCCGTGTGCGGCACCCAGGGCCCGGCCCTCGTACACCGAGGCAGGCTGACCCAGAACGTGAGATATGAACTTCACCTGGTGGTCGATGAGCCTGGGCATGTCGATGCCCTGGAAGTAGGGCTGCAGCGTGGGCCGCGACAGAACCTCTCGGTAGAACGCCGAGACGATGCGACTGACGGTCGGCACGCCACCGTACTTTTCGAAGAGGGTCATGACGGGATTCTGAAGGAGCTGAAAGACATCACGGCCACGCGTTGCAGCAGCGCGAGCAACCGTGAACAAATGCGCGATGATTGTGCGCTCGGCGCCACCATCGGTCTGTAAACACCTGCGTTGAAGTGGGACAAGGCCGGCCGCGATCCTCCACCGCCCGTGCGCACCCGCGTCATGCCCCACACATCGCCCTTCTTCCTGTGACCCCTGAACCGCGCGCACCGTCGGCGACTGATGGCCCGGAGCCCGAGCAGGCGCTGGCCAAGTTGCGCGACGATTTTGAGCGTCAGGGGCGCGAGCTTGCGCGCGTCCGCGCCGAGTTGGACCGGTTGCTGGATGCCTCGATCATGATGAGCGTGCAAGCGGAAGCGGGCCGTTCGGCGGAGCTGGCCAACCGGGCCAAGAGCGAATTCCTGGCCACCATCAGCCACGAGATCCGCACGCCCTTGCACGGCATCCTGGGTCATTCGGAGCTGCTGCTGGGCACACCCTTGAACGATGCGCAACGCCGCAGCGTCGGCCTGGTGCGTGCGAGCGCGCAGGCCCTGACCGCCATCCTGAACGACGTGCTCGATTTCTCGAAGATCGAGGCCGGCCGCCTCTCGCTCGTGAGCGAAGCCTTTGACCTGGGGCAGTGCCTGCGCGACGCGGTGGCGCTGTTCGAGGCCTTGGCGCGCGACAAGGGGCTGCAGCTCCACCTGGAACTCCCGCCGGTGATGCCGCGTGCCGTCAGAGGCGACGGTGCAAGGCTGCGGCAGGTGCTGCTGAATCTGCTGGGCAATGCGGTGAAGTTCACCGATCAAGGCGAGGTGGTGCTGCGGGTCGAAGCCCTGACGCAAACGGGTGCCGAGCCGGATGCGATGGTGCATTCGTCTGACGCTTCCTCTGGCGGTTCTGATGCCAGTCAAGGGGTCGCCATGCAGATCTCCGTGACCGACAGCGGCATCGGCATGCCGGCCGATAGGCTCCAGCTCCTGTTTCAGCCTTTCCAGCAGTTGGACGGGACGATGGCGCGGCGCCATGGCGGCACGGGCCTGGGGCTGGCCATCAGCCAGAGGCTGGTCGAATTGATGGGCAGCAAGATCGAGGTTGACAGCTGGCCTGGGCAAGGCAGCTGCTTCAGGTTCAATCTGCGTTGGCCGCTGGCCGAAGATGTGGGCGACCCGGGCAGCGCGGACATGACGCTGGACGAGTCGTTTGCCCTGCAACGGCCACTCAGCATCCTGTTGGTCGAGGACAACCCGGTCAATCAAATGGTGGGTCTGCACATGCTGCAGCGGCTGGGCTACACGGCATCACTGGCCGCTGATGGGCATGAGGCGATCGACGCGCAGGTGGCGGGCTTGCCCGACGTGGTGCTCATGGACGTGCAGATGCCTGGGCTGGACGGGGTGGAGGCCACACGCCGCATCCGCCAGGGCCCAGCCGCCGTGAGGCCGCGCATCTTTGCCGTGACGGCCAATGCGTCCGAGAGCGAACGACACAGTTACCTGCAAGCAGGCATGGACGGCCACCTGAGCAAGCCCTTCAGCCTGAGCGAGCTGGCCGCCGTACTGGCTGCTGCCTTCGATGCCAAGGCAGCGTCTTGAAGCCGGCGGACTTCAGCTTGCAGTGCGTGCTGGTGGTGCCCCGGTTTGCGGTGGGGCTGGCGCTGGCCGGGTCATCAACCGCATGACTTGTCCCCTCAACCCGCTGGGGTTGCAGGCTGGTTGCCCATCGCCCTAGGGCGCGGGCGCCCTATCATCTGGTCCATGGTTGACGTGCGTCGGCGCCTTGCCGTGTTGTGGATCTTGCTGGCCCTGCTGCCCTTGCGCAGCTGGTCCGCTGGGCTCATGGCCGCGGATGGCTGGCCAGCGGGGCCGGCCCTTACCGCCCAGGTGAGCGCGCCTTGTCATGGGACCCATGCAACGTCCGAAGAACAGCAGGAACCGATGGCGGCCGAGGCCAGTGCTGCGGTGAGCGCGTTCTGTGGCGACTGCGACCTCTGCCATGCGCCGATGGCCTTCACAGGCGGGCCCGCACTGGCGCGTTTTGCCCCCTCCGATGCGCTCCCTGAGGGCCATCCTCGTGACACCGGGCGCCTGATCGCGTCCTGGCTGGAACGACCTCCTCGACCCTGAGACATCCGCCAACCGGCCCAAGCGGCCGGTGCGACCACATGTTGCCGCCCCGGTGCGGCAGATCGGTGATGTCGGCCACTTGCGCAACGCCGCTTGGCGTGGCGGGGTGGCTTTTTGGGGATCTCCCATGATGCATATGTGTTCTGCTCTTTTCGTGCGGGCCGGCGCTGCCTGGCGCCGCCGGCTCGCGCGCCAACAGGCACTGGCCTGGGCCTTGCCTCTGTTGCTCGGCGCAGCGGCGCCCGCCTGGTCTCTGCCCATGGCCTCGCAAGGCCACTGGATGGTGATGGGCGATGCCGAGTCTGGCGCTCGTGAGTTGTCAGCCAACTATGCGCTGACCTCGCACGACGCGTTCGGCATCTCGACGGCGCGCTTCCAGAGCCCGGCGCATGGCGGTGCCGGCATGCGTTCGTCGCGCGAACTGGCGGCGCTGACCTACGCCCGCCTGCTGCACCGCTGGAACTTGCCCCATGCCCAGGCCAACCTGTGGTTCGTAGGCCAGGCCGGCCGCCTGGAGGGCGAAGGGCTTGGTGGGCCGCGTACGGTGCTGTCCCCAACGCTGCTGGCCGACTGGGAAACCACCCGCCTGTACGTGGGCGGCGGGCTCGAGGCAATGCGTGCGGGCTCCTGGCGACGTCAGTCGGGCCATGCCCGCGTCGGCTTCTCCTTCTACGAGGTGGAGTACGAGGAGACGCAGCCGTGGTTGTTGCTCGAGGTCCGTCGTGACCGCGAGCGCATCCCGCGCCCAGGCGCGGCGCCCCACGAGGCCGCCAAGACCGAGGTGATGCCCATGGTTCGCTTCA
>Ga0209985_10003800_pt1 | contig 12565 bp, 3 predicted proteins | sample NOAtaG_FD_187305 | JGI IMG/M metagenome (GOLD analysis project Ga0209985, IMG submission 187305) | Freshwater lake microbial communities from Lake Erie, under a cyanobacterial bloom - NOAA_Erie_Diel6S_1000h metaG (SPAdes) (version 2) | ecosystem: Environmental > Aquatic > Freshwater > Lake ...
CCCATGGTCGCAAAGTATCCGTCCGATACGAGAAGGACTGATTCGTCGGAATCCCATTTCTGTAGGCCGGATTCTTGGCATTGACATCGGCGATCAGCGCTTCGGAGATGCTCTGTGGCCACGGTCCTGACAAGATAGCATTGCGTACAAGGCACTCTTGATGTTGGTAGCGAAAGATGCCGAATTGAGTCGTCGTGTTGGATTCGAGCGGCAACGAATACACGAGCAGCCCGTTGATGGACAGGTCGATCTGTTTTTCTTGGTGGGTCAAGGAAACTTGGTTCCAATCTTGGTCTTTGATGGGTAGCCTGTCGACCTTGAGCTGGCTCGGTTCGACGTCGATCATGGTTTCCGTATCGAGATCGTAAAGGGTGCGCACCGCCTCGTTGACTGGGACGTAATGAAGTTGCAGACCTTCGGGGCTTAGGATCAAGGCCGTATCGCCTAACGTCGGATGCGCTACCATTTGATTTCCGTTGGCAAAAAATTCGTAGCGGAAGGTTTCGCCTTGAGCCAGCGGACGCTGGTAGGTCAGCCAACTCTCTTTGGTCCGTTGATCGGTCTTCGGGATTGGTTTGCCTCGAATTTGCGATTGGTCCACCAGCCAAGCAATAGGCTTGGGTTTCGTTTCTTGATCGATCCTCGGATCTTGGAATTGTCGGGTGATTAACGGCTTGGCACGGTTCGGATTGCGTCGCGGTTGTTTTTGTTCTTCGCTAAAGAAAGCTGAGCTCCAGCCATCCATGCTGTCGCTTGAAACGAGAGGGACTTCCGAGGGGATCGATGGATTTCCCTCGATACGGAGATTTCGCCATTGGCTACCCGCGCCATAGTAGGTGCCAAAAGCCAACCAGGGGGACGTGCCCGAGGACGATTCCGTCGTGATCGCTTGGCCATCGATCTTGAAGGTCACTTGATTTTTAGCGACTTGGATTTCTGCTCGAGGGTTGTTCGACAACGTTCGAACGCGTGGAACGTTCCCGATGAGGCCGCTGGAGTCGGATAGGGAGGACTGTTGCGTATCGATTCGAACCCCTCCGTACTCAACGTATGGGTTTCGATTGGGGCAATCCCATGACAATGTGAAGTCGCCAACGAGAGGATAACGCCACCATGAATAGTAATTCGCAATCAGCCAATTCGTCTCGTCGCGAACCGAAGGTGGCCGCAGCGCATCTGCGAGAGGGTCGGTCGATTGGAGTTTGTCCGCTTCGTTGTCATAGCCGGATTCCCTGCAAGCCGCTCGGATAATTGCATTGCGAACGGTTTCCGTTGAGAGCTTCGCATAATCGATTCCGGATGCCCCACCTGATAACCGATTGTTGAGATTCGCCAACTGGACCATTCGTTGTGAAACGCGCTTCGAGACCTCGGCATCGTTCTTCTCATGAATAAAAATCAAGTCCATGAGCATGTTCACGGCCGGATCGGTGGTTCCATCGAGAGCTTCGACCTGCTGTTTGAGTTTCAGCAGTTCGTTGCATTGATTGGCAGCGGACACCAATTGAGTCAGATTGGAGACCACGCCTGGTTTCAGTGTTGGTTCTCCGATGAGTTTTCCTCGTTCGGTGCTCTGGAGGAACCGGCTCGGAACCTGGGGGGTACGAACATTGCTGTCGAGCGTACGCACGGTCGAACGCTGTGCGTTGGGCATCGTCCATTCGTACCATGTTCGGTACCGCTCCTGGGCAGGTCGAGTGAGCTGCCAGCGGACCAGATACTCCAGAGCTGGATTCTGATTCTCCGAGTCTCCCGAGGCCGTGTACTGGGGCGCATCGGGGATATCCGCACAACGACCGAGCAGTTCCCATGCATAGTCGCTCAGGCCCATTTGCACAGCGTATTTTGCGAGTTCTCTGAGATCCTTGCGTTGGATGGCGCGCAGGTATTCGCCTTCGCCGATCCTCTGCAAGAAGCGCGATCGCGATTGAAGGGCGGCGTCGAAATTTTCGCGAACTCCCTTCGAATCGCCTTGGCCGGCAAGGTAGCGATTGAAGCTCGTAACAAAGTCGGTCATGAGGGGCTGGTTCAAATCCGAATAAGAAAAGGGGTCCGATGCAATCTCCATCGCCAAGGATTTGGTTACCAATCGCCTCATGATCGGTAGGGCCGCCTGCCTCAACTCGGGCTGAGTGAATGCTTGCACCGCTGCCAGGCCGGCGGTCTGCAGAGACGAATCGGTGGCCAATTTTCCCGATTGTTGTGCGAGTTCATCGAGCACTGTTTTTGATGCGGCCATGTCCCCAGACTCGATCGCGATGAGGGCCAAAAGGGCCGTCTTCGACAGGATGTGGATTTCCTTGGTCTCTCGGGCTTGTACCTCTTGTTGAAGAGCATCAAGCTTGCCGGCCTTTGCCGCCGCGCGAACCAGCGAAGTTGCGAGTGATTCGGCGCGGCCACTCTCGACGGCTGTGGAATTGACATACAGTCGAATTTCGTTAGGCCGATTCGTTGGAAGCGCGATGAGCCGCAGAGGGTCGTACAACTCGGCGGGCGTATCCGATGAATTGTTACCGGAGGTAAACGCCTTTTTGATCAGGTTTTGGACTTCGGTTTCGATCGGATCCTTCGCGGGTGCGTTGTTAACTCCAGGCGGGCCCATCGCCATGAGTCCGAGCGATGGATCCGGTAGAGCCGATTGCGGGTCGGGTACGGGCATGCCGCCGCGAAGCGACATGGTCAATGCCTTGGTTGCGATATCCGAGCGACCGCTGGAGGCGGCCAGGGTGTAGACCTTCATCGCGACACGGAATTGGGAGATCGTCAGCGGTGGTTCGAGGATTGGCTTGGTCGATGCCGTCTGATCCTCGGTCTTCGGTTCGCCTTTCGATTTCGAGGCCTTGGTGGTCGCAAGAGCGAGCAAACGCTCCCAACTTTTTTCGGCTTGCTCCCAGTCTTTCTGCTGTGTTTGCATCTCCGCGAGTTCCAGAAGCATCGAGTATTGCTCGGTACCCGCTAACTTGCGCATGCTGGCTTCCGCCGCCAAGTTGGCTGCTTGCAGAGCCAGTTGTCGGCTCTTGGGGTGCGACGCATACGGGCGTGTTCTAGGCGGTTGTTGGATAGGAGGGGTCTCGGCTGAAGATGGGGTTTGAGCATCGGCATTGACGGTGCTCGGGTCGCTGAGAATCTCTCGCGCGAGGATCCAGAGATCCGCGATGCCTTGTGCCTCTTGGCGCTGTCGGTTGTTGGCTCGACGCCCTGGAGCGATCGGTTCGAGCTTGGCCAGTTCAAGCAGTTTTTGCAACTCCGGGGCGAGGAGCTCTCCCTGGCAGTCCTGTTCCATCATCCATAGGACGCGCACGAGGTTGACCGACAGATCGTTGGGTCGTTGTCCTGTGAGCAGCTTGAGTCGATCGGTGATGAGCTCAATGGTTTCCGGCTTGGTGATCGCGAGACGCAAAATTTCAAGCAGTCCGGACTCGATCTTTTGGTTCTCTTTCCCTTTTAGCGAAGGATAGCTGACCATCAGATCCAATCGCTGTTTTTCCGGTAGCAAGCGGTCGAGGGAATCGATCAGGGCGCGGTCGGTGATCGCCTTCTTGGAGGTTGCGATCTGTTCGACTATCTGCGTTTTCAAGTATCCAGTGTTTCCATAGAATTTCTCGGCTTTTTGCATGTCCGGATCGTCTTCTAGCTTTCTGACGGCCAGGTAGGCGTCGATCGGATAGGCGAGAGATTGGAATAGGCCGCTTGTGGATATCGCTCTTTGAATTCGCTGATACGCCTGGTATTCATCATTCCGATAGGAAGACGCTTGATTCGCCTGTTCCCGCAAGCGTTCGTCGATTCGCTTCTTGACGTAGGCCCTTTCCTCGGGCCGTTTGCTCGCGATCTTGGCCAGCGAGGCGATGGGAGAATACTGAAAATCGTCAGACGTCCGACGACTGGCCTGCTTCAATTCCGCTCGTTTCAGAAGCCGCAGGGCGAGATCCTCAGACGGCTCAAAGTCGCTGATTTTCTGACCGAGGAACCAACAGGTATCGATGGGGATATCGTCCCATGACTTCTCGTCTCCCAGGATGGTTTCCAATTGCTTGCGTCCCTGTTCTTTTTTCGCACCGGCCATATCGATCAAGGCCAACATAACTGGACCAGCCCGCCATTGGGGAAAACGCTGGACTTGCGCTTCGATGGTTTTTTCTAATTCCTCGCGGCGCGAGGGATTGGATTGGAGCAATTGCAACAGGTTTGTGAACACGAGCGATACGGTTCCGTCTGCATTGTATCCCGTGATCCTATCCAACCCCATCCAAGGTCCAGAAGCAGCGATGGCCTGCGACTGGGGGATCACGCTTCGCTTGACCAATGCGTAGATCTTTTCGTTTTTTGCTAGTTCCGGTTGATTCACCAGGTCGCCAAGGATGTAGTTGCGATTGGATGGGTTGGCCTCGAAAAGGCGTTCGATCAAAGGGATAAATGCTTCCGCACTCCCTGGTTCTTCGCGAATGGTATTTCGGACCATATTCATCAACTGCCAGGGGTCACGAAATCGCTTTAGGTCGATCGTCTGGCATTTGGCTATGAATTCCTTTTGTCGCTTGGCCTGCGAAAAGGCTCTGGAGACTTCGTAAAAGCTTTCTGCAATCCAGGTCGGTTGCGCATCGAACAGAATGAGGTACTGATCGCAAGCCTCGTTGTACTTATTCCTTTCCATCAGGTTGTTTGCGAGATTCCAACGCAAGATATATGAGTCTGGGCGGAGCGCAATCGCTTTGGTTAAATACTCGTCGGCTTGCTCTTCCTGGTTAGCCGCCGCAGAGTACTCGATGAGTTGCTCAAGCGTGTAGATCGAGTCAGGCGACTTGGCTAATTTCTCTTTCAGCGATTCGATCATCTTCTTGAGCTCACCGGCGTTGGCGAGTTGGGCAAGAGCGGCGTTTCTCTCGAAGCTGTTGCCGCTGCTGCCTCTTTGGAAAGATCGAGGACTGAAAGTGCGGCTGCTGTTCTGCGTTGCAGAATACGGCGAGGCGCTTCGCCTCAGAATCGCAAGCGCCGCTTGATTGGCACTCTCCGTTTTCCCCTGGGATTGATAGAGGCTCATCAATCTCACTTGGTTGCCTGATTGACGGGCTGATGTGCGCTCAAGCCGAGCGAGCAATGCGTCGGCTTGGGCATCCATCCCGAGCCGTTTCAATTGGGGCAACAGTTGCATTTGGGCATCGCTCGTCAGGCGTAGACCAAACAGCCGCTCGGCCGATTGCTTGGCTCGGTCGGTGTCACCGATTCGCTCAGCGAGTCGCAGTGCATCGGTTTCCCTTCGGATGAGTTGATTCTGATCGCGAGGCGTGATCTGGTCGATGGTTGACAACGCCTCTTCAAACTCTTCGCGAGACTCCAACAACGAGGCCCATCGAAACTGCATTCTGGGCTCATTGGGATGTTCCGCAATGATTTTCGTTACGATCTGCATGGCTTCGTCCTGTTCGTCGGACCACCACAGCACGGACGCTAGATACCATCGCCAGAATTCCACGTCGTCGGTCGCCATCTGCGAGCGGTCGCGCAGTCGGTTGACCATGTCCTGGCTGACATCGTTTTTGCTCAGGACCTCGAAGAGCTGACGAAGAATCGTTACGGCTGGGGTATCAACTTCTCGCGAGATGGGCGGAAATACGACATTCACTCGGGTTTCCGTTTCGCCGTAATAGATCTGGATCTCGAGGTTGCCCGCCTGTTGGTTGGTATTCGAGGTTGAGGCAGGGGAGGTCTTTGCGGCCGCCGCTGCTTGGAGACGATACTTCCCTTCTGCGACGGCGACGGGGAGGATGGTATCGATCAACTGAAGGACGCGATCGTTTTCTTCCTCGCTTCCGAGTTGACCGATCCACTGCTGGAGTGCATCGGTGGCTTGGGCGAGGGGCATCGCTTGATTTTGCTGGCTTTGTCCGCGATTGGTCGTCACTGGCGTTTCGGCAATCTGCTTCTTGGCTGCGGCAACCCACTTCTCGATGGCGTTGGGGATCTCGCTCTCTCGCTTTTGTGCGCGCAGCATCCTCATGACAGCGATCCAATCGTCGGCCGACTTGGCCGAATCGATCTGTTTCTGAATCAATTCATTGACGCGATCCGTTTTCCCCGCAGTGCGATATTCCTCGATAATCTGGTTCTGAGAGCCCATGCTGTTGCGAAAGACACCGGGTAGCGCTTGGTAGCCCGAACCTACCATGATGTAGGCTTGGCCGAGGCTGTCGTAAGCTAGGTTGGAGCCGTAGATGGCATTGAGATCCTGATCTTTTTGCTTGGCGGTCACCTCGTCAAAGCACTTTTGCATGAAGTCAAGATCTGCATCGTCGAGCGGCGTTTTTGCTGGCGTGCCCTCGCCGCCGTATCCTCTCATTCGAGATTCGGAGTAGTTCCGTGTGGGGAGTGATTGCAGGAAGAATCGTTTCTCGTCGATTCCGCCCGTTTGAGCGAGTTGTTTCGAAATGGAAAAGATTTGGGAGTAATCGTTTTTTAGAGCACAAACATAGAGCCAATCGAGAAGATCGCGTTGCGATGACCCAGGTGCCGTGGACTTGTCCCGAACCGAGTCGGTGAAGGTCGCAGTTGCCTTGCTTGGTTCCGCAGGAGCGTTGGCAATCGCCTGGGATTCTTCGGCGTCTTGTTCCATCTTCAAGAGCCACCCCAAGGCCGCCATTCGTGCTACCCCGTAGGAAGAGGGCGTCCATAAAGTCGAAGATGAATTACCGTAATAGCCTTGGTTATCCAGCCCGACGGCGCTTCGCACCATGGACGATTCCTGAGTCATTTGAAGAGCCGATTCTCGCGTAGGCATCGCCGTGGCGATCCCTCGCAGGTTGTCCGATTTTGCTTTCTCCTGAGCCTGCTTCAGTTTGGCCTGAGCGCTTCGTCCTAATGTTTCGTGCGGAATGGATAGAGATAGAATGCGTTCGAACCGCGCTTTGGCTTCGCTGTCGTTCTTCAAATTCGTCCAGCAGACACCGTAGCGATAGAGCAACTCCCAGTCGTCGCGCTGTTTGTCGAGCAGGGGCTCGATCACCCGAAGGGCCGTGTCAAAGTTGCCGGAGTTCAAAAGGGAATCGAGCGATCGGAGCTGCCGTACCGGGTCTTCTTCGGCTTCGATGAGCTTGGCATAGATAGCCTTCGCCTCGTCGACCTCCCCTACATTCAAGAGCATTGCGGCCAGCGGTGCTTCGGTCTCGTCGCCGGGTGCTAGGCTCACTAGCTGGCGTCGGTAGTTGATCGCGGCTTCCATGTCGGAATCGGACTCGCAGAGCTTTGCGAGTTGGTTCAACAGATTGGTGTCTTTGCTGTTTTCGCCGAGGAGCCCCTCGAGTTCCTCGCGGGCCTGGGCGATGTCGCCTGCGGTCTGCCAGGCTTGTGCGATGCAAATCGTTGCGCCGCGTCGGCTATCTTCATCCTGCCTCTCGCGTTCGAGCCGCTCGACGAGCTTTTCGAATTGATTGATTTGAGAATAGAGAGGGACCAGCTTGGTCACCATGCTGGACTTGTCGGTGAGTTCCTCCGATTTTTCATAGGCTCGCCAGTACAGCTCGATCGCCTCGTCGGTCCGCATCTGATCGGCCAATGCGGTACCGAGAGCCATCATGAGCCCTGGTTCATTGGGATTGATACGAATCGCTTTGCGCAACGCCTGCATCCCTTCTTCGGTTTCGCCTAGCCGCAAGCAGGTCTGGGCATAGAACTCGTAGTTCTCCGTTTTCGATGGCGCGGCGATGATCAACTGCTTGGCCGCATCGAGAGCTTGTGCCTTGCGTCCCAATTGGGTTTCCAAGCGAGTGACGCTGGTCCAGTGATCGCTGATCGAACGTCGGTCCACCTGGGTCAATTTTCGGAACAGGTCCGCAGCTCGGCCAAAGTCCCCGGCGCTTTCAGCAATGCGCGCCGCTGCCGTGAGGGCCAGGATCGATTGGGGATCTTTCTCGATCGCTTTGTCGATCGTCGCCGCTGCGTTGTCCCATTTCCGTTGGGCTTCCTGATACCGAGCCAACCTATACCAGTCGCTGGCTTTCGTTGCCGGATCTGCCATCAACTGCTTCTCGATCGCTTCGGAGATCGATTCGAGTTGCTGGCTCGATTGCAGTACCTCGATGCGGGTGTTGAGAACCGACTCTTGCTCCTCGTCGTTGGCCGCGAGCTTTTCGGCTTGATCGACCAGCTTGATCGCTTCGTCGAAGCGAGTCGATTTGTTGTGATATTCGGCCCCCTTGAGGACCAGAGCAAAGTCTTTGGGGGATAGCTCGATGGCTTGTGCGATGTTCAGGCAAGCTTCCTCGCCGTATCCGAAGCTGTTGTAGATTTCGGCTAGTCGGGCAAGGTTGTCGGTATTGCGACGATCGCCTTGGGCGATCTGCTGCCAGACCGTCTTGGCCTCCTCGGGCCTTTTTTGGATCGAGAGGAATTCGCCTAAGTACTCTCGATACTGGGGTTCGCTAGGGGCGATATCTACGGCTTTGCGATAGAGCGATTCGGCTTGTTCGAGCATTTGGTTCTGGCGACAGAAATCGGCGATCTGCGCGACCATGACTGCATCGTTCGGATTGGGTTCAAGCATACGATTCCAGATCGCGAAGGCTTGCTCTCGACGTTCTGCTTCCGGCTTTTCCTTGTTGCGGAGCACCATCTTGCCCCAGTCGCGGAGATAGTCGGCGTTGTTTGGGGAGGCTTTAAGCAGTTGTTCGTACTGTGTTGCTGCGTCCTCGAATCGTTTGTCTTCGGCCAGGAGGTCGATGTAGGTTTTGCGAATGTCCTCGCGTTTGGGGGCCAATGCCAACGCTTTGTTCAGCCACGTTGCTGCCTCGGGGTTGCGCGCCGATTGCTTGAGAAATCTCGCGAGGCGGTTCATGGCTTCGATGTCCTGCGGGTGGCTCTCGAGCCAAGCCTGATAATAGCTCACCAATCCGTCTTGATCCCCGGTGCGAAGAAAGCAATCGTCGATTCGCCGCCTGACATCGCGATAGAGCCATCCATCGGGATTCAGGTCCGCTAGAAGGGCTTCCATGCGGCGAATTCCTTCGGGTTTGTCCCCTCGTTTGACCGTGAGCTCGGCGGCAGTGATAGCGAAGGTTGTTTTGCGATAATCGTCTTTGGACGTTGCAGCGAGTTTCTCATAGCGAGGCAATGCTTCGGCGATTTGCCCTTCTTCGGCGAGCGTGACAGCGATTTGTTCGAGCACGCGCGGATCGTCGGGGTAAAGTCCCTCGAGCCGCTTCCAAACTTTCATCGCTTCATCGGTCCGTTGAGCGCGCTGGTGGATACGCCCTAACTGTTGAAAGATCTCTAGCTCGTCGGTGCGTTGCGGTTTTCGTTCAAGAGCTCTTTCAAAGGATGCGACCGCCGCCGATGAATCTCCGATTCGAATCTGCGATTGCCCGAGATAGTAGCTGGCCAGTGGGTCCTTGGTCCGCAGCATCTGAGCCTTGGTAAACGCATCGACGGCTTGCGCGTCGTTTCCTCGCTGATACTCGATCATCCCGAGGATCATCCAACTCTCACCGCCAGTTGCGGAGGCACTTGCACGGTCCTTGAGCTGTGCGGCAAACGAATCCAGCGTCCCGAACTCGACGTGGTGGCCGTAGACCCGGTCCAATGCGGTCCCGCGCCGTGGGTTTTTCTCCAAGACCGTGACGAAGCGCGCGACGGCCTCGCGCTGCTTTTGCTCCTCTTGGCCCGAATCCTCTTGGCCCGAATCCTGGCCGCGACAAAGAGAGTTGGCAGTCAGGTTCAAAGCACAATAAATGAAGCACAAACAAAGAATATACCAACGAAAAGTAAGCATGAGGGTAGCTCTTTCTCTTCAATTAGCAGGGAGTGATAGCGGGGGTGATTGTTTAACTGGTTGCTTAACAGGTTGTTTGAAAGGGGGTGATCCGCGAATGGTCACGTCGGGGTCCAATATAACATCCTAGCCACAAGATTTGCTGGAAACCTATCGCATTCGTTAGAAATGTATGTTAATCTTATTGGGTCTGTTGCAAGATCGAATTTGGTAGTTCTGTCGTCCAACTCCGAGGCAGGGTAGCGCCCATGACTGAGCCCATGACTGAGATTGTTCGTGCTGAGATTGTTCGAGGTGAGCTTCTTCATGCAGTACGCAGTGTACGAAAGCGTCAGCAGCTTGCATGGCTCTGGCAGGCGGCTTCCTTGGGTCTGTTGGCCGGGGGTTTGGCAGCTTGTGCTTTGGCGATCGGTCAACGGATTCAGGGAAATCTGTTTCCATGGACCTGGGTCGCCTACAGTTCTCTTATCGGCTTGGCTGCGGGTGTGCTCGTAGCTCTGATTCGGTTTCGAACTTTGCATGCGGCAGCTTGTGAAATCGACCGAGCATGCGGCCTGAAAGATCGTGTTGTGACCGCACTGGACTTCCAAAGTCGATCCAGATCCGGTCATACGCTGAGTCCCGTGCAAGAACTCCAGGTTCAAGATGCCCAGGAGCATGCCCGCTCGATCGACCCGGTCAACGTGGTGCCGATTCGTGCTCCTCGCTGGTTCGCCAGCGCGCTGTTCCTCAATCTTTGCGCTGCGGCGATCCTCTTGGTCCCAATCCGATCCGAAAGTCCGATCGCTCCCCTTGTGATCAATGAAGTCGTCAATCGCCAGGCGGACAAAGTCCAGGAGAGCCTGGAAGACCTTCTCGCGATTCAAAAAGAGCAAAAGGATCCCGAGTTGGAAAAGCTCTTGCAGGAACTGCAATCGGTCCTGCAAGAAATGAAAGAGCCAGGGGTCGACCCCAAAGAAGCGATGGCCAAACTCTCTGAGATGGAGTCGGCCCTCATGGACATGCAAGCACAACTCAAGGACCCCGAGTCGCTCGCTCAGATGGAAAAGGTCGGAGAGGCGCTTGCGCTCTCGCCAGCCATGGCCCAAGCCGGCAACGCGCTTGCAAAGGGGGATATGGACAAAGCCGCCGAACAATTGGCGAAGCTCGAAATCCCCGAGCTCGACCGTCAGACCGAAAAAGCCATCACCGAGAAACTCGAGCAAGCCAGAAGTCAACCGAACAAGAATGACAACGCCTCCCAAAAGAAACCAGAGAATCAAATCGATAAAGCTGCCGAACAGATGTCCCAAGGCTTAAGCCAAGGGAACCGTTCGAAGTTCGGCGATGGAGCGAAAAGCTTGAGCGGCGAAGCCAAGAAGCTAGCCAATAAAAAGAAGCTGACCGATCTGCTCAAGAAACAGTGCCAATGCTTGAACGAATGCAAGTCCGAGTGCGAGGGAGAGTGCCAGTCACAAAGCGATTCGAAAGGCAACAAGCCAGGCAACAAGGCAGGCAAGTCCGCCGGTGACAAGACGCCAGGAGATAAGACGCTAGCCCTCTCGGCCAAAGAGCAGATGAAGCTCAAGGGCCAAGAGACCGGACAAGGCCAATCGGATATTGAGACCGAGAAATCGAATCCCCAAGAAGAGGAATCGATCCGCGCGTATCGCGAGCAAGCCCAAAAATTCGAGAGCCTTAGCGAATCCGCCTTGGAAACCGAGTCGATCCCGATGGGCCATCGCCAGACGATTCGCAAGTACTTTGAATCGATCCGGCCCAGCAGCGACCAAGTCGATCAGATCAAGAACTGAAAACAGAACAAGTCTGTTGCTCCCTTGGCCAAAGCTATGATGGCGAACTCCAGCAGAATTTGTGGGTGAAAAAAGTTCTAAGAGCCCTGGACCGTAGTGTTTTCCTCGATGCCGATCGGCTCGCATTGACGGATTGCCAGGAGGAGACATTCCACAAGTCAAAAACGCTCGATCGAGTACTTCTTGGCCTGCGTCGGCTTTATGCCGGCGGGGCCAAGACTTGTAGCTACAGGTTTGTTTTTTTCTTCCGCCGCACGGCGGCAGACGACAAGAACGGGCCGGGCCGGATCGCACGAACGGCAATGGTGACTTAGGTCGCGAAGAAAAGCACCGACCTATCGATACCGGATGATCGCGACCTTCGGTCCACCATTTTGTTCGCTACTCACATAGGGGGAGGCCAATGACTTGACCAGTCGACAGACCATTTTTCTGGTTGGCAATTCAAAAGCAAACCCGGTTCAAGGGGCGTCAAGTACTCAAAAAATCGTTTTCCTTCGTATAGCTTTTGAATCGTAGTTTCCATGGATTTTATAGTAACCTCCGGCACTATAATTAGTCCCGGAGGCGCAAAATACGGATTGCAATCGATACTGCAAATCTGCGCAAAGTACACGGAATAATGCAACCCTTCGGGTAACTCAACGACTGCGAAAGGCCAATAACCTTTGTCCGTGTACAGCGCATCGAATTCGACTGGGAAATGCAGGATCACTTTGTTTGAACTCATATAGGATGTCCTACCTTTCGGAACAGAAGTCACGGAGACATTGGAACAATGTCGCAATTGCATGCTGATCAGACTCGGGGGCTTCCAAATTTCGCCATGGCGTTTTGGACTCAGGAAATGCGATGTACAACACCAGGACGGGCCAACCCATGTTGTGTCCATGCGTTGCACGCAAGCGAAGCCATTCGCTGAAGCCTTTTAAAAACTCGAATCCTGTTCCCAAATCGAATCCTTGGATACAGGAAGCGACGGAATCATATGTAACTTTTCGTAAAAACAAAC
>Ga0209985_10003801_pt1 | contig 12552 bp, 9 predicted proteins | sample NOAtaG_FD_187305 | JGI IMG/M metagenome (GOLD analysis project Ga0209985, IMG submission 187305) | Freshwater lake microbial communities from Lake Erie, under a cyanobacterial bloom - NOAA_Erie_Diel6S_1000h metaG (SPAdes) (version 2) | ecosystem: Environmental > Aquatic > Freshwater > Lake ...
ATCGCCGCAGCAGTCCGCGAGCACCTGCACCCGGAAGCCGTAGGAGAAGGCATCGACGATCGTCGCGCGCACGCAGCCGCTGGTGGTGCAGCCGGTGACGAGCACCGTATCGACGTTCTCGCGCACCAGGTAGCTGATCAACGGGGTCTGGAAGAACATCGACGGCGCGTTCTTGCAGTAGGTGAAGTCGGAGGCGTCGAAGATCTTCGGGTCCATCTCGGTGCAGGGATGGCCGTAGAAGAACTCCTTGCGCACCGCCTCCACCTTCCAGAGCGGCATGTCCCGGGTGCTGCAATACGCCGTGTAACAGGCCGCGACCGGCAGCCCTGCAGCGCGCGCGACCTTCAGGAACTGCGCGGTCTCGTCCCGTGCGCGATGCAGCCGCTCGAGCCCGCCGAGCGCGTAGCGCGGATCGGTGAAGGCCGTCTGCCAATCGACCACCAGCACCGCCGCCTTGCGGCCGTAGCCGATGTCGCCCGTGGAGTAGCCCACGCCCCGGTAGGTGTCGTTCATGTCGTCGTCCCCGTTCCGCCGCGCCGTCGCAGGACGGGCGGTGTCAAAAAAAAGTCCCCGCACCTTGCGGAGCGGGGACTTCGTGTCGCGGGAGCGCGGACGGCCTCAGGCCGCCTTGCTGCCCTTCTTCTTGGCCTCGGCTTCCTTGCGGAGCATGGCGTCCGCGGCGACCTTGGCCCACTTGGTGAACACCGGCGCCCGCGGCGGCTCGAAACCGGTCTCCGCCTTGCAGCGGGACTTGAGCTCCTCGATGGTCTCGAAGCCGCGGTCGAAGATCTTCTTCGGACCGCGCTTGGCGCGCATCTCGGCGCGCAGCGCCTCGGTGGCGGACTCGTCGACCTTGCCGCCCTTGCCGATGACGACGCCGTAACGGCGCGCGCCTTCGACCGTGACGAGACCCGCTTCGACATCGAACCGGACCTGCTCGGCCGAGCGCTCGGTCGGGTCACCCCAGCCGCCGCCGCCCCAGGTGTCGGCGATCAGCAGGTCGCCGGCCTCGACCTTCACATGGTCGATCTTGGAGGGCAGCAACTCCTCGGTGCCGTCCGCGCGCTGCAGCAGCTTGCGGCTGCGGGCGCCCGGCTCGCCGCCGTTCGCACCCCAGGGGTAGGTGAGCCAACGGTCGTCGTGGATGGAGATCTCACCCGGCTCGAGGAAGCGGTAGCCGATGCGCAGGCCGTTGCCGCCGCGGTTCTTGCCGGCGCCGCCGGTGTCCGCGATCGTCTCGTAGATGTCGATGCGCAGCGGGAAATAGCTCTCGAGGAACTCGTTCGGCACGTTGGTGAACGAGGGCCACAGCGAGTGGCCGTCCGGACCGTCACCGAAGGGCTTGCCCGGGATACCGCCGAAGGTGATCTGGTACAGCTGGTACCACTCGCCGTTCTTGTCGTAGCCCGAGTACATGAAGTGAGGGCTGTCCGAGAAGCCGGCGCCGCACATGAAGTCCGGGTTGCCCTGACCGAGCAGGCCCGCGAGGATGTCGAAGATGCGGCCGAGCGCGTGGGTGCGGCAGGAGAGCGCGGCGGGCTTGAGGGGCTTGAGCAGCGTGCCCGGCGGGATGCGCACCTCCATGAGGTCGTAGAACCCGTCGTTGAACAGGATCTGCGGGTCGAAGACCATGATCATGTAGATGCCGGCGAACATCTTGAACATCTCTTCGTTCAACAGGAAGTTGATCGAGGAGATCGACTGCGGGTCGGTGCCCGTGAAGTCGAAGATGCACTTGTCACCCTCGCGCCACATCGCGCACTTGATGCGGTACGGGCCCATGTTGAGGCCGTCGTCGCAGATGTAGTCCTCGAAGAACTGCTTGGTCTCGGGGACGTTCTGGCGGATGAGCGCGCGCATCGCCCGCTTGTTGCGGTCGAGCATGGCGTCCATGGCCGAGTAGAACACGTCGTCGCCGAAGCGCTCGGCGATCTCGACGCAGCGCGCCGCCGCGGTGCGCAGCGCCGCGGTGATGGCGTTGAAGTCCGAGAGGTTCCAGTGCGGCAGACGGCAGTTGTGCAGCACGACGCGCAGCACATCCTCGTTGAGCTTGCCGGCCTTGTAGATCTTGGTGGGCGGCACGACGATGCCGTCCTCGTAGATCGTGGTGCCGTCGGTCGGGAGCGACCCCGGCACCTTGCCGCCGACATCGGTCATGTGACCGAACATCGCCGACCAGGCGATGATGCGGCCCGCGCGGTAGATGGGCATCAGCATCAGCCAGTCGTTGGCGTGGCTGATGGCGCCGTTCACGGAGTACGGGTCGGAGGTGAGGAAGATGTCGCCTTCCTCGACGGTGCCGTCGTACCCCTGCATGAAGCCCCAGATGAAGGAGCCGAACTGGCCGACGACCATCTTGCCGTCGGTGTTGGCGATCATGGGGAACTCGTCATGCTGCTCGCGGATGCCGGGCGACATCGCGGTGCGGAACAGCACGGTGTCCATCTCGTAGCGCGCGTTGCGCAGCGCGCTCTCGATGATATCGATGGTGACGGTGTCGACCTTCGTCTTCTTGAAGGCCTTCTTGTTGCGCTGGATGATCGTTGCGGGCATGGACTTACTTCCTCTTGCCGGCGGCCTTCTTGGGCGCCTTGTAGTTGTCCGGGTAGATCAGGATGCAGCTCGACTTGTCCACATGGCCGGTGTGCTTCGGCAGGATGACGGTGGTCGAGTCCATCTCCATGACGATGGCGGGGCCGCGGACCTTGTTGCCGGCCTTGAGCTTCGCGCGGTCGTAGACGACGGCGGTGACGTCCTTGCCGTCCATGAACGCCTTCTGCTTGCCGACCACCGCGGCCTTCGGATCGGAACCGCCGGCCGCGAGCGGCTGACGCTTGATCTTGATGCCCTGCCCCTGCACCGAGGCGCGCAGCGTGACGAGCTCGTGCTCGAGCGGCAGCGCGAAGGTGAACAGGCGCTTGTGCTCGGCATCGAACTTGTCGGCGACGGCCTTGAGGCCCTTCTTCTGGAGCTCCGCGAGGTCGACCTCGACCGACAAGCGCAGACCCTGGCCGTGATAGCGCAGGTCGACCTGGTAGGCCGTGGTGATCTCGGACTTCTTGACGCCCTCGGCCTCGAGGCCCTTCGACGCATCTGCGGCGAGCGCCTTGAGGATCTTCTCGATCTCCTTGGCGCTCGTCTCGCTGAACTTGCGCACATAGGTGCGGGCGCGCTCGTCGCGCACCGCGGTCGTGGCGTCTCCCAAGGCGCAGAGGACGCCCGGTCCCGGCGGGATGATCGACGGCCAGGATCCGAGGAGGCGCGACAACGCGTTCGCGTGCAGGGGGCCCGCGCCGCCGAACGCGATCAGCGCGTAGTCGCGCGGGTCGTAGCCCTGCTCGACCGACACCAGGCGCAGCGCACCGACCATGTTCTCGTTGACGATGTTGTAGATGCCCTGCGCGGCCTGCTTGGTGTTGAGGCCGAGCGCATCGCCGACCTTCTTGACGGCGGTCTGCGCGAGCTCGCGGTTGAGCACCATATCGCCGCCGAGCTTCTGCATCTCGGGGAGATAACCGAGCACGATGTTCGCATCGGCCACGGTCGGCTCGGTTCCGCCGCGGTTATAGGCCGCAGGACCGGGATCGGCGCCCGCCGACTGCGGACCGACGCGCAGCGCCTTGGTGAGCTCCGGCACGTGGGCGATCGAGCCACCGCCCGCGCCGACGGTGCGGATGTCGACCGACGAGGCGCGCACGGTGACGTCGCCGACCGTGGTCTCACGACGCAGGCGCGGCTGACCGCCCTGGATGAGCGCGACGTCCGTCGAGGTGCCGCCGACGTCGACGGTGAGCAGGTTCGGGAAGCCGGCCTGCACCGCGACCCACAGCGCACCCGTGACGCCGCCCGCAGGGCCGGACATCAGCAGGTTGACCGGGTACTCGGCGGCCGACGCGGCCGAGGCGAGACCGCCGTCGGAGCGCAGGATGTGCAGCTTCACATCCTTGGCGACCTTGTCGAGCTTCGCCTTGAGGTTGCGGACATACCTGTCGACGCGCGGACGGACATAGGAGTTGGCGACCGTGGTGACGGTGCGCTCGTACTCCTGCATCTCCGGGACGACATCGGACGAGAGCGACACCGGCGTATCCGGCAGTTCTTCGCGGGCGATCTCGCGCACGCGCTGCTCGTGGGCGGGGTTCGCGAAGGAGTTGATGAGCGAGACGGTGAGCGCCTCGATCTTCTGCGCCTTCAGCGAGCGCAGGCTCTTGCGCAGCGCCTCTTCGTCGAGGCCGCGCACCACCTCGCCCTTGGCGCTCACGCGCTCATCGGCTTCGATGGTGCACGCGAGCGGCGCCATCGGGAGCGACTTGTTGTAGATGATCCAGCCGCCGAGGCCGCCCGGCACGAAAGACCGCGCGATCTGCAGCACCTGTCGGTAGCCCTTGGTGGTGACGAGACCGCAGCGCGCACCGGTGCCGGTGAGCACGGTGTTGGTCGCGACCGTGGTGCCGTGCATCACATGGTCGATCTGCTTCGGATCGATGCCGGCGCGTTCGCAGACGCGCTGGATGCCGTTGAGCACGCCGACGGACTGGTCGGCAGGCGTTGAAGGGACTTTGGCGGACCAGGTCTGGCCCGACTTCTCATGGACCAGCAGCAGGTCGGTGAACGTGCCGCCGACATCTACACCGAGACGATATGACATGCGCCCCCCTTGGGCTTAAGTCTGAGCGTGGAAAAACGGAGTATCCGACCTCGCCGCTTCTCGCGCAATGCACCGATGTCCATCCGTTTGGACCTCCGGGCCGATGCGTCACGCAGCGGTCGGCATGGGCGAGGCGTTCGGCGCCGCGATCAGGCCGCTTGCGACGAGGGCTTCGGGAAACTGCCGGCCTTCACCAGCATGCCGGGCACCGGGCGACCCAAAGCCTGTTGCAGCCACTCGCCGGTGGCGATCAGGCGCTCGAGGTCGACGCCCGTGGCGACACCCGAACGCGACAGCAGGTAGACCAGATCCTCGGTAGGGATGTTGCCGGTCGCGGCCGGCGCGAACGGGCAGCCGCCGATGCCGCCACAGCTCGAATCCAGCGTCGCCACCCCGGCCTCCACCGCCGCATAGGCGTTGGCCAGACCCGTATTGCGGGTGTTGTGGAAGTGGGCGCGCAGCCGGACTCCGGGCAGGGCCTCACGGGCGCGACCGAAGATCTCGGCGACCTGGGCGGGGACGCCGACGCCGATGGTGTCCGCGAAAGCGATCTCGTAGGGACTGCCCTCCGCCACCCGACGCGCAACCTCGATGACCCGACCGACGGGCATCTCGCCCTCGAATGGGCAACCGAACGAGGCGCCGATCGTGATGGTCGCGCGGATGCCGGCCGCCTTCGCCTCACGGGCGATCTCTAGCCAGGCGGCGACCGACTCGTCGGTGCCCACGCCCTGGTTGCGGCGGTTGAAGGTGTCACTGGCGACCACCGCCATGCCGATCTCGTTGCAGCCCGCTGCGACGGCGCGGTCGTAGCCTTTGCGGTTGAGCACGAGCCCGATATAGCTCACACCCTCGCGGCGGCGCAGGCCTGCGAGCACCTGCTCGGCGTCGGCCATCTGCGGGACTTTCTTGGGGTTGACGAAGCTCGTGACCTCGACCCTCTTCAACCCCGAGTCGATCAGCCGCTCGATGAACTCGACCTTGGTTGCGGTCGGGACGACTCCCGGCTCGCTCTGCAGGCCATCGCGGGGACCGACTTCGACGATCTCGATGCTGCGGGACATGCTCGCTCCTTGTCACCCGACGCGCGGGACGGCGCGCCGAGGCCGATTCTAGCAACCCTCCCTCCCGCTCGGCGGCGACCTTGACCGCGCACGCGCCAGCCTTGACCGCGCACGGGTGGGTGGGTACAAGTTCGCCCGGTCCCATCCTCCTCACCCTGCCGAGGTAAGCAGAATGTCCGTCGACCCGAACTTCAAACGCGGCCCGCTCTCCGACCTGCGCGTCATCGAGATGGGCACCCTGCTTGCGGGCCCCTTCTGTGGGCAGTTGCTGGGAGACATGGGAGCCGAGGTCATCAAGGTCGAGCCGCCGGGTCAGGGCGACCCGATGCGCAATTGGGGACGCCAGAAAGCCGGTGAACCCTCGCTGTGGTGGCCGGTGGTGGCGCGCAACAAAAAGGCCATCACGCTGGACATGCGCCAAGAGGAAGGACAGAGCATTCTCAAGGACTTAGTCAAGAATGCTGATTTTTTACTTGAGAATTTCCGACCCGGTACGCTCGAGAAGTGGAACTGCGGTTACGAGGAGCTCGCCAAGATCAACCCGCGACTGATCATGATCCGGGTGTCGGGGTACGGTCAGACGGGCCCGTACTCGCACCGCGCCGGGTTCGGCGCCATCGGCGAGGCGATGGGTGGCATGCGCTATGTGGTCGGCGACCCCTCCACTCCGCCCTCGCGCATGGGCATCAGCATCGGCGATGAACTCGCCGCCACCTTCGCCTGCCTCGGGGCCCTCTCCGCCCTGCACTACCGCGAGAAGACGGGCCACGGTCAGGTCGTCGACTCGGCGCTCTACGAGGCCGTGCTCGCGATGATGGAGTCGCTCATCACCGAGTACGACAAGATGGGCTATATCCGCGAGCGCACCGGCGCCATCCTGCCGAACGTCGCGCCGTCGAACGTCTACAAGACCAGCGACGGCCTGGTGCTCATCGCCGCCAACCAGGACACGGTGTTCGGCCGGCTCTGCGACGCGATGGGTCAGAAGGAGTGGCCGAAGGACCCTCGCTTCGTGAACCACCAGGCGCGCGGCACGAACCAGAAGCTGCTCGACGGTCTCGTCGAGGCATGGACGCAGACGCTGACCACGCGCGAGGTGCTCGAGGCGATGGACAAGCACGGCGTCCCCGCCGGGCTCATCTACCGCGCGCCCGACATGCTCGAAGACCCGCACTTCAAGGCCCGCAACGCCATCGTCCAGACCAAGCACCCGTACTTCGGCGACCTCAAGATGCAGAACGTCGCGCCGAAGCTTTCGGCGACGCCGGGTGGCATCCACTCGGCCGCACCCACCGATCTCGGTCAGCACAACGACGAGGTGTACGGCAAGCTGCTCGGGTTCTCGGCGGAGCGTCTGGCGGCGCTGCGCGCGTCCAAGGTCATCTGACGGTGCGTGCAGCGTGAGCGAGTCTCTGCAGGACAACTACGCCCGTGGCGGTTTCGGCCAGTCGATGCCCTGGGGGCGTCGCCCGGCGCTGCTCGTCATCGACTTCGTCCGCGCGTATCTCGTCCCCGGTTCGCCGCTGTATGCGGGCGTGGAGCAGGCGCGCGCCGACTGCGAGACCTTGCTGCGGGCCGCGCGCAAGGCCGGCATCCCGGTGCTCCACACCCGCGTCGAGTTCCAGCCCGGCGGTCGCGACGGCGGTGTGTTCTTCCGCAAGTTGCCGGCGCTCGCCTGCTTCGAAGCCGGGCGTCATCCTGAACTCGCGGCGTTCGCCGAAGGGCTCGAGCCCGTCGTCGGTGAGACCGTCATCACCAAGCAGTACGCGAGCGCGTTCTTCGGCACCTCGCTCGCCTCGACCCTGACCGCGCTCGGCGTCGACACGCTGCTCATCGCGGGGCTCTCGACCAGCGGCTGCGTGCGCGCCAGCGCCGTCGATGCCTGCCAGCACGGCTTCGTGCCGGTGGTGGTGCGCGAGGCGGTCGGCGACCGTGCGCCGGGCCCGCATGAGGCCAACCTCTTCGACCTGCAGGCGAAATACGCCGAAGTCGCTCCGCTCGCCACCGTTCTCCAATATCTCGGAGCCCCATGAGCACGCTAGGCCCCATCAACTGCGTCACGATCGCCACGCTCGACGTGCAGCGCATGATCGACACCTACCATCTTCACCTCGGCTACGAGCTGGTCGATCACGGCAGGATCAGCCCCGCACAGGCGCGGCTCTGGGGGCGGCCGGGGCTCGCGGGGCGACGCTACGCCTCCATGCTGCCGGGTGGTGACGGACCGACCTTCATCCGCTTCGTGGAGAGCCGTGTGCCGGCCGACTATGTGCCTTTCCGGCATATGGGTTGGAATGCGGCCGAGCTCATGGTGCAGGACACCGACGGCATCGCGGCCCGGCTGGAGGGCTCGCCGTTCCGCATCATCGGCCCGCCGGCCGACCTGTCCTTCTCCGACAAGATCCGCGCCATGCAGGCGCTGGGACCCGCGCAGGAATCGATCTACCTGACCTCGTTCAAGGAGAAGATGGCGGAGTTCGATACGCCGGAGGCGCGGCATTATGTGGATCGCGTGTTCATCGTCATCCTCGGTGGACCGTCGGTGAAGGTGGTCAACGACTTCTACCATCGGCATTTCGGCGTCGCGATCTCGCCCGTTATGCCGGCGGTGATCTCCGTGCTGTCCAACGCCCAAGGCTTGCCGGCCGACACGCCGCACGACCTCGCGGCGCTCGCGCTTCAGGGTCAGTCCTTCATCGAGGCCGACACCATGCCGTCAGCGACGCTGCCGCGCGGCGGACTCGAGGGCGAACTGCCGCCCGCCATCGCGATGGTCAGCTTCGGCGTCGATAGGCTCCCCGAGGGACTCGACTATCTGGCACCGCCCGTGGCGTTGCCGGAAGCGCCCTACCACGGTCGCCGCGTCGCGGTGGCGGTCGGCGCTGCCGGGGAGTGGATCGAGCTCATCGAAAAGGGCGGCTGACCGTCGGGCCCGTGCGCTGTGCGGCCACGGGCATCGAGCCGGCTGACGGCGTGGCAGACGGTGGGTAGGATGCCCTCATGAGCGCATTCAAGCACCATGACATGCTCCCTACCCCGGACCACGACGAGCAGGCGCGCCAGGACTTCGTGGCATCGCTGCGCGGGCATCTGTCGGGGCGGTTGATGCCCGGTGCCTACCAGATCTACGAGCGGCGTGTGGCCCCGGCGCTGCGTGCCGAACTCGGCCGTGAACCCGACGAGACCGAAGTGCGCCGCGCGATGACCCGCGAGCCCTACTACCAGTTCTGGAGCGCGATGCAGCGGCGCAGCCAGGAGATGCTCTGGGAGTCGGTGATCGATCCCACGGAGCGTGAACTGCCGGCGCTCATCGACCGCGCGAAGTCACGCGCAAAGCCGGCCGTGAAGGCGCCGAAGGCGTCGAAGACATCGAAGGAGCCGAGGGCGGCGCGGAGTCGGCGACGCAGCAGCCTGCGCCTCGACCCGTCGTTGCCCCTGCCCCGCTACCACGCGGCGGTCGACATCCATCTGCAGCCGGGCGCCTACCACACAGACTCCACCGCCGACGATGTCGCGGCCGGAGTCATCTACGACAAGGGCCTCGACCTCTACATGGGCGGCGCGCTCGGCGCCGAGAACGGGCTGATGGGCGAGACGCTGGTCGCGTATGTGAAGGAGCGCCACCCCGCCCTTCGGCCGCGCCGGGTCCTCGACATGGGTTGCGCGATCGGCAACAGCACCGTCGTCTGGGCGCGCGCCTTCCCGGAGGCCGAAGTCCACGGCATCGATGTCGGTGCGCCGGTGCTGCGCTACGCGCATGCGCGGGCGGAAGGTTTCGGTGCCCCGGTCCACTTCAGCCAGCAGAACGCCGAGGGCACGGACTTCGGGTCCGGCAGCTTCGATCTCGTCGTCTCGCACATCATGCTGCATGAGACCTCCAAGCCCGCGCTGCAGCGCATCTTCGCCGAGTGCCGACGCCTGCTGCGTCCGGGCGGGCTGATGCTGCATCTCGAGATCCCGCGCGGCCATACGGTGTTCGAGCAGTTCATGCACAACTGGGAAAGCTACAACAACAACGAGACCTTCAGCCGCTACATGACGCACATCGACCTCGCCGCCGAAGCCGTCAAGGGCGGCTTCGCGCGCTCCAAGGTCCGGGTCGATGAGTTCGCGATGCAGATGTCCGTGGCACAGATGAACTACGCCGAGAACTTCATCTGGAAGATCCTGGCGGCTGAACGCTGATGGCGCGCCGCAGGACCCCGGCGCGGAGCAAGGCCGCCCGCAAACACCCGACGAAGGCCGCCCCGACACCGGTCCGTCTGCCGCGGATCGCCAAAGGCAAGAAGCCGCAGTACTTCAGCGACCCGGCCATCGACAAGCTGTTGTGGATGACCATGACCCTGATGGAGGAGCTGTCGGTGGCGCGCGATCGGATCGACACCCTCGAGCGGGTGCTGGACGAGCGCGGGGTGCTACGACAGAAGGACATCGAGGGGTACACGCCCGACCCCAAGGCCCGCTCCGCGCGAGCGTCACGCCGCGCGGAGTTCGTCGACCGGATGATGAGAGCCGCGCAGGCCGAACTCAGCGCCTCGTCCTCCGCAGCGGACCCCCACGAGGAGGCTCGCCGCGCGGTCGAGGGCTGAGCCCGCGCGGGAAACCCGCGGCCGCCGCGGTCAGCGGGCGCGCAGCTTCCAGTAACCGGCCAACCGTGCGAGGAACGGGTCCTTCACCGCGTCGAACGCGGTCACGGCGCCGGTCTTGTCCCCGGTCTTGAGGCGCGCGATGCCGAGCGACAGGTTGGCCTCGTCGACGGCCTTCACACCGCCCTTGGCGAGCCCACGCTCGATCGAGGCGACGGCTTCAGCAGGCTGCCCGTAGCTCAGAAAGGCCTGACCGACCCGCACTTCGGCGACGCCGGTCTTCTGTGCAGCGGCCTCCTTGGACTGCCTCGCGAGCGAAGCACGGTCCGGGGCGGCGGCGGCCTTCGACTGCTGCAGCAGGTTGGCGGCGCCCGGCGTCGTCTTGCCCGGGCCGCCGAACTTACCGGCAGCGACGGCGGCCTCGATGACGGCTTGGGCCTCGCCCGGATAGCCCTTCTCCATGGCGAGCGACGCGTACTCGGCGACATCATCGCCGCCCTTCAGGGCGCCGACCTCGTAGGCGAAACGCAGCACATTGAGGTTCTGATCGGTCGGGGCGTCGCGCATGGTCAGCAGGAACAGGTTTCCCCACGCCTCGTCGCTGGGCGCGTACGCCACCTGCTTCTCTACGGCGCGTCGGGTGCACTTGTCGTCCTTCATGCGGACACAGGCGCTCGCCCAAAGATTGAGCGGCAGATCGGGAGGCGTCTCGTTGCGCTGCTCCATCTCCGTCACCCAAGGTTCGACGAAGGCCGCCACCGCGGCGTTGTCGGGGATGAGGTAGAGCGCCTGCGCGGTGAGTTGCCGCACATCACGGTTGCCGGGATCCGCCTGCGAAGCACGACGCCCGAAGTCCGCCGCGCGACGGTAATCCTTGAGCTGGTAGTTCACCTGGGTCAGCTGCCGGAGACGCAGCTTGCGCCCCTCCTCGTCGATGAAGCCGTTCGCCTCACCGACCTCGAGACCCTTGGCCAAGGCCGGTTCCGCGGCGGCGAAATTGCCGCTGCGCGCCGCGCACACGGTGCGCAGTTCGCTCACCGCATATTCGTCGTACGGCGTCTTGTCGGGCACGGCGTCGGTGCCCGCCAGCACCGCCAGGCAGTCGGCCCACTTCTCGGCCTTGATCGCGGCCTGCGCCGCTTGAGCCTGCTTGATGATCGACTTGCTGACGGTCGGCGGCTTCGGCTTTCCACCCGATTGCGCCGCAGCGACGCCGCCCGCAAAGGCGGCCGAGAGCACGATCAGGGACGACAGCGCGACAGGGTTGATGCGACGCAGGGTCATGGCTGGCTCTCCGATGGATTGACGACGGCGTTACTGAGCGCGCAGCGCCCAGAGCTTGGCGACACGCTCGAGGCTCGGATCGCCCTTGACGGCCTTGAAGGCCTTCGAGGCTGCGGCCTTGTTGCCGGCCTTGAGCTGGGCGAGTCCGAGGACGAGCTGGGCCTCGCCCGGGGTCTTGCCGTTGTTCTTGCGGACGGCGCGCTCGGCGGCGGCGACCGCCTGGGCGTTCTGACCGTAGCTCATGAACGACTGCGCCACGCGCAGGTCGTCGTCGGCAGACGCGCCCGCCGCCGCGGCGCGATCAGCCGCCGCGAGGCCGGCCTTGTCCGCGGCGACGCGGGTCTTGGCGGTGTTGAGCAGACGGGTGTTGCGGTCGATGTCACGCTGCTCGGTGAAGACCTTGCGGGCGAACGCCGTCTCCATGACCGACAGCGCCTCGCCCGGCAGGCCGCGCTCGAGCGCGAGCTGCGCGTGCTCGGTGTAGTCGCTGCCGCGCGAAAGGGCGCCGACCTCGGAGGCCAGGCGGAACGCGTTCAGCTGCGTCACGTCAGGGCCGCCCTTAAGCATCGACTGCATCAAGCTCGCCCAACCTTCCGGGTTCGGGTAGTAGGTGACGAGCTTCTCGAAGCCCGCGGTCTCGCAGGCCGTGTCCTTCAGCTTGATGCAGGAATTGAGGTTCAGCTGCAGGTAGTTCTGGCGCGGCGCCTGACCGCGACGCTCGGCCTGCGAGATGAGGTCCGCCGTGAACGCACGGGTCTGCTTGAAGTCCCCCTGCTGGTAGAACGACTGCGCCATCAAGGTGTTGACGTCGCCGTCTGCGAAACCGCCCTTCTGCGCCTGCCGACCGTACTCGATCGCACGCGGGTAGTTGCGGGCGTTGTAGTGCAACTGCATCAGCGCCTTGACGCGCGCTCCCTTGTTGGACGCGTACTGCGACCCGAGGTTCGTCTCATAGGCGCGGATCGCCGTG
>Ga0209985_10003803_pt1 | contig 12548 bp, 6 predicted proteins | sample NOAtaG_FD_187305 | JGI IMG/M metagenome (GOLD analysis project Ga0209985, IMG submission 187305) | Freshwater lake microbial communities from Lake Erie, under a cyanobacterial bloom - NOAA_Erie_Diel6S_1000h metaG (SPAdes) (version 2) | ecosystem: Environmental > Aquatic > Freshwater > Lake ...
AAGTCTTGGACAAGACGGCGCGGGTTTCAATCACAACGAAATAGACCTGATTCAGCAGAAAGCTTACGAAGCGATCGATAGTAAATCCGGATGACTCTTCTTCCCCTGTTGCCAGCTGTTCATCCAGCAGTTCCGCCAACAATACGGAATTGCGTGTGTAGACATTGAGCGGATCAGCGCCCGATGTATCTTTTTCCTTGAGAAAGTCATCCAGACAGCGCTGCTGTTCTCCACTGTTCACCCGTGTAGTAAGCCAATCGAATGGCAATGCTGCCAACTCCCTACACTCCGGGAACCGCTTGCGCAGCAATACAAGCAGCAAGAGTAGGGTGGTGAGTCGTTGCTGGCCATCAATTACCTCCTGTTCATTGCGCTTGTCCGGAAAGGAAAGCTGCATGGTACCGATAAACATGGGTTCCTCGTCCGACTGCCCGTCAAGCCCCCGGAAAGCAGTAAAAAGATCACCCATGAACTTCCGAATCTGCACATCGGTCCAGGCGTAGGGTCGCTGGTAAATCGGAATCACATAGCGCTTTCCGCTTTCCAGCAATCCGGAATAACCTTGTTTTCCGGCGTTTTGTAGTGTGCAGGTCTTGGCTGCAATGGCGAAGTTGTTGTTGGCTTCCATAGATTGTTGGTTTCTGTTCCGACCTTTGGTTACAGCCACTGGGAACATTAACCGGAGCCGGCCCGATCAATCAACCAGGCCAATTCCGATTAACGCTCAGAACTGTAAACAGAAGCAACATTCACACCTTACCTCGCATTCTATCTGCGGAGTGGGTATTGCCGATGGAAATCTTCTGAAATTGGATGAACAACGGCGGAAGCCTTAACCAGCAACAGCTGCAAACCTCCCCTATTCCACCTTCACCTCAAAACGATCGTAAAACTGCGGGCGGTACAGAAATACATCGTCGAAGGTATAGGGAATATTGTCGCGGCCGGCGTAGACCTGGATGAGGTTGCGGCTGTTCAAGGCCCATTGTACTGCGAACAATTACAACTCTAACGGAAGTGTTACATTAACTGTGTCAGGTTCGTTAAAGATTAAGCTTTAACCTTTCTCCAAAGATAATAGATAGCTGTGCTAAAGTCTGGTTCCAGTTATGTACTGGCCTGTTCCATTTGGCGCAGATGTTTTCTTGAGCAAGGAACAGTAGTTTCATCAGAGCATCCTCAGAGGTGAAGGCTCCTTTGGATTTTGTGACAGCACGTAGTTGCCGGTGGAAGCCTTCAATGATGTTTGTTGTGTAGATAATGCGTCTGATTTGCTTGTTGTACTTGAAGAAGGCGCTTAACCTATCCCAGTTCTTTTTCCAGGATTCTATGACCTTTGGGTACTTTGAGCCCCAAGTGGCTTCCAGCTGCGACAGATGCTTTTCTGCAAGCTCTTTGGTCGAAGCCTGGTAGACCAGTTTTAAGTCCTTGAGGAACGCCTTAACATCCTTGTAGGAAAGATACTTGATGGAGTTCCTGATCTGATGCACGATGCAGAGTTGTACCTCGGTGTTGGGGTACACGCTTTGCAGCGCATCTGCGAACCCGTTTAGGTTGTCCATACAGGCTATGAAGATGTCTTCAACGCCTCTGTTCTGAAGATCCGTAAGCACCTGCAACCAGAACCGGGCACCTTCATTTTCTCCGATATATAGGCCTAAAAGCTCCTTGTATCCTTCCTGATTCAGGCCTAAGCAGCAGTAAACAGCCCGTGAGATAACCCGGCCTTCGTGGCGCACTTTGTAGTGTATGGCATCCAGCCAGACAAATGGATAAACGGATTCCAACGGCCGGCTACGCCATTCTTGGATCAAGGGCAGGATTTTGTCCGTAACACGGCTTACAGTTGCAGTTGACACCTCGATGCCATACAGCTCCTGAATATGATCGCTGATGTCTCCTAGGCTGTTCCCGCGCGCATACAAGGCCAGTATTTGCCTGTCAAGGTCAAGCCCTAATGTTCGCTGACGTTTGCCCACTATCTCCGGCTCAAATGTGCCATTGCGGTCTCGTGGCGTCTGGATCTCTACATGCCCGAAATTCGTCTTTAAGGTCTTCGGAAGCTTTCCGTTTTTTCGATTGGGCTCTTCTCCAGACTCAATGTGAGCCTCCAGCTCCCCAACCAATGCTTCCTCCAGAAACTCCTTGATTAACGGCGTCAGAGCACCGTCTTTGCCCAGCAATTGCTTGCTCTCTTTGAATCGGCTCGCGAAGCTCTTCTTGAACTCCTCGTAGTCAAATGGTTTTTTTGTCATCGTCTATGTCAAGTTTAGTGGTTTTTCCTAAAATTGACACAGTTAGTGCAACACTCTCGGAACATGAAATCCCCCTATCAACTCTCCGTCAGTTTGATATACTCTTTCATATTTATATAGTTTAAAGAATGTCTCGTCAAGGACAATAGTGTTTTGCAAACCATCAAAATGAGCATAACGATTATTTCTAATTTCAGAACTGCTGCCCTTGCTCATATCCGAGAACTTCAAATATGGACCATTACCGTCTCTAAACATTCGTTTAAATTCAGATTTGCTTCTTCCAGTAACCAGTTCTACATTGGCCCATTGTGCATCTGACCACCCTTTCATCTCTTGGCGCGCATCATTCACTAGATCTCTTAGTGCTGTTTTCTCTTCTCTATTCTGCTGGCGGTTGTCTGAACTACCACGTATTCTGAATTCGCCTTCTGCACCTTCTGGATCAGCAATACATATCGGATTTAAATTATTTACGGCATACGGGGCCATTCCCTCGTTGAAAACTGGATCCAGATTCCACCTTCTCCCCAACCTACAATCATACTGCCAATACTCTGCTGTATAACTGTTACCTCGCCCAGATAATTCATTATCCTTTTCCTGCGAACCGAAACCGTACCGATACCCCATCCCGCCTGCAAATTCCCTGCCATGCATTTGCATTCCAAAGGGATAGTAGTCAAACATGCCGGAATACCAGCTGACACTGCTGTTGCGGATGTTGGTGGAAGGCATTGGATAGAACGAATATAGCGAAAATGCCGCGATTTGGATGGGGTTGGAGCACTGAAACTGAGGGCGCAGTACTGGTGTGCATCATGCCATGATGCAAGGCGAAGGGTGCTGCCGTCAACAATAGCAGCAAATGCGCTTCCGCCAGGTCAAAGAGGACTAAACCAACATCAACGCGATTTCACCCATGCGCCTATGTCTTTGATCAACTGCTCGTCGGCATGCAGGTTCGGGCGGTGGTATTCGTTGGGCGACAGGCTTCCATCGCTCTGTTGCAGCAAGTGGTTGAGTGTGGGGTATTCGCGGAATGTGCAGGCGCCGGTGGCTTTGCGCGCTTCGCAGTGCGCCCGCAGCGAAGTGTAAAAACGGGGCGGAACCTGGTAATCCATCGCGGCATTGACCACCATGTGCGGAACAGCATCCAGGAACCCGGGCCTGAACATGGTATCGATGCGGCGCCACCAGCCCACTGAAGTACCGAGTACCACGGCGTTCTCGGCCTGATTCGGGTCGTAAATGGAGCCCAGGGCATGGAGCATGGCGCCCGATTCTTCCGAACCTGCGCTGCCGTTTTGCATGTTCAGGTGTCTGATCTGGTATTCCACGATGCGGCTGAGCGAATCGGCTGTACCACAAAGCATCACCACACCGGCGATATCGTGCAGCAGATCCTTGCGCAGGGCCGCGAAACGCGGAGCCATCAATGCACCCTGGCTGTGGCCGATGATGAAGATGCGGTTGGTATCGACCCAATCGTGCTGCTTGGCCAGATCGACCATGGCCCAGAGATCGGTATAGACTTCTTCCTCGGGCGTTAGCAGCTTGTCTTTGTAGCGCTCGGGGTACTGAAAGGTGCGTTTGTTATAGCGCAGGCTGCCGATACCCTGCCCGGCGAGACCCAGGGCCAGGTCTTGAAAGACGCGGTTCGGGCCCATGCTTTCGTCCATATCGTTCGGGCCGGAGCCGTGAACGAGGATACAAACCGGCAGCCGCGCAGTATCAAAACGGGCAGGCCAAAGCAATTGCGTTTTGAGCGGCCAGCCGGAAACGCCGTGCTCCAGGTCTTTTACTGAAACCGGAAATCCGGTTCCATACGGCGGTTTCTTCCAGACATTGGGTTGCTCAAAAGGGCGCAGGAATAGTCCGCTGATCAGGTCTTTCTCCACCCCGATCAGCAAGGTGAAACTGTCTTTTTCCATCAACAGCCGGTAGCGATACACCTCCACACCCTCGGCCTGTTGTTTCGCTTCGTAGCTGATTTTCAGGATACGGCCATAGGTTTGCTGCACCTTGTCCATGAAGCCTTTCACCTGTTCGGCGCTGAGCTGTTCCCTGAACTTGGGTTGGCAATAGCGCGAAAAGGTCTTGTACTTGCCTTTCTGCAGTGCCGAGACTGCCTTCTGTGCCACACGGGGCGGTTCGGCCGGCAGTGCCGCAACGAGCAGCAGGAGGAATGCGGTAAAGAGGGGTTTCATCATTTCTGGCTTTCGAAGGCACCAATATCGGGCGGAAAGCTGCGCAAACGGCCCAGTACATCGAAATCGAGCGGAGGGGAGAGCATTTTCGCCTTGTCTTTCGCCGCAGAGAGCGTATCGAGACCATAATTATGCTCCTTGATGGACAGGAAGCGCGGATCCAGGTTCAGGATATTGTCGTTGATGCGCAAGGCGTCGTCGTTGCTGCGAATCAGGTTGTTTTCGAGGAAATGCGAGAAGGGTGACTGGCTGCTGTTGTCGAAGCCAAGCTCTGTTTCATTCGGCCCGTAAATCAGGGAGTTAACGAAATAGCTTTGAACGGGCTGTGTTTGCAACAGATTCCCATTGCCATCGCGCAAAGTATTGGTAACCGCCACGTGGGGATCGCGGCGACCTGCACCGGTATTGTAGGAGGCGAAGGTGCAATGGCGGAAATCGTATTTCCCGCCCAACAGTCCGAAAAAGGTGAAGCTGCCGCAATCGGCGAAGACAGAATTCTCCGCTTTGATGCCGCCGGTTACGCCGAGCAATCCAACCGAAGCATGGTGCATCACCCGGCAATTGCGCAGGATCAGGTTGTAATCGGAACCGTTCACCGGCAGGCTGTCGACCCGGATGCCGATACCGCCCTGGGTGATGACTGCGTAATCGATTTCGTTGTTCGTGCTGCCGACCAGGAAATGAATCCCGTTCCACAAGCCGGTGGTATAGCGGTAGCGATAGGCCAGTTTATCGCTTTGGATGATCACAGGCTGACCGGCAGTGCCTTTCACCTTCAGGGTTCCGAGCACGTACAGGCTGGTACGGATGCCGCAGTGCACACGCACGCCGTTTCGGATGGTGAAGGTGCAGTTTTCGGGAATCACCACCGTATCGAGCAGCACATAGGGTTTGTCGCGGTCGGCCCATTCACCGCCGCAGGGCAAAACGGTGCGGCGGAAATAATGCGCATCCCAACCCCAGGCTTCCAGGATCAGTTGCTGTTCCCTGCCGTTGGTGCTGAAAAGTATGGAATCGGTCACCAGGGCCGGGTTCAGGTTGTTATTGGCCTCCAGTGTGCATTGGACGAAGACGAAGATGCTGTCGCGCGGACCGATTTCGTAGTCTGTCACGGCCGGCGTATTCCTTCCGTTGATGTTCAGCCGGAAAGGCGAAGTGCTGCCACCGGCCAGGCGGATACTGGTTTTCAGCGGCTGGTTGTGCGGGTTCACCACCTGGAAGATCTTCGTCACCGACAAAGGATAACCGGTTCCGGGCAGGCGGGTGAAGACGGTATCGAAGCGCATGGTGTCTTCGCTCAGGCGCAGCCCATCTCCCCCATCGTAAAAAGATTCTTTTTTACAGGCGCCCATCGCCGAGAGCAGCAGGAGAATGAACAGGATACCGGCGCGAAACTTCACGGTGCAAAGCTAAGGTACAGGCGGATAACGCCACGCCCTGCCAACTATTGCCGCCTTTGCGTTGTTTTACCCGTTTCAGACACGGTTCGGCTGTGCTTCCCTGCTTAAATTTGATGCACGTTATTACCCTCGTAAAGGAACCCCATGAGCAAGGCATTTAAACTGATTTCTCCCTTCAAACCCACCGGCGACCAGCCCAAGGCCATTGAGCGCCTGGTGGAAGGCATCGAACAAGGTCAGCGTTTTCAAACCCTGCTCGGTGTAACCGGATCGGGCAAGACCTTTACGGTAGCGAATGTGATTGAAAAGGTACAGAAACCGGTGCTGGTATTGAGTCACAACAAAACCCTGGTGGCCCAGTTGTACAGCGAGTTCTGTCAGTTCTTCCCCGAAAACGCGGTGGAGTATTTCGTGAGCTATTACGACTATTACCAGCCGGAAGCCTATATCCCGCAGAGCAATACCTATATAGAAAAAGACCTCAGCATCAACGATGAAATCGAAATGCTGCGGTTGAAGACCACCTCTTCGCTCCTGTCCGGGCGCCGGGATATCATTGTCGTGGCGACGGTTTCCTGTATTTACGGCGCGGGCAATCCGGACGATTTTGAAAAGAGCACGATCCGCATCCATACCGGCCAGACCGTAAGCCGCAACACCTTTCTGTACGCCCTGGTATCGAGCTTGTACAGCAGGACAACCGCCGAATTCAAGCGCGGCACTTTCCGGGTGAAGGGCGATCAGGTCGATATCTTCCTGGCTTACAATGATTACGCGATCCGCGTGGTCTTTTTCGGGAACGATATTGAGGAAATCTACTCCTTCGATCCGGCCAGCGGGAGCCGTTTGGAGCGGATGTACGAAGTGGCCATCTATCCCGCCAATCTGTACGTATCGCCCCGCGATCGCCTGAAAGACATCATCCATCTGATCCAGGACGATATGGTGGCGCAGGTGGAATATTTCAAGGAACAGGGCCGTTTTCTGGAAGCGAAACGCATCGAAGAGCGGGTAACTTTCGACCTGGAAATGATCCGCGAGCTCGGTTATTGCAACGGCATCGAAAACTACAGCCGTTATTTCGACCAGCGGGAACCCGGTACGCGGCCCTTCTGCCTGCTGGATTATTTCCCCAAAGACTTCCTGCTCGTGGTAGACGAAAGCCATGTGAGCATGCCCCAGGTGCGGGCTATGTATGCCGGAGACCGCAGCCGCAAGGTGAACCTGGTGGAATACGGATTCCGTTTGCCGGCTGCGCTTGACAACCGGCCCTTGCAGTTCGACGAATTCTACAACCTTATCCCGCAGGCCATTTACGTCAGCGCTACGCCCACAGATTTTGAAATCAGGGAAAGCGAAGGCGTGGTGGTGGAACAGCTCATCCGCCCTACCGGCCTGCTCGATCCGGTGATTGAAGTGCGGCCCAGTGGCAACCAGGTGGATAATTTGCTGGAGGAAATTGATGACCGCATCAAAATGGGCGACCGCGTGCTGGTAACGACGCTCACGAAGCGCATGGCCGAGGAATTATCGAAATACATGTTGCGGGTCGGCATACGCTGCGCCTATATCCACAGCGAGGTGAAGACGCTGGACCGCGTGGATATCCTCCGCGATTTGCGCCTCGGTACGATCGATGTATTGATTGGTGTGAACCTGCTGCGCGAAGGCCTCGATTTGCCCGAAGTGAGCCTGGTTGCCATCATGGACGCCGACAAGGAAGGCTTCCTGCGGAATGTCACCAGCCTGGTGCAGACGATAGGCCGTGCAGCGCGCAACGAACGCGGCAAGGTGATCATGTATGCCGACCGGATGACGGAGAGCATGTCGAAAACCATTGCCGAAACCGAAAGGCGGCGCGCACGGCAGATTGAATACAACACCGCACACGGCATCATACCGCGCACGGTAACGAAGAGCAGGGAAGAAATCCTGCAGCAGACCAGTGTGGCCGACATGAAGAAGGTGAGTGAAGAAAACGCCTACATCGAGCCGGAAACGCCGTCTCTGGTGCAGGATCCTGTGATGAAATACATGGATAAGCCCTCGCTGCAGAAGGCGATCGACCGGACCGAGAAGGAAATGCTCCGCGCGGCCAAGGAGATGGATTTTGTGGAAGCCGCCCGCCTGCGCGATGAGTGGGAACAGATGAAAGAGAAGCTGAAAACCTTGTAATGCGCGGCTTGTTGCTCGGTACCGTGTTGTGCTTGGCCGGCAGTTTGAAAGCCCAGCCGGCTTTTCCGGTTCACCAACGGGCCGACAGCTTCATGCGCGACAGCGGCATCGGCTTCGACGGGCATCGCAACCGCTGCGTATGGGTGTATTGCGGCAAGCGTTCCTCCTTCTTCAAAACAGATACGATACGGATCATCAAGCTCTGCGGCGGCATGATCGGCAACTGTTACGAAAACCTCACCCTGCACAATTGGGACGGCAGCGGGTGGCGGGTGGAAAACGGTGGCAGCCGCAGGCCGCGCAACATACCCGCCGGCTGGACAGCCGATGCCGATTACCTGCGGATCACGGTTCGGCGCAGGGAATACCGCTTGCTGCGCATCCGTTCAGACGCATACAATGCCATGTACTTCGTACGCGAGAAATTGTAGACAAGACCGCAGGCTCCGTATCAACGCAGCGCTGTTTCTGTTAAAAAAGGTGAGCCTCCTCAGCGCATCAGGTGCACGACGCCGTGGTATTCCACATCATCGCCGTTCAGGATTCGCGCATTCACCTGCCAGACATAGACGCCAACGGGTTGCATTTTGCCGTTCACGAGGCCATCCCAGCCCTGGTCAGGGTCGGTGGTTTCAAACATCTTCGCGCCCCAGCGATCGTAAATGCGGAGCAGGTAATGTTCGCGTTGGATATTGGCGTATTCAGGCTTGAAGACATCGTTGCGGGTATCGTTGTTCGGCGTGAAGGCCGTCGGCACGAACAGGCTGCCGTTGGAGTGCACAAATACCGCATTGGGGAGGGTGAAAGTATCGATACAACCTTCAGCGCTCACACTGATGAGGCGCACATCGTACCAGCCGGTATCGGGTGCTTTGAACATCGGTTCGAAGCGCCGGCTGCTGGCGATGGAGCGTCCGGATCTCATCACATCCCAATAGTAATCGATCGCGCCGCTGGTCAGGTTCTTGGTAAAGAAATCGCTGCGCGGCAGGAAGACGCGGTCGGGCGCAACCTGGAACAGGCTGTATGGCGGCTTAAGGACCGTGATGTACTCATATTTAGTGGCTTGCGATTCACCGCCCGGGCCTGCGCCCATTAGGGTTACGTTATACGTTCCAGCGTTTTGGTAGGTATGTTTGGGATCGCGGTCGGTGCTGCGGTTGCCGTCGCCAAAGAACCAGATGAAGCGGTCGGCGTGTTGGGTATTGTTGGTGAATTGAACGGTCAGCGGCCCGCAGCCTGAATCTATATCGACGGTAAAGTCCGGATCAGGGAGGTAGGGGTCGATGCGCACGTCGGCCCAAGCTGTATCTGTGCAACCCGGATTTCTGGATACGTGCATCACCCGATACCAGCCTGAATCGCTGAAGGTATGATACGGATCGCGCATTGTACTGGTTTTGGGATTGCCCGGATCATTGAAATCCCAATACCAGGTAAGCGGCAAGGTAGAAGTGCTTTTCGACAAGAAGGAGATGGTTGAATTGGGCAGTTTACCTTTGGGCGGGGTGAAATCGATCCGGGCTTCGGGAGTTTCGCCTACTGTAATACTGCCACTGGACATAAAGGAATCGCGGCAACCATTGGCATCGAAGGCGGTCAATTTGTATTTAAAAACACCCGGGCGCAGGTATTGGTGATAAGGTTCCTTCACGGATGAACCGGCACCATCACCAAAATCCCAGATATAGTTTACGGCACCACGGGTAGCATTCCTAAAGAATACTTCACCTGGAATACAGCGTATAAAAGAAGTATCAGGCACACTTATGGACAAGCGTTGCGGAAGCGAAATGACCCGAACGAAAGAATCTACACAGCCGCGGTTGGAGGTTACGTGCAGTTCGACATTGTAACTTGTGTCTCGGTAGGGTGATACGGGGAACAAATGGCGCGGATCGCGGGTACTGCTTACACTGCCTTCATTAAAGTCCCAGCGATAAGTGGCCGCGTTGAAGGATTCATTTATGAAATCGAAGTAACCGGCATCACATGGGTTTACGCGTTCAAACTTGAAATAGGATTCGCTTGGGCGGTACACCGGAATTGATACCCCTACCGAATCTGTGCAATCGCGTGAATAGGTGGTGAGCAGCACGCGGTAGCTCGTATCCCGGGAACCGCGGTTATAAAAGGTATGGCTGGCATTGATCGATTTGGCGCTAAAGCCATTGCCAAAATCCCAGAAATAGGAATTTGCATTTTGCGAGCGGTTGGAGAAACGCACGCTCAGCGGGGAACATCCTTTATCCGCGTCAAGCGTAAAATCGGGAACCGGATACGGCAACACCGTCATTTTGCCGGTAAAGGTATCGCGGCAGCCGGAAGCACTCATAGCTTCCAGCCAGATATTATAGGTGGTATCGCGCGATGGGATGGGGTTTTTCGGGAAGAACACACCGGGATTGGGTGCGCTGGTAGTAGTTCCCTGACCCAGGTTCCAACGAAAGCGATAGGCATTGAGTGACTGGTTGTAGAACTGTATTTTATCGGGGAAGCAGAAGGTATCTTCATTGCTGGCATAGGATGCCACCGGATCACCTTTCACGATGATATCCTGGCGTGCAGTATCGCCACGGCAACCGAAAGGAGAGGCTACAATAAGGGTTACACGGTAAATGGAATCGAAGATAGGTCGTTGGAGAAATTTATATTGAAAATTGCGGTTGAGGCTTCGGGTTACACCATCGATACGCCATTCATTCCGATTGTTGTTGAACGACTGGTTGGTGAATGAAACCGGCAGCGGTCCGCAGCCCTGTGCCTTATCTGGGAAGAAGTAGGCGTATGCATCCGGACGCAGGGTTACATTCTGGTAGGCTGTATCGCGGCAGCCATGTTCACTGATTCCCACGAGTCCCACCCGATAGATGGTGTCGCGCTGGTAGCGATCGGTGAAGATGAAGGATGGGTTTAAGAGGAAAGTAGTGTCACGGCCGGTGAACAACCAGGTGAACTTCATGATGGCAATGGATCCGGTATCGTTGGGGATGGACGAGTTGGTGAACCTGACAGTCAAGGGTCGACAGCCGTTGTTCTTGTCCATTGAAAAGCGTGCACGAGGTTTAGGATATACTTTTACTGAGCGGGTGAGGCTGTCGAGGCATCCGTGCTCTGAGATGGCAACCAGCTTAACGAAGTGGGTCGTGTCTTTGGTCGCGCTGGCTCGCAGGCGCAAGGCGGTATCACGTGCGGAGCTGTTAAGGCCTCTTTCGAAGTTCCAGCGAAACTTCATGATCCAGATGGTTCCCGTATCGTTGGGCGTGGAAAAATTCTGTGTGGCGATGCGCAGGGGGCCGCAGCCTTCGTAGCGGTCCAATACAAACCTGGCCGTTGGATTCGGGTAAACGGTGAGTGTTTTGGTTACTGAATCCCGACAGCCCCATTGGTTCACTGCATACATTTTGATAGTATGCACGGTATCGCGCCACCGGCCGGCGCGGAAATGCATGGAAGTATCCTGTGCCCTGCTGGTTCTTCCGCTGCTGAAATCCCATTGGAAGGCCATGTTGCGGAGTGTACCGGTGCTGCCTCCATGTATTGAACTGTTGGTAAACAGGGTGGTATGCGGACCGCAGCCGGCGGGTTTGTCGATGATAAAATTTGCGGTTGGCTGGATGTATACCTCTACAGGTTTTGTTATTGTATCGCGGCAACCACCGGTTGAAACGATGGCTATCAACCTTACCTGGTATGTTTTGGCCGAATCAAAGGCCTTCCGCGTAGCCAGGGTTGAACTATTTTGCTGCAAGGTGGTGCCATCGCCGAAGGACCAATGGAATTGGTTCGCATCAGCTGAACTGTTGTTGGTGAAAAGAAAGGTGTCTTTCCGGCATCGGCCCAGCGCAGGCACGCTGAAGTTGGCTTTTGGTTTACCGATTACTCTGATGGTTTGTTTAATGGAATCGACGCCGCAGGTATCGGTTGAATAGAGGGTTATAACATAATTTCCGGGTGTGTTATATGTGACGGCAGAAGGGGCTTTGCTGGTAGATGCTCGTCCGTCGCCGAAAGTCCAGCGGTAACTGTATCCTGTGGAGAAGGCTTCACCTGTAGTATTGCTCACATTAACGGTAAGGGGTGCGCAGCCGATGCTTTTATCTACTGTAAAACTGGGGCGTGCCCTGGCGTAGACGCGCACATTGATGGTATCTTTTGTAGACCCGCATTTATTGGTAGCTGTGAGTATGACGGGATATGGGGAGGTTCTGCCTACTGAGAAAGTATGTGTCGGACTGTTTTCGGTGCTGGTTCTGTCTCCCGGTGCGGCATGCTGATCGTTAAAATTCCAATGGAAACTCATCTGATCGCCGGTGGAAGTATTATTAAATTTAACAGTAAAGGGCTGACATCCGCTTGTTGCGCCGATGGTGAAACTTGCCTTGGGTTCTTTTATGATATTTAAGCGATATCTGCCAGTATCTATACCGCAACCATTGCTGTCTATGAGTAATATATCGTATTGTCCAAGCTTATTGTATTTCTTTTTGATAGACCCCATTGTATTT
>Ga0209985_10003804_pt1 | contig 12547 bp, 7 predicted proteins | sample NOAtaG_FD_187305 | JGI IMG/M metagenome (GOLD analysis project Ga0209985, IMG submission 187305) | Freshwater lake microbial communities from Lake Erie, under a cyanobacterial bloom - NOAA_Erie_Diel6S_1000h metaG (SPAdes) (version 2) | ecosystem: Environmental > Aquatic > Freshwater > Lake ...
AGGGCATCTTGCTGCCCGCCCAGGCCGGCACGATGCCGCTCTTCTTCTGCGCCTTGCGAACGTAGGCGACCATGTCCTGGGTCCGGACGTACTCCAGCAGCCGGCCGGCGTAGACAAAGCAGTTGCCAGCCTTGAGCCGCGCGATGAAGCCCTCCTCGATGCTGCCCAGGGTCCCGCCACCTCCGCCGCCGCCCCACCAGCGCAGCTGCATCGTCGCGTCGGCGGTAATGGTGCCGATCTGCAGCCGGTGGCGCATCGCCAGCGCGCGGCTGGGCACGCGCCACAGGCCCTGGTCCAGCGCGATCCGGTGGTATTCGGGGTAGGCCGAGAGGCTGTCGCCCCACCAGCGCAGCTGCATCGTCGCGTCGGCGGTGATGGTGCCGATCTGCAGCCGGTGGCGCATCGCCAGCGCGCGGCTGGGCACGCGCCACAGGCCCTGGTCCAGCGCGATCCGGTGGTATTCGGGGTAGGCCGAGAGGCTGTCGCCCCCCCGTTCGCAGAAGCGCAGGCACCAGTCGAACTCGTCGTCGCTGAGCGTCGCGTAGGCCGGCGCACTGCGGACCTCGGCACGCAGCGACTCGCTGTCGAAACCACCGCCCAACGCCACGGTGACCAGGTGCTGCACCAGCACGTCCAGCGGCTTGGCCGGGCTGCGCCTGGACTCGACCTGCCCGGCCAGCGCGGCACGGCGCGCCGAGGCGGCCTCGACCAGTTCGAGCGTGTTGGTCGGCACCAGGGTGATGCGGCTGGCGCGGCCGGGTGCGTGGCCGCTGCGGCCGGCGCGCTGCAGCAGCCGCGCGATGCCCTTGGCGCTGCCGATCTGCAGCACGCGATCCACCGGCAGGAAGTCCACGCCCAGGTCCAGCGACGAGGTCGCCACCACGGCCTTCAGCGTGCCCGCCTTCAGGCCCGCCTCGACCCAGTCGCGCACGCTCTTGTCCAGCGAGCCGTGGTGGATGGCGACTTCGCCGGCCCAGTCGGGCCGCGCCTTCAGGATCAGTTGGTACCAGATCTCGGCCTGCGAACGAACGTTCGTGAACACCAGGGTCGAGGCACCGGGCGGCGTCTTGGCGATCTCCTCGACCACCGGCTCGAGCATCTGCGCGCCCAGGTGCCCACCCCACGAAAAGCGGCCCGGCTCGCGCGGCAGCAGGGTGTCGACGATCAGCGGCTTGTCGAGCCGGCCGCGCACCAGGGTGCCGCGGTCGTGGCCGACCAGGGTGGCCATCGCTTCTTCCAGATTGCCGATCGTGGCCGACAGGCCCCAGACGACGAGACCCGGGTTCCAGCGCCGCAGCCGCGCCAGCGCCAGCTGGACCTGCACGCCGCGCTTGTTGGCGATCAGCTCGTGCCATTCGTCTACGACAACGCAGTGCAGGCCAGACAGTTCGGCCTGGGCGGCGGCACGGGTGAGCATCAGCGACAACGACTCCGGCGTCGTCACCAGAGCCTGCGGCCAGCGCTTCTCCTGCCGTGCGCGTTCGGCGCTGGGCGTGTCGCCGCTGCGCTGGCCGACCCGCCAGTCCGGCCGCAGCAGCGCCAGCGGCTCCTGCAGGGCGCGCGTGGTGTCGCTGGCCAGCGCCCGCATCGGCGTGATCCACAGCACCTGCATGCCGCCCCCGGCCCGCGCCCGCTGCAGCGCCCCCAGCCAGACCGCCAGTGTCTTGCCGCTGCCGGTGGTGGCGTGCAGCAGGCCCGACTCGCCGGCCTGCATCGCCGCCCACACCTGGCGCTGGAATTTATGAGGGCGCCAGCCCTGGGCAACGAACCAGTCGCCGGGTGCAATCGATGGCATCGGGCCGGCCGTCATGGGTCGACGAGCAAACCCGAGAAGTAGGTGGCAATCCGAGCGTTCATCCCGCCCTGAAGGCGATGGCCGTCATGTCGAAATCCAGCCGTCTGTCCTGGACAAGATCATCCGCAGCCCAACCACGAGGCTGAGCCAGGGCTTCGATGAACAGGGGTAATGTCATGAGAGCTTCACAGTTTCTGATCGGACGCCGGCTCGCCGCCGGCTTTGCCCTGATGGGCGTGATGATCGCCGCGGTCGGCGGCATCGGGATTGCCGCCAAGAACGCCATGCGCGGCGACCTCGATCAGATCGAACTGAACCAGCAGAAGCTGGTCCTGAACTACGAGATGGCCGAACGCGTGCATGTCGAGGCCCGCGTGCTGCGCACGATCATCATCGCCAAGGACCCTGCGATCCGCGAAGGCGAGATGCCCAAGATCGTGCAGGCGCGGGCCGACTACGACGCCGCGCTGAAGCAGCTGCTGGCAATGCCCGCCAGCGAGAGCGGACAGGCCGCGCGACAGGCCATCGCCCAGGGGGCCCTGGCGGGCCGCAGCGTCAACGACCGCATCCAGACCCTGGCGCGCGAGGACCGCGACGACGAGGCACTCCAACTGCTGCTGGCTGAAGGCATCCCGAGCATGAACACCTGGCAGAAGGCCTTGGACGACAACATCCGGCTGCAGACCGAAGCCAACCGCGTGCTGTCCGAGGATGCCGACCAGTCGTTCCAAAGGGGCCTTACCGGCGTCATCGGCGGTACGCTGCTGTCCACCTTGCTGGCCTGGTTCGCCGGCCGCTGGATCACCGGCACCATCGTCCGCCCCATTCACTATGTGCGCGACTGTGCCTTGCGCATGGCCAACGGTGACCTGACCGTCCGGGTGGAGCGCCGCAAGGGTTTTGACGGCAAGGACGAGGCCTCGCAACTCGTGGCCGCGATGCAGACCATGCACGACAGCCTGTCCGACATGGTGAGTACCGTGCACATCAAGGCCTCGGGCGTCGCCACCGCCGCCGAGCAGATCGCCCAGGGCAACGCCGATCTCTCCTCGCGCACCGAGCAGCAGGCCGCGGCGCTGCAGCAGACCGCCGCGACGATGGATCAGCTGACCATCACGGTCCGTGGAAACAGCGAATCCACCTCCGAAGCGGCGGTACTGGCCCAGGGTGCCAGCCAGGTCGTCGGCCGCGGCGGCGCGGTGATGACCGAAGTTGTGGCGACGATGAAGCGCATCGACGATGGCAGCCAGAAGATCGCCGACATCATCGGCACCATCGACGGCATCGCCTTCCAGACCAACATCCTGGCCCTGAATGCCGCCGTCGAAGCCGCGCGGGCTGGCGACGCCGGACGCGGATTCGCGGTGGTCGCCGCCGAGGTCCGCACGCTGGCGCAGCGCTCGGCGCTGGCCGCACGCGAGATCAAGTCCCTGATCGGACACTCGGTCGAGCAGGTCGGCCAGGGCCGCGAACTGGTCGAACAGGCCGGCCGGACGATGAACGACATCGTGACCGCGATCGGCAAGGTCGACGGCCTGATGGCCGAGATCGGGACCGCCACCCGAGAGCAGAGCGACGGCATCTCGCAGGTCGGCACCGCCGTCGTGCAGATGGACCGGGCCACGCAGCAGAACGCCGCGCTGGTGGAGGAGTCCGCCGCCGCCGCCGAGTCGCTGAACCAGCAGGCGCGTGCGCTGATGGAGCAGGTCTCGCGCTTCAAGCTGGCCTGACGCCAGGCGTCGACGGAGCCGGTTCAGGGCCGCGGGGTCGTCGCCGGCCCGTCGATCGCGAGCCCGACGCGGCGCACATGGGCACCGGCCATCTCGCGCACGACACAACGGGCGGCGCCCAGAGACACGGCATCGCCCACCACCGCCGGGCGGCGCAGTTCGCGCTCGATCCAGCCGGCCAGGGTCTCATCGGGCACCCCATCGGCCGGCCGTGGCAGGCCGTAGAAGTCGCAGATCGCCAGCAAGGGCGCCTGGCCGTCGAGCACGAAGTCGCCGAACGCGAGCCGCGCCGCCGGCTCGTCCGCCGCATCGGGCAGGTTGACGCCAAACAGGTGGGCGACGCGGACCAGGGTCGCGCCTTGCAGCAGCAACGAAGCGAGCACGACCACAAACGCGATGTCGAACAGTTGCCGGGCCCCCGGGACGCCCGCCAGCAGCGGAAACAGTGCCAGCACCACCGGCACCGCGCCCCGCAACCCGACCCAGGACACGAAGCCGATCTCGGCCCAGGCAAAGCGCAGCGGCCTCAGGCACAGAGCCACGGCCAGCGGCCGGGCCACGAGCATCAGCACCGCCGCCACGCCGAGCGCGGGCAGCAGGTCGCCCAGCAGATCCCGCGGGGTCACCAGCAGGCCCAGCAGCAGGAACAGCGTCGCCTGCGCCAGCCAGGCAAAACCGTCGAGCGCGACCAGCGACTGCGCCACCACCTGTGGCGCCCGGGCCGCCGTGACCAGGCCGAAGAGGTAGATCGCGAGGAATCCCGAGCCCCCCAGCCAGCCGGCCCCCCCGAACACCGCCAGCCCCGCCGCCAGCAGAAGCAGCGCGGTCAGGCCCTCCGCCGCCCCCGTCAACGGCAGACGCACCAGCAAGGCCGCCACGCCCCAGCCCGCGAGGAGCCCGACCGCAGCGCCCCAGACCGCCTGCTCGGCGAGCATCATCAGCGCAGCGGTCCAGCCGGCGTCACCGGACACGACCCCCGGCGTCAAGGCCGCGGTCAGCGCCAGCACCAGGAACACCGCCATCGGATCGTTGAGTCCGGACTCGATCTCCAGCGTGCTCGACAAGCGCTCGTTGACGCGCAGCCCGCTGGTCTTGAGCAGCGAAAACACCGCCGCCGCGTCGGTCGAGCCCACGATGGCACCGGCCAGCAAGCCGAGCAGCAACGGCAGGCCGAAGAAGCCGGCCACCGCCAGGCCGGTGACGCCGGTCGTCACCAGCACGCCCAGCGTGGCGAGCCAGGCCGCCGGCTTGAGACCGGTGCGGAAGGTGCTCACCCGCGTGCGCAGGCCACCGTCGAGCAGGATGGTCGCCAGTGCTGCGCTGCCGACCCACAGCGACAGCTGGTGGTCGTTGAAGACGATGCCACCCGGGCCGTCCTCGCCGGCGAGCATGCCGACGACCAGGAACACCAACAGGAACGACAGGCCTGCGCGGACCGAGAACAGCCCCGCCAGCACGCTGGCGAACACCAGCACACCGGCCACGAAGAGAGCGGCATTGAGGGCGTCCATCGCGGGCGATGATGCCCGAATCGGGGATGCCCCTCAGCGCCGGTCCTGCGTGGGGCTTGCGCCGGTGATCCAGCCCTCCACCGGATCCACCACCTTGGGCTGGCCCCAGCGCGGCTGCGTCGACGCCCAGGCCGCCTGGGCCAGGCACAGCACGGCATCGAGCCGGTCGCCTGCCGCGTCGGCCACGAGGTCGTCGCGCTGGGCATGCGTGAGCTTCAGCCGCAGCGCCAGCCGGGTGCGGCCTTGTTCGAGCGCCTCGACGATGTCCTTGCGCGCGATCAGCCGGTCGGGCTCGGCGCTGTTCTTGTAGGAGCGGCGACCGATCAGCTCGTGCGCGAGCAGCCCCGGATAGCCCTCCAGCGCGCGCCGCGCCGCATCGCCGGCGACCAGGCCCGGCAGGTCGACGCCGGCAGCGACCAGCCGCGAGAAGCCCTCGAACCACATGTAGCCCACCGGCACATAGCGGGTCTGCAGGGGGCTGGACGACGACAGCCCGGCCATCGCGGTGTCGGTGGCGCGGTGGATCAGCCGCTGGCCTGCAGGCCGGCCGTTGCCCCAGTTGTCGACCAGGGCCTGGAACTCGCGCCGGCTGGCGCAGCGGCGGTGGACCTCGACGCTGACGGCCGCCGCATCGGCGCCCAGCGCCAGGCTGTCGACAAACACTCGCGGCAAGCCAAACGGGAAGTCGAACGCGCCGAGCCACGGCCCGGGTTCGGCCAGCAGCGACTCGAAGCCCGCCAGCGTCGGCAGCGCCTGCACGGCATCCAGCCGCAGCACGGCGCCCAGCAGGCGGCCGCGGGCGACGACCACCGGCTTCCTGTTCGACGGCGCGCTGCTGAAGTCGACGCCGATCAATCCGAGCCCGGCAGTCATGGGTGCGGCACCCCGAAGGCCAGCAGCAACACGCCGCCGGCGATGCAGCCGGCACCGGCCAGGCGCAGGCCGCGGTCCTGCTCGCCGAGCAGGCGGCCGCCGATCAGCGCCGCAAACAGCAGCGAGACCTCGCGCATTGGCGCGACGTGCGACAGCGGTGCGCTCTGCAAGGCGGTCAGCACCAGGATGTAGGCCAGCGGCCCGAGCAGGCTGACGGTCAGCACGTGCTTCCATTGCACGCGCCAGATCGCCGGCAGCGTGGCCCGCTCGCGCCACACCAGCGGCGCCTGCAGCGGCAGGCGCAGCACGTTGCAGACGTAGTCGAAGAGCACCGGGCCCATCGCCAGCACCTTGATGGCATAACCGTCGATCACGCTGTACAGCGCGATCAGGGCCCCGGTGGCGGCGCCCCAGCCCAGGCCGGCACGCAGGCGCTGGCGTTGCGCGGCCTGGTCTGCGGACAGTACCGCCACCGAACCGACCGAACGTGTCAAGGCGCTGCGCAGCATCGCCGGCCCACCGGCAATCAGGAACACCCCCCCGCAGACGCCCAGCACGCCAGCCACGCCCCAGAGCGTCATCGCCTCGCCGAGCACGATCACCGCCGCCGCCGCGGTGACCAGCGGCGCACTGCCCCGCGCCACCGGGTAGACCACGGTCAGGTCGGCCTCGCGGTAGCCGCGCAGCAGCGTGAGGTAGTAGACGACGTGAACGATGGCACTGAGCACCACCGCCCCCCATTGCAGCGCACCCCACTGCGGCAACTCGGTCGGCGCGAACCAGAGCGCCACCGGGGCCCACAGAACCGTGGTGGCGATGGCCGAGAGAAAGGCGAACCGATGGTCGCCGCCGGGTCCGCCGGCCGCGCGCTTGGCGGCCAGGTTCCAGACCGCGTGCAGCAGCGCGGCGGCGAGCACCAGCGCCAGGGCGGAAAGAGGCATCCGGCATTGTCACGGCGCCCAGTCCGCGCGGGCTGTCGCCACCGCTACATTTGCCGCCCATGCACGAGCTCGCCAACCCCGTCCTCGTCGAAGCCCTGCGCGGTGGCATCGTCGAGTCCGCCCACCGCGGTGCGTTTGTGGTCGCCGATGCCCAGGGCGGCGTCGTTCACGCCGCGGGGGACATCGAGCGGGCGGTGTTCCCGCGCAGTGCGATCAAGGTCATGCAGGCACTGCCGCTGGTCGAAAGCGGCGCTGCCGACGCCCTGGGTCTGGACGACGCCGAGCTGGCGCTGGCCTGCGCCTCGCACAACGGCGAGCCCGAGCACGTCCGCGTGGCCGCCAGCATGCTGGCCAAGGCCGGAGTCGACGCAGCGGTGCTCGAATGCGGGACGCACTGGCCCTACCTCGATTCGGCGCAACACGCGCTGGCCGCCGCCGGCCGGCAGCCGGGCGCGCTGCACAACAACTGCTCGGGCAAGCACGCCGGTTTCGTCTGCCTGGGCACGGCCCTGTGCGGCATCGGCAGCGGCAGCGGCAGCGGTACCCTGCGCGGCTTCCTGAGCGGCTACGTGCAGGCCGAGCATCCGCTGATGGTCCGCGTGAACCAGGCGGTGGCCGAGGTGACCGGGGCCGACCTGAGCCAGGCGCCTCGCGGCGTGGACGGCTGTTCGATCCCGACCTATGCGATCCCGCTGCGCAAGCTGGCGCAGGGCATGGCACGGCTGGCCACCGGCAACGCGCTGGCGAGCGCGCGGGCACAGGCGGCTCGACGCCTGTTTGCGGCGGTGGCGGCAGCGCCATTCATGGTCGCGGGCAGCGGTCGCTTCGACACCCGCGTGATGCAGCAGTTGGGGGCCCGTGTGTTCTGCAAGGTCGGGGCCGAGGCCGTCTACTGCGCCGCATTCCCCGAGCTGGGCCTGGGCGTGGCCCTGAAGATGGACGACGGCACTACGGCGCGCGCCGCCGAGGTGACGATGGCTGGGTTGATCCGGCGCCACCTGCGGTTGTCGGCGGCAGACGCGTCATGGGTCGACCTGCTGGCCGACGTGCCGCTGGTCAACTGGCGCGGCGTCGAGGTCGGACGGCTGCGCGGCGCGGCGGCGATGTCGCGCTGACGGCGGCCGCCAGCAGATCCCGCACCGCCGCGTGCTTGAGTGCCGGGACATGGCCGGCATCGAGCAGGCGGCGGACCGCCTGTTCGGCCTCGGCCTGGCCAGCGCCCGTGGCTCGGGCCAGGCGCAGCCGCGCCAGCCCATGCGCCAGGCGCGTGCCCTCGGGCACCGTCGTGTCGTCCGGCGCGAGCGCCAGGCGCGCAGCGGCGGCATCGCGGTCGTCGAGATCCAGCGCGGCATCGGCGGCGAGCGCGGCGAGGTAGAGCCGGTCTTCGGCCTTGATCGAGCCCGAGCGGGCCAGCAGCGCATCGGCCTTCGCCAGTGCGGCCGAAGACTGACCGCTGCGCTGGAGCCAGCGGGCACGCCGAGCAGCGATCTCGAGGCCCATCTCGTCGTCGGCGGTCGGACCGGCCAGCGCCTCGGCCTCGGCCAGCAGATCGCCTGCGCCGGCCAGGTCGTCGAGCAGCAGGTGCAGGTCGATCGCGACCCGCAGGGACCCGAGCTGCACATGCACGTTGTCGAGCGTGCGGGCGTGCTCGACCATGCGCGCCGCCGCCTGCCGCGACAGCTCGCCCTCGCCGCGCACCTGGTGCACGAACTGGCGCAGCCGCATGAAGCCCTGCTGCATGTCCGGGCTGTCCCAGAACGGCGACAGCGCCTCGCCTTCTTCGACCAGCGGCAGGACGTCGTCGAAGCGACTCTCGTCGGTGAGGATCACGACCATCCGGTACAGCGCGACCCGATGCGTCCTGATGCTGCCGCCGCGGCGCGCAAGCTCGAGCGCCGTGGCACAGGACGATCGTGCCTCGTCGCGCCGACCCAGGTCGCGCAGGATGGCGCCGAGCTGGCCGACGGCGGCGGCCTGGCCATCGGCGTCTCCGAGCAGCTCGCACAGGCGGGCGCGTTCGCGGCTGGCGTCGCCGCAGGCCTCGCGCTCGCCGCAGAAGGCCAGCGACCGCGCCAAGGTGCCGAGCACCCGGGCTCGAGCGGCCAAGGCGCCAGGATCCAGCCGCTCGAGCGCCTCGCGCAGCAGCGCCACCGCGTCGCCGTGGCGGCCGCGGTTGGACAGCGCCGCGGCCGTGGTTTCGGCCGCACCGACCGCCTGCGTGGCCGTCAACCCGGCCTCGTCACGCAGGCGAGCCAGCAGTGCCAGGGCCGGCTCGACGCGGGCCGTTTCGGCCCAGTGGGCGGCGCGTTCGAGCAGCACGTCGTGCACCCGCGCGGCGCCCAGCGCCTGGGCGGCAACCAATGCCGCGTCGAGCGCCGCGTCCACCGTCTGCGGGCTGCCTGCCTGGCGCAGCAGCGCCGCCTGAAGCAGCTGCGCCTGCACGCGCAGCTCGGGCTCGTCGGCGCAGGCCAGCGCCGCGTCGCACTGGTCCATCGCCTCGCCCAGGGCCACAAGCAGACGCGCGGCATGGGCTGCGCGCAAGTGCCAGGCACAGGCCTCATGGCGGCGGCCGGCCTTGCCGAGATGCCGCGCGATGCGCGCCGGCGCCTGGCCACCCAGCGCCAGCATGGCGTCGGCGATCCGACCATGCAGAGCCAGCGCCCGTGGCGGCGAAAGCGATTCGGCAAGCGAGTGGGCGACCAGGTCGTGCACGAAGCGGCAGCGCCCGTCGGGCTCGGCGACCAGCAACTCGGCCGCCACCGCGTGGTCGATCGCCTGCGCGGTGGCCATCGCCTCGACGCCGGTGGCGTGGGCCAGCAGCCGCGCGCTGGCCGCCTCGCCGGCAAGGCTGGCGCACTCCAGCACCCCACGGACCGCGCCACCCAGGGCATAGACCCGGGCGAGCACGGTCTCGCGCACGCTGGGCGGCAAGGGCGGCAAGGGCGGCGATGGCGGCTCGCCGGACACGGCCGGCCACAGCGCGTTGGCATGGGCCGCCAGCAAGCCGCGCTCGTGCAGATGACGCAGCGTCTCGCCGACAAACAAGGGGTTGCCGCCGGTGGCTCGGTGCAGCGCCTGGGCCAGCCGGGCCGCACCGGCCGGACTCAAGGCCTGGCCGTGCAAGGCCTGCACCAGGTGGGCCAGTTCGTCGCCGTCGAACGCGGGTACCGAGATCGACACGGCGCGGCCGTCGTCAAGCAGGCGGCGGCGGCGCTCCAGGGCGGCCGCTGGCAGCTCGGCGCCGCGGTGCACCACCAGCCGCGCCACCGGCAGCGTCGCGTCCGGCGGCGCGTCAAAGCTCCACAGCGAGAGGCTCGACACATCGGCCCATTGCCAGTCGTCGATGACGATGGCGCCGAAGTTGGCCCGCGCCAGTGCCCGCCAGGCGTGGTCGAAGGCGCGGCTTCGGCGCTCGGCAGCGCCAGCGCCCGGCTCGGGCAAGCCGGCATCGAGCCAACGCGGCATCAAAGGCGACAGTTCGCGGCGCGCCCAGCGCTCGGGCACCACATCCGGCGCGGCTTCGGCCAGCGATTCCAGCAGGCGCGCGGCGCTCGCAAACGGCTGGGCCGCGTCGTCGGGCCGGCAGCGCACGAGCAGCGCGCCACCCAGCGCCGCCGCAGCCTGCAGCGCCAGCCGGGACTTGCCGACACCCGGTGCACCTTCGATGAAGACGACCTGGCTCAAGGCCACCGCCGCGTCGACGCGGGACAGCAGTTCGGTCCGGCCGACAAAGGGCCAGCGCCGCGTGGCCACGGGCACCGTCTCGCTGCTGCCTTCGGCCGCGGGGCCAGGCCTCCCGCGCCTGGGCGGGGACGCGAGGGCCAGATCGGACTCTTCGGGGCGCACGGTGGCCCCCCACTCGCCGGAGGCCACGCGCTGGGCGTGCACCTGGCGGCGCAGGGTCTGTGCCGCCGCCGGGTCGCCGTTGCGTTCCAGGCTGTCGGCGTCGGACTCCAGGCCGGCGATCCAGCGCCGGTGCAGTTGCTGGCGTTGCTCGGCCAGCCAGTCGTCGAGTTCGGCCCCGGCGGCACCGTCCAGCCCGGCCAGCCAGGGCGGCGGGCTGTTGGCGGCGGGTGGCCAGACCGGGGCGACGCCGGTCAGCCGCAGGGTCTCGAGGCCTTCGTCGCTGAGCACCAGCCCGGCTTCCCGCAGCCGGAAGACCTCGCGGCGCAGATTGCGCCGCGCGACCGCGCCCGGCAGATCGGGCCACAGCGTCTGTGCCAGCCGCTCGCGGCGCACGCTGCCGTCGAGCAGCAGCAAGGCCAGCAACGCCAGGGCCTTTCGGGTCGGCAGACGCACTGGAGCTTCCTGGCGTGTCAGCCCGGTTGCACCGGCCAGTTCAAAGCCGAAGGCAGAGGTTTCCAAGTCGTCTAGACCCGGCCGCGCCGGGTGGAGAAATGCACCGGCGCCAAGTGTGCCCGCCCGCCGGGCGGCCAGGCTCAGGGGAGTTCCAGGTCCTTCAGCGCCAGGTTGGCGCCGCAGATCACGAGGCCGACACGCTCACCGGGAGCCGGGCGCACGACGCCTTGGCGCAGCGCCGCCAGCGGCAAGGCCGCTGCAGGCTCGACGAGCAGCCGCAACTCGCGCCACAGGAGCGCCTGGGCTTCGGCAATGGCCGCGTCGGCCAGCAGGTGCACGGCCTGCACATGCTGCTGGCTCACGGCCCAGGCGATGTCGCCGAGGCGGCGCGCGCCCAGCGCATCGGCGGCCAGCCCCGACACCGCCACGTCCACCGGCGCCCCGGCGGCGCGCGCAGCGTGAAGGGTCGGCGCGCCGACCGGCTCGAGCGCGTCGATCCAGCAGCGGCTGGCGCACCAGGCGGCGATGCCGGCCACCAGCCCACCGCCGCCGACACTGACGAGCAGCCGGTCCGGCAGCCCACCGGCCTGCTGCTCGAATTCGCGCGCCAGCGTGCCGGCGCCGGCCACGACCTCGGGCTGGTCGTAGGCGTGCATCCACAGCGCGCCGGTCTCGTGCTGGCGCTGCCGGGCGGCCTGCAGCGCGTCGGCATAGGTCGCCCCACCCACCGTGACCCGGGCGCCCAGCGCCACCAGGGCAGCGCGTTTGGCGGCGCTGGCCAGCTCGGGCACGAAGACCTCGCAGGCCACGCCCAGCGCCCGCGCCGCGGCGGCGACCGCGATGCCGGCATTGCCTCCCGAGGCGACGATCGCCCCGGCCGCCGGCAGCGCACCCCGTTCGGCCTGGGCGCGCAGCCGGTTGAACATCCCGCGGGCCTTGAAGCTGCCGCCGACCTGCAGCTGCTCGAGCTTGAGCAGCAGCGTCAGCGACGGGTCCAGGCCAAGCGCCGCACCGCCCAGCGTCAGCAGCGGCGTGACCCGGACGTCACCGGCGATGCGGGCGGCTGCGGTGTCGATGTCGCGGCGGGGGACAGGGTCGAGGACAGGGTCAGGGGTCGTGGTCATGCGGTCATGGTACGGCGCACTACATTGCGGGCATGAACACGTCCGCGCCCTCCCCCTCCGCCCTGGCCTGGGCGCAAACCCTGGTCCGCCTGAACACGGTCAGCGACCGGTCCAACCTGGCGTTGATCGAGCTTGCGGCCGACCACCTGCGCGACCTGGGCGCGGAGCTGCGCATCACGCGCGACGACTCCGGGCAGAAGGCGAACCTGTTTGCGACGCTGGGGCCGGGCAAGCCTGCGGGTGTCGTACTGTCGGGCCACACCGACACCGTTCC
>Ga0209985_10003806_pt1 | contig 12542 bp, 11 predicted proteins | sample NOAtaG_FD_187305 | JGI IMG/M metagenome (GOLD analysis project Ga0209985, IMG submission 187305) | Freshwater lake microbial communities from Lake Erie, under a cyanobacterial bloom - NOAA_Erie_Diel6S_1000h metaG (SPAdes) (version 2) | ecosystem: Environmental > Aquatic > Freshwater > Lake ...
GTCGAAGAAGGGTGGTTGCAGGATCGCAGCAGGGAAGACGATCTCGTTCATCCCTGGGTTGTAGTAGGCATTGACGGTCTGGGGCGTCATGAACCATTCGCTCTTATCGACCGGTGCGCCGATCTTTGCGTATTCGAAAGCGGTCTCGAATGCGTGGATCCGTTGGAGGTTTCCGAAGAGGTCGCCACGGTGGATCTCAACGCCGCTGTAATCACGCCACTTATCGGGATATCCGATCTTCGGTGTGAACTTGGAGAGCTTCTCGAGCGCTTTCTGCCGGGTCTCTGGTCCCATCCACTCGAGATTCGAGATCGATTCGCGATATGCGGTGATGAGATTGGCGACCAAAGATTGCATCCGCTCCTTCGCCGCAGGAGGGAAGTGCTTAGCTACGTAGATCTCACCGACCGCTTCGCCGAGCGATCCTTCAACGAGGGCAACACCTCGCTTCCATCGTTCCTTCAACTCCGGGATGCCTCCGAGGGTTCGGCCATAGAAATCGAAATTCTCATTGACGAGTGCAGAGTGGAGATAGGGAGCGCTATTGCTCACTACCTTGAAGGCGAGCCAGGAGCTCCAGGCAAAGGCATCGAATCTCTCCAACATCGCGCTCATTCCCTGGAAGAAGGAAGGCTGGCGGATCACTGCAGGGGCAAGGACCTTCTCGGGGGTATTGGATGCGCTCGACCAGAGGCGCCAATCGAAATGTGGCGAGAGGGATTCGATCTCTTCGAAGGTCATCTTGTTGTAAGTGGCAACTGCATCACGGTTTCGAACCTTGTCCCAATGGTGGATCGCAATTTCGGTCTCCAGGGCCAGGATCGACGTCGCACGAGCCGACGGTTGATCGACTCCCGCCAAGGTGAGTATCCGTTCGATATGGCCGATGAGAGAGGTGCGGATCGCGCTATGTTCTTCAAGGCGGTAGTAGGCCTCATCCGGAAGGCTCAAGCCTCCTTGGCCGAGATATGCGATGTTGACGGTCGGATCGTCCTTGTCGGTGGTGATGTAGCCGCCGAAGAGGGCAGCGCGCCCACGTCCCTCGAGGTGTCCAAGCGTCTCGACGAAAGCGTCCTTATCGGCGATAGCGAGAGCTCGTTGCAGATCTACGTTGATTGGAGCAATTCCAAGTGATTCGATCGCGCTCTCATCCATGAAGTCTCGGTAAAGGTCTCTGATCTTCGCCGCGCTACTTCCCTCCGGACCGTCCGCTTCTTCGATGATGGTGCGGACTCGCTCTTCGGAGAGGTCTCGTAGGGCATAGGAGGAGCCATCGGCAGCGCGATCTGATGGGATCTCAGAGGTAGTGAGCCAACCACCGTTGACATGTCGATAGAGGTCATCCTGTGGCCGGACCTTGGGATCGATGTTCTCTCGGATCAATCCGCTCTGACTCACCTTTGCTCACTCTCTACTCGGGGCCTTGTCAACCAGAGGAAGAGCGGGACCATCAGGACTGCCGTTACGGTGCTTCCGATCCAATCGAGCTCACCGCTCATCAGCAGTGCGGCTGAGGGAAGGGCAGAGTCCTGATAGGAGACCAAGACTCCGGTGAGGAAGTTATTGGCGAAGTGGGCGCCGATCGCCAACTCCAAACTCTTGTCTCGCAATGTGGCGATCGTGAGCATCGCACCCATCGAGGTGAAGTAGATGAATGCGATCAGGTAGTAGTCCTTGACCTCAGGGTTGAACATGTGGGGTAAGGCAAAGAGCGAGGAGTTGATGAAGACCACGAGCCAGACGGGCAAGCGACCGCTCGAGACCCAACGAAGGAGCCAGCCTCGGAAGAAGAACTCCTCAGCGGTGGTCTGGATCGGCAAAAGAGTGAGGGCGATGATGAGGTAGGGCCAGAAGAGTGCAAGGTCGAAGGTATAGCGGTAGTCCTCGCCATTGAGGAATAGGTCTATCGCCGAGAGCGGCACGATCAGTGCGCTCATGACGATGAATCCATGCCAGATCCGTCGGAACGAGACCTTCTCTCGCGAGGTGATCAAGCGCTTGAAGGGCAGTTGCAGGAGTAGTCGATAGAGGAACGGCACAACGAAGAAGAGCGGGACGAAGGAGATCAGAGTGATGAAGGCCGCCTTCCATGGCGCAACATCAGGGAAGGTCTCGAGGTCTTCGACGGGGACGCCGAAGACCTTGGCCGCAGCGAGGATGAGAGCTACTCCACCGGCTTGCCAGAAGATGACGATGATGGCGGTACCAAGGAGCCAGCGCCAGATTCGGGGTTTGTAGTCGGAGGTGCTCGCTGAATCACCTACATGTTGCCGAGCCACGAAAGGCGATTCGAACATGGAGTGAAGGGTAGCGAAGTCGACGCTCGATAGCGGATGGGCTAATAGTTGAAGTTTCAAGTAATCTTCGCTCATGACCGGCAAAGAGCCAAAGTGGCTCAATTCTCGCGAGATGAAGGCTTGGCGTGCCTACATCATCGCCTCTCGCCGACTGCTTGAAGCGCTGGAGCAGGATCTGGAAGACCACGATCTCTCGATGCCAGATTACGAAGTGTTAGCACAATTGAGCGAAGCCCCCGGGCGAAGGATGAGAATGTCAGAGCTTGCCGAGATCGCGATGGTCTCGAAGTCGAGGCTTTCACATCGCATCACGGTGATGGAGAAGGCTGGATGGGTCAAGCGGCAGGCATGTACTGAGGATAAACGCGGGTCTTGGGCCGTGATGACGGAGAAGGGTTTCCGCGCCATTGTGAAGGCTGCACCTGACCACGTGCAGTCGGTGCGAGCGAGGTTCTTGGATCAACTCAGTGGGAAGGACCAAGAGAACCTAGCGGTCCTATTCGATCGGATCCAGACGGGTCTTCGTGAGGACTTCAAGAACGAGGCATGAAAAAACCCGCTGACCGAAGTCAGCGGGTTTTCCCGATAAAGCGCAGGCTTACTTCTTCTTAGCAGCCTTCTTGCGGCGCTTTGGAGCTGCCTTCTTAGCAGCAGCCTTCTTGCGGCGCTTCTTTGGAGCTGCAGCCTTAGCAGCAGCCTTCTTACGACGACGCTTTGGCGCTGCAGTCTTAGCAGCAGCCTTCTTACGACGACGCTTTGGAGCAGCAGCCTTGACGGCAGCCTTCTTGCGACGGCGCTTTGGCGCTGCAGTCTTAGCAGCAGCCTTCTTACGACGCTTTGCAGCCACGTGGTTCTCCTATCAGAATGGTCCGATCCGTCACCGGACCTGTTCACGGCAAAGCGTGTCAGTTCGCGCGGATTTTTTCTAGCATATTTCAAGATTCACTCGCGGGCGTGTCGCATCCAAGAAATCGCCCTCACTTATGTTCTCAATGCAGAAATCGCAGAAAACCCTTATTTATCAAGGCTTTTTCACCCTTTTGGAAAGTCGACTTTTGCGCATTTATGACCCGAAAACGGGGTGAAAAAAAATTTGAAAAAATTTTTGAATTTGACCCGATTTCGACCCCTGAACCGGAGATTTCGGGGTCGAAATCGGCACTTCGATGGGCAGCTTTATTACTGGTCAGTTGAATCGATTCCCATGGAATCTGTCGCAGATCAGTGGAAGGAGTGATCCTCGCTAGGAAAGACGCCGGATGCGACATCTTGGCGCCACTTCGTAACGGCCTCCGCCATGGAGGCTCGAAGATCGAGGTATTTCGGGGCAAAACGAGGGGGTTTGGCGGTAAGGCCCAAGAGATCGGTCCAGACCAAGATCTGTCCATCGCATCCAGCGCCCGCCCCGATCCCGATCGTTGGAATCTCAAGGGTCGCGGTGATCTCTTCTGCCAATTCCGCGGGAACCATCTCGAGTACAACCGCGAAGACGCCAGCCTCTTGAAGAGCAAGGGCGTCGGCGATCACCCCTTTCCCGCTTTCGCCACGACCTTGGACACGATAGCCCCCGAGGGCATTTACGGATTGCGGGGTCAAACCGATGTGACCCATCACTGCGATCCCTGCCTTGGTCAGGGCTTGCACTTGTGATCGGACCCGAACCCCGCCCTCGAGCTTTATGCCGTGCACGCCCGCTTCTTTGAGAAAGCGAATCGCATTTTCAAGGGCTTGATCGTCGGATCTCTCGTACGAACCGAATGGCATATCGGCGATTACCATCGATCGCTTCGAACCCCGGACCACGGCCCGGGCCAATGGGATCAATTCATCCATCGTCACTGGGATGGTGTCGACCTCACCAAGGAAATTGTTCCCGGCAGAGTCGCCGACGAGGAGTACGGGAATCTCCGCCTCATCGAATATGGCGGCGGTAAGCGCGTCATAGGCCGTCAAGGCTGAAAAGCGCATCTTTTCGACCTTGAATCGAGCCAGGTCGTTGGTCGTTATCCGTCGATTGGCAGGGTAGTTGCTCATGACTTCCTCTTCCCTCGAGGCCAGCGATGGTCCCCGGGTGTTGGTCGGCGTGAAGATAGTACTCTCGTAGCCATGGCGAGCCAATCGAGTGCGGCTGCAGTTACGCAACTGCGAGTGGCGCTCGCGCAGATCAACCCTCGCCTTGGTGACATCCCATTCAATAGCGCTCTCGTCATGGAGTACGCGCAGAAAGCCCAGTCAATGGGTGCTCATCTCGTCCTCTTCCCCGAGATGGTGATCACCGGCTACCCCATCGAAGACCTGGCTCACCGCCAGACGTTGCAAGAGAGTTCTGCTCGCACGGTGGAAGCTCTCGCCAAATCTCTTCAGGATGGCGGGATGGGGGAGATGGCGATCGTCGTCGGCTATCTCGACCACGGCTCTTCGGAGATTGGCAAGAGTTCGGCGCTCAATCGAGCCGCGATCATCCATCGTGGCGAGGTAAAGGCTCGCTATACCAAACGTCACCTCCCGAACTACGGCGTCTTCGACGAGTATCGCAACTTCACTGCCGGGGGAACGAGTTTGATCTTCCGTCACTGTGGAGTCGACGTCGCGATCGCAATCTGTGAGGACATCTGGCAAGAGGGCGAGGCGATGGCAGAACTTGCTACTCGAAGCCCGGGAGTCCTTGCCGTGATCAACGGATCTCCTTATGAGCGAGATAAAGATGACCAGCGATTGGCGCTCGTCTCGAGGCGAGCGATGCAGATCGGTGCACCACTCTGTTATGTGAATATGACAGGAGGTCAAGACGATCTGGTCTTCGATGGTGATTCCATCGTCGTCGATGCAGCGGGGCGCGTTGTTGCAAGAGCCCCACAATTCGAGGATGGGTTGATGGTGGTCGATCTCGATGTGAGAGCGAATTCGGCAGTTCCTGACCTCATTCTCACCGATGGCTTCCTTCCTCCCTATGAGAAGTTGGTGCCTGGGATCGCATCGCGCCTTGAGGATGAGGCGGAGGTCTGGTCAGCTCTCGTGATGGGTCTTCGGGACTACTTGGCGAAGAATGGTTTCCAATCAGTGATCCTTGGTCTTTCAGGCGGGATCGACTCGGCTCTCGTCGCCACACTCGCCGTCGATGCCATTGGTGCTGAACATGTCCACGGAGTCGCGATGCCGAGTAGATACTCATCCGAGCACTCACTCGAGGATGCGAAGCAGTTGGCGATCAACCTAGGTATCCACTTCAACGTGGTTGCGATCCAGCCGATGGTCGATGCATTCCTTACGGCCGTCGAGATGACGGGTCTTGCTGAAGAGAACGGCCAGGCACGGGTCCGGGGCACCACCTTGATGGGATTCTCCAATCAACATGGGCATTTGGTGCTGGCGACTGGAAACAAGTCCGAGTTGGCAGTCGGTTACTCGACTCTCTATGGCGATGCCGTGGGTGGGTTCGCGCCGATCAAGGACATCTTCAAAGGAGATGTCTGGCGTTTAGCGAAGTGGCGCAATCGATATGCGGAGGGCGAAGGATCCACGCCTCCGATCCCATCGAACTCGATCACCAAGGAGCCAAGCGCAGAGCTGCGGCCCGACCAGCGCGATAGCGACTCACTTCCGCCGTATCCGATCCTGGATCAGATCCTCACCATCTACATAGAGGCCAACGGCTCCATCGATGCCATCACTGCCGCGGGTTTCGCCAAGGACTTGGCAGTCCGTGTCATCACACTCGTCGATCGAGCCGAGTACAAGAGAAGGCAATATCCACCGGGGACCAAGGTCTCAAACCTCGCATTCGGTAAGGATCGAAGGTTGCCACTGACCTCTTCATGGCGAGAGCAGATCTAGGAACGACTTACTCTTGCAAATCATTCGCGAGTAGCGAAAAGCAATCACTAACGCGAGAATACGCACCATGTCTTCGTTGCCGACTTGGTATTTCACGCGACGTCGCATCATCGACTTCGGTCGCGTCGGCACTGCTTCCTGTTGCTGATCAATTCGATCTAGCGCTCGCAACTCCTTTCCGTCCAGTTTCTTCCGGCAGGGGGGATCACCGCGATGCGCGGGTCTTTCGCGTGGCCAATGAAGAAATCCCAGGGAAGAAAAGTGAATTGAGAGAGAAGAGAGAGTCAACGATGAAGGTCTATAACGACATTACAGAGATCTTTGGAAACACCCCGCTGGTCCGACTCAACCGGATGACAGAGGGAGCAGGGGCGACGGTCCTTGCGAAGTTGGAGTTCTACAACCCGACCAGCACCGTCAAGGACCGGATCGGTATCGCGATGGTAGATGCCGCCGAGAAGAGTGGGCAGTTGAAGCCCGGCGGGACGATCGTGGAAGCGACATCGGGAAACACCGGAATCGCACTTGCCATGGTGGGAGCGGCGCGTGGGTACAAGACGATCCTCACCATGCCTGATTCGATGTCGAAGGAGCGGCGCGCATTGCTTCGTGCATTCGGAGCAGAACTCGTACTCACTCCCGCTGCTGAAGGGATGAAGGGTGCGATCGCGAAGGCGGAGGAATTGGGACGCGAAGGCGCAGTCTTGGTCCGCCAATTCGAGAACGAGGCCAACCCGGAGATCCATCGCAAGACCACGGCAGAGGAGATCTGGCGAGATACCGATGGCACGGTCGATGCGATCGTCGCTGGTATCGGAACTGGCGGAACGATCACTGGAATCGGGCAGGTCCTCAAGGAGCGAAAGCCTTCGATCAAGATCTTCGCAGTCGAACCTGCCGCATCCCCGATCCTCAATGGTGGCAAGCCAAGTGGTCACCCAATCCAAGGCATTGGTCCCAACTTCGTGCCGCCGATCCTCGACACCAAGATCTACGACGAGGTGATCGATGTCGAAGCTGACGATGCCGTTGCTTACGCCCGCCGCGCTGCCTCAGAAGAAGGGATCCTCGCAGGTATCTCGGCCGGTGCTGCGCTCTGGGCTGCGATGCAGGTGGCGAAGAGAAGCGAGATGGCTGGAAAGACGATCGTGGTCATCATCCCGTCCTTTGGTGAGCGTTATCTCTCCACCATCCTTTACAAGGATCTGATGGATCAGTGAGGTCATAGAAGATGAGGAAGATCCCGATGCTCTCGCGCATCCTTGAAGATATCGATAACGCTCTGGAGCGAGATCCTGCTGCCCGGAATCGACTCGAGGTCTTCCTCACTTACCCTGGAGTGCACGCGGTCTGGGCACATCGGGTCTCGCACTGGATGTGGAATCACCGGCTCCGACTCTTCGCGCGGATCCATTCCAACTACATCCGGAGAGAGACAGGGATCGAGATCCATCCTGGTGCGCGAATCGGTAGGAGATTCTTCATCGACCATGGCATGGGAGTTGTGATCGGGGAGACTGCGATCATCGGCGATGATGTGATGATCTATCACGATGTCACCCTCGGCGCGCGCTCGCAGGATCGAGGCAAGCGACATCCCACGATTGGAGATCGCGTCATCATCGGATCAGGTGCTCGAGTCTTGGGTGCGGTCACGGTCGGCGATGGTGCCAAGATCGGCGCGAATAGCATCGTGACAAGCGATGTGGCGGCGAGAGCCGAGAAGGATTTCGTAGGAACTTTCGTCATCTGACCCTGATCTCCAACTTCATGACCTCGCTCTTGTTAGGGTTGGGGATGTGAGCGAGCCGAAAGATCTATCAAAGGTCGGCTTCGCCAAAGTCACAATTTCCTTCACCTTGATGGGTTTTACCAGCACCTGCTGGGGAGCGATCGTGCCGTGGCTCGCGAAAGAGATCGGAGTGCCGATCTCCACGATGGGTGTCATTTTTGGCATCTACCTCTTCCATACTCTCCTTGGAACGCTCACCGTTCAAGCGTTCGGAAAGTCGCGCGATCTTCGGTGGTTCATCCGGTATGGACTTCTGCTGAGTTTGATCGGATTCACCGGCATCTTCTTGAGTCCAACAGCGCTCTTGATGGCGATCTTCGCCGCAATTGGTGGATTCGGAAAAGGTGGGATCGGAATCGCATTCCTCTTCCTGGTCACGCGATCTGCGAATGCATCGCATTTTCGGATGAATGTAGTCAGCGCAGCAACCGGTGTGGGTGCGCTCCTTGGACCATTGACTATTGCAATCCTTGGTTCAGATCGCATCCCTTTGATCGTGATGGGATCTGTCATCGCTGCAGTCATCACGGCATGGGTCTACCCCGACGCAGCGTGGAGATTTGCTAAGCGAGAGAAGGGGAGCAAGAGCTCTCATAAGCCCATTCCGCTCTTGTTGGTCATTCTCGGTGTCTTCTTCTACTCAGGAGTTGAGAACTCGATCGGAACGTGGATACCCACCGTTGCGGTCAACTCAGGTCTGACCCTGGAGCAAGGGACTCTCTTTAGTTCCGTCTTCTATCTTCTCTTCACCGCAGGAAGATTCCTTGGTGTCTGGCTCTCAACAAAGGCATCGGCGGAAGCCATAGCTCTCTTCGCGGTCACGCTCACCGCCATTCCTCTTGCGATCTCCTGGGGCAGTCACGCCTTCCCACTCGTCGCTCTCATCATCGCTGGTCTCTTTCTGGGACCCATCTTCCCCAATTCCTCAAGCTGGGTCGCGCGAAAGACGCCCGAGTTTCCAGGAGGAACCACATTGATGATGCTCGCAGTGATGGGCGGCGGGTTCATGTTCCCGCCGATCCTCGGTTATTCAATTGAGGGTGCCTCCGCCAAGGATTTCATCGCGATGATCCTGCCTCTCTTGGCAGTCTCTATTCTCTTCTTTCTCTTCGGCGGAAGGCTGTGGCGAAAGGAGAGGGCGAACTAGCGAACGCGCCCATTCCACTTCCAACCTTCGCGCCTTGGAAGGCCAGCGAGTTCGATACGACCTGCGTACCAGAGAAGGCGCTTACCCCAACCTTCTTCATTGAACTGAGGCGAAGTCTCGACGGTATCGGCGAAGAGTCGAGTGATCGCAAATTCACTCGGTTCAGCCAAAGGTGTGAATTCGATTCCAAAACCTTTCGCAAGGTCATAGGTATGCACGCTCACTTCAACAACTCCCATTGCCGCGAATCCGATGGGATCAGATTCACCATAGGCGTGCCAAGCGCGATCGTCCGCAGAAGCAGTTGCGACAACCTTCGATAGGACGCGCGCTGCTGTCGGGATCATCATCAAATAGTCGGCAGGAGTGGCTGCCTCTTTCCGTTCGAAGAGGACGGGTTGGTAGGTATCAAGCTTCTTACCGACAACTTGGTAGGAATACTCAAGGCACGCTCTCATCGTGTGCACCGCAGTCTGCACCTGTGTCCAAGCGAGATCGGGAGTGAGTTGCTCCCACTCCTTCGATGTAGTCGGAGCAAGTACCCGTGCCAGCTCATCGGCTGCAGAAACGACATGCGCACCGACTTCCTTCAGATCCTTGTTGTTGATCGCCATCTCGATCTCCTATCCGTCGTGCGGTGACTCTTCAGACGCTATGTAGAGCCAAGCATCTCACAAGGTTCTATCTGATTTGATAGCGGTTTTGTTGCCGGCTGGCGCGGATGGAGATGACGCCTTGCCAAATTTGGAGGACACCGATGTGAAGCCACTCTTGGCGCATATCATTTGGAGATGAAGCGGCTCCTCTCGCCAATAGTCTCCCTACTGCTCTTTATGGGCCTTGTTCCAGCGAATGCAAATTGGACACCGTCACCTGCTCCGAGTGAAGAGGCTCATTGGGGAATCTTGGGTGGTGGCATCACAGAGTCTTATGCCAAATTCGCTAATCCAAACCTGATGAGTTTTTCGGCAGACAGTTACAAGATTGGAGTCGGAACTGTCCTCTCGGTAGCCCTTTGCGAGACGTATCCATCCGAGAAATGTCCTACGAGTCAATTTCAAAAGTACCAAGCACCGCTGGGAATGTGTGTCGACTACAAGACTGACTGCATCGAAGAAGTTGTTGCAGAGGTCAATGGCAGAAAACTGAATGTCATTTTCGATCGTTATTTCCCGCTTCCTCGAAAAGAATCCTTCAAGGGGGCAAAGGAGTACAACCTTCCTAGCTCCGGAAGCACATTCTTGGTTCGTATCCCTGAAGCAGCTCATGAGAAGGGAAGCTCCTATCTCATCTCTGCTGTGGTCGATGGACTGCGGATGCCTGACCAGGCCAAGTTCATAACCAACTCCCTTGAGATTGCCATCTGGCCAGTGGAATTGATCAATGGCAATTTTCCGATGTACGAACAGGCAACCGACCCAGCAAGGTACTCAGCGCTCGGGATCAATAGTGGCGCCAATTCGACGAACTGCTCCGGCGTACAGACCAATGGCACCGAATGTGCCATGCCAGTGTTTGCGCCTAAGGACCTTGAAATTGGACTCTCGCTGCGGCTGAGCACTCAAGTGGGTGGATGGCTCCATGGTCGCATGAGCGACGTTGATGCCGAGATCAGCACCAATGCTGCATCAGAGCAATTGCTCTCGGTCAAGGGTAAGTCGGTCACCGTTCCGGTAATTCATGGCTGGGTGAAGAAGTCAGAGGCTCCGGCAGGGTTGAAGAATTTCTACGATTCTATGGATCCCTTTTATCTCAATATGGGTGAGGGCTATGGATGTAAGAACCCTGCTTCGCGAGGAGGGCCCTGTGGCCCACAAGATTGGATCAGTGTCTTGCGGAGCCCATCAAATAGCGCGGCAGGTATGACGGAACTGACGCACTGGCTCCAAATCGTTCAAGATCGCTCGGCTTCTCAAGTGAGCACCTGGACGATGAGAACAATCAATGGAGACATTACGGGAAGTTGTAAGTCTCCTTCAGATAAGTTGGTTGGAATCGTGAGCACAAATGCGACAACCTATTTGCCCGGTCCGCCCACCTTCAACGCAACGGAGGGTAGTTTGGATTACAAGGTCTTGGCTCCACACTTCTTGAATGATGGATCCGAGTTCAAGGGCACGTATGACTTGGTGATGCGCACCGATATCGCTCGCTGTGTTTATGGCTTCTCCAACGCGCCGATCAAGGCGTCGGTTTCCATAGTCTCTGAGGAGGGAGTCAACCAAGTGGCGGCGACGACTATCTCCGAATCAGGTGGTTTGCTCCGTTTGGGGGCATATGGATTCACCTTTTCCGCACCAACGCTTCGAGTGAAGTTGAGTCAAGAAACCGAGTCGGTGGTGAAAACGGAGACAACAACTACGCCAGCACCAGCAGAAGAAGTCGAAGCCCGAAAGAAGAGTAAGAAGTCCATTACATGCGTGCGTGGAAGCGTTACGAAGAAGGTGCCAGCGAAAGAGAAGAAGTGCCCTCGAGGGTATAAGCGCGCATAGGCCACCCTCCTCTAAGAAGTAGCACAAGTCTGTACTCCGTTACGTCTTCTTCCTCTTTGGCGTTCATCGAGCAGACATTGAGACAGTAGAGTTCGACCGTGCCGCACCTCTTTTCACCGATGAAGATACGAGAGCTCACCATCCCGAATCGGATCTGGCTCTCGCCGATGTGCATGTACTCGGCCGTCGACGGTATGCCCAATGATTGGCATTTCGCTCATCTTGCGCAGTACGCGATCCGGCGGGTCGGCTTCTTGATGACCGAGGCGAGTGGAATCTCACCGACCGGTCGCTCGACATTGATGGATACCGGTATCTGGAACTCCGATCAGGCAAAGGCCTGGAGTCGGATCGTTGACTTCGTACATTCACAAGGATCGAAGATCGGAATTCAACTCTGGCACGCGGGGCAGAAGGGTTCGACCACATCGCCCTGGCAAGGGCAGCACTACGTCCCACCCTCCGCAGGGGGTTGGCAGCCGATGGCTCCATCTGAGGTCGCATTCGGAAAGTTGCCCACACCTCATGCTCTTGAACTGGAAGAGATCAAAGCAATCATCACTGACTATCGAAACGCTGCAACCCATGCGCTGAGCGCCGGTTTCGACGTCGTCGAAATCCATGGCGCACATGGCTATCTCGTCCACTCTTTCCTCTCACCAGTAACAAATGAGAGAAGTGATCAATACGGTGGCTCTTTCGAGAATCGCACGCGATTCGTAAAGGAAGTGGCAGTTGCCATCCGAGAGGTCTGGCCGGCCTCACATCCTCTCTTCCTCCGTCTCTCTGCTGATGACTGGATCGAAGGCGGATGGCGGGTAGGCGATAGTGCACGGCTCGCCAAAGAGCTATTGCCACTCGGCGTCGATCTGATCGATGCATCCTCAGGTGGAATCAAGACGGATGTCACCTATCCGATTGGTCCTGGATATCAAGTGCCTTTTGCGAGAGAGATCCGCGAAGTGAGTGGAGTGCCAACT
>Ga0209985_10003807_pt1 | contig 12541 bp, 7 predicted proteins | sample NOAtaG_FD_187305 | JGI IMG/M metagenome (GOLD analysis project Ga0209985, IMG submission 187305) | Freshwater lake microbial communities from Lake Erie, under a cyanobacterial bloom - NOAA_Erie_Diel6S_1000h metaG (SPAdes) (version 2) | ecosystem: Environmental > Aquatic > Freshwater > Lake ...
CACACACTTCGGAGACCACTTTCGGAACCGACCAGCGACCAGTCCGCTGGTCGGGGCGAGAGGATTCGAACCTCCGACCCCCTGCGCCCAAGGCAGGTGCGCTACCAGGCTGCGCTACGCCCCGAAAGAGCGTCATGATACCGGCACCGGCGCGGCCATCGCAACGCGCACGCACAGCCTGCAGCACCGCGTGATGCGTCGGCCAGTGCCCTGCAACCTGCAACGGCGCACCCGCGGTCAGCGCCGCCGCGCCGCCACCACGCCCTTGACCTCGGCCACCTGCGCCAGCGCACGGCGCACGGCGCCGGCGTCGTTCACCTCGATGGTGAACTGCATGGTCGCCTGGCCGCGGGTGCTGGCGGTGTTGACGCCGACCACGTTCAGCTTCTCGCGCGCAAACACCTCGGAGATGTCGCGCAACAGGCCCTGGCGGTCGTCGGCGAGGACGAAGACGTCCGCCGGGTAGCTGCCCGCGCCGGTCGCGCCCCAGGCCACCTCGATCAGCCGCTCGGGCTGGCGCAGCGCAAGCGCCTGCGCGTTGACGCAGCCGGCGCGGTGGATCGACACGCCCTTGCCGCGCGTCACGAAGCCGACGATCTCGTCGGGCGGCACCGGGCGGCAACAGCGCGCCAGGCTGGTGAGCAGCGAGCCGACGCCCACCACCAGCACGTCGCCCTTGCCGCCGGCGGCGCGCGGCTTGTGCAGGACGACGGGCGGCGGCTCCGCGGCCGGCGCCTCGGGCGCGACCAACGCCTGCTCGATCGAGCGCAGGCTGAACTCCTCCTTGGTGGCCGCCACGCACAGTTCGTCCACGCTGCCAAAGCCCAGGCGCCGCGCCAGATCGTCCAGCTTGACCGCGGTCCGACCCAGGCGCGCCAGCTCGCGGTCGACGCTGGCGCGGCCGGCGCCGATGGCCTGCTCCAACTCCAGCGCGTTGAACCACTGCCGCGCCTTGGCGCGCGAGCGCGCGCTGGCGAGATAGCCCAGCTCGGCGTTGAGCCAGTCGCGGCTCGGACCGCCGGCCTTGGCCGCAACGATCTCGACCGTCTGGCCGGTTTGCAGCGCCGTCGTCAGCGGCACCAGCGCGCCGTTGACGCGCGCCCCGCGGCAGCGGTGGCCGAGCTCGGTATGCACGTGGTAAGCAAAGTCGATCGGCGTGGCGCCCGCCGGCAGCTCCACCACCCGCGCCTGCGGCGTCAGCACGTAGATGCGGTCGTCAGCCACCGCCACCGCGGGACCGGGCCGCGGGCCGCGCGGGCCGCTGACGTCCTCGCGCCAGGCGAGCAACTGGCGCAGCCAGGCCACGCGCTCGTCGTCGGCCGCCCGGCCGTTGGCCTTGCCGCCCTCCTTTCGTCCACCGCCCTCCTTGTAGCGCCAGTGCGCGGCCAAGCCCAGCTCGGCCCGCTCGTGCATGTGGCGGGTGCGGATCTGGATCTCCAGCGGGCGGCCGAGCGCATCGCGCACCACCGTGTGCAGGGATTGGTAGCCGTTGGGTTTCGGCCGCGCGATGTAGTCGTCATATTCGGCAGCGATGGGCGTGAAGCGCTCGTGCACCAGCGACAGCACCTGATAGCAGTGCGCCACCTCGTCGACGATGACGCGCAGCCCGCGCACGTCGTAGAGCCGATCGAAGTCCAGCCCCTTCATCTGCATCTTGTGCCAGATGCTGTAGATGTGCTTGGGCCGGCCGCTGACCTCGGCGCGCAGGCCGGCAGCCGCCAGCAGCTCGCGCACCTGTCGCAAGGACTCGTCGATGAAGCCCTCGCGCTCGGCGCGCTTCTCGTCGAGCAGCCGGGCCACGGTCTTGTAGGTCTCCGGCTGCAGGAAGCGGAACGCCAGGTCCTCCAGTTCCCACTTGAGCTGCCAGATGCCCAGCCGGTTGGCCAGCGGCGCATACAGCTCGAGAGTCTCGTGCGCCAGCCGCTGACGCAGGCCGCCTTCGCCCTCCTGGCGGCTGGCGGCAAACCAGCGCAGCGACTGCAGGCGGGAGGCCAGGCGCAGCAGCACCACGCGCAGGTCGTTGCACATGGCCAGCAGCATCTTGCGCAGGCTCTCGGACTGCTGGGCCGCATCGGCCTGCGCCTCGCCGCGCCCGCGCGTGCGCTCGGACAGGCGCATCAACTGGCGCAGGTCGCCGACCAACTGCGCCACCTCGGCGCCGAAGCGGCCACGCAGCCACTCGTCGGCATCGCGCAGCACCTCGTGCGCGGCAAACAGATAGCCGGCGGCCAGCAGCTCGGGCTCGTCGCGCAAGGGCTGCACGATGGCGACGAGGCCATCGGCGTGCTCCAGGTAGTCCTCGCCGGTGGCCAGCCGGCGGTCCGCGTACAGCGGCGCCACGACGGCGCGCGCCGCCGCCGCGTCCGCGACCGCGGACCCGGCGTCGTCTGCAGCGACCACGGCAGCGCTTGCATCGGCCATGCGCCATTGTAGGGAGCGGGCCACGCGGCCCTCGCGTGGCCCGCTGCGGCCCTGCGGCACAATCGGGGCCATGTTCAAAGCACTACTGGAACGGCTCGGCGCCGCCGGGCGCGTGGCCATCCCGGACGACCTGTGGCGTGCCACGGTCGAGACACTTCCATTCATCGCGCGGCTGGACGTCGTCGACCGCGAGCGCCTGCGGCGCCTGGCGGAGGCGCTGCTCGCGGACAAGGAGATGGCGGCTGCCGGAGAGCTGGAGCTCAACGCGCAGATCCAGGTCAACATCGCGGCCCAGGCCTGCCTGCCAATCCTCAACCTGGGCATCGACTGGTACCGCGGCTGGAACAGCATCGTCGTGTACCCGGGCGAGTTCCTGGTGCCGCGCGAGGTGGTCGACGACGACGGGGTGGTGCACGAGTACGTCGAGCCGATCGCCGGCGAGGCCTGGGACGGCGGGCCGCTGCTGGTGTCGTGGGAGGACGCGCAGATCGCGGGCCAGCCCGATCGCGGCGGCTACAACGTGGTGATCCACGAGTTCACGCACAAGATCGACCTGCTCAACGGCGACGCCGACGGCGTGCCGCCCTTTAGCCACCAGCTGCACCCGTCGCTCGATGTGCGCGCCTGGCAGCAGGCGCTCCAGGACGCCTACGAGCGCTTCAATGCCGAACTCGATCTGATCGAGGCCACCCTGCCCGCCCATCTGGCGCCCGACGACGAGGCGGCCGATGCCTACTACGCGCACCTGCCGCTGGACGCCTACGCGGCACACAACCTGGGCGAGTTCTTCGCCGTCTCCAGCGAGGCGTTCTTCGTCGACCCGACGCGGCTCGCGCAAGCCTTTCCCCCCTGGTACCGGCAACTGGCGCTGTTTTTCCGGCAGGACCCGCTTGGCCTGGGCATCGGGCCCGACAGTGGCCTGGCGCCGGCAGGCGGCGCCCGCGGCGGCGCGCCTTGAACCGCGTGCGGCGGCTGCTCATCGTCTGGCACTCGACCACCGGCGGGGCGGCGCAGATGGCGCGCGCGGCCCATGACGCGGCGCGCCGCGAAGGCGGCGTGCAGGTCGAATGGCTGCGCGCCGCCGAGGCGCAGACCGACGACGTGCTGGCGGCCGACGGCTACCTGTTCTGCGCGCCCGAGCACCTGGCCTCGCTGTCGGGACCGATGAAGGACTTCTTCGACCGCTGCTACTACCCGGCGCTCGACCGCATCGGCGGCCGGGCGTATGCGCTGATGGTGTGCGCCGGCAGCGACGGCAGCGGCGCGGTGCGACAGGTCGAGCGCATCTGCACCGGCTGGCGGCTCAGGCAGGTGGCGCCCGCCCTCATCGTCTGCACCCATGCGCAGACAGCGGCGGCGATCCTCGCGCCCAAGCGGATCGCCGAGCCCGACCTGGACCGCTGCCGCGAGCTCGGCGCGGCCCTGGCGGCAGGACTGGCGAGCGGGGTGTTCTAGCCCGGATGTTTCACCAGGTCGCCCCCCGTGCATTCACGATCGGCCTCTGTAAGCCGCGGCGGCAGCCTGCGCTTGGCCCAAGCCACTTTGGACGGCCGGGGCTACGCGGGTTTGCGCGGCGCCCGCGCGGCCACATCGCTCAAGCGTTCGCCGATGCCTACGGGCATCGGCTGCGCCCTTCTCGCGCAATCTGGCTCGCGCGCGCATCCGCGCAAATCCCGCGTCCCTGATGAAACATCCGCGCTAGCGCCGCGGCCGGTCGCGCGAGGGCAGCCGGTACATCCAGACCGCCATGCCGAGGCCAAAGAGCGCGAGCAGCACCTGCGCCCACAGCAGCGGCACGAAGAAGACGATCGAGATGCCGAGGGTGAGAGACATCAACGCGATGGCGCTGAGCTTGGTCCGGTACGGCACCGAGCGATGGCGCCGCCACTCGAGGATGACGGGGCCGAAGGTCCGGCTGGCCAGCAGCGCCTCGTAGAAGCGGCGCGAGGCACGCGCGTAGCAGGCCGCCGCCAGCAGCAGAAACGGCGTGGTCGGCAACAGCGGCAGGAACATTCCCACCAGCCCCAGGGCCACGCACAGGCTGCCGGCCACGATGAGCAGCCCGCGCACCAGCGGCGAGGCGTGCGGCCGCACCTGCGGGTCTGCATCCCCTGGGCCGGTTTCCGGCAGCGAGGAGTGACCGGGGTCCGGTGCGCGGCTCAAGGGGGGCGAGCGGGGAGGCAGACAACCGAGGCAGTCTAAGCGGACCTCGCACAGTGCCGCACCCGTTCGCCCGCCCACCGGACCAGCCCACCCTTGCCAGACCAATCCCGCCCGCGCCCGTCCGCGCCCGTCCGCGCCCGCGCCCGCCCACGCCCATCCAGGCCCGCCCACGCTGGGTCGCCTCTGCCTCAGCGCCGGATCGACTCCCACACCTTCTGCAGCCGCTTGACGCTGACCGGCATCGGGGTGCGCAGCTCCTGCGCAAACAGCGACACGCGCAGCTCCTCCAGCAACCAGCGGAACTCGGTGAGCCGAGCGTCGGCCACGCCCTTGCGCGCAGCCAGCTCGCGCGTCCACAGGGTCTGCAGCGGCGCCAGCTCGGCCAGGCGCTGCGCGTCGCGCGCCGGATCGGCCTTCAGCTTGTCCAGCCGCAACGCAATCGCCTTTAGGTACCGCGGGTAGTGCGCCAGCTGTGCCGCCGGCGTGTCGACGATGAACTGCCGCGGGAAGAGCGCGCGCAACTGCTGCTCCACGTCGGTCACCGTGGCGGCAAAGCTGCGCAGGCCATTGAGCTTGCGTGGCAGCGCGGCGGCCTCCTGCACGATGGCCGCAATCAGCCGCGCCACTTCCTGCGCGATCAGGTTGAGCTTGCCGCGCGCGTCCTGCTTGCGCGCGGCAAAGCTCGCGTCGTCGGCCGGCCAGGGCTCGGCGAGGGCCACGCGGTCCAGCGCGGCGGTGACGATCGCGCTGCGCAGGTCCTCGAAACTCGGCAGGGCGGCAGCCAGCGCCGGCACGGTGGCCGCCTGCATCTGCGTGGTCTGCAGGCTCGCCAGGCTCTTCTCCAGGAACCGGACCTGCTCGCGCAGTTGCAGGGCGAACAGGCGCCGCAGGCCGCCGCGGTGCCGTTCGCGCGCCTCCGCGGGATCGTCGAAGACCTCGATGCCGCAATGGTCCACGCGATCCACCAGCGCCGGGAAGCCGACCAGGGTCTGACCCTTGCGCCGCACCTCCATCAGCTCGGGCAGCGCGCCGAAGTCCCAGTCGGTGATGCGCTCGTTGAGCGCCGGTGCCTCGGCGGCCACCGCCGGCGCGGCGGCCACCGCCTTCTGCACCACCTGCTGGAAGGTCTGCTGCGCGGCCTGTCCCAGCTCGGCGCGCAGCTGCGCCAGGCTGCGCCCCATGCCAAGCTGGCGGCCGTGCTCGTCGACCACCTTGAAGTTCATCGTCAGGTGGGCCGGCAGCGTCTCGGGCTTGAAGTCGGTGGGCTGCGCCGCGACCGAGCGCTGCTCGCGCAGGTCGTCGATCAGCGCCTCGACGAGCGGCTGCCCGGGCGCGCCGCGCCGCGCCGCGTGCCGCTCCACGAAGCCGGCTGCATAGTCGGGCAGCGGCACGCAATGCCGGCGCAGCTTCTGCGGCAGCGACTTGAGCAGTAGCTGCGCCTTGTCCTTCAGCATCCCCGGCACCAGCCATTCGCAGCGAACGGCGTCCACCTGGTTCAGGGCAAACAGCGGCACCGTCAGCGTGACGCCGTCGCGCGGGCTGCCCGGCTCGAAGTGGTAGGTCAGCGCCATGTCGACGCCGCGCATCGACCAGACCTTGGGGAACACGTCGGTGGTGACGCCGGCGGCCTCATGCCGCATCAGCTCCTCGCGCGACAGATACAGCAGCCGAGGCTGGCCGGCTTCCGCCTGGCGCCGCCAGCTCTCGAACTGCGCCGCGCTGTGCACGCCGGCCGGCACCAGCCGGTCGTAGAAGGCGAAGATCAGCTCCTCGTCGACCAGCACATCCGGCCGCCGCGTCTTGTGCTCCAGCTCGCGGATCTCGCGCAGCAGCTTGCGGTTGTGCGCGAAAAACGGCGCGGGCGTGTCGAACTCGCCGTCGACCAGCGCGCCGCGGATGAACAGTTCCCGCGCCAGCGCCGGGTCGCGGGCGCCGAAGGCCACGCGCCGCTGCGCGTAAACCGTCAAGCCGTACAGCGAGGCGCGCTCCATGGCGATCACCTGGCCGGCATTCTTTTCCCAGTGCGGCTCGCTCCAGGACTTCCTGAGCAGGTGCGCGCCCACGCGCTCGAGCCACTGCGGCTCGATGCTGGCGACGGTGCGGGCAAACAGGCGCGAGGTCTCCACCAGCTCGGCCGCCATCACCCACTTGCCGCCCTTGCGGGCCAGCGGCGAGCCGGGCCAGACGAAGAAACGGATGCCGCGCGCGCCGCCGTAGGGCGGCTCGCCGCGGCCGCCCGCCGCGTCGGCATCGACTTGCCGGCAGCCGACGTTGCCCAGCAGCCCGGCCAGCAGCGCCGTGTGCAGCTGCTCGAAGGTGGCCGGCGTGGCGTTGGGGCGCCAGCCGAGCTCGCGCACCTGGGTGGTCAGCTGCGCATGCACGTCGAGCCACTCGCGCACGCGGCGCGGCGAGATGAAGTGCGACCGTAACTCCTCTGCGAGCTTCTTGTTCGACTTCTTGTGCTCGATGCGCTCCTGAGCGAAGGCCCAGAGCTTGAGCAGCGCCAGGAAGTCGCTCTTGTCGTCGGCGAACTTCTTGTGCGCCTGGTCGGCCGCCTGCTGCGCCTCCGCAGGACGATCGCGCGGGTCCTGCACCGACAGGCTGGCAGCGATCACCAGCACCTCCGCGAGCGCCTGCTGGTCGCGCGCGGCCAGCAGCATGCGGCCGACGCGCGGGTCCAGCGGCAGGCGCGCCAGCTCGCGACCGACTTCGGTGAGCTCGTTGCGCTCGTCCACGGCATTGAGCTCGCCCAGCAGGTCGAAGCCATCGGCGATCGCCCGCGCCGGCGGCGCTTCGACGAACGGAAACGCCCGTACGTCGCCCAGGCCGAGCGACTTCATGCGCAGGATCACGCCGGCCAGCGACGAGCGCAGCACCTCGGGGTCGGTGAAGCGCGGCCGGCGGGCAAAGTCGGCCTCGTCGTACAGGCGGATGCAGACGCCCGCCGCCACCCGGCCGCAGCGGCCGGCGCGCTGGTTGGCCGCCGCCTGCGAGATGGGCTCGACCTGCAGCTGCTCGACTTTGTTGCGGTAGGAGTAGCGCTTGACGCGCGCCAGCCCGGTGTCCACCACGAAGCGGATGCCCGGCACGGTGAGCGAGGTCTCGGCGACATTGGTGGCCAGCACGATCCGGCGCGACGACCCCAATGCGCCGCCCGGCCTGAACACGCGCTCCTGCTCCTCGGCCGACAGCCGCGCGTACAGCGGCAGGATCTCGGTGCCCGGCGGGTGGTGCTTGCGCAGCGCCTCGGCCGCCTCGCGGATTTCGCGCTCGCCGGGCAGGAACACGAGCACGTCGCCACGGCCCGCCATTGCGCACTCGTCCACCGCGGCGACGATGCCGTCCATCAGCGTACGGTCGTCGCTGTCGTTGTCCAGGCTGTCCGCGTCCCGGAACGGCCGCCAGCGCACCTCCACCGGGTAGGTGCGGCCGGAGACGTTGATCACGGGCGCCGGCGCGCCGGGCTGGCCGAAGTGCTGCGCAAAGCGCTCGGCGTCGATGGTGGCCGAGGTGATGATGAGCTTCAGGTCGGGCCGCCGGCCCGAGTCGATCAACTGCTTCAGGTAGCCCAGCAGGAAGTCGATGTTGAGACTGCGCTCGTGCGCCTCGTCGATGATGAGGGTGTCGTAGGCGGCCAGGTCGGGGTCGCTCTGCGTCTCGGCAAGCAGGATGCCGTCGGTCATCAGCTTGACCGCCGCGCCCGGGCGCGTGTGGTCGGCAAAGCGCACCTTGAAGCCGACCAGCTCGCCCAGCGGCGTGTCGAGCTCCTGCGCGATGCGCCGGGCCACGCTGCTGGCGGCGATGCGGCGCGGCTGGGTATGGCCGATCAGCCGCCGGGCGCCGCGCCCGAGTTCCAGGCAGATCTTCGGCAGCTGCGTGGTCTTGCCAGAGCCCGTCTCGCCGCTGACGATCACCACCGGGTGCGCGGCCACGGCGCGGGCGATCTCCGCGCGCCGCTCGCTGACCGGCAGCTCGGGCGGAAACTCGATCGGCGGGAGGGCGCGCGCCGGGCGCGCGGACGACGGCGGATGGGCGGCGGGCATGCGGTAGGGCGCGATTATCCGCGAGCGCCCGCCGCCGGGGGCCCTGGCCCACGGCGGCTGCCGCGTGCGCCTGTGCCAGGCCCGGCGCGGCAGCGGCGTCCGCGGGCGCTGGGCGATAATCGCGCGCTCCATGAACGACTCAGCCCCCCAGCCCGCGCTCGACGCAGCCGCAACCGCTGGCGTGACGGCAGTCGCGCCGGCCCAGTTCGTCACCTGGCTGCGCGAGGTCGCACCCTACGTGCACGCGCACCGCGGCAAGACCTTCGTGCTGGGCTTCGGCGGCGAACTGATCGCGGCCGGGCGCCTGACGGCGCTGGTGCAGGACGTGAGCCTGCTGTATGCGATGGGCATACGTATCGTGATGGTCTACGGCTCGCGCCCCCAGGTGCAGGAGCAGCTGCGCTTGAAGGGCCTGTCGTCGCGCTTCAACGAGGGGGTACGCATCACCGATGCGGCCGCGCTGGAGTGCGTGAAGGAGGCCGCCGGCGAGATCCGGCTCGACATCGAGGCCGCGTTCTCGCAGGGCCTGCCCAACACGCCGATGGCCAACTCCAAGGTGCGCGTCATCAGCGGCAACTTCATCACCGCGCGCCCGATGGGCATCATCGACGGCGTCGACTTCGAGCACACCGGCGTCGTGCGCAAGGTCGACGCCGACGCGCTGCGCTTCACGCTCGCCAATAACGCGCTGGCGCTGATTTCGCCGCTCGGCTTCTCACCCACCGGCGAGGCGTTCAACCTGACCTTCGAGGACGTGGCCACCAGCGTCGCTGCGGCGCTGAAGGCCGAGAAGCTCATCCTGCTGGCCGCCGAAGACGGGGTGCGTACCGTCGACGGCGAGCTCAAGACCGAGATCACCGTGCCGCAGGCGGAGCGGCTGATCGCGGCCGGGCAGGTTGCCGCGGCCGGCCTCGACGAGCTGCGGTTCCTGCTGCGCGCCTGCAGCACCGGCGTCAAGCGCGGGCACCTGCTGCCCTTCGGGCTCGACGGCAGCCTGCTGATCGAGCTGTTCACGCGCGACGGCGTGGGGACGATGGTCGCCAGCGAGAACCTCGAAGCCCTGCGCGAGGCCGTGCTGGACGACGTGGGTGGCCTCATCAAGCTGCTCGAACCGCTGGAGGCCGACGGCACGCTGGTCAAGCGCCCGCGCGAGTTGATCGAGCGCGAGATCGACCGCTTCACCGTGCTGGATCACGATGGCTTCATCTTCGGCTGCGCGGCGCTGTATCCGTTCCCGGAAGCGAAGATGGGCGAGCTGGCCTGCCTCACCGTGCATGCGCAGTACCGCGAGTACGGCGACGGCGAGCGGCTGATGAAGCGCATCGAGGCGCGCGCCCGCGCCGCCGGGCTGGCGCGGCTGTTCGTCCTGACGACCCGCACGGCGCACTGGTTTCTCAAGCGCGGCTTCGTGGCCGCGCAGGTGGAGGACCTGCCGATCGAGCGGCAGCAGATGTACAACTGGCAGCGCCGCTCGCAGGTGCTGGTCAAGACCCTGTGAATTGCCGCTGCCTGCAGTCCCCCACGCAGAGCGGATCGGCGTGGCTGGGGGACACTGCGCGGCGACCGATGACCGAGATCCTAGGAGCGACAACATGGCAAGAACCGTCCACTGCGTGAAACTGGGCCGCGAGGCCGAGGGCCTCGACTTCCCGCCGGTGCCCGGCGAGCTCGGCAAGAAGCTTTGGGAAAGCGTCTCCAAGGAAGCCTGGCAGGCCTGGCAAAAGCACCAGACCATGCTGGTCAACGAGAACCGGCTCAATCTGGCCGACGAGCGCGCCCGCAAGTACCTGCGGACGCAGATGGAGAACTACTTCTTCGGCGACGGCGCCGACATGCCGGCCGGCTACGTGCCGCCGGCCCAGTAGGACGACCATGGCGCTGCTGAAGTTCGGCGTTGGTCAGGCCGTCGCACGGCGCGAGGACGACGGGCTGCTGGCCGGGCGCGCGCAGTTCGTCGATGACGTGGCCTTCGGCGACGCGCTGCACATGGTGCTGGTGCGCTCGCCTCATCCGCACGCGCGGCTGGTGGCCATCGACGCGGCGGCCGCGCGCGCCACGCCCGGGGTGGTGGCGGTGTGGACCGGCGATGACCTGGCCGCCGCCGGCATCGGCGGTTTTGCCACCAGCCCGGCGCTCAAGGGCGTAGCGGCGCCGCCCTACCCGCCGCTGGCGCAGGCGGTGGTGCGCTACGTGGGCCAGCCGGTCGCGGTGGTGATCGCGCAGAGCCGCGCGCTGGCCGAGCGCGTGGCCGCCGAGGTGCTGGTCGACTACGAGCCGCTGCCGGCAGTCACGCGGCTGACCGACGCGCTGACCGCCACCGCCCCGCGCGTGTGGCCGCAGGCTGCGAGCAACATGGTCGCCAGCCAGCGCTTTGGTGATGCTGCCGCCACCGATGCCGCCTTCGCGCAGGCCGCGCACGTGAGCCGCATCGCCATCGACAACCAGCGCCTGGCGCCGGTGACGATGGAGCCGCGCGCCGGTGCTGCCGAGTTCGATGCCGGCAGCGGCCGTGTGATCGTGCACGCCAGCTCGCAGAACCCGGCCGGCTTCGCCCGCAACATTGCCGGCGTGCTGCAGATCGACGTGGCGCTGGTGCGCGTGAAGGTACACGCCGTCGGCGGCGGCTTCGGCATGAAGACCATGGTGCATCCGGAGGATGTGCTGGTCGCGCATGCGGCGCGGCAGTTGCGGCGGACGGTGCGCTGGCGCGCCACCCGCAACGAGGAATTCCAGGCGGCCAGCCACGGCCGCGACCAGCGCGCCGAAGCCGAATTGGCGCTGGCCGCCGACGGCCGCATCCTTGGCCTGCGGGTGCGGCTGTACGGCAACCTGGGCGCCTACGGCAGCGGTGCGGCGGCGGCGATCAACCTGATGATCGGTCCCAAGGTGATCACCGGCGTGTATCACGTACCGGCGCTGGACCTGCAGTCGCACGCGGTGGTCACGCACACCAACATCGTCGCCGCCTACCGCGGCGCCGGGCGGCCCGAGTCGATCTACCTGATCGAGCGGCTGATGGACCGCGCCGCCGCCGAGCTCGGGCTCGATGCGGCGCAACTGCGGCGGCGCAACCTGATCGCGCCCGAGGCGATGCCCTACCGCACGCCGATGGGCGAGACCTTCGACAGCGGCGACTTCCCGGGCCTGCTCGACAAGGCGCTGGCCGCCGCCGACTGGTCCGGCTACGCGGCGCGCCACGCAGCCAGCCAGGCGCGCGGGCTGCGGCGCGGCCGCGCGGTGTCCACCTTCCTCGAGTGGACCGGCGCCATGTTCGAGGAGCGCCTGCGGGTCGAGGTCGGCGCCGACGGCCGCGTGCGTGCCTACACCGCGCTGCAGGCCATGGGCCAGGGCATCGAGACCAGCTTCGTGCAGATCCTGGCCGAGGCGCTGCAGGTCGAGCCCGACCGGATCGAGGTCCTGCAGGGCGACAGCGACATCGGCCCCGGGCTGGGCAGCATGGGCAGCCGTTCGCTCTACATTGGCGGCTCGGCGCTGCTGACGGCCTCGCAGGAGGTCATCGAGCAGGGCAAGGTGCTGGCCGCGCGCGCGCTCGAGGTGCCGGCGGCCGACCTGGATTACGCGGCCGGCCGCTTTCGCGTCGCCGGCACCGACCTGGGCATCGACCTGGCCCAACTCGCTGCGCAACAGCCGCAGCGTGTTCTGCTGGCCGACACCACGCAGAAGGTAGCCGGACCGTCATGGCCCAATGGCGTGCACGTCTGCGAAGTCGAGGTCGACCCGGACACCGGTGCGGTCACGATCGACCGCTACTACACCTGCGACGACGTCGGCCGGGTGATCAACCCGATGATCGTCGCCGGCCAGGTGCACGGCGGCATCGCGCAGGCGATCGGCCAGGCCTTGATGGAACAGGTCGTGTACGACGCCGACAGCGGCCAGCTCCTGACCGGCTC
>Ga0209985_10003808_pt1 | contig 12540 bp, 7 predicted proteins | sample NOAtaG_FD_187305 | JGI IMG/M metagenome (GOLD analysis project Ga0209985, IMG submission 187305) | Freshwater lake microbial communities from Lake Erie, under a cyanobacterial bloom - NOAA_Erie_Diel6S_1000h metaG (SPAdes) (version 2) | ecosystem: Environmental > Aquatic > Freshwater > Lake ...
CCGGTCAGGCGACTCTCTGGTCACGGCCGCGTACGGGTGGGGTTCCACAGTCCCGAAATCCTCTCGGGGATCGCTGGCTTCCTGTGCCAGCGGGTCATGCGGCGCTCAAGGCTGGCGTCGACTTGCGGGTGCCGACTTGCGGATGCCGGGTCGCTCGCGGGTACTTGCGGGTACCTTCCTGGCACCGCAAAGCCGTTCGCCAGGTCGAGTGCAGGCGTCTGCCGGAACCGGCACGACATGAAGGCGGTGAGGTCTTGTCCATCGTGCGTCGCATCTCCGCCCCGCTGATCGGCCCCTCGGCCACCACTGGCGAACTCGCCGTGGGCTGGACGGCTGCGATCATGGCTGGCGCGGCGCAAGCCGCGTGGATCGTCTTCGCTGCGCCCCCGTGGTCTCTCGTCCAGATGGTCATTGCGGTGCTGTTCGCCCTCGACATCGGGGGCGGCGTGGTCGTGAACGCGACAACCTCGGCGCGCAACTGGTGGCACAGGCCTGGACTAGGCCTGCCGCGGCAACTGGCCTTCTTTGCCGCGCATGTCCACCCCTTCATCATCGCGTGGCTGTGGCCTTCGTACGGATGGGGCGAAGCCGCCGCGCTCTACGCATCGATGCTTGCGATGGCATGCATCTCGCTGAAATGCCCAGCGAGGCTCGCGCGGCCGCTTTCACTCGGCCTCGGGTCCGTCGGAGTCGTGCTGGCCATGACGGTGCTCCGCATGCCGGCAGGAGTTGAGTGGCTTGCCGCGCTCTACTACGTGAAGCTCGTGATGGCCCGTGCAGTTCGCGACTGAAGTCGAGGATGGAGCCGTCGAACGCGCGAGGCACGTTCTTGGGGCCTTGCAGGTACTGCGCAGTCGCCTTGCGGGGTGGAGCTTCTCGAACCTACAGCCGCACCTGGCGCTGGTAGTACCACCACTCGAGCACGACGATCAGAAGCCCGAGCCCGAGGATCCAGGGCCACAGCGCGCCGCGTCCGCTTGCGCCGACGCTGACGCCCTGCACGGTCTTCGTGCCGAGGTCGAGCGAATCGCGCGGATCGAGCCGCGCCTCAAGCGGATCTGCGATGTTCGCGGCCACCAGACGCTCCTCGCGTTCGTCGGCCCCCGGCACCTTCGCGCTGAGCCGGTAGAGCCCCGCGAGCCCCACAGGACCCCACGAGGCATTGCCATCCGCATCGATCGCGACCTTCTGCGTCGACCCGTCGGGCAGCCGGATCTCGCCATCACTCGACCCCTGCGGGAACCGCATTGAGATCGCCTCGCCCGGCGCCAGCGAGCGCCCGATCACAGAGTCGCCCGCCCTGCCGAGGTGCTCGATCGCATTCGCGACGAAGTTGACGAACGACCGCTGGAACGGCCAGTTCGAATCGAGCGGATCGAACGTGACATACACGAGATGCATGTCGTTGCGGTCGAGCGTGAGCACCATCGGCCCTTCGGGGCTCTCCGCCACCACCTGGAAACGCTTGTCGGGCTGCACCGCCGTCATCTTCGACACCGACAGCTCGTCGAGGCTTGCCGAGCGGAACAGCGGATGCTCGTCGCGCACCACGCGCGGATAGACGCCCTGATGCGTGCCGAACGCGGTGATTCCCTCGATGGGCGGCGCGGCACCAAAGAAGAGATAGAGCCCGCCCGGCAGCTTCTTCGGCGCCACCGCATCGAAGACAACGACATCCCAACCAATCGCGCCCCCAGCCTCGACCAGAGCGTCGTATTCGCCGAGCGTCATGGTGCCGAACCGCTCGGCCGGAAGCCCGGAGAGAAGCGTCCTCAGTAGGAATCCGCCGTCGCCGACGAGAAGCACCGACAGGTCGCGTGCGGGCGGCACCACCGCAATCGCCGCGTCGTCGTCGCGCAGCGCGTCGTCCTCGACGATCGCAACCTCGATCGCGGCGTTGCTCGCTTGCTCGATCGGCCTGAACACGGCCTGGCTTCGGCCCGCCACGTACTCGCCGTCCGCGACTTTCGCCGCGGGAATCACGATCGGATCGGGCGTCACCACCCGCACCGTGCCGTTCACCGCAAGCTGCAGCGTGACCCGCTTCTCGATCGGCTCCGGGTTCAGGAGCGACGCGAACACCTGGATTTTGTCGGGCGAATCGGGCGGACGATCGGCGCTCATCGAGGCGATGGCCGTATTGCTCGAGGTGGCGCCGACCTTGTGATAGACGATACCTTCGCCTTCGCGGAGCGCGAACGTGCCGAGGTCGGCGATCCGCCCATCCGAGTAGAGCTCGAGCGTCGGCAGCGGCCCCGCCGCGGCCAGGTTCTCCTCGCCGCGCGCGTCGTTCAGGTTGAGGTTCGAGGTGAACGCCCGCGCAAGCTCGAGCGCTTCGGCGAGCTTCGTCACTTCATCGGTTGGCGCGATGCCGTCGATCGCGGTCTCGAGCGCGCCGATTGAGTCGGTGAACGGCGCCTTGATCTCGGCACGCAAGCCAAACGACACGATCATCACGTCGCTTGCGCCCTTCGAGAACCAGCCACCGCCAAGCAGTTCGCGCACGCGCGCCTTCGCCGCCGTCTTCGCAAGCGCAAGGCGCGTTTGCGGCGGGTCGAGCGGCTTGCCGTCGGCGTCCACCGTCTCGAGCGCGTTCATGCTGGCCGAACGGTCGATCATCAGCACGTGTCGGCCGCCCGTACTCCCAAGACCCTCTGCCTCTGGCTGCGCCAGCGCGAAGGCGATGGCAAGCACCGCGAGGATCTGGAGGATCAGGAGCCAACTGAAGCGGATGCGCTGAAACGGCGTGTTTGCGCGGAGGTCCGCGAGCGAACGCGTCCAGAGGAGCGTGCTCGAAACGACGCGCTTGCGCCGCCTGAGCTTGAGGAACCAGAGCGCCACCAACGGCGCCAGGATCGATGCACCGAGAATCGCACCGGCGACCGGCGTGACCCACGTGACGGCGATCAGCGTGGGCGCGGTCATCGGAGAAGCCCTCGCCTGCGAAGGTACTCAAGCATCAGCGTCTCGACCGGAGTCGACGTCTCGACCACCATGTGCACGATGTCGCGCCGAGCGCAGTACGCCCGCAGCGCCCCGCAGAGCCGATCGAGCCGCGACTTGTAGATCTTGAGCAACTCCGGCGTGACGGTGACTTCCGTCTCGGTGCCCGTCTCGCTGTCGACGAGCAACAGATCGCCCGTGATGCCGCCTTCGCGCGACGGGTCGACCACCTGCGGCGCGAGAATTTGCATGGCGAAGAGGTCAAATCCACGGCCGGCGACCATCGCGAGGCCCTTCTCGAAACCCTCGGGAAAGAGGAAGTCGGAGAGGACGACCATGACGCCACGCCCCTGCCGACTGGTGCCGACCAAGCGCATCGCCTGCTCGAAGCCGGATCCGCCCTCGGGCTTGCGCCGCAAGAGCCACTGCGCCACCTCGGCTGCCTTGCGGCGCCCGCGGAGATTGCTCGCACGCTCGACCGTGTCGCCTGCGAACGAGACGAGCGACACACGATGCTGGTTCACGAGCCCGACGTACGCAAGCGCCATGGCCACGCGCCGCGCGTAGTCGAACGTGTCGGGGTTTCCGACCCGCATCGACGCGCTCGAGTCGATGGCGATGATCAGAGAAAGGTCCTCTTCCTCGAGGAACATCTTGAGGAAGAGCCTGTCGAGTCGGCCGAAGATATTCCAGTCGACGAAGCGAAGGTCGTCTCCGTGCACGTACGGGCGGAAATCGGCGAACTCGACCGACTGCCCGCGACGACGCGAGCGACGCTCGCCCTGCATCTTTCCAGAGAAAATCTTGCGGCTGATGACGTCGACCGAGTCGAGCTTCGCCATGAGGCGCGAGTCGAGAAGGTCGTCGAGCTTGTTGAGTTCGCGCGGCGCGCTCATCGCGAACTCCCCTTCGTTGCGGCGGCGGAAGACGTGCCGGAGGACGTGCCGGAGGACGTGCCGGACGCCTGTTCATAGGTCGGCGTCGAAGCGATCACCAGGCGCGCGATCTCGTCGTTCGAGAGCCCGGAAGACTCCGCCTCGAACGAGCGGTGGATCCGGTGGCGAAGCGCAGCACGCGCGATCTTGCGGACATCGTCGAAACTGACGGCGTATCGCCCCGCCATGAGCGCGACGACGCGCGCGCAACTCGCGATCGACTGCGCCGCGCGGGGGCTGGCGCCGATCCGGATGAAGCGCCGGTTCTCGTCGGCGCAGAACTCGCCGTCGGGATGCGTCGCGAGCACGAGCCGTACGATCCAATCCTTCACCTCGGGTGCCAGCGCGATCCTGCGCGCCAACTTCTGCGCGGCCACGATGGCGCGCGCGTCGAGCACCTGTGTCGGGGCCACCGACTCGACCTTCGTCGTGCGCTCGAGCACCTCGCGCAGCGTCTCGCGGTCTGGCGGCGGAACCTCGATCTTCAACAGGAATCGATCGAGCTGCGCCTCGGGCAGCGGGAAGGTGCCCTCCTGCTCGATCGGGTTCTGCGTGGCCATGACGAAGAACGGCCGACCAAGCTGCCGCGTCTCGCCGCCCACCGTTACCGAACGCTCCTGCATCGCCTCGAGCAGCGCCGACTGCGTCTTGGGGCTCGCGCGGTTCACCTCGTCGGCGAGGACGAGCTGCGCAAAGAGCGGGCCCGGCCGGAAGCGGATCTCGCGGCGGCCGGTCGCTTCGTCTTCGACGAGGATCGACGTACCCGTGATGTCGGCTGGCATCACATCGGGCGTGAACTGGACGCGGCTGAAGCCAAGCCCCGTGGCGGCCGCGAGCGACCGGACCAGGAGCGTCTTGCCGAGGCCCGGGACGCCTTCGAGAAGAAGATGACCATCGGCAAAGAGCGTGACGAGCGCGAGGTCGACGACCTCGCGCTGGCCGACGAGCGACTTGCCGACTTCGGCGCGGAGGCGCGCGAAGATCTTGCGAAAGGCCTCGCAGCGGCGACGAACTTCCTCGACGCTGTCGAGGCCGAGCTGATCAAGGTCGCGCTCGTCCTGCGCGAATGGCGTGGGGTCAGCCGCCACGGCCGCCGCCCTTCCCGCTGTCCCCGGCGTCGTCGCCCGACGCGCGGCGCTTCGCGCGCAGGAGCCGCGACGTCGTCTCTTCCGGCGTCTCTCTCTCGTTCGCAGCGTCCTTCGCCTTTCCATCCTGCGCACCCGTTGGCCGCGACGGCTTCGGCGCGTCGCTTGCGCCGCCTTCCTGCACCGCCGCGCGAACGTCGAGCCCCGGCCCGCGCTCGAGCGTTTCGCGCATGGAATCGGACGCGCCGCCGGCACTCGCGCCGCCAGCACCTGCTCCGCCCGTCGCGCGCGGCGCGCTCTTCGAGCGCGCCTTCTTCCACGCCTCGACGGTGCCGTCGCCGACCTTGCGCGTTGCGAGCGCGCCCGACACCCCGGCACGCGCGCCCTGCCAATCGATCGCAATGCGGCGCACCGCGACATCGAAGAGGAAGAACGCAGCGGCGAGGATCGCCATGAGATCCCACACGCGGCGCGTACTGAGCGGAACCGGCAGACCCTCCCGCAGGAACGCGTCGATCGACTGCGTGGCCGACTTGAGCGACAGCACGCGTCCGCCGGTGCGGTCGGCGATCTGCTCGAGCAGCGCGCGATTGTCGCGCACCGTGCGGAACTCCTTCGGATACGGCACGCTCACAGACGCCTGCACCGTGGCGCGGCGACCGTCTTCGCCGGTGCCGAGGCCGAAGTTCATGAGGTAGGACCCGGCCTCAGACGCGGGGAACTCGACGCGCCAGCGGCCCGGGCCCGTCTGTACGGCGGTCATCGGCGTCGCGCGGCCATCGGGCGAGACCAGCGTGGCCTCCGGATTCAAGTCGTTCGCGAATCCACCGACCGCGTTCGTGGCCTCGAGGTCGACGATGGCCATGTCGCCCTCGACGCGCGTACGGACCTGCGCATTCGACGGAACCGCGGGCCGCAGGAGCCAGCGGACCGACTGCTCCCAGAACGCGCGGTACTCGCCCCACGTCGTCCAGTTCCCGAGCCAGCGCGTGCCAGTATCCGAGGTGAACGCGATCGAGCGGCCGAGGCCGTGATTCCAGTAGGCGAAGATCGGGTCGAGCCCCTCTTCGGTTCGATTCGAGATCGCAACCTGCGCAAGCCCCTCGCGCGGCACGGTGAGCACGTAGCCGGCGAGGCCGGGCACGCCCGTCAGTCCGCGCGTCGGACCCGTGACTGACGGCACCACGCCCGGCGTGAACTCGCCCTCGACGATCAGCGAGCGCGAGACGACCGACGCTTCCTTCGTGAAGATCTTCGGGAGGTTCTTCGGGTTCGTGACTTCGTAGAAGCGACCGCCCGTGGACTCGGCCATGAACTTCATGTTCACGTAGTCCTGCTGCGTGCCGTGGCCGCTCACCATGACGGTGGTGATGGTGATCTTCGCGGCAATCGCTGCGTCGAGCGTGGCCTTCGTCGGCGGCGAGGGGTCGCCGTCCGAGATGATGATGATGTGGCGCTGGCCGGCGCGCGACTCGGCGAGACCCTTCGTCGCCATCGCCACCGTCTCCTCGAATTCGAAGAAGTCGCCGACGATCATCGATCGCGCCGATGCAATGGCGGCGCTCTTGTCGCCGGCCTCGCGCAGCGGATGCGACCACGTGGGCCGATTGACGAGCGTGATGATGCCGATCAGGTCGAGCCGCGTGAGCGCCTCGATCGCAGCGATCGACACCTGCTGCGCCCAGTAGTTGCCCTGCGGCATCTCGCACGAATGGACGATGAGGACGAGGCCGCCGCGCACCATCTGCCGCGTGGCCGGAGGATCGAGCTTCACGGGCAGCACCTGCGCCACTTCGGAATCGATCCAGCCGCCCGCACCGAAACTCTGGTCGCCTCCGACCATCATGAGGCCGCCACCGAGGTCGTGGACGTACGCGCGGAGGAGACGGTCCGTCTCGCCGTCGATGGTCCAGCGCGGCACGTTCACCAGGATCACGGCGTCGAAGCCGGAGAGGAACGCGCCGTCGCTCGCGAGGCGATCGGGTGGCGCGACCACGACGTCCATCTGGCTGCGCTCGAGCGCATCGACGAGCGGCGCCGACTCGATGCCGGCCGAGCTGTCGACGACGAGCACCTGACCGCTGCCGTCGACGAAGGTGATCGCCGTGGCGCGATTGTTCTGGAGCATGCCGTCCTGCTCGGCGTCTGCGGGCTCGAACACGGCCTCGAAGCGGCGGGTGCCCGCGCCCTCGAGAGGGAACGGGACGGGAATCGTGCGCGGGCCCGCTTCGAGGTCGATCGCGAGACCGTCGCCGGGCGCGTCCGGGTCGAGGTCGATCGGCTTGCCGCCGTCGCGAAGGAACACGGTGCCGCGCGCGGGGCCTTGGCTTCGGAGGAGAAGCCGGAGATCGGCGGTCTGGCCCGGGCGCGCGCGGGTGGGCGCCTTCAGCGACTCGAACACGACCTCGTTCGGCGACTCGTACTCGATGGGGACCACGTCGATGGGAATGCCGTTCGCGCGGGCGATCTCCGCCTCGGCGAGCGCGTTGCCCACGTTCTCGTTGCCATCGGAGACAAGCACGATGCGCTTCGCCGTATCGGGCGGCAAGATCGAGAGCGCCTGACGGATGCCGGCGGCGATGTTGCTGCCGTCGCGGTCGCCGGCGTGCTCGTTGTCGGGGACGATCGACCGCGTGTCCGGCTGCGAGGCGATCTCGGCCTCCTTGCCGAAGGTGAGCGCCGCCACGCGGTCGTCGGGTTCGCGCTTCTCCTCGACAAGCCGCTGGACGAAGTCGCGCGACGACGCGAGGAGCGGAACCGGGATCGACTGGCTCCGGTCGAGGATGAAGGCAGTCGTCAGCGCCTCGCCGCGCCGGACGAGCGACGGCTGCGCGAGCGAACCGACGAGCGCGAGGACGACGAGCGTGCGCAGCGCGAGGCTCGCGTACCACTTCCAGCGCTCCTCGCTGTTGCGGCTGCGCCACGCGAGCACGAGCACGGGCACGAGGAGCGCCAGGAGAAGGAGGAAGATGGGCCGCTCAAACTGCATGCTGGACTTCTACGAACGTCGATGCGCGGAAGCCGGTCAACGACTCACTGGCCGCGTGGAAACTCAAACAGCACGATCCTGGCGTTGCCATGATCGCAGACGGCGAAGCGCTGCCCGCCGCGCGCCCCGATCCCTGCGGGCTCCAGTGCCCAAGGATACTTCAATCGCCCCCCACCGGCACCAAGACCACCGAGGACTCCAAGCACGGCACCGGTCTCGGCGTCGAGCCGCTGGACGCGGTGATTCCCATGCTCGGCAACCACGATCGTCCGTTGCTGGCCGCCCTCGCCGGCGGACGCGGCGTGGGGCTCTGTGATCGCGGTGACGGCGACGCCGCCGATCTCGAGTACCAAACCAAACGGGTATGCGAACTGGCCCTCGCCAGTGCCCGGACGACCGATGGCGCGGCGAAACTCGCCGTCGCCAGTGACCACCTGGATGCGGTGGTTGCCGACATCGGCGATGTAGAGTTCGTCGCGCTCTGCGTCGTAGATGATCGACTGGGGACGGAGGAACTCGACCGGCCCAGAGCCTGCGCGGCCGAAGGCGTAGAGGAACTTCCGCTCCCGGTCGAAGACCTGGATGCGGTCGTTCCCGCCGTACTCGGCGACGAACATGCGCCCGTCCGGCGCGAAGGCGGCGTCGGTCGGATAGATGAACTCGCCGAGACCAAGACCATACGAACCGAGCGTCCAGCGGATCTCGCCGGTCGGGCTGTACGCGACGAAGCGATGCTCGTGGGTGTCGGCAACCACGAACGATCCGTCGGGGCCGACAGAGCCGCCCACGGGCTTGCCGCGCGCGAAGGCCGGCATCGGCCACTCGCAGATGTGACGACCTTCGCGGTCGAAGCGCTGGACGCGGGCATCCTTGTCGATGACGTAGATGTCGCCCGACGTCGGATCGGCGGCGAGGACGCGCGGGCCGTTGAACTGACCGCGTCCACGGCCCGGAACGCCGAAGGCAACCTCGACAGGTACGCCGCGTGCGACCATCGGTACATCGAACTCGCCCGGCGCACCGCCCTGCTTGCCTGCAAGCGTGGGCGCGTTGGCGTCGTCGACCCCGGCGAGGCCATCGGCGCTGCGCGCACCATCGGGCCCGCTGCTCGGCCGATCACACGCCGTCATGCCGACGGCAAGCGCTGCAAGCATGGCGAAACCCGCCGCGCGCGGCGCGTGACGCCCCACCGCCACAACGACGGCGCGTACGCCGACGATCGCGAGAATCGCAGCCGCGAGCAGCGCCGCCGCCCCGAACAGCACCGTCTCGGGCCGCTGGTAGTGGATGGCGTTGAGAATGTCGGTCGCGATCCACTGGAAGCCAGGCGGGATCACGCGGCCACTCGCCGTGAGTTCGCCGAGACTCCACGCGAGCGCCACGGGAAACGCAGCGAAGCCGGCGAGGACGAGTTCGGCGCGCAACCCGCGCACCCGCGCGCCGAAGCGGCCGCCGTCAAGCGCGCGCAGGTTTCGCGCCGACTGCGGTTCGCGGCCATCGAGCGCGACCGCGACCACGGCCGCCACGGCAAGCGCCCGCGCGGCCAGCGTGCAGACGACGATGAGCGGCGTGTCGTACACGAAGGCACTCGCGTGGTGGTTGTACCCTGCCTCGAGCGCGACGGCGACGACGGTGCCGGGTACGAGCGACGCGAGCGCGCAGACGACCGTGGCCGCCGCGCCGAGGCGTCGGAGCGTCGTTCCCCGGGGCGACGCGAGCGCCGCGCGCAGCGCGACCGCGGCAAGCGAGACGACGAGCGCGGCAATCGCAGCGACGACAAGGGCCGAGACGAGCGCTCGGCCATGCAGGACGAGGAAGTCGCCGAGGCGCGGCGCGTTGAAGAGCGCACGCGCGAAGAGCACGACCGGCGTCAGGACGATGGCCGCCGGCAGCGCCACCGCGAGAAGCGCCGTCCACGTCGGGCGAGCCTCGGGTTGCTGCCGGGCCCGGTCGCGGAGGCCGCGCACGCGCGTGGCGCGCGTCATCCACGCGACAAGCGCAAGCCCGAGGACGGCAAGCGCGATCGCAGGCAGCGCCGCCGCCAGCACGCGGCCGGCCGGCGCGCCCAAGGCATCCATGCTTCGCAGCTCGAATCCGAAGGTCGGGATGAAGGCAAGGTCGAACGCCGTCGTCTCCCCAAGGAGGAACGCGGCGGTGGCGACAACGCTCACGAGGAGGAGCCGCCAGTCGCGCGACCACGCTGCCCGCAGGCGCGCGCCCCAGTGAAGGCCGTCGATGTCGGCAAGGCGCGTATCGCCCGACGAACCATGCAGGCTTCGCGCTGAAAGCGCCGCAAAGGCCGGCGCGGCGCACCAGGCGACGAGCGAAAGCGCGAGGATCGCCGTGCGCACCTCGGACACGGCATTCGAGCGCTCGGCGAAATCGCCGATCGGCGTCCCGGGACCAACCGAAAGCCAGATGCCGGCGTAGAGAAGCCACGGTGGCAACGCGATCGGCAGAAGAACGGCAAGCGAGAGCGCCACGCGCAGCGCGCGGGGCGAGACGCGCGGCAGCGCGCGCGACGCGGCCCAACCGAGGAGCGCGCCCGAGCCGGCAGCGCCGAGGCTCCACGCGAGGCTGCGAAGGAGGACAGCGAGCGCGCCGCCGCCATCGACCGGGCCACCGATGAACTGCACCGTCGACGCACGTCCGCCTGCGGCTTGGGCTCCGAACAGCGCCTCGATGCCAAGCGCAAGTGCAGGCCAGAGCGCGACCAAGCCGACGATCAGGACAAGCAGAAGAGCGACCGACGTCGCGAAGAGCCGCCCCTCGCGGGTGCGCGTCACGCAGTGCCCCCGAGAATCCGCAGGGCACGCACGGCGGTCTCGTCGGCCGTGCCGGCGATGTCGGCAACCTCGAAGGCGAGCGGGTCTTCAGCTTGGAAGCCGGGGTCGCAGGTCGCGTTCGGGCCGATCGGAAGATTGCGCGACGGCGACCGGCATTGGATCGCCTCGCTCTCCGGTGAAATAAGCCACGCGGCCACGCGCTCGACGTGCTGCGTCGGGCCCGGGCGGCCCGCCACCATCGACACCGTGTTGGGGACAAGCATCGTGCCGCCGCCGGCCACGCCCGCGTTGAGCGTACGCGGCAGCGTCAGCTCGACGGCGAGGCCCCGGGCCTGCGCCGCGAAGACATCATCGGTGTCCGTGAGGCCATACGCGCACTCGCCCGAGACGACCGCCTCGACGGTGGCTGCGTTGCCCCCCGTCAGGACGACGGTGCCGTTCGCGCGCAGGCCCTCGAGCCACTCGTCGAGCGTGGGCGCATCGAGGTCGCGCTTGTGCGCGTTCTGCCACGCGAGTTCGAGCGCGGCGAGATGGCCACGCGTCGTTCCGAAGCGCGGATCGGCAATCGCGATCGCAGCGCGGCTTCCCTTCGCGATGCCAGGCTTCGCAAGGTCGCGCCAATCGGACATCGGGGGCGTGCCGCGCGAAGGCGCGTAGGCGATCACCCGTGCGCGTGCCGCGAACCCGACCCAGCGTCGGTCGTCGTCGCGATGCGAGGCGGGCCACGACGACCACACCGAATCAGGAAGCTGCGCAAGCAGCCCGTCTTTCGCAAGACGCACCGCGGCGAGACCCTCGGAACTCCAGAAGAGATCGGCGCGCGGGCGATCGCGCTCGGCGCGCACGCGATTCTCAAGCCCGGTCGTCTTCGATGCCTCGGTGTCGAACACGGCATCGATCTCGACTCCCGTGGCGGCCGTGCACGCAGCAAGCACCTCGCGCGCGAGCACGTCGTCGACCGAGACATAGGCCACGACGCGCGGCGAGCCACCGCGCCGCGCGCACGCAGAGATCGCGGGGAGGAGGCCCAACGCGCCGACTCCAACGGCCGTGCGAACGAAGCGTCGCCGCTCGATCGCGCGCGGGTGAATCGGATCCGTCTGATTCTTCTCTTGGGGCATCGCGGGGATCGCTCTACTTCTTCGAATCAGAGGTGGAGCCCGCGCCCGCTGCGCCGCCCTCGGAGGGCTTGTCGGCTCCGCCGCCCGACTGCTCGCTGCGCTTCTTGAGTTCCTTCTTCAGTGTCCCGAAGTAGTGCTTGTGCGTTTCCTTCAGATGCGAGGGAACCTGATCCTCGCCGACTGCGACGCCAGATCCACCGTCGGCCGCCTGCTCGATCGACTCGACCGGCATCACGCTCTCGGCGACCTCGGGATTCGGGTTGTCGATCAGCTGCCGGGCGATGATGTCGCCGCCGGCGTTCTGCGTCTTCGCCTTCTGGACCTTGGTGCCGGTCGGAGTCTTCGCCTTGCCGGAATTGCCGCCCTGCGCGCGGCCACTGCCGCTGCGCAACCCATTCACGAACCCCTGCTGCCCCTGGCCTGCATTCTGGCCGCCTTGTTGCGAGCTGCCGCCCTTGCACATCCCCTCGCCAAGCGACTGGGACTCCTGCTGCGCCATGTTCGAGAGGGCCTCGGCCTCCTGCATCATCTGCTGAACCTGCTCGAGTTCGGACAGCGACTGCGCGAGTTCGGCAAGCGCCTCGGCAGAGCCGGCGTCGCCGCCTTCGCTTCCCGCGCTGCCGCTGGCCTGCTGGCCCTGCTGACCTTGCTGGCCCTCCTGACCTTCCTTGCTTCCGGACT
>Ga0209985_10003817_pt1 | contig 12523 bp, 18 predicted proteins | sample NOAtaG_FD_187305 | JGI IMG/M metagenome (GOLD analysis project Ga0209985, IMG submission 187305) | Freshwater lake microbial communities from Lake Erie, under a cyanobacterial bloom - NOAA_Erie_Diel6S_1000h metaG (SPAdes) (version 2) | ecosystem: Environmental > Aquatic > Freshwater > Lake ...
ACGAAATAGAGGCCATCAGGGAGAGGCATGAGGCGGAAATACGAGAGCCAAACAAGTGGACTTTTAACCGCGCTGAAACTGCCCACGCCGACCGCGCCACCCTCCTGCGCGCTCTTGATGCGATGGCAGAGGAAAACGCGAGGCTGAACGAGCAGCGGATGGCGGCTGCGGTTCGAGTTGCGTTAGTCAGCGGCGATCTGGACAGCTACGCGCGCGGCAGTCTGAAGGCGCCATCGGAAGAGCGGGCCGCAGAGATGACGAAACATCTGCGCGAGGCTTTGCAACTACTCGCCCGCGCCGCACTGAAGGAGCCCGGCCAATGACTGACATCATAGAAAAAATCAGGGCGAGGCATAAAGCGTGCGACCATATAATCGAGTGGCCGGATTTTGACTCTTTTGAGGCCTACAACGACCGCGCCACCCTCCTGCGCGCTTTTGATGCGATGGTGGAGGAAAACGCGAGGATGAAAGAGGCGCTGCAAGCCATCGTGGACAACGCCGAGATTGGTGAACGGGAAGCTGACACAGCCTTCGCCCGTGCCGCTCTTTCTGAAACAGGGGCGGCGTGATGAGCGAGCTAAAAGTTTCAGGTCGTCAAATATATCGAGGCGGGCAGCACGTAGGAACGCCGCCGCAAGTTATGCGTGTGGAATGGGTCGATGGTGATCAGGCCATCGTTGCAATTGAAATGTTTGTAGGTGGCCAGCAAAGTCAGTTCAGGGCGCGTCAAGCTGCGATTGAGTGCATCGATTTGCTGCTGGAGGAACTTCGCCAGCCCGCCCGCGCCGCACTGAAGGAGCCCGGCAATGGATAAGAACACAGAGCCCAAGAAATGCGACAAGTGCGAGGGCTATCTCTGCGTTTGCAAGGGCCGCAGCTACACGCCGCCTGAGCCGTTCACAGGCACGCCGCGCTACAGCAATGTTGGGAAATCACTGTTTCCGCAAGGAAGTCCGCACCCGCCAAAGAAGGAGCCCGGCCAATGACCACGACCACGAGTGACGCGCTAAAGGCGCTGGATGAGATTGAGGGAATGCTAATCAGCGCCAATGAGTATTGGAACGGATCTCAGACCGATGGTGCCATGTCGGATGCGCTTTGCTTTATCGAAACCAAAGTTGCGCAAGCCCTTTCTCTCCTCCCCAGCCTGCTCGCCTTCGTTGACCGCCTCACCGCCGAACTGGGCAAGGCGGAGGAAGAGCTGAGCACTTGGCAGTCCGTGTTTCCAGACATTGCGCCAGCCAGCGTGCTGCCTGATCGCAGCAAGTTAGAAGCGGAGCTGTTGGCGATGGCGGAGGAAAACGCGAGGCTGAGAGAGGCGTTTTCTGGCCCCTCCGCTTGGCTTGATAGCTGGGCGCAGCACGTTGGGAATTGCAAGGGCGGCTACGTTTGCACCTGCGGGCTGACTCTGGCGCGCACCGAAGCCGCCGCCGCACTGAAGGAGCCCGGCCAATGACACGCGAGGAACTGATTGAGGTAATGGCGCGGGCGATATTGCGTGACCACGAAGACGGGGCAAACATGGACACCCACGCGGTTCCGGAGCGCGCCGCTTCCCGTCACGCTATCGCCGCCCTAGCCGCCCTTGAGGCCGCTGGTGTGAGGCTGGTGTATCCAAGCGAAGCACAGGCGCAGCTGATCGACGGTGACGAGCGGACGACTGTGCGGATTTTTACGCCCTATGCACCACCCGGAGTGGGAGGGGAGTGATGGCGGAAGACCAGATCAGCGCGTTCATGGACGCATATTGGTGGCTTGTGTTCGCGGTCGTTGTCGCAGTCGGAATGGCTTTTTTTTGGCTGATGGACACGCTACATGACCGCGCCCTTGCGCGTAGGATTGGCCCGCATGTAGTTGGCCCGAATGACCGTCTGTATCGAGTTGCAAAGGACACCCGACTGAACGGTGACGTTTGGTATAGCGTCCAGCGTTGGGGCAATAACGATTGGTACAATTGCGATGATGAGCAATACAAAACCGCCGAACAGGCAACCAATGCGATGAACCGCCGTTTTGATCTCTTGCGCAGTAAAATCACAGCTTCGCGGGAGCCAGTCGTCCCATGACCCGCCTCCTCACCATCTCGCAGGCTGCCGATCAGCTCGGCGTCTCCCCCTCCACCGTCCGCCGGTTAATAGAGCGGAAAGAATTGCGTGTCTGTCGTTTCGCCGGGCGGATCATCAGGGTCAGCCCTGAAGCGATCGCGGAGTTCATCGAGTGGAGTACCGCCTCGACCGGCCACTCATCAACGGACGCGCCTCAGACAAGTGGTACGTCGTCTGGACCGAGCGTGGCCGCTCTCATCGTGTCTCTGCGCGGACAACAGACCGGCGCGTAGCGGAGCGCTTCCTTGCTGAGTATGTCGCCGCGCTGAACCGCCCGCCCGCCACCTTCGATGTGGCCCGCCTTGTCACCGCCTACCTCAAAGAAGCGCCAGGCGAACACCACCACGCCCAGGCGATTATCCGCCACCTCGGCCCGCTCGCCGTCACCAGCCTGACTCGCGCGCAGATCCGGTTGTTCCACGCCGCGCGCCGCAAGGAAGGCGTCTCCGATTCAACGATCAACCGGCAGGCCCGCGTGCTGCGCGCTGCGCTGGAGTGGGGCCGCAAGGAAGGCTGGCTGGCAGACGCGCCTCACATCGACGCCCCGACGCCTGCAATGGCTCGCCAGCGCTTCCTGACGCGCGAGGAGGCCGTCCGGCTTTACGATGCTGCTGCCACCCCGCACCTGCGGACCTTCATCGCCTTGGCGCTCTACACCGGGCAGCGCAAGGGCGCGATCCTGGAGCTGACATGGGATGACGTGCGCGACGGGATGATCTGGTTCCGCCAGACGACGCACAATAAGCGCAGGCCGATCGCCCTGCCTCTCACTCCGGCGCTGGCGATAGCGCTGTCCACAGCCTACGCGCTGCGCGATGGCCGGCACATCATCACCTACCGCGGCCACGAGGGCGGAGATCCGAAGAAGGCGTTCCAGCGCACTGTCGAGCGCGCAGGGCTAGACGATGTGCGGATCCATGATCTGCGCCGAACAGCCGCGAGCTGGATGGTTCAGAACGGCGCAAGCTTTGAACAGGTCGCTGCGGTCCTGGGCGACCGGATCGAGACGGTCCAGAAGCACTACGGGCACTTCAGCGCGGCGTTTGTGGGGGATGCGATTGGGAAGATTGGGTGACGCGCATAATGCGCGTATGGGTGACCTGCCCCGCGCATATATGGCCCTGAAATGGCTCATCTGAAAGGCTATGAGCACGGCTGGAGCGGCAGGGCCCTTCCTTCACACGGCAGGGGTCGCAGGTTCGAACCCTGCATCGCCCACCAGTAAAATCAAGGGATTAGGCTGGTTTCTGGATTGTCCGTAGGCGGAGAGTAACGCGCATAATGCGCAGCCCGACCTACTTCGTATGCCTCCGGATCCAGTCGAGGACGTCTTTCTGCGTGAGGTCGCTGCCCTGATCGAGCGCCTCCATTGCCCGCACCAGTGTCCGCTTCGCGCGGCCACGCTCCGGGCCATCGTCCTGTCCGACGAGCCGCTCCCACAGCACCATCTCCTCCGGCGATAGCGTCATTGTCGGGAACCGCCCGCCGCCGGCGTCCTCGTTCTTCTGCTGAGACTTTCGCACCGCTTCGCTGGTCTGTGATCGCTTTGCCATCCTGGCTCTCCTTAATTTCCGATAACGAATAACACGCATAATAGGCGTTGACAACGACCATGCTTAAGCGTATATTATACGTGTCAGCAGGGAAAGCCGGAAGGCGCTGAGAGAATTTCCCAAACCCACCCGCTCTTTGAAAACCAGGAGACTAAAAAATGGCCAAGACCGCCAAAGCCGAAACCGTTCGTAGACTGAACACCCAGATGGCCCGCATCGCTGCGGCAATCGTGGGGAACGATCGCAAGATCGAAGCCTACATGGAACGGAAGGCAACGGAGCTTGAGACCTTCGGCACCCAACTCGATGTCATCTTTGACGTCGAGGCCGAAGGCCCAGCCAACTAGCTGCCCAGCTAGGCCGCATCCTCACAAGGGTGCGGCTCATGGTGCGCAGTCGCACTGAACCTAAACAGGAGACCCCCATGCAGGTTCGCACACTCGCGGGATGGGGCCTCATTCTGGCAGCCTCCGGGCTCGCCGCAATGTCAGGCAACCTCGCTTACTACGGCTTCGAAAGCATGATCCCTATCCCGTTCGCGGGCTGGATCGGACCTTTCATCGCCGCCTCTTTGATCTGCCTCGGCGTCGCCGTCGAGTGCGAGATCAAGGAAGGCCGCTGGCTCGCTGCTGCGATCCTCGGCACACTGCTCGTCGGCGCCGCCTGGCTCGACAAGCACTCCGGTCACCTCGCCCTCAAGGCGCAGGTCGAAGCCTCGGTCCAGGCCGATGCTGACCGGACGGCCTCGTATGAAACAGCCGCGACCGCCAAGGCCGCTGCTGACAAGACGCTGGCCAGTCTCGCCGAAGAGCTGACGTTGCTCTCTGGCGCAGACGTGAAGGCCATCCAGCGGCATGTCGGGACAAACCCTGACGGCAACTGGGGCGCCAACACAGCCGACCGCGTTGCTGTCCGCAAGGATCAGATCGAGGTCGCCAAGGTTGCTGCCCAGAACGAGAGCAGCAAGTGGGCGGACGTAGTCGCAGCCGGTGCCCCGGCCTCGACACTTCCCTTCACGCTGAAGGACGCCGAGCTTTACGCAACGCTGATCACAGCCCTGTCCGTCATCTTCGCCTTCGCCGGCAGCTACATCGCTCACCCCCGTGAGGATCTGGCCAAGCTGGAAGGCGAGCTAGACGTCCTTGAGAGCAACGTCATCGCTCTCGGGAAATTCCTCGATGCCGCATAAGGCATCCGCCCTCGGCGCCCGAAAGGGTTCCGGGGGCGCTTTTCTATGCCGCCTCGATCGGCTCCTCAAGATACTGCAATATCCGCGGCATGTAGTTAGTCAGCACCTTGCCGACCTGCTCGCACTCGCGCGCCAGCGCGGTGGTGCTGACGGCATCTGTGCCGGTCGCCTGAGCAGCCATTTCGAGCAGCGTCTCGCACTCGGCGATCGCCCTTGCTTGCAACGCGACAATGTCGCGGGCGAGCTGAAGTGTGGTTTCCGGTATCATGGTAGTCTCCTAAGTGTAATAGAACTCGATCTCGCCGCGGTCGCCCGCAAAAGATTCGGACGGCGCCAGGCTGCCCGCTCCGCCTGCGCCCGATTGCGTGCTGTTCCCGGATCCGCCTGCCCCGCCGCTGCTGCTGGCATCGCCTGCAGCGCCTGTCGTGTTGGTTGATCCGCCAGTCGCCGTGCCGCCTGCGCCGCCAGAAAGGCCTTGCCCGCCCGCGCCGCCGTTGGCCGTGATCGACACCGACCCGCCACTGACCGTTCCGGACACGGACGATGCGTTGCCGCTCGTTCCGGTTCCTGCGGTCGAGCGACCGGCAACAGCAGCGCCCACAGTGTAGGTCATGGTATTGCCGCCGACGACTGTAATGGTCAACTCGGCAAAGCCGCCCTCGCCGCCGCCGCCGCCTACGTCCACCGCCCCCCGGCAACCACCTGCACCGCCCCCGCCGCCAACACGTATGCGGACGGACGTAGCGCCCGACGGGACCGTCTCGGTGGCGGCTGTGCCGCTCGTGCGCGTCACGGTTTGGGGCGTGAACGGATTGCCCATTGCCGCAAACGCTGCCAGCAATATGCTCATGTCACCGCCCCGCCTGAGACGATCACCTCAGAGGCAGACACGAAAAACAGCATCGCCACGCCCCGCGCTGCAAGCGTGCGGCTTCCAGTGGTCGCCGTGCCGCCAAGGCGCATGGTGACGCTGGAGCCTTGCGTGATGGTGCGAGCAGAGGCGCCTGCGTAGATCAGGATGATGTCGCCAGCGGTGAAGACTGCGTTCGGGATGGTGATGTCGCCGGTTGCCTGGATGGTCTCGTTGGCGCTGGCTACGGTCAGGGTGCCAGTGGTTTCGGTGGAGGCAATGACGCGCGTGTTCGACGTGCCGCCGTTGATTGTCGGGCTGGTCAGCGTTTTGTTTGTCAGCGTCTGTGTGGCGGAAAGGGTGACGACTGTCACACCGCTGGCCTGCAGCCCGCCCGTGAAATCTTTTGCGCCCGTGAAAGTCTGCGTCCCCGCCAGCGTAGCGTAAGCGCTTCCCTGCGAACCGTCGAGCGTGTCAGCGTCAAGCAAGGAGCCTGCGCCGTCAACGGTCAGCAGCTTGGTCAACACGTCCGCAGCGGTGTAGCCAATGGTAGTCTGCACAGCAGCCTGGTTCGCGTCGTCCAGCAGGGTGCGCGCGAAGCTGGTCAGGGTCGCCGTCGCATAGGTGTCGAGCGCCGTCGTGTAGATCATCGTATCGGCAGCGGTCGTCAGGCCGGCAATCGATTGCAGGCCCGCATCATACGCCTGCACGTTCGCGCCGATGGCCAGCCCCAGCGTCGTGCGCTGTGCCGATGCATCCGCGTCGTCGAGGATCGCCCGCCCCGCCGCTGTCAGCGTATAGACCGCGTACGTATCACTTGCGGTGGTGTAGATGCTCCGATCCGCCAGCGTCGTCAGGCCGGCAATTGAGAGCAGCCCCGCGTCATACGCTTGGACGTTCGTCCCGATCGCCAGGCCCAGGTTCGTGCGCGCCGTTGCCGCGTTAGCAAGGTCGGAAAGGTTTTGCGCCGCGAGGAGATCGCCAGTGCCGGCGCCGCTCGCGCCCGTCGGGCCTTGTGGTCCGGTCGGACCTTGAGGGCCTGTCGCGCCTGTAGATCCCTGCGGCCCGGTCGGACCCGTCGGCCCTTGCGGACCTGTCGGACCCGTCGGCCCCTGCGGACCAGTGGCACCCGTCGGCCCCACGAAAACGCCGTTCGCGATAATCGCGGCCGCCACGGTCCCGATCGTGTCTGCGCCGCCGAGGTCAGCTGCGACGACAGCGATGTCTTCAAGCGCCTCGTCAGTAAACTCACTCACGTCAGCCAGAAGCGACGCGTCGAAAAGCGCAAGCGACGGATTGCTGGCTGTGCCGGTGACGTACACCACCTTGTCGATCGCCGATGCCAGCGCGGTCGTGCCCGGAATTTCGTCCGTGTCGAGCATTGAAAAGCGGACGGTAGACCTGACGTCTCGCGCCAGCTCCTGCAGTTTCATCTCAGTGATGTCGAGCCTGCGCTCCAGGTTGGCAGACGAAAAGTTGCCCCCGGTCACAAGGTCGAGCGACTGCGCCAGCGCCTGCCGGCGTACGACGTAGAGCCGCTCAGCCGTCAGCAGCCCCGTCGAGGGCGCAGTCAGCGTGATGGATCCAGCCGTCGGCCCGCCCGTCAGGGTGTAGTGCGTGCCCTCGACGAGCAGCGTCGGCGTCGTGTCCGTCACCGTGTCGTAGCGGTAAACCACGATGTCGCTGTTCGAGTAGAAGACGATCGGCGTGCCCGACTTGATAAGGCTGAAAGGCCCCATGGTCCCGGCGCCGCCGGAGCCAGTGAAGGCAATGTCAGGAACTACGGCAGAAATCGTCATGCGGGCCTCCGGGCTATACCGAGGACCGTAAACGATGGGGGGTGGAGTGGCGGTGGACCGCCTAGAAAGGCCGCCCCGCCCGCATGCACGCGACGAACTGCCGGGTCCGCAGCTTTGGCACGGTCGATCCTGCGTCCTCCTCAGTCCAGAAAACCTGGGCCTCTGGCTCGTCTGCGATCTTCAGCGTCGAGCAGGTCGAGCGCCCCACGTCTGCCAGGATCAGCGTCTGGCGAACGCTGGAGAATATCATCACCGCCACCAGAACAAGGCAGGCGAGGCCCAGGTACTCGCCCACTTTCGGCAGGTAGCGGATCCAGCCGGTGTGCGGCACGGGCTGCGCAGGCTCAGCTTCTGGCACAGGCTCAGCTTCAGGCGTCGGCTCAACAGGCTGCGCCGTCTTGGGCCGCGTCAGGAAGGCGCTGCGCAGGGGCAGGTCGATCACCTCAGCCGGGCGGCGTTGGGCAGCCTCTGCTCCGGCAGCTTCGAGAATGGCGCGGCGGCGGTCGTTGTGGCTCATGACGGGCAATCCATGCGGTGGAAGGTCTCGCGGTCACAGGCTGAGGCCCACTGGCAGTTATTGGCGCGGACGTATTGCTTCGCCCCAAGCGGCCAGTCCGCATACTCCTCCGGCATCACCGGCACGGGCGTCGGCACCTGACCGCGGCAGACCTCAGCCTTTGCCGCGGTAACCAGCGTCTCCTGGCGCTCGGTCACGTCCGAAGGTAAGCCGCCACTCTTCGTCTGACATCCGCTCAAGAGCGCCAGGCTCAGAGCGCACAGCGCGCTCACCTGCATCAATCGCTTGGTCTGCATCTGTTCGTTCCTCTTCAATGATCTCTTTGGCCGAGACGTCGGCCTCTTCCTTGCGTTCGACATCCACTTCGCGCTGGCGTACGCGCTCCTGCTTCCGGCCCTGCCTCTCGCGCCGCTCGCCCCACAGGACTAGCGCCACGAGGAAAGCGAAGATGCCGAGGATCCATTGGACCGCGGGGTTGGCCGCGACCCACGAGCCGAAGGATTTCAGGCCGGTCCAGATCGCGATCATTTGAGCGCCCGCGTGGCTTTCTTCTCGCCCCACCAGCGCACAGCCTCGCCGGTCAGCATCACGGCGAAGCCCGTGTAGGCGTCGAGGAGCAGAGGATCCGCAGCGACGGAGTTGGCGATCGTGCCGGTCGATGCCAGCCAGCTGGCGCCCGCATCGGTCACGAAGCTAAACCGCCCGACGATAATCAGCACCCAGCCCCAGAACCGGCGGGAGTAGACCATTGACTTGACGCCGGCAGCCGGGTCGAAGTCGTCTGGCAGGGTGGCTTTGATGGGCGGGGCGGACACGGGCTTCGGCGCAGCGGGCTTGGTCTCGGTCGTCACGGGCGTCTCCACGGGTTTTGGAAGGGGCGGCTCAGGCAGCATCTCAGGCAGGGGCTCGACCTCGACCGGGGTAGTCGGTGCAGCCACCGGAGGATCGGGCTCCTGCGCGATCGTGGGGGCAGCGAGGGGGTATCTGCGGGCGACGCTCAGCACCGAGGCGAACTCGGTCTGCCGGATGATCTTGTCTTCCCAGCGCCCCCGCGCCTCGTTCCAGCGCGGCTCTGCAGCCAGCTCGATCGCGTCGTTCTTGACTGCCTCGTTATGGTCGTAGCCGAGGAACAGGCAGCCCTCGGCGTGATGCCGGCGCAGCAGGCCGCGGAACCGGCGGAAGTATGTGGTGGGCTCGCCGTCCGGCGACAGCCAGCGGCGCGCGCTCCGGTCCCACGCAGGATGCTCCGGCGCGATGCCTGCGCTGATCTCCGTCGGGGTAGGCCCGCTCGACGTGGCGCCCGTCCAGGATCCGAACGACGCAGCCGCATCTTCGAACCGCCCGGCATTGACCATCTTGACCACAGTAGACGCAGCCGCAGCAGAGCCGCCCACGTTGAAGGCGAACACCGCCAAAGCGCCCGCCTGGAAGGACGTCAGGTCCCGCGTCACAGCGCGCCAGACCGGCGCAGCCTCGACCGCCAGCGCGTGCAGCGTGAGCGGCATCACCTGGTCTTCCGTGATCGTATCACCCGCCAGCACAGGCGAGCCGTCGAGGTAGTAGGTGACGCCGTACGCCACCTCGTACCGACCCCCCTCGCAGAGCCGGGCCGTCAGCCTCGGCTTGCCCTCGAAATCAAACAACAGCTGCATCGCCGCAGGGTGGATCTGAGGGGTCGTCATGCAGCTTCCTCCGATTGTCCGTAGATGATCTGGCCTGCGGCCCACACCTGCAGGTGTCCGCTCCGGTCGATGTCCAGCATGATCGGCGGCCGGTCGTGCGGCGCCACGGGGATGATGATCCTGCAGACCTCCGTATTGTCTGCAGCCATCGGCTCCTCGCCCTCCAGGACGACCAGCTCAAGCTCCGCCTGGCCCTCGTGCGCAGCGCGAAGGACGCGCTCGCGCCGGATCGGCGAGGTCTCGCCCTTCTTGATGAACGCGTAATACGCACCGCCTGCGACCCGGATGCCAATCGAGGCAGGGATCAGCCTCTGCATCACGGCCGGCTTGATGCGCCCGTCCAGTTCCGCCGCACGAATCGCGGCGCCCAGCGCCACGGCAAGCTCAGGCTTGGGCCCGGCCCGCTCGATCTTCTTCGACCCGAACAGGTCCTCCAGAACGCCGCGGATCAGCGGCATGCGGGACTGCCCGCCGACCAGCAGGACGTGGTCGATGTCCGCTGCCTTCATCTCTGCCTGCGCCAGTGCGTCCTGCACCGAGGCGATGGTGCGCGTGACGAGGTCCATCGTCATGTCTTCGAACTCTGCGCGCGTCACGGGCACGTCGAGGCTGGCAAGACCGGACTTAGGAAAAGCGACGTTCTCGTCCGCCACCGTTGCCGTCTCCAGCCTGCTGAGCGTCTTCTTGGCGTCCTCTGCAGCCCGCAGGATCCCGACCATCTGCAGCGGGTTGGCCCGAAGGTCCTCGCCCTCCGCCTCGAAGAACCTGTCCATCGCATGGTCAGCCAGGCGCTGGTCGAAGTCAGCCCCGCCGACCTGGGCTGTGCCGGACATGCCGAGGGCTTTCGTGTTGCCGCCCTTCATCCTGAGAATGGTGATGTCGAACGTGCCGCCGCCGAGGTCATAGACCGCGACGCGGCTGAACTTCTGCCGCTCGATGCCGAACGCGAGGGCGGCGCAGTAGGGCTCCTCGAACAGCTCGACCTTCTTCAGGCCGGCCATCCTGGCAGCCTCGATGATGGCGGCGCGCTGAGGCTCACGGAAATCCACAGGCACGGCAACAACCGCGCCCATGGGTTTCCGCCCGAGCCGGTACTCGGCTGCGAGGAGAATGCTTTTGAAGATTTCTGCGACCAGCGTCGGCCCGGAGATCAGGCCCGTGCGGCCCCGCCACCAGACCTTGCCGTCCTCGCCTTCGGCCAGCTGGAAGTGGCCATGCTCCTGCTCGTCATAGTCGCGTCCGACGAAGCGCTTGATATTGCGGAACGTGAACTCAGGATTGCGCCGCATCTGCAGCAGCGCAGGCTGGCCGGTGAGGTAGTGGCCGTTGTCGAGCTGCGCCACGGCAGAGGGCATCAGGTCGAGGTTGTCCACCGTCTCGATCATCTCCGCGCCGGTCGCGCGGTAGATCGCAACGCTGGAGTTGGTGGTGCCGAAATCGATGCCGATCATCATGCTACGCCCTCCGCGCGAAACTCGGTCCACAGGCTTGTGAAGTCGGGCTTGGTCTCAGTCGGCTTGGCGAAGAACGCGGGGTCATCCCAGAGGATGCGGTTGTTCGGGAACGCGCCGATGCTGCCGTCTGCCATGAGGAAAAGATGCAGGTGTTTGTGTTGGTTGCTGTTCTCGGCGAGGCTGCTTTCAGCGAAGTCGAGCGAACACCAGTAGGTCGCAGGCCGCCTGTCTGGCAGGATCAGCGCCCTCATGTTGCGATGGAACTCAAAACAATGAACGCCGAAGCTGGATGAGAAAGTGTCCCAAGGCTGCACGTAGGTCATGTCGACCTTCTCGCCCGCCTTGCGCGGCTCGGCCGGCACGGCATGGCAGAACGCTTCAATGGGCGCCATGAACCCAGCGCCAGCGTGGTCCTCAAGCAGGGTGCATTGCAGCCAGAGGCTCTCGCCCTCGATCACCCGCAGGCCGTGGATGGCTGCGAAATAGTATTCCCCATGCCCGTCGATCAGCGACCGTGTGTACTCGCGGCGCAGGTAGCCGTAGCGCCACGGGCGCAGGCTGCCGATGATGTAGTGGGCTGCCGGGTTCATGCTGCTCTCGCCTCCGGCGGGTCGATCGGAATGCTGTCATCGATCGCGTTGATTTCGTGGTTCATGGCGTTCGAGCTGCCGCCCTTCTTCGGGTCGCCGAATATGCGCGGCGCCGGATCTCTGACCGCCTCATCAATGGCTGCGTCGATCGGATCCACTGCCGGCGGCTCGGTTTGAACCGGCTCGATCTCAACCTCGACCACCGGCTCGCTAATGGGGTCCCCTATTACGGGCTCGGGGATAATGGGGGCCCTGATTACGGGCTCGGGCCCACGTAAATCGCCCACGTTATTCTGGATTATGTGGTTCTGATCCAGGTCTCCCGCCCGACGCCCGTACCGCGCCGACTCGCGCGTGCCCGCCATGAGGAAGGCCCACACGCCAAACGAGCGCGCGGCCTCCGCCACGAGCAGCAGGATCTGCGCCCAGCGCTCGCGCTCGACGACCTCTTTGGCCTGCGTCTCCAGCTGGATCGCCTCAAGGCGTGCGGTCTGCGCAGGCGCCAGTGCGGCCAGTGCGCCGACCTGTGCGCCACCCTCGTCCAGCTTGGCCTGCAGGATGGCCATACGGTTGCTCACAGCCTCGCCTCGCGCCAGCATGGCGGCCTCGGTCAGGTCTTCGCGCAGACCGTCGATCGGCCCTGTGTAGAGGCCCAGGGCCTTCAGGCGCGTCTGTGCCTCGCGGATGCGGGTCGAAGACGCCATCAGGTCCAGCTCGACCCGGAGCGCAGCCAGCTCCTCGCGGTCAGCAGCGCGCGTCTCCGCAGCCTCTGCCTTCGTGTC
>Ga0209985_10003818_pt1 | contig 12522 bp, 14 predicted proteins | sample NOAtaG_FD_187305 | JGI IMG/M metagenome (GOLD analysis project Ga0209985, IMG submission 187305) | Freshwater lake microbial communities from Lake Erie, under a cyanobacterial bloom - NOAA_Erie_Diel6S_1000h metaG (SPAdes) (version 2) | ecosystem: Environmental > Aquatic > Freshwater > Lake ...
CCGCCTGATCATGCGTCACCAACTTTGGGCCATAGCGCACGCAGGCGACCGTTGCGGCGGCTCTGCCGTTATTGATGCAAACTGGCGGAGTGAACGGGCCTGACCCCTTACCTTCCCCACTTAAGGGATTGACTTAGATGACACCGCCGGGACGCGAAGGCCCCTGACACCGATCAAGCTGCCGATGCCTGATTGCACCACATGGCCATCCGCCGACATAAGGTCTGTCCCGAAAGGAGCGGAACCTACGGCCAGTCTCGATGACTGTCGCTCTCGGCCAACCGGCGAAGGTGTTGCGCGTTGCAGTAGGTTTGCGTGCCTTCCCGTGTCAACGCACCTTCCGCAACCAGGTCTTGAAGCACACGGTTCACCTTTGGCCGACTTGCTCCGAGCACAGCGGAAAGCTCGGCCTGGTTCAGCCCAGAGGGGATCAGAGCGCGTTCGGGCAGGATATCCCCATGGGTCTGGCGAATGGAAAGAAGAAAGAACCGAATGACCCGCAATCTCAGATCATAGAGCGCTATCGATTCCATCTGATAGTTTGTGTTCCTGAGCAGTTCACTGAGGTGACGGGCCACGGCAAGGGGTACATCTGCCCTCTCGCGGGCAATACGAAGAAAGTCGGACCGGTCAATTACGATACCGGCGCTCCGCTCTATGGCAAATGCATCTGCTGACCTTGGCCGTCCATCAATCACCGCCAACTCGCCGACCACGTCTCCGGGTGACAGGTGGCAGATCACAAGCTCGCGGCCATGCGGGGTTCCGATCGAAAGCCGAACGCGACCGGCGGTCAAGGCAACCATGTGATCGCCCTCATCGTCGCGGTGAAACAGAAAGGTTCCTTCAGGCCAGACACCGGAACGGCTGACGGCAGCGATCTGGCCAAGGCTCTCGGCGTCGAGATCACTGAAAAAGGATATGGAACCGAGCGTCCGCTCGATGTTCGGGCGGTTCTTCCGTCGCTCTCCCGACATTGGTCTGCCCTTGGCCCGTAGCGCAAACGTGGAATCTCTTTCGGTCAGAACGTTACGTGACGCCCTCGTTCTGCACAAGTTGACAGAGGTGTTCCCCGGGGAACAGCGCGATCCGTGAGCCTGGCCGCTCTTGCCATCAAGGCGGGACGGGAGCCTGCCGCAAGCAAGAGGATCAAGACATGAACCACAGGCTCGGCTGGATCTGCATCGTCGGTGCCATTGACTCTGGGAACACCCGCGCAAAACCGGGTGATGATCTGGTCGCCGCAGAGTTGATGGTTGACCGGGATCGCGTCGGCCTTGGCCGGCGAATCATCGCCCTGTTGCACAAGGGAGTTTCGGCGTGCCGCGCGCAGCGCAGCAAGCGCCCCGAAAGCCTTGAAGAGGCGCTCGCCCGGTTGGAAGGTATTTCACTGCATCTTCCGGACGATATAGGGTTCAAGGCTGTTGGCGGCTACCCGCCCGCTGGCACCCCCCGCAGGCGCAAGGAGTGGCGCCGGATCGATTGTTCCGGGGACGACCCTGCGGCCATGACGCTGGAGCATCCCCAGCCCAACCCTTTCCGCGAAGCGGGTCAGACTCGCGTTAATCCAATTGGTTACCTTGCTGCGGCCGAATGATGATGGTGATCTGGCCCCGGTGCCGAAGCTGATATTCGCCGGGTCGTTCTTGTCGCGGATGATACCTTCGTCCCGTTTCCCAATGCTCATCCTTGCTTCGGTTCTTTGGGGCAGAGGCAACATCGCCAACCAGACCCGCCTGACCGACCTCGGCCCTCTCAGGGCCTTCTGTCTGCAAGGCGGCATTGTGGCGGTTACCGTCCGGCTTCTCTCGCGGTTCGAACAAGTGCAAAGCGTTGTTCCAGGCTGACATGTCAATGCCTCGGGGGAAATGGCCCTGTCTTGTGTCGCGGCTGGCTTCCGGCAGGTGGCGTTTCAATGGACAGCGGTCACGAAAGTCGGGTTCCGGTCCCTGCCCATCCACGGGTAAACCAGCTGGCCGCCGGTCAGCGCCGCCTGCATCAGCCTGCCCATGGTACTGGCGATGGCAAAGCCCGCTTCGGGCGAAACGGCCCCGCCGCAGGCCAGGGCGGAATACCAGCCCATCGAATTGCCGGTGACTGCGACCACGCGGACCCTCTCGCCATTGATCGAAAGGGCATCGCCAATCGTCGCGGCATAGATCAGGGCGCTGGCATTGTCGCCGCGGGCATGGCGCGACAGGGCAAAGCGGTCGGCACCGTCAAGCGCGGTCAGGGTTTCCTGCCCCGCGGCCGCGCGCAGGGTGTCGAAGCGGGCCATCAGGGCCGCATCGGGGAAGTGCCGCGCCAGCGTGCCGAGTTCAGGGGCATTGTAGGTGCCCCTGCCGGGGCAGATCAGCACGGCGGTCTTCATGCGCAGAGCTTTTGCGCGGCGGCGATGATGGCATCGCGCGAGGGCAGGGTGGCGGCATAGGCGGGGCCGGTGGCGATGAAGCTGTCCTCGGCGGTCAGCCGGGCCAGCGCAAGGCCCGGCGCGGCTTCGGCGACATGGGCCATCAGCGCCTCGGCCACGCCGCCGGAATGGCGGGTCTCGTCCACGATCAGGATATGTGCGCAGCCCGCCAGCGCAGCCGTCAGCGCAGCTTTGGGCAGGGGCGAAAGCCAGCGCAGGTCGATGATGCGGGTGGAAATTCCTGCAGCCTCGATCATCGGCCGGGCCTGATGCGACAGATAGCAGCCGTTGGCGAAGGTGACGATCGCCAGATCGGTGCCGGTGCCGTCCACGCCGATCTCGCCCAGGGCTATGCGGCGCGACGGATCGGGATAAGGCCGCATCCAGCCGCCGTCCCCGTCTGCGTGAAGGTCGCGCATCGGGTAAAGGGCAATGGGTTCGAGGAACACCACCACCCTTTGCTCCTCGCGCGCAAGGCGGGTGCATTCCCGCAGCATCATCGCGGCATCGGCACCGTTCGAGGGCACGGCAAGGATGACACCGGGTATGTCGCGCAGGACGGCGACCGAATTGTCATTGTGAAAATGCCCGCCGAAGCCCTTCTGATAGCCAAGCCCGGCGATGCGCAGCACCATGGGGTTGGTGAACTGGCCGTTCGAGAAGAAGGGCAGCGTCGCGGCCTCGCCCCGGATCTGGTCCTCGGCATTGTGAAGATAGGCAAGGAACTGGATTTCGGGCATGGGCAGAAAGCCGTTGTGCGCCATGCCGATGGCAAGGCCCAGGATCGACTGTTCGTCAAGAAGCGTGTCGATCATCCGGTCGGCACCAAACCGATGGATCAGCTTCTGCGTGACGCCGTAGACACCGCCTTTGCGACCCACATCCTCGCCCATCAGGACGATTTCGGGATGGGTCAGCATCAGGTCTGTCAGCGCCCAGTTGATGAGGCGCGACATGATCTGCGGTTCGTCCATCGCCCTGAGGTCGGCACCGAAGGCTGCGGCACGGGCATCGGGCGCGGGGCCGTTGGTGGGGCGGCACGGGCGCGGCGGGGGAATGAGGCTGGCCATCACATCCGCCGCCTGCCTCAGGCGGGGCCGGGTAACGGCCTCGGCCGCGATGCGCGCGGTGCGCCCGACCGTGTCGCGATAGATATCCAGCGCCACGTCCGCAGACATGACGCCGGCCTGCGACAACAGCCGGACGGAATGCAGCAGGGGGTCCTGCGCCTCTTCAGCCTCGACCTCCTCGCGCGACAGGTAGGTGGTTGGCACATCCGCCCCGGCATGGCCGTAAAGCCGGATGGTGCGCAGGTGCAGGAAGGCGGGTTTGCGGCGGTGGCGGACGAAACCGGCCGCCTCTTGGGCCACGCGGAACGTGTCGTAAAGATCAAGACCGTCGGCCCTGAAATAGGCCAGTCCCGGACGGCCGGAGAAGCTTGCCTCGATCCAGCCTTTCGGGGTCTTGGTCGAAATGCCGATGCCGTTGTCCTCGCAGACGAAGAGAAGCGGCAGCGGGATGGACTGGAACGCAGTCCACTGGGCGGCGTTGAAGGCGCCCTGGGCAGTGGAATGGTTGGCCGAGGCGTCGCCGAAGGCGCAGATCACCAGCCCGTCGTCGCGCAGGATCGCGTGTTCGGGGCGGTGTCGGCGGGCGGCGCCGATGGCATAGGCGGCACCGACCGCCTTGGGCAGGTGGCTGGCGATGGTCGAGGTCTGCGGCGGGATCATCAGCGCGCGCGACCCCAGCACCTTGTGGCGGCCGCCCGAGATCGGGTCTTCGGACGAAGAGGCGAAGGATAGAAGCATGTCCCAGGCCGGGGTCTGGCCGGGGACCTGGCCTGCACGGGCGATCTGGAAGGCGGCATCGCGGTAGTGCAGGAAGGCCATGTCATCCGGGCGCAGGGCAAGCGCAACGGCCGCCATGCCTTCGTGACCTGAAGAGCCGATGGTATAAAAGCCCTGCCCGGCCCGCTGCATCACCCGGCTTTGCCGGTCAAGCGCCCGCGCCAGGCAGCCAGCGCGGAAAGCCGCCACGGCCAGTTCCGGGGGCATCGGCCCAGCAGGCGCGCGGCCCGCAGGCAGGTTGCCCGCCGATACGCGCGACAGGAAGTTCTCGTGAACGATCTCGCAGCGGTCCATCAATGCGCCATCCCGCGTCAGGCATCCGTCCGGTCGGCATACGGGGCGACCGGACCTTCGGGCAGGGTGGCGGTGACCGCTTCGGTCGCCTGGTTCCCGACTTCGGCCCATGCCTTGCTCTGGCCAGCGGTGAAGGCAGCATCGGTCAACATCCGGAAATGCGGCACGGACATGGCATGTTCTCTCCTTTGGTTCAGTTGACCCTTTCAGAGGCCGTTCCGGTTGTCAGGATCTGGATTGCCTGTTCCACCGCACCGCGCTGGAGCGCCTCGACCGTCGCTTCAGAGTACCAGGCGGCGTGGTCGGAAACGACCACGTTCGGCGCGGCAAGAAGCGGCGAATTCCACGGGGGTTCCGTTTCGAACACATCGATCCCGGCACCAAGGATCCGGCCGCTGGCCAGGGCCTCGGCCAGGGCCTGTTCATCGACAAGCGGGCCACGGCCGGTGTTGACAAGGATTGCGCCCGGTCTGGCCCGCGACAGGAAGGCGGCGTCAATGACATGCCGGTTCCGGGGTGTGGCCGGTGCGTGCAGGGTGATCAGGTCACTGCCCGCGGCAAGTGTCGGCAGATCGACCGCAACGGAATCGGCCGGAAGCCTGTCGGGCGGAACAAAGGGGTCATGCACAAGAAAGCGGCTGATGCCAAAGGCGCGAAGGCGGTGCACGACGGCCTGTCCGATCCGGCCGAAACCGACAAGGCCCGCTGTCGACCCGGCAATGCGGGCAATCGGTTCGGCCTGGCCGACCTGCCAGGCCCCGGCGCGCACGGACCGGTCGCGGCTGACGATCCGGCGACGCACGGCCAGAAACAGCGCCAGCGTGTGATCGGCCACCTCGATTTCGGCACCGTAGCCGGGAACGCGGGTCACGATGATGCCGCGCTCGCGCGCTGTCTTGAGGTCGATGGTGTCTACCCCCACGCCGTATCGCACGATGCCGCGGGCCCGGGTCATGGCGGCGATCACCGGGGCGTCAAGAGGTGTGTCGCGGACGAAGATGATCTCGGCCTGTGACAGTCCGGCGGCCAGGCGGCTGCGGTCATCCTGCCAGTCAAGCAGCTCGACCGACAGCCCATAGGGCGCCAGGGCCGCCGCCTCAAGGCCGTGATCGGCATAGCCGGGCAGCACCACAACCGACTTGCGGTCCGACATGTCAGGCCCCGATGCGGACGACAGCCTTGCCGTCGAAGGCGCGGTTGCGCAGGCGGGCCAGCCAGCCGGGAACCTGATCAAGCGTGATGAGCGCCTCGATCATCGGGTCCAGCGTGCCATCGGCGACCATGCTGACAAGCGCCGCGCCCATCACCGCGAAATCGCGCTGCGTGCGCAGGTCGCCTGCACCATAGGCCCCGCCAAGCGCCACCTCGTGGATCGAGGCTGCATAGGTATAGGCCGGAGTCCGGCTAAGGTCGGGCAGCGGGTCGATGCAGGCGAGGTGGCCGTTGTATTCCAGAAGCGACAGCGACTTGCGGGCATCGCCGGGGTTCGCCACCTCCAACATCGCATCGGCACCGAGACCGCCGTTCGCGGCCCGGACCAGTGCAGCAAGGTCGGGTGCCCGGTAGTCAAGCACGACGTCCGCGCCAAGGGCACGCGCGCGGTCGGCCTTTTCGGGCCGGGCCAGGGCAATCACTCTTGCGCCGATCCGGTGCGCGATCTGGACTGCAAAGCCGCCGACGCCGCCGGTCGCGCCCTGGATTACGATGGTCTGGCCGGCTTGCAGGCGGATCTTGCGGACCAGGGCCTGATAGGCCGTAAGCCCGGCGCAGGGCAGGGCTGCGGCGGCTTCCCAACTGACGGTTTCAGGCAATGGGATCAGAACATGCGCAACGGTCGTGGCATAGTCGGCAAAGACACCCTGTCGGCGCAGGTTGCCGTGCCAGACCACGCGGTCGCCGACCTTCCAGCCTGTCACCCCGTCACCCAACTTGTCGATCACGCCGGACGCGTCCAGCCCGACGACATGCGGTTCGCGCCACCACGGCGCAAGGCCGCTGCACAGTTTCCAGTCCACAGGATTGAGGCTGGCGGCCATGACCCTGACGCGGACCTCGCCGGGGCCGGGTTCGGGAACGGGAACATCGGCCAGACCAGTGGTCGACAGGTCGTCTTTTGGCTCGGTACACAGGATCGCGCGCATGGGTGCTTCTTTTCTTCAGGTCAGCAGATCGAATAGCCGCCGTCGATGATCAGGGTGGTGCCGGTCACATAGGCGGCGGCGGGCGAGGCGAGGAACAGCGCACCATTCGCGATATCCCCGGGCTTGCCCCAGGTCTTGGTGGCGGTGCGGGACGCTATGGCGGGGCCGATGGTCGGGCTTTGCCACAGCTCTTCGGTCAGAGGAGTCTCGATCCATCCGGGCGCGATGGCGTTCACCCGGATGCCGTCGGGGGCATAGGCGATCGCAAGCGATTTGGTCAGCTGGCTGACGCCGCCCTTCGCGGCCGCATAGGCGGGCACCCGGCGATCACCGAAATACGACAGCATGGAGGCGATGGTGACGATGCTGCCGCGACTGGCCGCCAGAAGATCGTGCGCGCCCATGGCGTAGCGCGCCGTGCCGACGAGGTTGACGTCCAGCACGTCGCGGAAAACGTCAAGCCGGTGTTCATCGTCACGTCGGACAATTCCCGCCGCAGTTACCAGCACGTCCAGCCGGTCGATTGCGGCCAGAAGCGCGGTGCAATCCGCATCGGAACGCACATCGACGGCATGGCCCTCGATGCCTTCGGCAGGGCACCAGTCCAGCTTGGCGGCAGTGCTGCCGGTTGCAATCACACGCGCACCGTGGGCACGGAACGCCCTGGCAATACCCGCGCCGATGCCGGTGGAGCCGCCAGTGACCAACACCGTCCTGCCGGCGAAGAGGTTTTCGCGGAACGTACCCTGCATGGCCGCCCTCCCTACTTTGCCGCTTCAAGCCAGTCGGGCTGAACCAGTTCGATCAGGTATCCGTCCGGGTCCTTGAGAAAGGCGATGTGGGTCTTGCCGTGCTTCATCGGTCCGGGCTCGCGCGTGATCACCGCGCCGCCCGCCCGCAGCTTTTCGGCCGCCGCATAGATATCGTCGGTTTCCAGCGCGATGTGGCCGTAGCCGCTGCCCAGGTCATAGGGGCCGTGGTCGTAATTGTAAGTCAGCTCTATGACGGTGTTCGTCTCTTCCGGCCCGTAGCCGACGAAGGCAAGGGTGAACTTGCCATCGGGAAAATCCAGTTTCTTGATCAGCTGCATACCAAGAAGCTTGGTGTAGAACCGGATCGATGCATCCAGGTCCTTCACGCGCAGCATCGTGTGCATCATACGGAGCTTTGTCATTCTTCTCTCCCTTGTGTCCGGCGATGTCGGAAGGCGGCTAAACTGTTGAAAGGGGCCCAGACCCCGGGGCCCGGGACGGTCAGATGGCCATGGTACTGTAGTAACGTTCGGTATGGGCGATGTGGGCCCGCAGCAGGGCGATGGCGCCGTCCCGGTCGCGCGCCATGATCGCCCGCCGCAGCGCCTCGTGTTCCGAGATCGAATTGGCGTTGTGCGCCTTGTCAAGCGAGAAGCGGAAGCGCAGGGCGGCGAAGCGGCTGTTGACCTGGCTGAGGTAGGTCTGCTCCAGAAGCGCAGACTTGGCCCGGCCGATGATGGACAGGTGGAATTCGGTGTCGAGCCCCTGGTAGACCTCGCGCGCGCGGACCTTCAGCGCCTCGTGCATCGCGACCAGAATCCGCTGTATGTCGGCCGCCAGCCCCTCGGGGTCCCGCTCCAGCGCCAGGGCCATCGCCTCGACCTCAAGCGCGGTGCGCAGTTCGCACAGCGCGCGCAGCTCGTCCGCTGTCGGCCGGAAGACAAAGGTGCCGTTCTGGGGACGGATCTCGATCAGGCCCTCGCCCTCTAGCCGGATATAGGCCGAACGGATCGGGGCCTTCGTCACGCCGTAAAGTTCGGACAACTGGGTTTCCGAGATTTTCTCGCCCAGGGCGAACCGGTTCTCGATGATGTCCAGCCGCAAACGTTCCAGCACCAGTTCGGATACCGGCCGCGGTCGTTCGATCTTGGAGATGGCCCTGTTCATGTCGATCCTCTTCAGCGCCCCAGCATGAAGGATACTGCTCTGTCCGCGATGACAAGGGTCGTCGAGTTGGTGTTGCCGCTGATGATGGTCGGCATGACGGAAGCGTCGGCGATGCGCAGGGACTGAACGCCCCTGACCTTCAGGTCCGGGGTCACGACAGCGCGCGGATCGCTGTCCCGCCCCATGCGCGCGGTACCCACGGGGTGGTAGACGGTTTTGACAAAGCGCCTGGCATGATCGGCCAGCACCTCGTCGCTGTCGCTGTCAGGTCCGGGGAAGATCTCGCGCAGGATCATGTCGCGGATCGGCTTCTGTGCAAGGATGCGGCGCGCCTGCCGCAGCCCGCCGATGGACAGACGCAGGTCTTCGGGGTCTTCGAAGTAGTTGGGATCGACCAGCGGCTGGTCCTTTGGATTGCCCGAAGCAAGCCGCACCGACCCGCGCGAGCCGGGGCGCAGCACGCAGGAATTGAGCGTGACGCCCCAGGTCGGCTTCAGGTCGCCTGCGATGTCCTTGTCCAGATAGACCGAGGGCACGCAGAACTGCTGGATCTTTGCCTCGGCCGACAGATCATCCGGATCGAAGAAGGAACAGGCCTCGACCCCGTTCGACGCCACCGGACCGGACTTGAAAAAGGTGTATTGCAGCCCGTTGCGGATCTGGTTCCAGCCCCGGTCCTGTCCGAAGTACCCATAGGGCCCGTTGCAGAAGGCCAGCACCGGCACCTCGGTATGGTCCTGCAGGTTCTGGCCGACCCCGTCCAGATCGACCAGCGTCGGGATGCCCTTTTCCTTCAGGTGGAAATGCGGGCCGATGCCCGAAAGCATCAGAACCTTCGGGGTGGCGATGGCACCGGCGCACATCACCACCTCCCTGTCGGCAAATGCGCTGGCCGACTGGCCGTCCCGGGAATACGCGACGCCGGTCGCCCGCCCGCCCTCGATGATCACCTTGTGGACAAGGCAGCCTGTCAGCACCTCCAGCCGACCGGTTTTCCCGGCGGGATGAAGAAAGGCATCGGCGGCAGACAGGCGCCGCCCGTTGCGGGTGGTCAACTGGAAGTAGCCCGTGCCGGTCTGGCGCGGGCCGTTGAAATCGGGGGTGAAGGGGATGCCAGCCGCCTGTGCCGCCATCACATAGGCGCGGCTGAGCTCGCAGATGTGAAGCGGGTCTGACACCGTCAGCGGGCCTTCGGTACCGTGCAGGTCGTTGTTGAAGCGGTTGTTGCCCTCCATGGCCTTGAACCGCTTCAGCAATTCCGGCCAGCCCCAGCCGGGGTCGTCCGTCGCCTCGACCCAGGGCGCATAATCCCCGGCCTGGCCGCGAATGTAGACCATGGCGTTGACAGAGGAACCGCCGCCGATGACCCGGCCCGTCGGCACCACGGGCTGACGCCCCTTCAGGCGCTGCTGCACGGAGGACTGGTAGAACCACATGTATTTCTCGACGCCCAGCAGCTTGACGAAACCGGCAGGCATCTGGATCAGCGGGTTGCGGTCGGACCCGCCGGCTTCCAGCACAAGCACCCTGGCCCCCGCCTCGGCCAGCTTCCCCGCAACCAGCGATCCCGAGGACCCCCCGCCAACGACGACGTAATCATAGCTCATCGGCATGCTCCTTCACCTTCACATCGGCCGGAAACAGCAGCAGGTGTTCAGGATCGACAGAGATCGTGACAGCCTCGCCCCGCGCCACCCGCAGGCCCGGCGGCGTCACGATCGCCACCCGCACGTTGCCGACATCGACGAAGATCTCGTTGTGGTCCTGCAGTTCCTCGGTAATGAACCCGCGCCCCTGCAACCGGACGGGGGACTCCGCGCCCAGACGCAGGAAATGCGGCCGGATCGCCGCCAGTCCGCGCGGGCCGATCAACCGGACCCGGGCCTTCAGCGGTTCGGTCAGCGCGACACGGTTGCCTTCGATGGTCAGCCCGCTGTCGTCGGCATCGGCATAGTCGAGGAAGTTGATCGGCGGCTCGCCCACGAAGCCCGCGACAAAGGCGTTGGAGGGGCGGGAATAGACCTCCTGCGGTGTCGCCATCTGCTGGATCATGCCGTCCGACATCACCATCACGCGGTCCGCAAGGGCCAGCGCCTCTTCCTGGTCGTGGGTGACGTAAATCATGGTATGGCCGAATTCCTGGTGGATCGACTTGATGAACCGGCGCATGCGATAGCGCTGGCGGGTGTCAAGGTGGCTGATCGGCTCATCCATAAGGAAGACCGCAGGTTTGCGCACCAGCGCCCGCGCCAGCCCGACACGCTGGGCCTGACCGGACGACAGCGCGCCGGGCTTCAGTCCAAGAAGCGCGGTCAGTTCCATCTTTTCGGCCACGGAACGCACGGCCCGGTCGATCGAGGCCGCGTCCTTGCCGGCAGAGCGCAGCGGGAACGCTATGTTCTCGTAGACGGTGATCGGGGCATAAAGCGCATAGTTCTCGAACGACATCGCCACGTTGCGGTCCCGTGCCCGGACAGCGTTGACGGGGATGCCGTCGAACAGGATCTGGCCGTCGCTGATGCTTTCCAGCCCCGCGATCATGCGCATGGTAGAGGATTTGCCGCAGCCCGATGGTCCGAGGATGGCAACGAATTCGCCGTCGGCAACGTCGAAGTCGATGCCGTGAACGGCCTGGAAGGCACCGTATCGCTTGATCAGGCGTCTTGCGGTGATCCGGGCCATTTCAGGCGGCGTCCGTTGCCAGGGCGGTCTCGTCGGCAAAGATGTGCAGCCGGGTCGGATCAACACGAAGTCCAACCCTTTCGCCGGGCCGCAGCCGGGCGTCGGCGGGCAGCAAGACCTGGATGTGATCGGTGCCGGACAGAACAACGGCAATGCTGGAATGGCCCAGGTGTTCGACAACCTCGACCTGCCCGGCCAGCGCACCGGGGGTTCCGGGGTCAACCAGTGTCAGGGCCGTGGAGCGCACCCCGGCCTTCAGGCCGCCGCGCCCGAGCGCGCCTGACGGGGCCTTGCCGATGGACTGGCCATCGCCGGTGACCAGGGCGGGCCCGCCTTCTGCGGGGCGCACGGACACGTTCAGAAAGCTCATGGGCGGGTCTCCGACAAAGGAGGCGACGAAGGTATTTGCGGGCCTATCATAAAGTTCCGCCGCTGTGCCTGCCTGTTCCAGGCGGCCCGCATTCAGGATGCCGATGCGGTCGCCGAGGGCGAGCGCCTCTTTCGAAGAGGTGGTCGTAAAGACGATGGTCGCCTTCATGTCCACCGCCAGCGCCTTGAGTTCGGCCCGCATGCGGTGGCGCAGCTTGGCGTCGAGGTGACCGATGGGTTCGTCCAGCAGATAGATGTCCGCCGGCCGGATGATCGCCCGGCCAAGGGCGACACGCTGGCGCTGGCCACCGGACAGAAAGCCGGGGCGGCGGTCAAGCACATGGGGGATCCCCAGCACGCCGGCGACGGACTTGACCCGCACCTCGATCTCTGCCGGCCTCACCCCTGCCGCGCGCAGCGGAAACGCCAGGTTCTCGGCCACCGTAAGGTGGGAATACAGTGCGTAGTTCTCGAAGGCCATGGCGGCATTGCGGCGTTCCGGCGGAAGATGGGTGATGCTGGCCCCGTCGCGCCGGACATCGCCCGAGGTCGGCCGGGTCAGACCGGCAAGCAGGTTCAGGATCGTGGACTTGCCGGCACCGGCAGGCCCGTAAAGGACAAAAAACTCGCCCGGCCGGATGTCGAGATTGAGTTTCCGCAAGGCCACGGTCCGCAATCCGTAGCGTTTGTGCACATCGACCAGGGAATACATCAGCGGTCCTCTGCCAGAAGCGCCGCCACTTCCACGGCGGCTGCCGCACGTTCGGCCCTGCAGATGCGGCGACGGTACAGAAAGAACCCCAGTCCCAGGGCAATGCCGACCGCGTTCATCAGCAGGACAGAGGTGCCGGGATCGGCAA